>Ga0335081_10012722_pt1 | contig 13622 bp, 11 predicted proteins | sample Lox_Sample_35_FD_206713 | JGI IMG/M metagenome (GOLD analysis project Ga0335081, IMG submission 206713) | Soil microbial communities from Loxahatchee National Wildlife Refuge, Florida, United States - Lox_Sample_3.5 | ecosystem: Environmental > Terrestrial > Soil > Wetlands | place: USA...
GCCGTCCGCTATCCTTCACTGAGCCGTCCGAAGACGGCACCAGGCAGGTTGCCCGAGTGGCCAAAGGGAGCGGTCTGTAAAACCGTCGGCTTAGCCTACGTTGGTTCGAACCCAACACCTGCCACTACCTGCGAAAACGGCCCGTGAGCTGGGGATTACCCGGTATCGCGGGCCGTCGTGCGTTGTGTCATCTTGTGTCATCGTCGGCCAGCAGACGTCGCTGTGCGGCAGTGGTTACGGACATATAGCGGACGAAATCCGGGCTAAAGGAGCGGTTCACCGAACCGCTGGTTTGGGGCTGTGCGGACGCCCGTCGGACACAGGATCTAGCTCAGTCTCGGGTACAGCGCGGCTGCCGAGTGCAGTTGCGGAAGCGGACGCGCGGCCCACTGAACCCGCAGATTAAGAGTCTGCTGCTCTGCCAGTTGAGCTAGCGGCGCGTCGTGCCGGGCTGTACAGCAAACCGGGAGAGGCAGTGCCGTGTGGTGCCGCCTGCTACCGGGCCGTGCCGCGGCATCCGGGCGAACATGGAGCGAACATCGCTGCCGGAAGGTCTGGACCACCCTGGCCCCAGACGTTGGGCCATGGCCGGCGAAGGTATAGACGCGATCGGCGAAATTCACGTTGGCCGTGCCCGGAGTCCGGCGGAAGCTGCTGTGACGGTCCGTGATCCCTGCTGGAGCCGATGCCGCGCGGTGCCGTCTGCTAGCGGCCCGTACCATGACATCCGGGCAACCTGGGGTAAACATGAGTGGCGTCGTCCGCCCTGCCGGCGGATACGGCCTGTAACGTTCCCTGCTTGCGCGTGCGCGGCTGCGCACGGCCCGGCTGCGGCGCGGCATGACCCCAGACTGTCCTGGCCGGCCTGGCCTGTATCTCGCCTGCATTTGTGTCCATGGGGGAGGCCGGTCAGCGCGGGCTGACCCGCGTCCGCGGCATCGCCGCCCTGGCCGGCGTGCTCAAGGCCCCCCGCTCTTCGTGGCCGGCGGCCGGGACGACACCTCAGCGCCCAGACAGCAGCCGATCCAGACAGTGCCGTTCCCCGCCGGCACGGACCCGTGCACCCTGGCCCGCCACCAGCAGGACGCCCATGACGGTAAGGGAGTGGCTGATCTGGCCAGGCGTTGCGAGCACCTCTCGCGAAAGACCGTGACAGCGAGCTGGTAGTCCACACCGTGGCCAGCCCCGGACGTACGCCATCAGCGGGCGCGCTGGCGTGACAGTGACCGTGGCCGCCGGGGCAGGCTTGAACCGCCGGTACGAGTGGCTCTACCCTGCCTGGGCAATTTGCCCGGTACTCCGGGGGCGGGCCGCCGCAGTGCGCCAACACCGTGGCGGCCCTAGGAACCCATCTCGCTACGGGAGACGGATCCATGACTGAATTCAAGCAGAGCGCCAGCCTCGTGGAGCGGGCCCGCGCGTACCTGGCGGACGTTCAGATGGGGCACGTGTCATTCGCTGACGAGAGCGCCCCGTTCATCACGCTGACCGGTTATCTCACCGACCTGCTCGCGGTGATCGATGGGACCGGGCAGGCCCGTACGTGCCGGGCCGCGGCCCGCCGCGCGCTGCGGCAGCTGCCAGCTGCTGGACCGCTGCCGTGTTGCGGGCTGCCGGGCCAGCCCGTGTCTTGCTGGATAGACCAGCTCCGGGCCTTACTGCTGCAGATGCTCGGCGTCACCGCGGGGCAGCTGGCACAAGCAGATGAAGGGGAGCGTGGCGTCCTGCGTCAGGCAGTGGCCGATGCGATCGGCGTGCGGGCTGCCGCGGCCACTGAACCGTGCCCGGGCTGCCTGACGCATCCAGCGCTGCTGTGCCCGCGCCACGCGGCTGAGCTGGACTGGGTCTCGGCGTACCGGACACTGGCCGGCGACCTTGATCTCGGCCTCGCCCAGGCTGGACACACTCCTGCCGCTGGCTGAGTCAGCCGGCGATGAGGCTTAACCCAGCCGAGGCGCCCGCGGACGCCCTGGTCTCCGCCCGGCGCCGGATCACCCCTCCGCCTGGCCGGTGTGGTACTCATGCCCCCCACGCGGAGGACTCAGATGGTCAGCGCCAGGCAAACCGGCCAGGTAAGCCCAGCGCATCCGCCGATCCGGTCGCTGATACCCCGCCGGGCCGGTGGCAGGTGGGCGAGGAGGCCCGCGGTTGCGGCCGGGCCCGCCCGCCAAGGACGACCGGTCACAACTCGCACACTACAAGGGAGGATGCTGATGACTGCGCACACGATCTCAGGTTCGGGCGTGGCACGCCGGCTGCTGGGCTGGTGCTGCGCGATCTGCGCCAGCAGGCCAGGCTCAAAGTCAAAGCCGCGGCAGCGGCGCTGGAATGGTCCGAACCTAAGCTGTCGCGGATCGAGACCGGGCAGACCGCGGTGCGGGGCTTGGACGCAGGGCCGTTTACGCTGCTGCGCTTCCCGTCCCGCGGCGGCGCAGAGCCTGACGAAGCCACCATCCATGTACCCTGTGGGGCTCGATTACTCGATCTGGCCCGGCTGGTGGGGGCTTCCGGGCTGAGATGATCACCGAGTGATCTTGTCGGTCGCCTACCTGCTCGTGCGCAACCTGCTTGCCTGTCTGCTGGTGCTGACCCGGCGCGAGCCGTGCAAAGACGCCGAGTTGCTGGTGCTCCGGCACGAGAACGCGGTGCTGCGCCGCCAGATCGGCCGGGTCCGCTATCAGCCAGCCGACCGGCTCTGGCTGGCGGCACTGTCCAGGCTGATTCCCCGGCATCGGTGGGGCGAGGTGTTCGCGGTGACCCCGGCGACGCTGCTGGCCTGGCACCGGCGGCTGGTCGCCCGCAAGTGGGACTATGCCAGCCGCCGGCGTCCCGGACGGCCGCCCACGGCAGCCGCGATCCGCAAGCTGGTGATCCGCATGGCTACCGACAATCCGATGTGGGGGCACCGCCGCGTGCAAGGCGAGCTTGTCCGGCTCGGTCACCCGATCGCTGCTTCAACGGTCTGGCAGATCCTGCACGATGCCGGGATTGACCCGGCTCCCCGGCGCAAGGGCCTGACCTGGAAGCAGTTCCTGACCGCTCAGGCCGGCGGCATCGTCGCAGCCGATTTCGTTCACGTGGACACGATCCTGCTCCGGCGCATCTACGCCCTGATCGTCATCGAGCACGGCACTCGTCGTGTTCACCTGGCCGGCATCACCGCCAATCCCGACGGCGCATGGACCACGCAAGCAGCACGCAACTTCCTGATGGACATCGGCCAGCGCGCAGCTTCAGTCAGGTTCCTGATCAGGGATCGCGGAGGCCAGTTCACGGATTCATTCGACGCCGTGTTCCAGGCAGACGGCATCCGGATTCTCGCCAGCCCGCCGCAGGCGCCCCGAGCGAACGCCATCTGCGAGAGGATCATCGGCACCCTGCGACGTGAAGTCCTCGACCGGCTACTGATCGTCAATGAGCACCATCTGCGGCAGGTCCTGACCGAGTACCTGCGGCACTACAACACCGCCCGGCCTCATCGCACCCTCGGCCAGCTCGCACCGGACCAAGCTCACACCCGGCCACCGCAGATCAACCTCGCCGAGCACTCCATCCGACGAAAACAAGTCCTCAGCGGACTCACCAGCGAATACCAGATCGCCGCATGACAGCCCGACGGTTCTACGAGAATACGCAGGTCACTGCCGTGGTCGTGTAATCGGGCCCCACAAGGAGGCGCTGGTTGGCGTGAAGCACAGCCGGACCTTGTTCTTGCCGGCCCAGGCGCGGATGGCCGGGGTCTTGTTCGCGGACAGGTTGTCCATGATCACGTAGATGGGGGCGCCGTCGGGCCGGGCTGTGCGGATGGCTTTCAGCGCGGCCAGGGTGTGATCGCCGCCCTTGCGGCGGCGGGTGATGCCCCAGAGCCGGTCCTCGCCGAGGCAGTAGCAGCCGTGGAAATACCTGATCCCGTGCGTGCGATGGTAGGTCGCGGGCAGCCGGGCTGGGCGGCCCTGCCGGGCCCAGGCGCTGCCGTGAGCCGGCCGGATCGATAACGGCCCGAACTGGTCAAAGGCGAAACACCGGTCCGGGAACGTGCTGGTCACATGCTCGATCCGGTCCAGCTTGGCGTCCTTTTCCGGATCATGGGACTCCTTCCAGGTCCGGGTCCGCTGGAAGGAGATCCCGTGCTGGTGCAGGATCTGCCGCAGCCGCTCCCGCCCGATCCGCACCGTCCGGGCCCGGCCGGCGGCCAGGTAGGCAGCCAGCTTCCGCAGGCTCCAGTGCGTGAACGGCAGGCCCAGCTTCTCCGGCCGGGTGGTGGCCGCCGCGACGATGAACCCGGCATCATCCTCGCTGATCAGGCGGGGACGGCCTCCCGCCCACTGAGGGTCCAGCGCGGCCAGCCCCTTCTCGTTGAACAAGTGGACCACGTCGCGGACGGTGTCCTCATCCGCGGCGACCAGCCGGGCGATCGCCGGGACCGTCGTGCCCGACGCCGACGCCATGATGATCAGCGCCCGGCGGACCCGTATCGATCCGTGCTTCCCGCGCCGCACAATCTGCTGCAGCCGCTGACCCTCCTGATCCGTGAGCCGTCTCGCCCGCACCGGTTCTGCCATCACTGCTCCCATACTCGGCCCAGCCCCCACAGGATCGAGTGTGAAGCAATACCCCAGCGCGCGGACACCAGCGGAAGATCACCTAACCCGGTGAACGTTCGTGGTCACCGCACTAGCCGACGGCAGCGATCAGGCCGGGCCCGCTCTTGGGAGAGCCGGGTCGATGGCCTTCTCGGGGCTGAGCGCCATGCCCTGGGCGTAGGCCCGCTCCAGCTGCTCATCGCCCAGGTGCGCGCGCGCTTGGTCCAGGCTCTCCCGGCGCTCGCGCGCGTCGTCCTCAGTCCACGCAACTCCCGTCCGGTCAAGAAACGCCTGCGCGGCGCCGTGCAGCGCAGCTGCCCGGTCCCAGTCGCCCGCATCGCCCGCCACGCAGGCCAGGCCTAGGCAGGCGATGGCCATGCCTCTGCTGTCCCCGTTCCGGCGGCCGACCCGCAGGGTGGCCTCCAACATGGACCGGGCACCGTCCAGGTCCCCTTCCGCGCGCAACACCCAGCCCAGGTTCGCCATCACGGCCGTGTTCTGGTGTCCGATCTGCTGCCCGGCTTGCGCGGCGGCTTCCAGGTGAGCCCGGGCCGCGGGGATGTCCCCGGTGCTCATGGCATGGCAGCCGGCGTTGTTGTGCATGATGGAACTAACGAGATGGTCGCCGGATCGTTCAGTGCAGGCGATCGCCTCGGTGTACAGAGGCAGGGACCCGGCCGGGTCGATGGTGTCGATGGTCGGGAGATACCCCCGCAGGCTCACGCCCAGCAGGACGTCGTCGCCAAGGCGACGAGCGAGCTCGACAGCCTCCTGCCCGAACGGGCGCCCTGTCTCCGGCTCGCCGGCGAAGAAAAGCGCGGCGCACAGGGCCGCGAGGGCACTGGTGAGCAGCCGGTCGTCGCCCAGCCTGCGTGCGACCTGGACCGCCTGTTCAGCAAGGTGCCGTGCCGCCGTGATGTCGATGAAGCAGCCGACCCACGCGGCGGTGACCAGCGCCGCCGCGAACAGCCCGGGGTCAGCGCCGGCGTCGGGCCGGCGGAGCGCCGCCACGAGCAGCCCGAAGGCCTCCTGCTGGCGGGAGCGGGCTATCCAGTAGCGGCGGAGCGCGACGCCCAGGCGCAGCACCACCGCGGTCCCCTCCGGGTGGCCGGCCGCATACCCGGCAGCACGCCGCAGGTTGGCCTGATCGGCGTCCAGCCGGGGCAGCCAGCTGCCCTGCTCCGGCCCGGTCAGGTAAGGCGCGGCCGCTTCGGCGGCGGCCAGGAAATGTGCGCAGTGCGCGGCGGCGACTGCGGCGGCCTCCTCGCCGCCGGCCTCGGCCAGCCGCTCGGCGGCGAACAGCCGGATCGTCTCCAGCAGCCGGTAGCGCAGGGTTTCCCCGGCGGGCTCGGCCACCACCAGGCTCTTGTCCGCCAGCGACCCGAGCAGGTCGGCGACATCCAGCACGTCGATACCGGCGAACCCACACGCCGCCTCGGCGGCGGCCAGGTCGAAGCTGCCGGCAAACACCGACAGGCGCCCCAGCAGCAACTGCTCGGCGCCGGCCAGCAGCGCATAGGACCAGCCGACTGTCGCCCGCAGCGTCTGCTGGCGTTCCAGCGCGGTGCGGCTGCCCCCGGTCAGCAGCCGGAACCGCTGATCCAGCCGGTCGTGCAACTCGGCCAGCGACATCGACCGCAGCCGCGCCGCGGCCAGCTCGATCGCCAGCGGCATCCCGTCCAGCCGGCGGCAGACCGACACCACCACCGGGCCGGCCTGCCCGTCAACGTCCAGGGCGACGCCCTGCGCCCGGGCCCGCTCGGTGAACAGCGTGACCGCATCGGAGAACCCGGGCGCGAGGTCCTCGGGTCCGGGCAGCGACAGCGACGGCACCCGGTAGATGGTCTCCCCGCCGATGCCCAGCGGCTCGCGGCTGGTGGCCAGCAGATGCACCCGCGGGCAGCGCCGTACGATCGCCTCCGCGATCTTGGCGCAGCCGCCGATCAGGTGCTCGCAGTTATCCACCACGATCAGCACATCCTGCGGGGCCAGGGCATCCACCAGCGCCTCCAGCACCGGGCGGCCCGGCTGCGCGGTAAGCCGCAGCGCCTCGGACATGGCCAACGCCACCGCGTCCTCGTCGGTGACCGCGGCCAGCTCCGCCAGCCAGACCCCGTCCCCGGACCCATCCAGCAGCTCGGCGGCCACCTGCAGCCCCAGCCGGGTCTTGCCGCACCCCCCGGCCCCGGTCAAGGTAACCAGCCGGCAGGACTCCACCAGGGCCCGGACCTCGCAGATCTCCCGCCCCCGGACGATGAACGCCGACAGCTGAGCAGGGAGGTTGTTCGGCAGCGCCGAGTTGCCCAGCGACCGCAGCGGCGGGAACCCGGCCGGCAGGCCCGCCGCCTGCAACTGGAAGATCCGTTCCGGGCGGCCCAGGTCCTTCAGCCGGTGGCTGCCCAGATCGGCCAGCGCCGCACCCGGCGGCAGCCCGTCCCGCACCAGCACCGCCGCCGCCTCCGACACCAGCACCTGGCCCCCGTAGCCGACCGCCGCCACCCGGGCAGCCCGATGCACCTCCAGGCCCACCAGGCCGGTGGCCGTCTTCGCCGCCTCCCCGCAATGGATGCCCATCCGTACCCGCACCCGCACCCCGCCCGGCCACGCATGCGCCGCAAGGGTCTGCTGCATCTGCAGCACCGCCGCCACGCACCCCGGCGGCGAGGAGAACACCGCAAAGAACGCATCCCCCTGCGTGTTCACCTCGCGGCCGTCGTGCGCGGCCAGCGCCGACCGGATCAGCGCGTGATGACCGGCCAGCACTTGCGCGTAACCGTCGTCTCCCAGCCGCCGGAGCAGCGCCGTCGAGCCCTCGATGTCGGTGAACAAGAACGTGAGGGTCTCCACCCCTGCAGCGTAGAAGGCCAGACCAGGCCGCGGCAGCTGCCACCGGGCACGCGCTGGCGGCGGCCGTCCCGCCGGCGCCGGAGGGGGAAGGAGGACACGGCCCCGGAGGAGGAGAAGGCTGCAGCGGGCGCGCCGCACGTGCTGATCACCCGGACTCCGGACGGGCGGCTCACGTTCTTGCAGGCCATCGGCTCCCGGCGCAAGGCCGCCCTCGCCGGGCTGCCGGCCGGCTTCACCGGCTACCTGATCACCGACGGCTACACCGGATACCAGCACCTCCTGTCCAGGCTCGCCGGCATCCAGCAATGCGCTGCTCACGTGATACGACGCTGCAGGGCGGTCACCAAACTCGGCCACGGCGGCGTGCAGAACTGGGCTGGCGACGTCATCGCGATCCTGCGTGACGCCCATCAGGCAGTCGAGGCCGCCCGCGTCCGCGGAGACACCGCCCCCTGGGCCCACAAGTCCTCGCCGGCCTGCGGGAACGCTGTGACACCGCCATGTCGGCCGGGATCATCCACAACCGAGAAGATCGCGGTACTGTGCCAGCCGTATGAGCACCAGATCGGCCAGCTGGACGCCGTGCCCGGCACCGGGGTGACCACCGCCCAGGACATCATCGCCGAGATCGGGGCCGACATGACCGTCTTCCCCACCGCCGCCCACCTGGTGTCCTGGGCCAAATGGTGCCCGCAGGTCGCCCAGTCCGGCAGCAAGCGCAGGGGAGCCGGCGCCACCGGCCGCGGTAACCGCTACGTGGGCGCGGCCCTCGGCGAAGCCGCCATCAGCGCCGCCCGCAGCCAGACCTTCCCCGGCGCAAAATACCGCCGCCTGGTCAAGCGGATGCCCAAGAAGAAAGCCCTCGTCGCCACCGGCAACTCCCTGCTGACCATCTACCACGCCTTGCTGGCTGACCCGCAAGCCGCCTACACCGACCTCGGCACCGACTACTACGAACGCCGCGCCAGCATCCGCCGCCAGGCCCGCAACCACCTCCGCGGCCTGCAACGCCTCGGCTACAAGGTCACCATCGAGCCCATCGACCCCGCCACCGGAGAACTCGAAGCCTCCGCCAGCTAACTCGCCAGCCCACCCCGAAGCCGACGGCTCCGCCGCCGGCCGCTGCCGCGCGCCCACCTGAGGTCCTACTTTCGGACCAGCCAGATCCGGGCGTTGGGCTGCGCGGGTGACCGGATGCAGAACATCCAGTTCGGCATGGTGCGAGCCAGCCGTCTGGGTAACCAGGTTGCCGAGCATATCGGCGGCTCGGGTGCGTCAAGCGCGCCGGAGGCTGGTGACAGAGCGTGATACCCCAGTCAAGCTGTCTCCGAGGTGACCCTGGTGCTGGGCACCGGATCGCAGTAGGTGGCCAAGCCGACTGATCGGTGGGAAGCGGATGATACGTATCTGTTAGTTGTGGGTGGTCTGCGCCCTGGGCAGCAGCCGGGCGGATGCCCGGCTGCGCTGGTCGAGCCGTCTGAGGCCGAGTTCGTCAGCGAACTCGGCGGCGCATTCGTACTCGTCGCGCGCCAACTGCCGGTCGATCTCGTGGTAGCTGTCACGGTGGTTGCTGCCGACCAGCCCGGCCGGGCGGTATTGCGCCATCAGGTTGATGTAGGTGCCGGTGCCGAGTTCTTCCGCCACATACCGCAAGATCGCCTTGGTCTCCTCCAGCATCCCGGGCATCACCAGGTGGCGCACCAGCAGCCCGCGCCGGGCCAGGCCATCCTCGCCCAGGCGCAGCGGGCCGACCTGGCGGTGCATCTCGGTGACTGCCTGCCGGGCGGCCTGCGGGTAGCCGGGCATCCGCAGGTAGCGGCGGGCGCGCCCGGGCGTCCAGATCTTCAGGTCGGGCATGTAGATGTCAACGACGCCGTCCATCAGGGCCAGGCTGTCCAGGCTGTCGTAGGCGCTGGTGTTGTAGATGATCGGCAGCCGCAGCCCGGCTTCGATGGCCAGCGGCAGCGCCTCGAGGATCTGCGGGACGACATGCTCGGGCGTGACGAAATTGATGTTGTGGCAGCCACGGCCCTGCAGCGCCATCATCATCACGGCCAGCCGCGCCGGGGTAACCGGCTCGCCCTGCACCTGCCAGGAGATGTCCAAGTTCTGGCAGAACACGCACCGCAGGTTGCACCCGGAGAAGAAGATCGTGCCCGAGCCGCTGCGCCCGCGCAGGCAATCCTCCTCACCGAAATGCGGGAAATGCGAGGCGACGACCGCCTGCCGGCCGATCGCGCACAGGCCGTGCTGGCCGCCGAGCCGGTCAACCTTGCACAGCCGCGGGCACACCCCGCACCGGCCCGGCCCCAGCAGCCGCAGCGCGATCTCGGCGCGGACCGCGACCTCCCCGGCGCCCAGGCCCAGGTAGGCCGGCCACGACACATGCTCCATCACCCACCACCGCCGCGACCACGATAACCCCGGCTCGGTCCGGCACCGTCAGGACGGATGCGCAACGTTCTGGACCGGGCAGACAGGCCGCCGGGGCGCTGCGTGTGCCTCGGCACGCGCCGGAGCAAGGCCGTGGCTCATACGGCCCCACGGCGGGTAACAGTCTCGGTATGCGATTCTCCGACTACTCGTTCGGTTCGGTGCGAATCGACGGCATGGCCTATGACCGCGACCTGATCATTGACCGCGGGAAGATCCGCAAGCGCAAGAAGGGCCCCTCCCGCAAGTTCCGTGACGCATACGGGCACACCCCGCTGTCAGCCGCCGAGGACATCCCCTGGCGGTGCCGCCGGCTTGTGATCGGCACCGGCGCTGCCGGCGCACTGCCGGTGATGCGGGAAATCCGCCAAGAAGCCCGCCGCCGCGACGTCGACCTTGTCATCTTGCCCACGGCGCAGGCGATCGGCGTGCTGGCCGAGACGCCCAAGGACACCAACGCCATCTTGCACCTGACGTGCTGAACCCGAGCACACCAACGCGAGCGCCGCGGTGGTTGCGTCCCTGCTGCTCCGCCTTCCAGGCAGCGGGTGTTTGCCTCGGATGCCGAGACCAAGCACACCGGCCGCGATAACGGCCGTGGGCCCGCGACAAGCACCGCGCCTAAGCTAACATCCAGTTCTGGGTGCCGAGCGCCGCGACCGGCGCTGAACCGGACGTCGTGCCGAACGGCGGTTCTGTGTGCCCGCCGCGTCCGTTCTCTGTTGGCGCGGACGTGATGCTGCGGCAGGCTATCACCGTGGCCGTTGTCGTTGACGGGATCATCGAGTCTGGGGAGGGCCAGAACGGCGCTGATGAGCGTGCTATGGTCTCGGCTGCACTGTGGGCGCGGTCATCCTGTCCCGGCCACGATCGGGCTGTGCGACCCGGTTCAGGGATGGTTCGCGAAGCTGCCCGAGACCCGCGGCTACACCAAGCCTGGGCGGTTCCTTTACCCGAGCGCCTCCTGACCGGTCCGCGCCCAGAAGTAACGCCCGCCGCCCCGCCCGCGCCAACCCCGGTGGGCACTACCCGTCGCACACGCAACGGGACGTCCGGCCAGATTGGCTTAGCGCGCGGATCGTTACCGCCGGTCTGCCTGGCCAGCTCGCCAGTTCGCTTGTCCCGAAGGTAAACCTGGACCCGTGGATCCAGGCCAGATCTTTCTCGCGGCCCGCCCAATCGCGCCCGGAGCCGGTGTCTACCCGGCCGTCAATCGCGAGCAGCGAGGAGAGAACGATGCCCATCTACCTGATCACGAACCGCGTCCCGGACGGCTTTACCCCCGGGCCGGAAGCCTTCGCCGCCTGGACGGCCTGGTTCGACAGCCTCGGTGACGCTGTCGCAGACCGCGGCAACCCGGCCTTCGCCAGCACGACGGCTGGCCATTTTGGCGCCGGCACCACACTGGGCGGCTACACGCTGGTCACGGCCGCCAGCCTGGACGACGCGCTCGGCCTGGTCGCTGACCACCCGCTGCTGACCCGCGGCGGCGGCGTCGAGGTCGCTGAACTGACGCTCATCAACGAGGGCACCCGCCTGCGCTCCGGTGCCGGGTTCACCGTTACCACGTCGGTGCACGTAGCGGCCGAGCCAGAGACGGTGTTCGGCTACTTCACCGACCCTGCTCGTTATGTGCGGTGGATGGGTGCCCAAGCAAAGCTCACCCCCGTCCCTGGCGGTGAGTACCGGATCCGGATGGGCGACGGGTTTGAGGCGGCCGGGACCTTCACCGAGCTCGACCCGCCCCACCGGGTGGTCTTCACCTGGGGGTTCGCGGACGACGAGGCCGCCAAGAAGACCAAGAACCCCCAGGCGGGCGAGGCGACCTCGGGCGACGTCATGCCGGCTGGCAGCACCCGGGTCAGCGTCGTGTTCGCGCCCGAAGGCCATGGCACCCGCCTGACGCTCACCCACGACCGGCTGCCCAACGCCGAGCTGCAGCTCGGCCACAGGGTCGCCTGGGATACCTACCTGCCCAGGCTCGTGGTCCTCGTCGCGGGCGGCGACCCGGGCCCGGACCCGCACGCGTGAGGATGCGTCTGGTCCGGTGCCATGATCTGGCTGTGACTACGGACCTGCTTGACCTGGCCAGGCAGGGGACGAGGAGGCCTTCCGCGAGCTCCTTGAGCCGTACCGGCGGGAGCTTGAGGTGCACTGCTACCGCATGCTCGGCTCGTTCACCGACGCCGGGGACGTGATGCAGGAGGCGCTGCTGGCCGCCTGGCAGGGGCTGGGCGGGTTCGAGGGACGCTCCTCGATCCGGACGTGGCTGTACCGGATCGCCACCACCCGCTGCCTCAACGCTCGGCGATCGGCCCGCCGCCACCGGCCCGCCGCCGCGCCGCCAGGTGCCCGGCCACCCCGGCCCACCAGGCTGGGCGAAGTCATCTGGCTCGAGCCCTATCCGGATGCGCTGCTCGACGGGCTCCCCGGCGCCGACCCGGGACCGGAGGCCAGGTATGAGGCACGCGAAGCGATATCGCTGGCGTTTATCACGGCCGTCCAGCGGCTGCCGCCGCGCTGATCCTGCGGGACGTGCTCGGCTTCCCCGCCAGCGAGGCGGCCCGCATCCTGGCCGTCACCGACGAGTCGGTGACCAGCGCGCTCAAGCGCGCACGCGCCAGCCTCCGCGACGACATGCCCGCCCGCCCGCGGTCGCGCCCGCCAGACCGCGCGGCCGAACGCGATCTCGCCGAACGGCTCACCCGGGCGTACCAGGCCGGGGACGTCGCGGCCATCGTCGAGCTGTTCAGCGATGACGCGTGGCTGGCCATGCCGCCGTTTCCGCTGGAATACCAGGGCCGGGAGCTGATCGGCGCGTTCCTCGCCTCGGTCGCCTTCCGGGACGGGCGCACATATCGGCTGGTCGAGACCCGGGCCAACGGCCAGCTCGCGTTCGGCGCGTTCCTGACCGAGCCACGGCCCGCCGATATGGATGCGAACGGGCTGATCGTGCTCGCCGTGGCCGACGAGCGGATCGCGGCGATGACCCGGTTCCCCCCCAGCGTGCTGCCCCGGTTCGGCCTGGCCCGGTGACGCCGGGGAAATCGGCCAGGCCACCGGCCCGCAGGTAGACGCGAACAGCATGCAACCAACTTGCACACCCGTACGGCGGGTGTTGCCCGGGACCCAGTGAGCTGGGCGGGCTGCCGATTCGGCGGACGACCGCGCCGAACATCCGTTATCTCAAGTCCGGATTTGGGTGTCTTCGCTGTAACCGCCGCGGGTCCTGTGCTCCTGTGGGTGCCGAGAACCTCATCCACGTCATGCGACCAGGCGATATTCGTTGATCAGGCCTCCGATGCGAGCCTGTCTTGTTACGCGGTACTGCTCAAGGTCGACTGGTTCGGGTAGTGGCTTCAGGGGGGCGGCGCCGTCCAGGGAGCGGTGCGGCCGGTGCTGGTTGTGGTGGGTCTCGTACTGGCGCAGGATCCGCCGCAGATGGCTGTGGTTCCAGATGAGGGTGCGGCCCAGGAGCTCGCGTCGGCAGCCTCCGATCCAGCGTTCGGCGATCGCGTTCATGCGAGGCGTCCGGACGCTACAGAGCAGGGTCCGGATCCCGGCATCGGCGAGGACCGCGTCGAACGCAGCGGGGTAGTCCGGGCCGCGGTCGCGGATCATGAACTTGACCAGGTGCGCCTGCTCGCCAAAGTCCATGATCAGGTTCCGGGCCTGCTGGACTGTCCACTCCCCGGTCGGATGCGAGGTGACCCCGAGAATGCGGATACGCCAGCTGGCGTGCTCGATCACGGCCAGGAC
>Ga0335081_10012723_pt1 | contig 13622 bp, 10 predicted proteins | sample Lox_Sample_35_FD_206713 | JGI IMG/M metagenome (GOLD analysis project Ga0335081, IMG submission 206713) | Soil microbial communities from Loxahatchee National Wildlife Refuge, Florida, United States - Lox_Sample_3.5 | ecosystem: Environmental > Terrestrial > Soil > Wetlands | place: USA...
AAAGCTATGAGCGCGATCTGCACGAAATCTCTGCCCTCCAGAGCGAGATTGTCTTGGTGGTAGCCGACGAGATCAGGGTCAAGTTGCTGAACCAGGAACAAGCTCGCCTGGCTCGGGTCCGCCCGGTAAACCCGCGCGCCTACGAAGAGTTTCTCAGGGGGCGCTATTTGCAGGCAAAGATGAATCCCGACGACATGCGCAAGGCCTTGGTTTATTTCCAGCACGCCCTGGAGATCGATCCCAATTATGCGCCTGCCTACATCGGCATCGTAGACGCCTACACGATCGGCGGGGGATTTCAGTTGGGTGTCAGCCTTAAAGAAGGCGTCGCCAAGATGAAAGAAGCCGCCTACAAAGCCGTAGAACTCGATGACGCCACGGCGGCAGCCCACTATGCGCTGGCCAAGGTGAAATACTACGAGTGGGACTTGCCGGGGGCGGAAAAGGAATTTCAACGGGCCTTGGAACTGAATCCGAGCGATGCCCAGGTGCGTCGGCATTACGGCCACTTTCTCATCGCCCTGCGCCGCCACGCCGATTCGATCCGAGAGATGCAGCACGCATCGGTGCTCGATCCCCTTTCGCCCCTGCTCGCCACAGAAGTGGGCTGGACCTACTATTACGCCCGCCAGTATCCGCAGGCCATCAAGCAGAGCCGGAAAGCTCTCGAGATGGAGAGTGACTTCAAATATGCGCAGCTCTTGCTTGGGGAGTCGTACTGGCTGCAGGGCCAATTCGAGGAAGCCCTACGATCAGGATGGCCGGGGCCATACCAGCCGGATGGAAACCGCCGCGCCAAAGAAATCTACGAGCGAAAGGGAGCCCAGGCAGTCATGCGTTGGTTAGTCGAGGATCAAGAACGTCAAATGGCCAAGGGACCTCTTGCTGCTCGTGATTTGAACCACCTTGCCGCCTCGTATTCCGAATTGGGTGACAAAGAGCGGGCCCTTGCCTTGCTGGAAAGAGCTTACCAGGAACACGATCCCTGGTTGCCGATGGACATGGCTGCACCACGATTCGATCCACTGCGCTCCGACCCGCGATTCCAGGATCTGCTCCGCCGGATCGGCCTTCCACTCGCACCACGATTCATGGCTGGTTCGTAAGCCACTCCGAGCTAGGAGTTTTGTCGAGAATTGGTAACAATGTTTCAGGCGTCTTTCACGCCTGTGCTTGCCAAGCACTCAAAGTCGTTTTCGCTGATCGATTGCGTCTCGGTCGGAGTGGACCGGATGCAGCGCAACTTTGAGCCCATGCGCAAGCAAGTGGAATCGTGGCAGAGGAGTGAGATCACCGACGTGACCGCAAAAGTGGTCATCTACGAGGCGTTCGTCGAAGGCAAGCTGGAAGCTCCGAAGCACCTCGCCCGAAACGTACATGACCTCTACTTCGAACCGAAGTACGAGGAATTCCGGTCACGCACGATCTGGAGTCTTTCGAATGCGTTTACTTCCGCATTCAAGGAGTTGGATCCCATTCCGCAATTCAAGGCGACAGCGAAACTGGGCCAGTTCCTGGAGACCAGATTCTCCCAGTCGTTCTAACCCTACGAGCGGCACCGGCCGGCCGCCGCTCCAGGCTTAAGTGAGCTCGTGCAGAGAACCCAGATTACCCAACTGTTTCAGACTGCCCAACTGTTAATCATCCGTAGAGGATGGCCTCATTCCAGAACGAGATCTTAGGAGAGGCCGGGCACCTTCCGCAGGCTAAGGGAGGTTCGTCACGGCTGAGTGGGGGCACCGTTTGGTTCCTGAGTGGAGAGCGTGCAACCCACATCATCTGGTCCGCTATAATCATGTGAAAGACGCAACGGTGAAGGAGTTCACCGCAAACCGCTGTTCCAGTTCTGATCGGGACAGATGATGACTCCTGACGGGGAAACCTGTTACAGAGTCATATCTGTCGCGGGCTCCCCGTAAAACAACGTGATGGAAAAAGCTGCGCGCCAGCTGGGCGAAATGCTCCGTTTCACGATTGGAGTCTGCAACCATGGATTTGAAGACCTACGAACAGATTAAGTTCGACTTGGCTGAACTGATCCGCACCGGACAGTTCACGGTGAGCGAGGGGGAAACCGATGCGAACAAGCGTTACGAGGCGGAGCGGCCATGGCGTGATCTGCTGACACGTTTGGCGGAAGATCGCTTCACCGTGGTAGTTGCTGGGCGGTTCAGCCGCGGCAAATCCTCACTTATGAATGCTGTGCTCGGAATGGATCGGCTGCCAACCGGTATCGTTCCGCTCACCTCTGTTATCACGTACGTGCGCTACGGCACCAGCGAGAGAGTGCTGCTCAACTATGAGGGCTCGCGACTGAGAGGCGAAGCCACCATCGAGGAGCTGCCGAAGTACGTTACAGAAAAAGGCAACCCCGGCAATGTCAAACGCATTCACTCCGCTGAAATCCAATTGCCCGCGGAAATTCTTCGCCGGGGATTCTTCTTCGTCGATACACCCGGCCTTGGTTCTGCCATCTTCGAGAATACCAAGACTACGGAAAAGTTCATTCCAGAAATCGACGTCTTGATCCTCGTGACCAGCTACGAGAGTCCGCTTTCGGAAGACGAGGTGCGTTTTCTGCATTATGCAGTGCCTTCCGTGCGCGCCGTTTTCGTGGTCATTAACAAGCAGGACACCGTGGACCCGCAGTCGCGGGCGGAAATCATCCAATACGTCGACAAGACGATCCACAGCGTCGTCGGACATAAGGCATTTTCCCCATTTTCGGTTTCAGCCAGAGATGGATTGGCTGCAAAGCAAACGGGAAACACAGAACAATTGGCAGAAAGCGGCATCGCCGTTTTTGAGACGGCACTGGTCGACTTCCTGGCCAACCATCGTGCCCAGATGTTTCTCTCCTCCATGTGCGCTCGAACTCTAACCCAGGTGAATACACTGCGCGAGGAGCCCGGAGCGCCCCTAACCTCCAAGCTCGGTGCGCTGCGTCAACGGATTGATCCAGATGTGCCCGGTGCTCCGGGCGCGGAGAATAGAGAACAGTTCGAAGGCGGCGCGCTTGCCGCAGCCACGCTGGAGAAAGCCAGCCTCTGCGAGGTCTGCAAAGCCGTTATGACGAAAACTCTGAAGTTCCTGGCGCGCTACCAGTACGAACTTAGCACTCGGACTGAAACTCAGGAACAACACGCCCAAGATGGCGGATTCTGCCCTTTGCACACTTGGCACTATGAGCAAGTCGCGTCGCCGCGCGGTGTTTGCACTGCTTATCCGGCATTGCTGAACCGAATGGCCGAAAAGCTGCGGCAACACGCAAGCAACGGGCAGTCAGATGGGTCCTCGGGGGCTCTTCTCGAACCCCATTGTCCCGCGTGTGAGGTCCGTTGGGCCACCGAGGACCAGGCGATTTCGTCAATCGTCAGCAGAACGAGCGAAACCGACCTGGATAGACTGGCTCTTTCGGCGTTGTGCCTTCCGCACTTACAGTTGGTGCTGCAACACACAACGAACGATGCGGTTCGCAAGTTCCTCTTACATCGAGAGGCGGCATTCATGGAGCGCATTGCCGAGGACATGCAGCGCTATGCCATCAAGCATGATGCGCTAAGACGAGATCTGGCGAGTTCCGAGGAACATGACGCCTATCTGCTGGCTCTGCAAATGCTCGTTGGTCACCGAAGTGTCAATGCGGTCTTCACGGTGAGGGACATCCTGTAACACATCATTGCGGGCAGCCGACCTGTTGTTGTCGTATGCCGCAAGGGCCAGCAGCCCATGTCTAAAATGGATCCACGCCCGGCACTCGAGCTTAACGCATCCAGGCCAGCCAAGCCCATCCAACCGCAAGCGTTACCAGCGTGACTGGAATACCGACGCGTGAGTAGTCCCAAAAACCGATGTGCACTTCACTGTGTGCCCGCTCCACGACGATGAGGTTCGCAACCGAGCCTGTGATCGTCAGGTTTCCCGCTAGTGTGCTGGCCATGGCGAGCACCAGCCAACCCGTGTGCGGGTCGCGGAAGGCCGGCACGAGCGTCTTTAGCAGCATTACTGCGGGCACATTACTGACCAGATTCGACAAGCCCACGGTTATAGCTGTGAAGATCCCTGTGTTCTGGAGGTTTGAGCGCTCAGCGATCTCGACGAGGTGGCGAGTCAATCCGCAGTTTTCAGCACCGCCCACGATCAGGAATAGTCCGACAAAGAACACCAGTAGCCCCCAATCGACTTCATCGTAGACCAACCTCGGATTGCGTGTACGCGTGACCAGCATGAGCGCGGCCCCTATGGCCGCCATCATGGGCGGAGGCACGCCCGCGAGAAAGCCGGCCAGCACAAGGGCAATCACGATCGCGGGCTTGCGCAACTCGCGGGTCGAGACATGTGGCGCCGCAACTGCAACGCCTTCGGCGTCTCCGGGTACAAAATCATTGCCACACATCAGGTGGATGATCAGCCAATCCAGCCCCAAGCCCATCAGCGCCACTGGCCCCAGGTGCCAGAGGAAGTGACGGTACGTCAGCCCGGAGAACGAGCCGATCAGCATGTTCTGGGGGTTTCCGGTGATGGTGGCAACGCTGCCGATGTTGGCCGAAGTTGCCACGGCGAGCAGGTACGGCAGCGGTTTCAGTCCCATGCGGCGGGTAGCGAGAAGCGCGAACGGCACCATGACCAGGCAGATGATGTCGTTGACGAAAAAGGCCGATAGCAAGCCGGTGATAAAGATGATGGTGGGGAGCAAGTGGTGCGGTTTCAGACGTGTGACGATTTGCTCGGTGACCCACTCGAAAAAACCTGTCAAGTGCAGGTAGCCGACCACCAGCATCATGGAGAACAGAAGTACCAGCGTGCCGAAGTCGATGAAGCGCAAAGCTTCGGCGGCGGGCACAATGCGGAAGGCGACCATCAGTACAGCGCCGATAATAGCCATGCCGGGGCGATCGATCTTCATCCCAGGGAGCTTGCCTAAGGCGAATACGAGGTAGCTGACAGCGAAGACCGCGTAGCCGGCCGTGACCTGCCACTCCGCAAGAGGGCTAGTTAGATCCGGGACAGTCGCTAGCAGGAGAGCGGGCGAGTTCATGTCGAATGCAGTGTACCTGAGCAGCGGCGGGGATTGACCTGAAGTCGCATCCATGACTTTGTAATCTGGAGCGATTCTGCCGGCAATTGGGGCCGGTGCACTCAAGAAGCAGTTACCAGGTCGATGGAGCCTGGTTCGGACACGCGTTGCTAAGCATTTTGTCGCACCCTCAGAAAAACAGGAATCGCGACCAACTGGGTGATGACCGAGAAGAGGATGAGCGCGGCAAGGGAAACGTCATAGAGTTTTCCTATGATGACGCTGCCTATGAACCAGAAGATCCCATACGCCGAGGTGAAAATCCCGTACGCCGAGGGCCGGCGCTGCTGCGGCACCATTTTGGCGACGGCCGCAGGAATAATCGACTCGTGCACTCCCATTCCCACACCCCACAGGGCTGAACCAATGAGGGCCAGCCAGAATCCACCGAGAAAAACAAGAGGCGCCGAGGCTGCGGCAATCACCGTCAGTGGAACAAGGACCCAAAGTCCGGTCCGGTCGAAGAGGCGCCCGAACACGAGCGATCCGACGCCACTCGCGGCCATCGCAACCGAATAGAAGACCGGGACCCAGGTATTGGGAACCACTGAAGCTTTCTCGAAGTGATAGGCAATCAGAGTAAAGTCAGCAAAACCTGCCGCCACCAGTGCCGCACCGGAGAGGTAAATCCAAAACACCGGCGGTAGGCCCTCGGCGTGAACGTTTGGAACACTCACTTCCAAATCCTCCGGCCGGGGGTACAACAATCGGGCGATTACAAGCAGGCTGAGTGTCAAAGCCGCGGGAATAGCCAGCACTGCGAAGGCAGTGCGGTAGTTTCCGCGGGTGGCAAGAACGGCGGCAACGATAAGAGGTCCGAACAGAGCTCCAAACTGATCCAGTGCTTCGTGGAGCCCAAAACCCCAACCGTAGCCCATCTGTTTGGCCGCATGGGAAAGCATGACATCGCGTGGAGGATTCCGGATGGCTTTGCCGATGCGCTCCACGACAATCAGCAGTCCTGCGACCTGCCAATTCGGGGCGAGGGCGAGAAGCGGGACGGCGCTCATCTGGACGACGTACCCGAATAGGGTGATCGGCCAGAATTCACCCGTGCGCTCGCTCAGACGTCCGGACACGAGGCGAAGTCCATAGCCCAGAAGCTCACCCAGTCCAGCGATAAATCCAACCAAGGTGGCGCTGACTCCAAGAACGGCGAGAAACGGGCCATTGATGCTGCGCGCGCCTTCATAGGTGAAGTCCGCAAAGAAGCTTACGACTCCAATCAAGAGCACAAACTTAAGCGCTCTTTTTCTCATTCGTTCCGTGTTGTTGGAGGGCAAATCTGCCATGCGTTTTCTTTCCGGCCGTCACGGGGCAAACAATACGGGACAGCGGAATACTTCAGCTGCGAGCGTTCCGTGCGTGCGACCGCGCGTCAAAAACAATTTGTGCCTGATAGTCCTTCGAACTGTAGCCGACAATCTGGCGATGAATGACTCCCGAGACAAGAACCCTCCTGTCAGGAGTCATCAGCCATCCCGTTTAGCGAGTGGGACGGCGGTTAAAGGTGAACCCCCTCACCGTCAAGACAACCGTAGTTTATCCGATCCAGAGGCGTGCTGGGCCAGCACCCGCCGTGAAATGATTTTGCCAGCCTTGACATCCAACCGCGTCTGCTTAAGACTAAAATAGTTGTTAACGGTGAAGGAGTACCACCGCCAACCGCCGTCCAGTCTGATGGACAGCTGATGACTCCTGATGAGGTTTTCGTGTCAGGAGCCCATGAAACCGTAGCCGCCACGATCCAACCCCAGTCGCATTCTCAGGAAGCAGCCTCATTTCAAAGCGTCTTATTTCCTCTTTCCAACGCCCATACAGATCTTGGAGGGCAGGCGGCACCCGGGTTTTTCAAGGACCTGAATCTCGAGCAGGTGGTCGCAGCCATCACCGACGGCTTCAAGGACTACAACCTTGCGCCTTTCTTCTATGTTCCGCTGAGCGATCTCGACACGATCGCTTACCGGCAGGAGATCATGCGGGACCTCGAAACCCCGCGCTTGATCGATTCGGTCAAGTCATTCTCGGCAGAAATGTGCATGATGCGCGAGCAACTCAAGCAAGCGAAGGAGTTTTACTACAAGTACGCAATCGAGCGCGCCTTTCTCGGTGCAGTGGCGATCTATTACAAGGCCGTCGAGACCTTGTCTGGCAAGTTAGCCGGCATCGATTTGCAGTCGCGTGGCCTGCGTGCTTTTCGGGAATTCTTGGCTCAGCATGTTGCTTCATCCCCATTCCGGCGACTGATGGACGAAGGAGAAAGTCTGATTTCAGATTTCTCGAAGATCCGCTACTCTCTGCTTCTCAAAGACGGCTCTGTGACGGTACGGCAATACGAGGAAGAGGATGACTACAGCGTCACGGTAGAGGAAACCTTCGCGAAATTCAGGCGGGAGATCAACGGCAACTCTCGCCTCAAAGTCCCGGTTCCAGAGACGATGAATCACATTCAGGCCCATATCCTGGATGGAGTAGCGCTGCTGTACCCGGATGCGTTCCAAACTCTCGACCAGTTCAGCGCGCGGCACTCGGATTTCCTCGACGCGACGATCTCTCGCTTTGATCGCGAGATCCAGTTCTACGTCGCCTATCGCCTCTACATCGAGAGGTTCCGCCTCGCAGGCCTGACGTTCTGTCTGCCACGGTTATCGCCAACTTCCAAGGAAATACACGCTCGCGATGCGTTCGATATTGCACTGGCTGACAAGCTGCTCCACGACAACGCTCTCGTGGTCGCGAATGATTTCTTCCTCCGCGATCCGGAGCGCATCCTTGTCGTTTCTGGTCCGAATCAGGGCGGCAAAACCACGTTCGCCCGCATGTTTGCTCAGTTGCATTATCTCGGCACCCTGGGCTGTCCGGTTCCGGGCAGGGAGGCATCTCTGTTTCTCTGCGACCGTATCTTCACCCACTTTGAACGTCAAGAGGACATTGCAAACCTTCGCGGCAAGCTGCATGACGATCTCGTGCGCATTCGCACCATCCTCGATCAGGCCACGCCCAACAGCATCGTCATCATGAACGAGCTCTTCTCGTCGACTACTCTTCAGGATGCAATCGATTTGAGCAAGAAGATCATGGCGAAAGTGGCTGATCTGGACGTGCTCGGCGTCTGGGTGACATTCCTGGAAGAAATGGCATCGTTCAGCGAGAAGACCGTCAGCATGGTCAGCACGGTCGATGCGCAGGATCCCGCGATTCGCACCTACAAGTTGGAACGGCGTCCTGCCGACGGACTGGCTTATGCGCATGCGATCGCCGAGAAATACCGGGTTACGTACCGCTGCCTCAAGGAGCGGATCAAGGGATGAAAGCGTGTCTGATGTATCGGGACCGGGATTTCGAGCTGTACCAGGCCACAGCGCCGAATCGGTATGTCCGTAAACAGGATGGGGATCGCGATGCGTTACTCCGAAGCTTGCTATGGAGTGCACCGGCTCTGGTCGAGGACTTGGAACTCGATACCCTCTTGCATGCGATGGCAAGGAGAGATGAGTTCGTGTTTGAAGTGGCGCAGCAAGCGTTTGTCTCTGCTTTCGAAAACGATGCGAGTGTGGTCCTTTACCGGCAGGCAATTCTGAAGGACTGTCTGCAGAACGTTGTCCAGGTGAGGGAGCTTTACGATCACATGACCACCGTGGCAGAACAGACCAGGAGACAGTGGTGGGGGCTCTCCAGCGACTACCCAGGGTCGATGCTCTACAGCTCGATCGACCTGATGGAGACTTTTGTCGGTGTGCTGCGGGAGCTAAGGCGTGCCGCTGAGAAGCATGCTGCCAACTTTGCATCCGAGGGATTCACGTCACTTTTTGCCATGCTTCGCAAGGAACTCAGCGAGGAGTACCTGGCGACAGTCACACATCATCTGAAGGAGCTCAAGTTCCGCAAAGGTGTTTTGTTAAGTGCTGAGCTTGGCGAACAGAACGAGGGTCGCCAGTACACGCTTCGCAAGTCAGGCGACTACAAGCAGAGCTGGCTCGACAAGGTTTTCGGTCGTGGCCCTGCCGGGTATACGTTCCACGTCGACCCAAGAGACGAAGCTGGCGGGCGAATCCTCACCGACATGCGCAACCGTGGAATTGTCCGGGTTGCGCGCGCTCTCGCACAATCTGCCGACCACGTACTGAGCTTTTTCAAGATGCTGAGGACGGAATTAGCTTTCTACGTCGGCTGCGCCAATCTGCACGAAGAACTTTCCGCCAGGGGAATGCCAATCTCCTTTCCGATCCCCCATCAACCGGGGAAACGGCAGCACGAGTTCAGGGGGCTATACGATGTGTCGCTGGCGCTCACCATGAATCGCGGCGTGTGCGGAAACGATGTCACCGCCGACGGAAAGGACTTGGTGATCGTCACCGGTGCCAACCAGGGCGGAAAGTCGACTTTCCTGCGAAGCCTAGGACTCGCGCAGATCATGATGCAATGCGGACTATTTGTCGGGGCCGAGTCCCTTTCGGCTGACCTGTGTCCGGCGTTATTTACTCACTACAAGCGCGAGGAAGACGCGACGATGAAGAGCGGAAAGTTCGACGAGGAACTCGCGAGAATGAGTGAGATTGCGGACCACATTGTCCCCAATTCCATCCTGCTCTTTAACGAGTCATTTGCCGCCACGAACGATCGGGAAGGATCCGACATTGCCGGGCAGATCGTGCGTGCCTTGCTGGAGAAAGGTACAAAAGTGTTCTATGTTACCCATCTGCACGACTTCGCGAGCCGATTCTTCGATCGAAAGGGAAACCGGATTCTCTTCTTGCGGGCTGAACGAGAGGCGGATGGAAGGCGAACGTTCAAGCTGGCCGAAGGTGAGCCCCTCCAGACCAGTTACGGCCAAGACTTGTACAACAAGGTATTTGCAGTTGAGGATCAGACGGTTGCTGTCGCACCAACGATAAGCAGCTGAATCGGAATCGGATTCAAACCCGCGCTGCACTAAGCTGGGTGGATTCGCGGAGCACAGTCACTTCCTGTTCTAACCCATCCAAGCGATTCAATTCCGCCTGAACCGCAGGCTCGCCGTCCTCTTTTACCTTCCGGGCGCGGACCAGGGCCTGTTCCGCAATCCGGCTCACCTCATGAAGCAGCTTGCGAATCTCGGCTTCTAACTTCCCGCGGCTTTCCTGAACCCGGTTGAGAACATCGCTCTGCACGCGAGTGCTGTTGGTTTCGAGCAGTGTCGTGAGAAACCTTTGGGCCTCGTTCCTAATTATCCACCGGGCACCTACCAGGCCAAGGATCAGGTCGGCCAACCAGCGCAGCGGTGAAGCAGGGTCTGCGACATCCCGGTATTCGTAAAAGGTAAATTCAGAACGCACGCGAAATCCGCGTTCTGGATCGAGAGCGTGGGGCATCCGCGCCAGTTCGGGAATGCCGGCATTCGCAAGTTTGTTTAGAAACTCGTTCGCCATCTCTACGAAGCGCACCTCAACACGCCGGTATTCTCTTTCTGCTTCTTCCTGCTCGGGTTTCAACCATGGCACGACATGACGGCGTGCCAGTTCTTGCGCCTCGTGGAAAGTGCGCCGGCGATACGATGGACCTAGCCAACCAGATATCGATTGCAGTGAAACGTCGAACTCCGTGTGCGCCTGCGGCAGTACGCGGGCGAGGAATGCCTTATGACGATCGACGAACATGTCTGAAATATGCTGTTGCTCAGCCATGAAAAGATACCCGAGTTCCCTCATCGAACGATCGGCATCGCCAATGGTCTGTTTCATTGCGGCGATGCGGGTCTCCGACTCTTCGATCGGCCGTTGGAGTGCCTCGCGCTCTTCCGAGATGATCACGAGAAGCTGCTCGCTGATCCTCTCTAGTCCACGTTCGCAGGCTGCCTGAATCAAACGACGGCCCGATCCTTCGATCAAATGGTTCAGAGACGCGACCAGCTTCTGCCAGTCCCGACCCGTCCCGCGATGTTCGAGTTGTTCCGCCGCGCTTACCTCAAACAAAGGTCCGACAGAATGTTGGGGGAGTCGCTTTTCGAGCTGGCGTCGCGCGAAGGCCACCGCTTCGGCTCGTTCGGCATCCGTGGTGCGATCCGCCTTGTTCACGGTGATAATGAGATCCTGAACGTGCCGCGCGACTGCCTCAACCAGTACAAGTTCTTCCCCCGCCAGCGGAGGGTCCGCCCCGATCACGACCAGCGCCGCATCAATATGAGGAATGAAAGCCTGTGTTGCTGCCGTATTGCCGGTGAACACCGATCCCAATCCTGGTGTGTCCACGAAACACATGCCGGTTCGAAGCAGCGGACTCGGCACAAAGATTTCTAATGCCGCGACATGCTTCGCGTTCTCGGGGTTCTTCTCTTCGGAGACATACTCATCTACGCTCTTAACCGGAATATCTGTCCAGCCGCCGGCAGCTTCAAAGCGCACGCGAGCGGACGGACGGCTTCCGTAGCGGACGATCGTGGGCACTGTGGTAACCGGCACAACCCCAGTAGGCAATACGCTGTCACCGACCAGCGCATTCAGGACAGAGGATTTGCCGCGCTTGAACTGACCGATACAAGCAACGTAGAAGCGTCCCTCCGATACGCGTTCGGCCACGGATCGCGCATCGGCAGCGACTCGCTCAGCGTCAAACTCGTCAGCTAACTCCGCCAGCCGGATGAGTGCTGACTCTCCGTGGGAATTCTCACACGAGGACTGCCGGACCTCAGGCGCAAGGGATGCCAGACCCGGGGAAGCAGGCTTCTCAAGCACCGAGTTTTCCTTCGAGTCTGTCTTCATGGCTCATCTGTTGATGCTCTTGTTCCATTCTGTGCTTGGCTACGAAGCGGGAGAGCGCACTCCTTCCTGGTGCACGTAGCGGATGACTTCCACCTCTGACATCGCGATTAGCCCTTCATCCACCATTTCATCCAACGCTGGAATGAGACTCCTAATCTTTTCCTCCGTGTCGATCACGGAGACCATGATCGGCCGGTCCGACGAGCGAAGAAGGTGTTTCTTGTGGATAAGCGTGCTCGCACCGTAGCCTTCGATACCCCGGAATACGGTCGCGCCCGCGATGTCTAGCTCCCGGCACTTGATCACAATTGCCTCATAAAGCGGCTTGTCGTGCCACTTGTCATCTTCTCCGAAATGGATGCGCAGCATCTTGGCTTTGCCTTCCAGTTTCATATCTGCATCTCCTGCCGCCGGTCGGATTTCTGGTAATTGTGGGTGTACTTAATTACGTCCACGTTGGAGAGCACGACAAGGCCCTGCTGCACCATCTCGTCGAGGATCGGCATGAACGCCTGTAACTTCTCTTCCGTGTCAACGACCGAAAGGAGGATCGGCCGGTCGTGCGAGAGGCTGAGCGCGGCATCCTTGTGGATGCGCCGGTTGGCGCCATAGCCGAGAATTCCGCGATATACGGTTACGCCAGCGATATCGTGTGCTCGGAGACCGCTGACGATAGCTTCGTGGAGAGGCTTGCCATTCCACTTGTCGTTTTCCCCAATGTAGATGCGCATCATCTTGGCCTTGCTTTCCCGCTTTAATGGTGGGCCTTCGGAGGCGCCTCGCTTCTGCTTCTTCTCGGCCGGTTTGACGATAGTGGTATCGTGCATTTCAATCAGGCCGGTACCGACCATGTCGTGCAGCTTGGGTAGCAATTCTTCGACCTTCGCTGCAGTTTCAATGAACTCGATCTTGACCGGTAGACGGACTGCCAAGTCAAGCAGGCGTGTGGTGTGCAGGTGGTGGTCTGCACCGAATCCGGCGATGCCGCGAGTCACCGTTGCACCCGACACGCCGTGAAAAAACAGAAAATCCAGAATGGCGGCATAGGCGGCCGCCCCGTGGAACTGCTGATCTTCCGCTACATACACGCCGACTTTCTTACCCGGCCCTGGTGTCAGCACATTTTCCTCCTGTCGTTAGAGTCCTCTTTGGCCCACCAAAAACTCAGCGGCACGACCCAGAAGTCCTCCGCCCTCATGAATTCCGTGTTTTAGCTGTTCCAGGAAGGTTTCAAGTTCCTGCTCCAGCTCTGCTCGATTTCGCTCGACGATTTCGTCAACCAGCGTTCGCAAACGCAATGGGACAAATTCCTTTACTTTCCGGCCGTGCTCTAGACAGAGAGTGCCCTGACTCTTCATCCATTGCGCGAACATCGTCCCTTGGAGCTTTTGCGCAAGCTCGCGCAAGCGAGTGACTTCCTCTTCTAGGACACGATGACACAAGGTACATTCGTCACTGTTCACTTTCCCCATCAGAGGCGGCTTCAACATTTCTAAAAAGACATTCGTCACGCTTTCCCCAGGCGTGGAGCGCGAAATCTTGGCTCTGGATCGAGCGAGCGCCCACCCGTGAAAATTGCATACGCGCAGGTCTGATTGAGGTCGAGCTGTTTCCGCCAACGTCCACTGAAACTCTTTCAGGATCGCGCAAATTGGACATGTGCCCTTGGTGAGTGCCTGGCTTATGTTAGCTCCCGGTGCTAAAGATTCCGCTTTCATGGGATCGCCCTCCCCGCTATCACGCCTCCCCAGACGGCGACGAACCCAACACACACACTCAAAGCGACGTAGAGAAGCCCGAATCCAAGC
>Ga0335081_10012724_pt1 | contig 13622 bp, 5 predicted proteins | sample Lox_Sample_35_FD_206713 | JGI IMG/M metagenome (GOLD analysis project Ga0335081, IMG submission 206713) | Soil microbial communities from Loxahatchee National Wildlife Refuge, Florida, United States - Lox_Sample_3.5 | ecosystem: Environmental > Terrestrial > Soil > Wetlands | place: USA: Florida...
TCAAGCGGGCCGCCATCATCCAGGAATGGGAGAAGGGTTCATTGAAATCGTCGGCTCCGTTCACCGCGTGGACCGGAACCCACACGTCGGCCGGCCCAGTGAGCCCCTGAAATCCGGCGGGCAGCACGCCCACGATGGTGTAGGTGCGAAGGTCGAGCCCGATAGTTTTGCCCACGATAGCCGGGTCCGCGCCGTAGCGGCGCTCCCAGAGGCTGTGGCTGATGATGGCGACGAAGTCCCTCTCGGCGACAGCATCCTCTTCGAGCAGAAACGTGCGGCCCACGACCGGGCGGATTCCGAGCACCGGGAGGTAGCTGGCCTCGACCACTTCGCCGCGCATGCGTTCAGGCTCATCGGTGCCGGTCAAGCTGAAGGTCTGGGCCAGGTAGATGGCCGTGTCGCTGAACACCTGTTGCATCTTGCGGAAGGCTTCGTACTTGGGATAAGACCAGACGATGTCGTCGGAGGGCGGGCCGAAGGGGCGGGACGGGGCGGTCAGCGAGACCTTCATCAGGCGAGCTGGGTCGTGATAAGGCAAGGTGCGCAGCAGGGTGGCGTCTACCACGCTGTAAATGGCGGTGTTGGCGCCGATGCCCACGGCCAGGGTGAAAACGCCGATGGCGGTGAAGCCAGGCTGGCGGACGAGAGTGCGTGCCGCGAAGCGCAAGTCCTGCAGGATGGTGTCCATGATGGAGCTTAGACGGAAAAACGACCCGGAAGGTTGGCAAACGGCGATTTCGGGCAGTTGTTGCTGGCACGATTGCCGCCCGCATGGGACACTTAATACCCGGCTGGCAGTTGCAGCGGGAATGCCGGCGGCAGGGTCGGCGGGATCACGGCGGGGTTAACGCGGCCGGCCTGGCGCGGATCGAATGGCTGGAAGTTGATCAGCTTCGGCGCCTGGGAGCCGGCCTGTAAGCGGAAGTCGTAGCCGCCGCATGCTGCGCCGTCCGCGCACATGAATAGCGGGTCCACGTTCACCGAAGAGCCGGAGTCTTCTCCGAACATTGCCTGCCATTGCGCCAGCGTAAGCTGCTTGCCGCCGGGCGCCAGGAACCGCCAAATCGTTTGATTGGGGTCCGCTGTCGAATAGTACAGGTTTTGCTCAAAATCGAAGCAGCTTTTCGGATTGCTGCTGCTCGAACTGCAATTCCACGTGCCGATCTGCGGCGAGGGCGGCCCGGAGATGGGCTGCGCCCGGTCCCAATACACGATGTTGTTCCGGAACGTGAAATTCAGCGCGCCATCATCCAGGTTGCGATGGATGGAGGCCTGCGTACCGAAAGCGAAGATGTTGTTCGCTACTACATTGGGTGTTCCTATCTGCGAGTAAGTTCCAGATTGCGAGTGATTGTAAGTGAAGCCGGTCGCCGAGGTATTATAGACCAGGTTGAACTTGGCCGTCAGAAAGCTGGAGCCCTGGTCGAAATATATTCCCCAACCGCCATAGCCGCCCGCGCCAGGGTCATGAGTGATGTCGTGAAAACTGTTGTATTCGATCACGTTCCCGGTCTGCAGTCCGGTGGCGGTATGGACCGCGCCCATGTCGCTGGTCACGCCCTGGCCTAGCAGATAGATGTGGTTGTAAGTGACCTGATTGTCATGCGTCCAGTTAGGCAGGCCGTTGGCGTCGAAGTTCAATGAGTTGCCAAGGTTAATACCCTGGTTGTAAGAATCGTAGATATCATTGTGGTCGATCATGTTGTGATGCGAATCGCCGACCGTGATGGCCGCGCCCGCGAGGAGGCGATCGCCGCCTGCGATCGCGGTGTTATAGACCAGGTTGTATTGCGCCACGTTGGCGTCGGTGTCGCCTGCTGCCGGTTCGCCGCCCAGCCGCAAGCCGCCCGCTCCCAGGTCCGTCAACACACTGTTGATGACGGCGTTGTTGCAGTTGCCCGGGTTTAAACCGCTGCACGAACCCGCGGACGCGGTGAAGCCCGCATTGGTTCCGACGAACTCCGCCGCCCACCCACCCACTTGTGAGACGGTGACGGAATCGAGCGTGATGTGGCTGGAGTTGGTGAAGCTGAGCGCCGCGGGCACGACCTCCTTGCCGCTATCCTCGCTGCCGTTGAACGAGCTGTAGCCGGGATTGCCGGCCAACCAGTTGGTGTACGAAAAAGTCAATCCGCGGAAGGTGACGTTCGACACGCCATTCGCCACCACGATCTGGCTGGTCTGCGGCGCGGTGACGGCCGGCGGATTGCTGCTGAAATCCTCACCCGCCGCGGGAACGTAGGTGATTCGCGTGGGATTGCCGGAGCTGTCGGTATCTGCATACCATTCGCCCGGCGTGGAGGTTGACAGCGCTTCCTTGACTGCTTCGATCAGGTACCGATGGCCCGGAAGGAAGCCCCAATAGGTGCCTTCCACCGTGGCGCCGGCTAGATAGGCCACGCTGGAGTTGGCGGGCGCGCCAGAGTAACCCGAGGATAAGCCGATGGATTGCAGCCGCATCCTGGCGATGGTCCAATCTTCGAAGTCGACGATCTCGATGGGGCGGTTCGGATCGGAGAGGCCGCTCCAGTTCGGGTTGATGTCGCCGGTTTGAAAGAAGAAGCGGTCGAAGCACTCGTATTTGTTGGTGTCGATCTGGAGTGAGGGGCTGTAGCCCTGTTTGTAGTTGGAATTGGTGCAGCCGGTCGCGGTGGGGACATAGACCGTGCCGAGATTGTAGAAGTAGCCGGAAGCGTTTGCGGACGCGACGCGGACGCGATAGCGCCGCTGGCCGTTGCTCCAGAGTTGCTCGAAGGGCTGAAAACCCGCTACCGAAGCCTCCCACGCGCCAGGAATGGAGCTTGGGGTCCAGCCCGTGATCGGTCGCCCGCCGCTGATCACGGCGGTCTCGCCGGGGTAATTCTCCCAGAGCACGGGGAACGCGGCGGATCCGGAATCGGCGGCGGTCAGGGTAAGTGGTTGCGATAGCGAGTAGGTGCCGGTGCGCACCTGGACGCGCGGTTGTGTAGCGCGCGGCTGCGCGCTTGCGAGGAGGCCGCGTTCGGCTTGCTGCGCGCGGGCAAGCGTGGCGAACGGCCCATCGGTGCCGGCGGCGTTGGGCGATGGGAGCGTGCCGCTCCAGCCGTCACTGCCGTTGGTGGCCACGTAGAAATCGGTGGTCGGCGGAGCGCCGGTGTTGATGATGACGGTGTTTGCAGTCACGCCGTCCACGGTCAGGACGATCGGGATTTCGCCGTGGTTGGCCAAGCTGTCCGGCAGCATGACGTTCACCTGGTCCAGTCCGACGGTCCCCTGCGGGCCTGCGGCGAGTACCTGCGCCGGGACACCTCCGACGACGCAGGAAACACCGGCCAGCCCGCTGCGGCCGCGAATGCCAGTGCCGTAAAGTTCGAGCACAGTGGAATCGAGAACAATGGGAACGGACACGCAACTGAGCGGGGCGGCGCCGCAAGAAAACGTGAGTGACCAGTAGCCAGCGGCAGGGACGGCGATGGCGGCCGCGGTACCCTGCCCGTTTTCATTGGCGGCGAAGATCCCTGGCGCTACAGGCGCGATCTGCACCGAGCCAGTGGCTATCGATCCATCGGTGCTGGTGACTGTGACGATAGCTGTGCCGGGCGCGGTTCCGGGTGGAACCTGGAAGTTGACCTGGCCGGGCACCGCGGCATAGATCAGCGCCGGCCTGTTGACTCCAGCGCTGTCCTGGACGGACACGGCGCTGGCCAGGTTTCCGCCAAATCCACTGGCGAGGGAGTCAGGGGCAATCGGAACGGTGTAGCTGGCGGCGTTGACCACCGCCAGAGCGCCGGCCGCCAGCGCCGGCATGGCCGCCGATAAGCAGACGCACAGGATCCGACACAGAAACCGGGGCACCTGTATGAGTCAACCCGGAACTGGGGAGTAAAGTTGTGGATTCAGAGAGGCGCCAGCGGAGTTGCCGTGGGATCACTGCCTCTCATGTCCGTACCGCTCCCTCGCGGTCGCGGCTCAGAGGTGCGCTGGACTGCTCAAGTGAGAGTGCGGGCGTGCTTAATGCACGGTCAGCCACGCCACGTTGGAGGCGATCCCGCTGGGGTTGATCACTTGCACGCCCAGCGTGCGGCTGCCAGCCGCCAGCGTGACTGTCACCTTGATCTGCGAAGCGCTCACCACGGTAACCTGGCTGCCCTGATAGACGGACGTTCCCACTACAACCATCAGGCCGCTGCCCGACTGGAAGTTACTGCCGGTGATGGTCAGGGTCTGCGCCGACTTGGAGCCGGTCAGCGGGTTGGGATTCAAAGATGCGATAGCCGGCGCGGGCGGCGCGTTTACCTGAAAGTTCACGGTGTTGGAGGCCTGCCCGTTGGGGTTGATCACCTGGACCGGGTAGGTGTGCGTGGCAAGCCCGACGATGATGTTCACCTGGATTTGCGTGGCGGTGAACACTGTGAGTTGCGTCGAGAGAATCGTAGTCGTGCCGATTTGCAGCTTCAGACCGGATTGGAAGCCCGATCCGTTGATGGTGAGGATCTGAGCCGAGTTGGAGCCAGTCATGGGATTCGGCGCGAGCGAATTGATGACAGGCGGGACCGCCGGGGCGGTGACTTGCAGATTCACCGAATTGGAGGACTGGCCGTTGGGATTGGTGACCTGCACCGCCAGTGTCTGGGCGGTGGCGCCGACGTTCACTGCGACGGTGAGCGCCGAGGCACTCACGAACGTGACCTGGCTTCCGCTGTAAGTGGTGGCGCCGACTTTCACTTTCAAACTGCTGCCCGCGGCGAAGCCGGCGCCATTGATGGTCAGGGTCTGGTTCGACGCCGATCCGGTCATCGGGTTGGGGCTGAGCGAGGTGATTGTGGGGCCAGTGGGCGCGGGGCCGAAGTTGATGGTAAGAGCGTAGGCATCCACCGAACCCCAACCGGTAGCCAGGTCGAAGCCGGCGGCCGCGCTGTAGCCCTTCATCTGCCCGACATTGGTGGCGGGCGCCGCGGCCGAACAATTGGGTGAACCGCCCGCACACGGGACGGCGTTAGCGCCCGAAGTGGTGTCGTGATAGACGGTGGGAGCGTGCGCGGCGATGGTGTAGAGCTTGCTGTTGGGGTTGCCGTTGCGCGCCGCGGTGTACTGGTTGACCATGGCCATGATTCCGGCGAAGGAGGGCGTCGACGCGGAAGTGCCGCCCACCAGGTAGAGCGATCCTTCCTGCTCGATGACATAGCCATCGTGTCCGGCGGCGGTCAGCGAGACGTCCGGCAGAACGCGCGTCGAACCAGTGGGAACGCCCGTACCGGTTTGCCAGGTGGGACGCGGCCACATGGTGCTGGCACCGCCGCCGCCGGCGTACAGACTGTTGCTCGAAGAGCCGGCTGTATAGCTGCTCTCGTTCCATGCCACTTCCGGAATGTAGCCTTTGGCGGAAGCGTAGTGCGAATCGTTAGAGCTGTTCCAGTAGGTGGCAGGCGCGGCGGCGTCGTTGAACTGAGTGCCGCCGACCGCAACATTGAACGGAGTGGAGGCCAGGCCATTGACGCCGAAACCCTGGCTGGCCGGCTTGGTGGCGTTCTGGCCGCTGGAACTGGTGGAATACGGAACATCGCAGCCGGCCGAACCGCTGTCGCCGCTGGCGGCGAACACCGAGATCCCCTGGGTCGCGGCCTGCTGCCAGAGGTTGTTGAAGAACTGGTTGCCCGAACCCATCTGGGCTTCGCAGAGGCCGAAGCTGAGGGTCATGACGGGCGCCACGTTGTTGTTGACGATGTACTGGGCCGAGAGCGTGACACCATCGGATGAAGCGGTGCTGGCGGAGACTACGAACTTGATGGCAGCTCCCTTGGCCACGGCGCCGGCCCATTCGACATCCAGGTCGGCTTCGGTCTCGTCGCCGGAACTGGTGATGCCGGGGTCCTTGCCGTTCACGATGATCTGCGGGTTGTTGGCGGGGAGGCCGAACATGGAGCGGAACGCGGCGACGTCGCTCACCTTGATATTGGTTTCGCCCACTACGGCGATGCTCTGGCCGGTGCCGTCGTAGCCGGCGTTCCACAGAGCCGAGACGTTATAGATTGCGGCGAAATCGTAGGGTGAGATGCCGCGCGCGCCGCTGGTGAAGTTGGTGTACGGCGAGAGGTTCACGCCCTGCTGGGCCACGTGGTGCAACGGGCGCGCCCGGAAATCGTGCAGTGACACTACGCCGCCCACCACTGAGGCCAGCGCTTCGGGAATGGAGATGTCCGAAGCATTGGCCAGGTGCCGCACGCCGTTCCGCTCATAGCGGTGCATCTCGGTGTGGAAGGCGTCTTCCACCTGCCGGGCCGTGCCGCTGAACTCGATGCTGCGCCGGCCGGCGGCGATTTCGGTTACCAGAAAACCCTGCGACTGCAGCCACGCCGTGATCGTATCCAGGTCTTGCTGCGCCACGCCGAACTGTTCGCCGAACTGCTCCGGCGTCAACCAGTCGTGGTAGCGGGGGGAGGACGGATCCTGCTGTTCGGCGAGCAACTGCTGGAGCGCGGCTTCCTGCTCCGGGCTGCTCTGCAATTGGAGCAGCATGCGACCCAGGGCGAGATCCGGGGCTACGCGGCCGAGGTCTCTCGACAGCGCGACGGCGGGATGCGTGGTATTGCCAAGCCGGACCAGAGTGGTATTGTCCACACGGCGCGTGATTCGCGGCCGGACCTGGGCGTTCAGAGCGGCGGCAAAACCGCCAAGCAAAAGCAGAGTAACGGCGACACGATGGGTGGCCTTCCCGAGCATCAAACCCTCCTCAATGGGTAAGAGTGTCCCGGAGAGGTCCGGCCGGCGCCGAATTGCTGTGCGAATAACCCGATCGCAGTATTAGTCTCCGGATGGGCAGAGGGGCAGGCCCAGCCAGTGCCTACCTTCCTTGCCTCATGGGAGACTTATCGGTCAGTTTCGCAGACTCTTCTAATAAATAATTCCGCCGCGGCCGCCGGCGGCGGTAGCGGCGGCTGGCGCCGGCGGAAGGAACTTGGGATCGAGGATCTTGGCGATCTCGTCCTTGGAGGCTTCCAGGTGGGCCCGGGTTTCAGAGTCCGTGGCCTTAGGCAGGGCGGCGGTGATAGCGGCGCTCAATTGCCGCAACTCCGCGCGGTACATGGGCTTCTCGTCGCCGGGAGCACCGCCGCCGCGTCCGCCGCGCCCGCCGGGCACGGGGGTAGGTTCGCCGCCAGGAGGAGTGGCGGCGGGAGCGGCCGCAGGAGCCGGGTTGATCTTGTTATTAACCAAAGTCAGGTACGAGCGCTGGAGCGCGCGGCGATAGGCATCGATTTTCACTTGCGGCGCGTCCAGTTCTTTCCAGATGCCCTTGCGCACGGTGGCCAGAAAATCGACGGGAGAATAGGCCCGGGCGCCATCCAGGGTCTCCTGCTCGATGAGGCGCCCGAAGCGCGCGCTGTTCAGCAGGCTGGTGAGCACGGCCTGTTGTGCGTTGTGGATGCGGTCGATGGCGCCCACGGGTTCGATGCGGCGCAGGATTTCCTCGTCGATCATCCACAAGGGCGTGGTAAAGGCGTTGTCCAGAAGGAATCTGACGGCTTCGGCCTGGCGCTGTTTCTCCACCAGGCTGAAGATGCGGCCTTCCTGGCCGACGGCCTTCTCCTGGCTATTGAACCCGCCCACGATCTGGGTTACATGATTCATTTCGGTCTGCCACTGGCTGACCATGCGGCCATACATTTCATTGAGGTCGTCATAGGTTTCGCCGTCCTTCCATGCGGTAGCGGGCATCAGCATCTTTTCGACGCGCTGGAGGTTCTTCACGCCCAGCGCGGTGGCCTTGACGGCGTCGGCATCGCCCACGGCTTCAGTCTCGTCACCGGGGTCGGAGCCGGCGGCGTTGGCGGTGGAGAAGCGGAGCCAGGGCTTATCGTCCTGCTCCTTGGCCCACTTGTTCAACGTGGCCTTTTCCTCGTCGGGAGTTTTGGCGCCGGGGATCGGAGTGTAGCCCCACCTGGTGGCCCAGATGTCATAAGGACCGATGCGCGGGACCAGGTCTGCGACGTCGATGTGGTCTTCCGGCTGGGCGACGTAGTTGAAACGCGAGTAATCCATGATGGAAGGCGTGTGGCCCATGTCATGGACCCACTTGGGGTCGCGGATCTTCTCGAAGGGGTATTCGGAGCTGGCCTTCATGTTGTGCTGGAACCCCAGGGTGTGGCCGACTTCGTGGCAGACCACGTATTCGAGCAGGCGGCCCATCAAGTCATCGGGGAGGGGCAGTTTCTGGGCGCGGGGATCGAGCGGGCCGACCTGGGTGAAATACCAGTCGCGGGCCAGCACCATGACGTTGTGATAGAACTGGATGTCCGCATTCAGGATCTCGCCCGTACGCGGGTCGGAGATGTGCGGCCCGCTGGCGTTTTCGGTGGTGGAAGGCAGCCAGCGGATTACCGAGTGGCGCACATCTTCGGGGCTCCAGGCGGGATCTTCGTCGGGCGTCGGCATTTTCCTGGCGAGGATGGCATTGGAGAAGCCGGCCTCTTTGAAGGCGATGTTCCAGTCTTCCACGCCCTTGATGAGCCAGGGCACCCATTTAGTAGGCGTGGCGGCATCGATGTAATAGACGATGGGCTTGACCGGATCGGAGATGGTGGCGTTGGGGTCTTTCTTCTCCAGGCGCCAGCGGGCGATGTACTGGATGTTGTCGGCCTTGTACTCGTCGTGGGTGTAGCTCATGGTGCGGGTGGTGAAGTAGCCGACGCGGTTGTCGAACATGCGCGGCATCATGGGGTTTTCGGGGAGCTTGACCATGGAGTGGTGGAGGACGACGGTGGCGGTGTTGCCGCGCATGGTGCCGCCGCCAAGCCCGGCTCCCCGGCCGCCGGTGGCGGCCGCGCCGCGGCCGCCCTGGTTAGTGTAGGTCATGGTCACTTCCGCCTCGACGTTTTCGGCGAACGGAGAAATGTGCTCGATGAAACAGCGGGTGGCGTCCACGCCGGACGCGCCCAAGTGCTGGCGGGCGCTGAATTCGGGGACGTCGGCGGTGAAGAAGGCGGTGACGTCGATCACCGGAGCGCCGTCCTTGGCAAAAGCGGCCACGGGGAAGGAGCGGATAATGGCGTCATTATTGGCGTCTTTGACCGCCATGGCGATGGGAGACTTGGGGTCGGCGGTCACGCTGAAGTTGACATCCTCGAGCAGCACGCGGTTACCCTTGAGCTCCCAGCGAACCACGAGGTCGGTTAACTGACCGCCGCCGTAGCCGACGCCGATGGCGGTCTTGGCGATTTGGGAATTCCAAAGGAAATCCTTGCCGAGTTCACTCTTGGGGATCTCGTAATAATAGGTGTCTTTCTTCTGGTGGATGGTGAAGAGGCCTTTGGTGGTTTTGACCTCTTTGGTGATGACCGTGTCATAGGGCTGCGGTTCGGCGTTGGCTGCGGCACCGCCGCGGCCACCACGGCCACCCTGCTGAGCCGGTTGAGGAGTCTCCTGCGGAATGTCCTGCGCGTTCAACCCAACGGCGGCGCACAGGCCCACAATGACGGCAAGGGTCTTTCGGTTCATTTTCTCTCCTTCGCGTGCGGGTAGGAATATGGTATCAGCAGGACACGGCGCACGCACCGGGGGGTGGGGTTACGCGGCGTGACGGCTTGTGCGGGAATTAACGAACCCTGTGAGGCGCGCGAGTGGGTTGGAGAGTTGACGGGCGAGAGCAGCGGATCGCCCGTCTCTGAGCAGGAAGGCCGATGCTCTTACCGGAATTCCGCGGGCCAGGAACGGCCCGCGACGCCAGCCCCACCGTGGACAGCACTACGCTGCGAAGGCCCGCTGGGACAGGGCGTCGCAGAGGGTTTCCTCGCCGGGAAAACTGCCCGCAATCCATGCCTCGAACTCAAAAGTCTTTCCGTTTTCGGATATCCATCGATCGCCGTCACGCAGCAATTCGACGGTGTCTTTGCGATTTCGGAAAGCGACCCGTATGCGATCCCTGGCGGCGGCCAGCAGAACAGCATCCATTCGTAACCCATTGGCGTCGAGAAGAATCATTTCCATCCAAGACCCCTCCTTTGGGGGTAAGGACATAATGGACCGAATTAGTCTGTTATTTAAATGCTCTCTTTGGTTAGGGCTGCGGGCTACGGAGTGAATCTTGCCCGCGGCACGGTTCAAGGCACGCTCCTGCCTCTTGACTTTGGGCAAGCCGTCTGGTCGTATTGATGCTCGAAGTTGGAGGCGCAAGTTCATGAGACAGCCATGCCTGCTCTCGCTCGTCGTGATTCTGTGCTGTGCCGCGGGCGCCGTCGCGCAGCCCCGGACGGGTGCGACGCAGGGCAGCGCCAACCCACCCGCGAGCGGTGGACCCCAGGCCAAAGCCCCGGCCCAAGGTTCGGGCGCCGGAGGCGGCGCGTTTGCGACCGGCCGCTATCGCAATCTGTTTCTGGAGGCCGGGCATCCTCAGAAAGAGATCTCCCAGAAGATCGATGCCGCCTTTCAGCAGTTGTTCCATGGCGACGCGGAGACTCAAACGGTGTACTACCCGGCGGGACAAAATGCCAACGGGCCCCTGGCATACCTGACCGACATCAACAACAAGGACGTGCGTTCGGAAGGCATGTCCTACGGCATGATGATCGCGGTCCAACTCAACAAGAAAGAGGAGTTCGATGCCCTCTGGAACTGGTCCAAGACGTTCATGTACCAAACCTCGCCCACCCATCCGGCTTTCGGGTTCTTCTCGTGGTCGATGAAGACCGATGGAACGCCGAACAGCGAATCGCCCGCGCCGGATGGAGAAGAGTATTGGGTGATGGCCCTGTATTTCGCCGCGGGACGATGGGGGAACGGTGCGGGCATCTACAACTACCGCGCGGAAGCAGACCGGTTGCTGGGCGACATCAAGAACCGGCGGGTGATCGCCGGCGATACCGTGAGAGGGCCGGAAACCGACGGTCCGGAGTTCGATGCCGAACACAAAATGGTTCGTTTCACGCCGAACAATCTGCGGCCGAACCACACTGACCCGTCGTACCACTTGCCGGCATTTTATGAATTGTGGGCTCGATGGGGTCCGGCAGGGGACCGGCCGTTCTGGAAGGAAGCGGCAAGCGTGAGCCGCGATTTCTCCCAAAAGGTCACCAATCCCGCGACGGGTCTGGCTCCAAACTATGCCAACTTCGATGGCTCGCCGGTGACCGGTTTCGGCGGACGGAGCGCGAGCTTCGGCGCCGATGCCTGGCGCACAGCGGCCAACTGGTCGGTGGACTGGTCCTGGTGGGCCGCGGATCCTAGGGAGCGGCTGCTCAGCGATCGGATTCAGGCCTTTTTCGAGTCCAAGGGCATGGACACGTACGGAAGCCAATTCACGCTGGATGGCAAGCAACTGGCCGTGGACCACGCTGTCGCCCTGGTGGCCACCAACGCCGTGGCCAGCCTGGCGGCAACCGATCCGCGGGCATCCAAGTTTGTCGAGGCTTTGTGGAACGCGCAGATCCCAGCGGGCCGCTTTCGCTACTACGACGGCATGTGGTACCTCATGGGCCTGCTCGATTGCAGCGGTGAATACCGCATCTGGCCCCCGAAGTAGATCGCTGGCCTCGCCAGTTTCGTTTCGACGCCAGCAGCGTTCGAGTTCCTTACTCGAGAGGATGGTACGGGCCGCATGGTACCGCTTTGAGTCACACCCGATTGACCGCCAACTTCATCTGTGTTAACAAAATACCAGGCTGGGAAAACAGGGATGCTGGATTTCAACCCGTGTTCCAGGACCAGGGAACGGCGTCAAACAAGTCCCGAAAGCGAGTTTTCCGCCAGCCAAAGGATTTGGTCTGAGGAGAAACACGATGCCGCGAAGAACTTCCTCCCTTCTGTATTGTCTTGCGTTGGTTTCGCTGTCAGCGACTTCAGCTCTGGCGCAAGCCGTTTCCACCGGTCGTGGGGCGCACGCCCTCATCGTCGACCGGATCGATGAGACCAGGCTGCACAGGATCGAGGGCAACACACGGTCCGAAGCCAATCTAGAAAACGACCGGGGCCCGGTCTCGGACGACCTCGCGATGGATCACCTCCTGCTGCAGTTGCAGCGCTCCCCCGCCCAGGAGCGGGCAGTTCAGCAGTTCATCGATTCGCTCCATGACCCCGGCTCGCCGAACTTCCACCGGTGGCTCACCGCGGCGGAATTCGGCGAAAGGTTCGGCGCCTCGCAAGCGGACATCGACACCATCACGGGATGGCTGCGGTCGCACGGTCTTGCCCTAAATTCGGTCTACCCGAGCGGCATGCTGATCGACTTCTCGGGCACGGCGCGCCAGATAGGCGCGGCCTTCCACACCGAGATTCATCAGGTGGAGGTCAATGGACAAAGTCACATCACAAACATGAGCGATCCGCAGATCCCGGCCGCACTGGCTCCCGTGATCACAGGGGTAGTTTCCCTCCACGACTTCAGGCCGCGCAGCATGAGCAAGCGCCATGCCCAATACACCTATACCTCCGGCGGCGTCACCTACCAGGCGGTCGTGCCAGCCGATCTGGCCACAATCTACAATCTGAATCCCTTGTTCGCCCAGGGCATCACGGGCCAGGGCCAGACCATCGTGGTTGTCGAGGACACCGACCTCTACAGCGCATCCGACTGGACCACCTTCCGCAACACATTCGGGCTGTCCCAATACACTACCGGATCCCTTGCTACCATCCATCCGGCGCCGGCCAGCGGCGGGACCAATTGCCTGGATCCCGGCGTGCCTTCCGGGGGCGATGATGGCGAGGCGATTCTGGATGCGGAATGGGCCAGCGCGGCCGCACCGGGCGCGGCCATCCAGGTAGCCGCCTGCGCTAACACCAGGACCACCTTCGGAGGCCTGATCGCCGTTCAGAACCTCATCAGCAGCAGCGCCCCGCCCGCCATCATCAGTATCAGCTACGGCGAGTGCGAAGCGGAAAACGGCTCCACTGCGAATGCCGCCTACAATAAGGCGTTTCAACAGGCGGTCGCCGAAGGGATCTCGGTATTCGTGGCTGCCGGCGATGAGGGCGCCGCCAGTTGCGACGCCGGGCTGACGGGAGCTACCCACGGAATTGGGGTGAGCGGTTTTGCATCGACACCGTACAACGTGGCGGCCGGAGGCACCGACTTCGGCGACACCTTCGCGGGAACCAACAGTCTGTATTGGAATTCGACCAACACTTCCAGCTATGGTTCGGCCAGGTCTTACGTCCCCGAGATTCCCTGGAACAGTTCCTGCGCCAGCAGCCTCCTGGCCAGCGCCCTCGGCTTCAGCACAACCTACGGCTCAACCGGATTCTGCGGAAGCACCACCGCGGCGCAGGATGGCCTGCAGGAGGTGGCAGCGGGCAGCGGCGGGCCTAGCGGCTGCGCAACCGGAGCACCCTCCACTGCCGGCGTCGTAAGCGGAACTTGCAAAGGATATGCCAAGCCCTCCTGGCAGACCGGAACCCCCAGTGACGGCGTGCGTGATATTCCGGACGTGTCTCTTTTTGCGGCCAACGGCGTCTGGGGCCACTACTATGTTTTCTGCTGGTCGCACATCCGGGCAGGCGGGGCAGCATGCACGGGAGCGCCAAGCGGTTGGGCGGGCGCCGGTGGGACTTCGTTCTCTTCTCCCATTCTGGCGGGAATTCAAGCCCTGGTGAATCAACATGCCAACAGCCGCCAGGGGAATCCGAACCCGGTGTACTACCAGCTTGCGGCCACC
>Ga0335081_10012725_pt1 | contig 13622 bp, 14 predicted proteins | sample Lox_Sample_35_FD_206713 | JGI IMG/M metagenome (GOLD analysis project Ga0335081, IMG submission 206713) | Soil microbial communities from Loxahatchee National Wildlife Refuge, Florida, United States - Lox_Sample_3.5 | ecosystem: Environmental > Terrestrial > Soil > Wetlands | place: USA...
CCAGATCTCGCGCAGCGACGGAAACCGGGTCTCCACGGTCTTGCGCGCGGCGTCGCTCGAATTGACGCGCAGCCTGTGGCCGAATCGCGTGAAGACTTCGCCCAGGCCGTATGCGCCGACCAGGACCGTCACGTAGTTGATGCCGCCGGCGAGGAGCGGGTGCCCGAAGGTGAAGCGCTCGTTTCCATAGGTGCTGTCGATCCCCACGGTGGCGATGAGGAGCCCGAAGAACAGGCTGATGAACGCGTGCGCGAGCGAGCTCGTCGCGAGGCACACCACCGTGGCGAGCCCGAGCGCGATGATCGAGAAGTAATCCGGCGAATCGAAGGTCAGCGCGAATCGCGCGAACGGCCCGGCGAGCGCGACCATGACGGCGGAGGAGACGAGGCCGCCGATCAGCGCGGCGACGCAGGCCCAGCCCAGCGCCTTCGCCGCCTGGCCCTTCAGGTTCATGTTGTACCCGTCCCACAGCAGGGGCACGTCCGACGGCTCGCCGGGGATCTTGTAGAGGATGGCCGTGAAGCATCCGCCGTAGGTGCCGGCGACGTAGATCGCGGTGAGCAGGATGATCGAGGGCTCGACCGCCATGTTGTACGTGAACGGAAGCGTGAGCACGATGCCGAGGACGAGGCCGAGTCCCGGCATGATCGACACGGCCATGCCGATCAGCAGGCCCACCACCAGCATCAACGTGTTGTACGGCACGAACACGTGCGCGAAGCCGATGGAAAGGTCGTGGAACAGCGTCATCACGCGGCGGGCTCCCGCTATTTGATGCCCATGAGCATCATGATGGCCTCCGAGAGGTGCCGGAACGGGCCGTCGCCCATCGGAAGCGAGACGTAGACGATCTTCATGAAGATGAAGACGAAGGCGAACGCCGCGGTGAGCGCCACGCTCGCCGCGACGAACGGGCGGCGGTAATTGCCCGCGTAGATGAAGGTCGCGACGAAGAGGACCGTCGCGAGGAAGTAGCCGATCTCCGAGAACAGGAAGACGTAGCCCACGGTGAGCGCGATGCCGAGCCATGGAAGCCAGGCGGGGATCTCGTCGCCCGGGTCCTCGATCTCGTCGCGCGATGCGCTCCGGTCCTCGCTCGCATCGTGCTGCGACGAAGGCCGCGCATCGCGGGCGCGCAGGCCGGTGGTCGCGATCTTCCAGGCGCAGGTGAGGATCGCGAGCACGAGGATGGTCTTCGGCCAGACGTCCGCGCCGAGCTTTCCATCGCTCCCGGGCGGGATGCGGAACGCGTGGTAGAGCAGGAACGAGCAGAACGCGAGGATCGCGAGATACGGCGCGACGGCGAGCGCCACGGCGCGGTTGCGGGACCGCGCGACTGCCGGGTGGTCGTGCTCCATCGGGGTTCCCGTCGCTACTTCGCCGCCCGGATCGTCTTGGCCTCGTTGAGCCAGTCGCGGATGAACTCGGGCGCCTTGTCCGCGCTCACGAGGGAATTCGGAAGCGCCGCTTCCCGCTCCAGCGCCTTCTTGTAGGCCGGCGTCTCCATCGCCTTGTCGAGCGCCGACGAAAGGGTGTGCACGATGGGCGCCGGCGTCCCCGCCTTCACGTACATCGCGCGGAAGTGGATGAACGAAGTCGAGTAGCCGAACTCCTTCGAGGTCGCCACGTCGGGGAACCGCGGATCGCGCTGGTCGGTGAACATCAGGATCGGACGCAGCTGCTTGCTCTCGATGTAGCTGATCACGTCGCCCGGCTGGGTGAAGAGCAGGTCGTTGTGGCCGCCGAGCACGGAAGCGATGCGCTCGCCGGGCTTGTCGTACGGAACGAGGTCGAACTTCGCGTGCAGCTTGCGGTTCAGGTTGTTGACGATGAGGTCGCCGGAGCTGCCGAAGCCGTCGAACGCGACGCTCACGCGCTTCGCCTTCGCCGCCTGCACGACGTCCTCCCAGGTGTGGAACGGACTGTCGGCGCGCACGAGCAGGCCCGGGTTCTGCTGGTCGACGATCCCGAGGCAGATGAAGTCGCTCAGCTTGAAGAGCGGCTTGCCGGTCACTTCCAGCAGCACGGTCTCCGAGGTGACCTCCTCGATCGTGTAGCCGTCGGCCCGCTCGCCGCCCATCTTCATGAGGCCGGTCTGGCCGGTTCCGCCCGGCACGTTGAGCACGGGAAGGGAGACGCCGAGGATGGGCTCGAGCTCCTTCGACAGCACGCGGCCGATGAAGTCGGCGCCTCCGCCGGTTCCCCACGGAACGATGAAGTTGATCGGCCGGGATGGATACTTCGCTTCGGCGGCGCGCGCCGGCGGCGCGAGGCACGCGAAAGCGGCGATCGAACACACGGCGACAAACGCAAATTGCCCCACGAACGCAACTCTCGTGCGCATTGGCGATCCTCCTCGCTGCCCCGACGTTTCCCTGGGCTGCCGCATCGTCCGCTGCGGATCGCGCGGCCGTTTGTGCCGTTATTCAACACGTTTATATCAGACCCCGCGGGGGCGGGATGTCGGGTAATTGACAGTTTGGATGCGCGCGGCGCTGCACTATGGAAGCGTCCCAGCGCGCATCGCGTACCAGTGCAGATTCAACTCAAGTCCCGAGGGGAAACATACACCTTCGAAGCCCGCAGCGGCGAGCCGATCCTGTTCGCCGGCGTTCGCCAGAGCTTCGAGCTGCCCTACGGCTGCGCGAGCGGCACGTGCGGGACGTGCCGGGTCAAGCGCTTGTCGGGGACCATCCAAAACGGCTGGGTGGACGCGCCCGGAATGAAGGGCGTGGATCCGGACGCGCGCGAGTTCCTCATGTGCCAGTGCGCCGCGTTGGACGACGTGGTCGCGGAGACGAGGTCGCCCGTGCATCGGGCGCAGCCCGACGACTGCCGCGCCGGCTATTTCGCCGGGCTGCTGCGCGCCGGCCCGCAGATCGCGCGCGACATCATGGAATTCTCGATCGCGCTCGAGTCGGAGATGAGCTTCGAGGCGGGCCAGTTCGTCGCGATCCAGGCGCCCGGACTGCAGGGGCGGCGCGTCTACTCCATGACGAATTTCGAGCACCGCGCGCGCCGGCTCGATTTCGTCGTGAAGCGCAAGCCCGGCGGCGCGTTCACGGAGCGCCTGTTCGGCGGCGGATTCGACGCCACGCCGGTCGAAGTGTTCGGCCCGCTCGGCCGCGCGATCTTCACGCCCTCCACCGAGAGGCACCTCCTGGTGATCGCGGGTGGAAGCGGCATCGCCGGCATGATGTCGATCCTCTCGCGTGCGGTGGAAGAGCGCCATTTCGATCGCTATTCGGGCAACGTCTTCTTCGGCGTGCGCACCTGGGCCGACGTGTTCTATCTCGACACCCTCTCGCGCATCGCGGACAGGGCCGGCGAGCGCATCCGGATCACGGTCGCATTCTCCGACGAGGATGTGCCGCCGAGCGCGGCCGCGCGCTATCCCGCGATCTCGTTCGCGAGGGGCTTCGTCCACGAGGTCGCCGCGGGCGCGATGTCCGCCGGATACTCGAACACGCGCGCATTCGTGGCGGGTCCGCCGCCCGCAGTGGACGCTTCCCTCCGCTACCTCCTGCGCCAGGCGAAGCTCTCTCCCGGCGAGATCCGCTTCGACAAGTTCGAGTAAAACTCCATGGCGAAGACGCTCCTCTGCAAGACCGCCGACATCCAGCCCGATGGCCTGAAGGAAGTCACGATCGCCGGCGACCAGAAGCTCTGCGTGATCAACGCCGGCGGTGAGTTCTTCGCGTGCCAGCAATACTGTCCGCACCAGGGCGTGCCGCTCTGCGAGGGCGTGGTCGACGGGAAGACGCTCACCTGCCTCGAGCACCTCTGGCAGTGGGACCTGCATTCCGGCGAGTCCACCGGGCTCGCGGAAGAGTCGCTGAAGATGACGCCGGTCGAGGTCGAGGGCGACTCGGTCTACCTCAAGTCCTGAGCGCGCTTCCCGCCCGCGCCTACTCCGGATCCGCCGGGAGCGTGGACGCGAGCCTCGCACAGTCCGGCAGGATCATCTCCCGCTTGCGCATGCGCAGCAGGCCGCGCTTGCGCAGGTCGCCGAGCGTCGAGTTCACGTACTGGCGCGAGACTCCGGCGATCGAGGCGAGGTCCTCGTTCGTGAGCTTGAGGTCGATCACGAGGCCATGCGGGGTGGGCGTGCCGAAGCGCTCGGCGAGCGCGAGCAACACGCCGCACACGCGCTGCGATCCCGACTCCGTCTCGAGCATCACCGCGAGGCGCGCCACCCAGCGCAACCGCAGCGAGAGCGCGTGGATCACCGCCTGCCCGAGCTCCGGGAAGCGGCGCACCAGGGCGTCGAAGCGGGGATACGGGATCGTGTAGAGGGTGCAGGGCTCGAGGCAGCGAAGCGTCATCTGGCGCGTCGTCTTCGACCCGAGGTCGCCTGCCCCGAGGATGTCCCCGGCGCACCAGAATCCCGTGGTCCCGGTCTTGCCGCTGCGGCTCTGGTAGACCGACATCGCCTTGCCGCTCACGAGGAACGCGACGAATTCCGCCGGCTCTCCCTGCGTCCAGATGTTGCGGCCCTTGCGAACGGGCTTGCGCTCGCACTGCTCGATCACTGCGCTCCTGTACTCCCGGGGAATGGAGCTCAGGACGTCCAGATGCCCACCCGCCCGGTGGCCCTCGACGCTCGCCATCGCCCCATTATAGCGGGCACGGCTTCCTCAGAACGCGATGTAGTAGATGCCGATTCCGAGCAGGACCACCGCGACGAAGGTCTTCAGCGCCTTCTCGTTGAAGTAGCGATTGAAGGTCGGGCCGAGGTACGAGCCCAGGAGGATCCCCGGAATCTCCGTCGCGACGAGCGTCCAGTCCACGTGCACCTTCAGCAGGAGGTAGGTCGCGACGCTGATCGCCAACGGGATCATCAGCGCGACGATTCCCGTCCCGACCACGAGGTACATCGGGAAGAGGAGCACGCTCGCCATGAACGGCGTGGTGAGGAAGCCGCCTCCGACGCCGACCAGCGAGCCCACGAACGAGATCGCGAAGCCGCCGGCCGCCGCGGCGAGCGGCTTGAACTCGAAATCCTCCTCGCCGAAGTGGACCCGCGCGAGGCGCGGCGTGAGGAGCACGGTGCGCGGATGCGCACCGGTCTCGAGGCGCGTCGAACCGGACGCGCGTACGCGCTGGTGGATCCGATCCGAGGCTTCCCGCGCGCGGCGCAGGCCCAGGTTCCTGATGGCGCCCTTCGCCCAACCCTCGTAAAGCACGCGCGCGGCGACGAACGTGACGAGCACGCCGAACGCGCCCCGGTACGCCCTCATGTCGGAGAGGTAGGTCTTCGAGGTCCACGCGCCGAGGATCGCGCCCATCGAAGCGCCGATTCCGAAGGTGAGCGCGAGGCTCCAGACGAGGCGGCCCTGCCGATGGTAGAGAGGAACGGAAACGAGCCGGCTCGAGACCTCCAGGATCTGGTTGATCACCTTGATCATGTTCGGGTCGGCCACCCCGAGCACGGAGATGTGGCCGACGCCGACGAGGATCCCGCCGCCCCCGCCCCCCATCGACATGAGGAAGCCGGCGAAGGTGCACCAGCCGAACGCGATGAGCAGGTGCGCCACGGGCGGCGAACGATGACGGCCGTCGTTCGCGCGCCGTGGCGGCTCGTTACGCCTTGAGGCCCAACGCGTCGATCGCGGACCTCGAGAAGAAGTTCACGCGCGTCTCCTCGTCGAGGTTCGGGTAGTTCTTGAGGTAGCGAACCACGCCCGACACGCCGCTCGAATCCCAGTGCGGGTAGTCGCTGGTGCAGGCCATGTTCTTGCCCTCGAACCACTTCATCGTCTCGCCGAGCAGCGCCTCTTCCGGCTCGAAGGAGCAGATCACGCACTGCCGCTTGAAGTACTCCGACGGCGGCATCTCGAGGCCGATCATCTCCTTCGGCCGTGCGGTGTAGTGGTTGTCGAGGCGGAAGAGCAGGTACGGAACCCACGTCGCGCCGGCCTCGCAGAAGAGCACCTTGAGCTTCGGGTGGCGCTCGAGGACGCCGTAGCCCAGGATGCCGGCCACCGCGGCGGCCATCTCGAGGGGATGGGACATCGCGTGCGCGATCCAGTAACGGTCGTACTTGTAGTCCGCGCTATGGGTCGCGTTGTAGGTTCCCGTCGCCTCGTGGAACACGAGCGACATGCCGAGGTCGGTCATCGTCTTCCAGACCGGATCCCAGTCCTCGTTCCACCAGCGCACTTCCTGCATCACGTTCGGGCGCATCCACACCGCGGTCGCGCCGAGCTTGTGGCAGCGCTTGATCTCGGCCACCGCCCACTCGGGCTTGAGCGGAATGGTCACGCACCAGAAATGCCGCTTGCTGGTCGCCCAGACCTTCGCCGTCCAGTCGTTGAGGGCGCGCATCACCGCGTACTGGAAGTTCCAGCTCTGGATGTCCGGCGTGAAGAGGCCGAGCGTCGGGATCCACACCGCGCAGTCGATGCCGCTCAGGTCCATGTCGATGTCGCGGTTCTCGAAGGCGTGCTTGTACGCGCGCTCGTAGGGCAGGCCCTCGCCGCGCGGACGCTGGTCGCCGCAGCCCTCGGTGCGGCCCGGCCCCCAGCCGGCCTGCTTCTGGTACAGGCGGCCTTCGATCATCAGCCGCGGCGCGCCCGTGTTGTCCGTCGTCGGCTTCGGCGCCTGATGCTGCCATTCCTTGTCGAGGAACATCGTGAACGCCTCGGGCGGCTCGATGATGTGCCGATCGCAGTCGATGACGAAGTATTCCTGCCCGAGCTTCTTCTTCGAAGATCGATAGGCCGCTTCGACCGACTCGTACCGATCCTTCGCCTTGACCTTTTCCTTGACGGCAACCTGGGACATGTCTGGATCTCCTGATTTCTGGGCAACGATTGAATGCGCGGCCGCTCAGCCCGAGACGGCCTCGATCTTTTCCATGAGAAGGCGGTCGACGATCTTCCCGCCGAGGATGTGGCTGGTGAGGACTTCCTGGGCATCCTCCACGGTGGGCACGCGGTACCACACCGCTTCGGGATAGACCACGACGCTCGGACCGTACGCGCAGTGCTCCATGCAACCCGCCCGGTTGATCCGCACGTCCTTGAGGCCCGCCTTCGCCACGCCGGCCTTGAGAACCTTGAAGATCTCCTCCGAGCCGCGGTGCTTGCAGCAACCCTTGGGGTCGTTCGGGTCGCGCTCGTTCAGGCAAACGAAGACATGCCTCCGGTATCCCGCCATTTGCGTCCTCTCGTCCGTTCTCGTCCCCTCCAAACGTACGCGCGAGGCGACGGCCGTGCTGTCAAAGAACTGACAATTCCGGCGCCCGCGGGACGAAGCCGGCGCTCCCCGGCCCTACGCTGCGTCGGGAATCTTCGCTTCGACGAGCTTCGCGAGCAGCATCAGCGATTCCTGCCAGCCGAGATGGCAGGCCTCTGCGGGGATCGCATCGGGAATGCCCTCCTGCGCGATCTCGACGTCGGTTCCGACCGAGACCTGCTTCAGCGTGACGCTCACGACCATGCTTCCCGGAAGGTTCGGATCGTCGAACTCGTCGGTATGGCGGATGCGCTGGTTCGGCACCAGCTCGAGATAGCGGCCGCCGAACGAATGGCTGCTTCCCGTGGCGAAGTTGGTGAACGACATCCTGTAGCTGCCGCCGACGCGCGCCTGCATCTCGTGGACCCTGCCGGTGAACCCGTTCGGCGGAAGCCACTTGGCCATGGCGTCCGGATCGAGGAACGCGCGATAGATCCGCTCGGCGGGCGCGCGAAGCACGCGATGAAGGCGAATGCTGCTGGGCATGGCGGCTCCTTTCGATGGCGGCATGGCGGATGGTACGAGGGAGTCGAACCGGCCGGAAGCGATTCGACACGGCTCTCGGAGATTCGGCGCGGGCCGATGCTCCGCGGGCGCCGCTCGTCAACGACGGCCGACTCCGCTACGCTAATGGGCGGATGGGCCAGCGCCCGCCGGATCGGCGGACGAAAGGGAGGCCGCATGGGAACGCGCAGGATCGCATCGCTGCTCGTCCTCGCCGGATTCCTCGCGGGGATCGCGCTCGACAAGCTGTGGCTCGCGGCGCGAGCGCCGGTCTTTTCCAACGCGATCCTCGTGCGCCCCGGCGTGACGGTGTTCGGCGCGAAGGTGCTCGGCGGCTTCGCGTTCGGCGTGCTCACGCCGCTGCTGGTCGCGCTGCTGGTCCTCGCGCTGGTGCTCTTTCCCTGGACGCACCGCGCCTATCCCGTCGCGCGCAAGGAACGCCTGCGCCTCATCGGGCGCATCTCCGGGCTCATCCTCCTCATGCCGCTGTGGATCCTCGCCGCGGGATTCGTCTACCGGCTCTTCCGCGCCTACCTGCCGGCCCCGATCGCGACGACGCTGGAATCGTTCGGCTTCCAGCCGAGCTTCTACTACTGGACGCCGGACGATGCGCACCAGCTGCTCGGGCCGATCGACGGAAGCCTCGCGTGCTTCGTCGGGCTCGTGGCGGGCTTGCTGATCGTCTACTACAAGCTGCCGCGTTGAACGTCCCAGGGCCGAATCCCGACTCGCTGCGGCCGACCCGCGTGCCCGCCACGACGTTCCCTCGCCAACAAATCCGCTTCTGCCGTGCCGCGGATGGCGCGCGCATCGCCTTTGCGATCGCCGGTCGCGGCCCGCCCCTCGTCAAGGCAGCGAACTTCCTGAGCCATCTCGAGCTCGACTGGCAGAGCCCGGTCTGGCAGCACTGGCTCGCCGAGGCGTGCCGCGAGCATACGTTCGTGCGCTACGACGAGCGCGGCTGCGGGCTCTCCGACTGGGATGCCGCGCTCTCCTTCGAGTCCTGGGTGGGCGACCTCGAGGCGGTGGTCGATGCGCTCGGCCTGGAGCGCTTCCCGCTGCTCGGATCCTCGCAGGGCGCACCCATCGCGATCGCCTACGCCGCGCGCCACCCCGAGCGCGTGAGCCACCTCATCCTGCACGGTGCGTATGCGCGCGGCTGGCTGAAGCGCGATCCGACCCCACGCCAGCGCGAGGAAGCGGAAACGATGGCGAGGCTCGCCGAGCTCGGCTGGGGAAAGGACAATCCCGCGTTCCGCCAGTTCTTCACCACGCAGTTCATTCCCGAGGGAACCGCGGAGCAGCACCGCTGGTTCAACGAGCTCGAGCGCGTCTCCACCTCCCCGGAGAACGCCGGTCGCTTCTTGCGCATCTTCAACGAGATCGACGTCACCGGGGCGGCCGCGAGCATCTCCTGCCCCACCCTCGTGCTGCATTCCAAGGGCGATGCGCGCGTTCCGTTCGAAGAGGGGCGCCTCGTCGCGAGCCTGGTTCGCGGAGCGCGCTTCGTGCCCCTCGAGAGCCGCAACCACATCCTCCTCGAGCGCGAACCCGCGTGGAAGGCCTGGACCGAGGAGGTGCGCGCCTTCCTGCCCGCCGGACCCGTCGGCGGCGCCGCGTTCGGGGCGCTCACGGCGAGGGAGCGCGAGCTCGTCGAGCTGATCGCGCGCGGCCTCGACAACGCGCAGGCGGCCGCCCGTCTCGCGCTGAGCGAGAAGACGGTCAAGAACCACATCACCAGCATCTTCGCCAAGCTCGAGGTCGAGAACCGCGCGCGGCTCATCGTGCTCGCGCGCGAGGCGGGCTTCGGACGATCCGACGCTTGACCCGGGACTTCGGTCCCGGGTCTTTCAGCGCCGCGCCGCCAGGGGCGGGACCGCGGTCTCATGCGGCGTCTCATCGCGCGCGCGACACTCGCCGCGAGCATCCGACCCCGCAAAGGAGACGACCGTGACGACGACGACCGCGACCGCACCCGCTTTCGATCCCCTGAAGTACAAGAGCACGACCCGCGACCAGTGGGATGCGGCGGCCGGCGCCTGGCATCGCTGGGGACCGACATTGAACGACTGGCTCGGGACCTCGACCGAAACGATGCTCGAGATGGCGAACGTGCGGCCCGGAATGCGCATCCTCGACGTCGCGGCCGGTGCCGGGGAGCAGACCATCACCGCGGCACGGCGCGTGGGCCCGAGCGGCTACGTGCTCGCGACCGACATCTCGTCCCGGATCCTCGAATTCGCGCGAATGTCGGCGGCCGAAGCGGGACTCGACAACGTCGAGGTCCGCCAGATGGACGGCGAGCGGATCGATCTCGCGCAGGAGTCGTTCGACGTCGTCATCTCGCGCGTCGGCCTCATCTATTTCCCCGACCAGCACGCGGCGCTCGGCGGAATGCATCGCGTGCTCAAGCCCGGCGGCAGGGTGGCGGCGATCACGTATTCGACGCCGGAGAAGAACAAGTTCTTCTCGCTCCCCGTGTCGGTCATTCGCAGGCGCGCGCAGCTTCCTGCGCCCCTGCCGGGACAACCCGGCCCGTTCAGCCTGGGCACGCCCGGGGCGATCGAGGCGGCGTTCGCGCGCGCCGGCTTCCGCGACGTGGAGGTGCGCGTAGTGCCGTCGCCGCTGCGCCTGCGCTCGGCGAAGGAATGCGTGAGGTTCGAGCGCGAGTCCTTCGGCGCGCTGCACACGATGCTCGCGGGCATGCCGGAGCCGGAGCGTCCCTCGGTGTGGGAAGAGATCGAGCGCGAGCTCGCGCAGTTCCAGGGACCGGAAGGCTTCGTCGGACCGTGCGAGATGCTCGTCGCGGTCGGCACGAAGTAGCGTTCGCGGCGAGGAAGCCTCCGGGAGTCCGGCGGCTACAGCGGCGTTCGCACCAGCCGCCGGATCACCATCCTGGCTCGATCGCCTTCCCGGAGCGCATCGACCTCGATCGCGAACCGGCATCGCTCGCCCGCGGGAGTGATCACCGTGAGGTCGTCGACTTCCGCGGGGGATTCCATCCGATGCCTCGCATACTGCGGCCCGTACTTGCGCGGCGGCAGTTGCGTCGCGACCAGGGACTCGATGTTCGAGGTGCCCTGGACGTCGCCGAAGGCGGAAGCGGTCGACCACGTCGCGTCGGGATGGAACAGGTGGGCCGCCGCCTTCGCATCGCGCCGGTCCACGCAATCGAGGAAGCGCACCAAGAGGGAGCGCGGGGAGTTGCGCGCCGCGTAGCTCGTGTGGAGCAACCTGTGGGCCTTGGCGGAATTCGGTTGCTCGAGCTCGGTCGCGTAGAGCCTCTGCACTTCGCGATTCTCGTGGGAGCGCCTGCGCGGCGCATGCCGGTCGATCGCATAGATCGCCTGCATGCGCTTTTCGAGGACCCGCGGATCGGCCGATTTCGGCTCGCCGCCGCCGCCGAGGCAGCCGCCCACGCAGGCCATCACCTCGATCGCGACGTATTCGTCCCTCCACGCCTCCGATTCCAGCAGGCGCTGCGCGGCCGCGATGCCGCTGCACACCGCGACCTTTCCGATGCCGGGCACCTCGGCCGTCTTCACGCCCTGCGCCACGCCGCGCAGTTGCTGCCACTCGAGCGGCACCTGGTCGTCCAGGCCGATGAAATGGGAGGCGGCGCGCGCGATCGCCTCCATGACGCCGCCCGATGCGCCGAAGATCTGGCCGGCGCCCGTGCTTTCGCCCAGCGGATTGTCGAACTCGCCCTCTTCGGGCAGCGCGCCGAAGGCGATGCCGCGCGCCCGGATCATGCTCGCCAATTCGCGCGTCGTGAGCACGTGGTCCACGTCGCCGGACACGAACGGCCGCAACGACTCGTCCTTCTTCGCCGTGCAGGGCATCACGCTCACCACGTAGGGCTCCGCCCTGCCCTCGGCGAAGTCCGGCCCCAGCGAACGCGCGAACGCTCCCCGCTTCGTGAGCGCGCCGTGCATCTGCTGCGGCGACCGGGTCGTGCTGAGGTGCGGCAGGAGGTCCGGGCGATTGATCTCCACCCAGTTCACCCAGCCCGGGCAACAGGAGGTGAAGAGGGGCAAGGCCTTCCGGTCCCGGAGCCGCGCGAGGAACTCCGCGCCTTCTTCCATGATCGTGAGGTCGGCGCCGAAGTTGGTGTCGAAGACGTAGTCGAACCCTAGCCTCCTCAGGGCATTGATCATGCGGCCCGTGCTGATGGTGCCGGGGCTCATGCCGAACTCCTCGCTGATCGCGATTCGCGTCGCGGGCGCGACCTGCACCGCGGAAATGCGCTTGCGCGCGTCGAGCGTATGGAGGACGTCGTGCCAGTGCGGCGCCTCGATGAGGGCGCCCACGGGACACACCAGCGTGCATTGGCCGCAGGAGATGCACCGGGTATCGGCGAGGGGCTTGTCGAAGACGGTCACGGGCATGCGGCCGAAGCCGTGCTCCGCGAAACCGATCACGTACTGCCGTTGCCCCGCTTCGCCGCACGCCTCCGCGCACAGGCCGCATTCGATGCACTTGGCGAGATCGCGCCAGATGCTCGGGGACGTGTGGTCGGCGAGCTTGTGCTCCGGGTGAGCCGCCGAACCTCTCGGGACAATTTCCGGGCCGTGCGCCACCTGGTTCTCGCCGACGAACATCCGCAGCTTGCAGGAGGCATTCACTTCGCAACGGATGCAGTCCGTCTCGTGGCGCTCGAGCAGCCATTGCGCATTCGTGTTGCGAAACGCGTGCAGCTCGGCCGAGTCCGTCTCGACGACGTCGCCCTCCTTCGCCCGGGTCACGCAAGCGGGCTGCGGATGACGTTCGCCGCGCACGTCGACCAGGCACATGCGGCACACGGCATGCGACGGCAACCGGGGATAGTGACAGAGCGTGGGGACGTACACGCCGGCGAGCCGCGCCGCGTCGAGCAAGGTGCCGCCCTCGTCGATCTCGACGGACCTGCCATTGACGACGAGACGGGTCATGCGCTCGGATGGATGGTGTTCGCCCTGGGTCGGGCGGCTATCCCATCGTGGCGCTCCGGCGCGGAAAGGCTTTGAGGAGGATCAAGGAGAAAGGCGCCCGCCCCCGGCCGGTGCAGCGGCGCCTCAGCGGCTATTCGTTCTTCTCCTTCGACTTCGAATTGTCGTCGTGTGCGGGCTTCGTTTCCGAGGACGGCGGATGTCCGTTCTGCCGACCCTCGGAGGGACGGGCGTTGTGCCCCTCGGAGGAAGGCTTGCCATTGGAAGGCGGTCGCGAATGCGACGGCGCTCCGGCGCCGGCAGGCTTCCCACCGTGTTGGGCATTAACCTCGCTCGCGGGCTTCGCACCGTGCGGCGGCCTTCCCTCGCTCGGAGGCTTCCCGCCCTGCGGAGGCTTCCCGCCCTGCGGAGGCCTGCCGCCGTGCGGAGCGGGCGTCGGCCGCGCCGGATGAGCCGCGGGTGGGCGCGAGGGGGGATGTTGCCAGGTCGGAGGCCGGCTGGCCCAGTAGGTTCTCTTGTTCCACCACGGACGGTTGCGGTAGTAGGAACCCCAGTAAGCGTCGACGGAAAAGCCGATGACGGGAAGGCCGAGCATCCCGCCCGAGTCGAGGATCACCATGGGCTGGTTGTTGTACATCGCCGAAAGGAAGCGCGCGTAGACCCAGCCCCGGTTCGGACCGTACACGACGTCGCACCAGCGCCAGCCGCCGATGCAACCCATCACGTCGACCGACGTCCCGGGGGGAAGCCAGGTGACCAGGGGGAAGGTTCGGTCGGGACCCGCGCGCATGTTGGCGGCCTGCGTCGTGACGGCGGCGAGCTGCGCCGATGCGCCGAGCGGGAACAGGGTCGCCGCGGCAACCAGCAACGGCCACAGGCAGCGCATCCACGAGAACCGTGACGCGCGGATTCGATGGTGCAGGCAATACGCCATGGCATGCCTCCATTTAC
>Ga0335081_10012727_pt1 | contig 13621 bp, 14 predicted proteins | sample Lox_Sample_35_FD_206713 | JGI IMG/M metagenome (GOLD analysis project Ga0335081, IMG submission 206713) | Soil microbial communities from Loxahatchee National Wildlife Refuge, Florida, United States - Lox_Sample_3.5 | ecosystem: Environmental > Terrestrial > Soil > Wetlands | place: USA...
GATGGCGAACAGCACCAGGAACACGGCGATGCCGAAGGTGTCCTTCACCGTGTAGTACGGATGAAACGGGATGCCATCGAGCGGCTTGCCGTCCTTGTCGAGCTTCTCCTTGATCTCGATCCCATCCGGGTTGTTGGAGCCCGTGCGGCGCAGCGCCACCAGATGCAGCAGCACAAGCAGCAGCAGCGCCAGCGGCACCGCCACCACATGCAGCGCGAAGAAGCGGGTGAGGGTCGCGTCGGCGATGCCGTAGTCGCCGCGGATCCACTCCACCAGGCCGTGGCCGACGAGGGGGATCGTGCCGAAGATGTTCACGATCACCTGCGCGGCCCAGTAGGACATGTTGCCCCACGGCAGCACGTATCCCAGAAATGCCTCGGCCATCAGCGCGAGGTACACCAGCATGCCGAAAATCCACAGCAGCTCACGCGGCTGCTTGTACGAGCCGTACAGCATGGCGCGGAACATGTGCAGGTAGATCACGACGAAGAATGCAGAGGCGCCGGTGGAGTGCAGGTAGCGGATCAGCCACCCGGAGTTCACCTCGCGCATGATGTACTCGACCGAGTCGAAGGCCGTCGCCTCGCCCGGCTTGTAGAACATGGTGAGGAAGATGCCGGTCAGCAGCTGCATCGCGAGCACGACCATCGCGATGAAGCCGAAGAAGTACCAGATGTTGAAGTTCTTCGGCGCGTAGTAGCCGGTCAGCTGCGTCTCGATGAATTCGGCGATCGGCAGGCGCTTGTAAAGCCAGGCGCGCAGGCCCGTGGTCTTGCCGGTGACGGCAGCAGGCGAGCCAGCCATCACGCCACTCCCTTCGCGTCATCCACGCCGATGATCAGCTTCCTGGCGCCCTCGAATGCATAGGGCGGCACTTTCAGGTTGATCGAGGCGGGCGAGCCATCGAACACCCGGCCTGCCATATCGAAGCGCGAGCCGTGGCAGGGGCAACGGAACCCGCCGGGCCAGTAGCTGCCGATCTCAGGATCGGCCGGCTCGAAGCGCGGCTTGGGCAGGCACCCCAGGTGCGTGCAGGTGCCGATCAGCACCAGGTATTCGGCCGTGCGCGAGCGCATGACGTTCCTGGCGTAATCCGGCTGCTCGGAGTCCTTCGAGTCCTTGTCCTTGAGCTCGCCGTCATGATTCGTGAGGCTCGCGACCATCTCCGGCGTGCGCCGGACGATGTAGATGGGCGACTTGCGCCACACCGTCATCGCCATCTGACCCGGCTCCAGCTTGGATAAGTCGAATTCGGTGGGCAGGCCGGCGGCGCGGGTGCGCTCCGACGGAGTCCAGGAAGCCACGAAGGGCACGGCGGTAAATACGGCACCCACAGCGCCGGTCGCGGCGGTGGCCACCAGCAGGAACCGGCGGCGGCTGTCGTCTACATCGTTCAGATCGGCGGTCGCACCGTCATGCGTCATCTATCGACTCTCCGGAAGACCTGCAGTTACGCCGGCATCGCCGGGCGCGGCGCGCGCGCGAACTGCAGGTTCCTTAACTTGCGGGGGGCGGCGCATTATACACAATCGATGACCCCCTCCGCGGACGCGCACGGCCGTAAAAGATGAATGCAGTGGGACGTGGACTCGCGTTTGCGGGCGCCTCCGTGGTGTGCGGACTCGCGCTGGCCTTCGTTATCGTCGCCTGGCGCCCGGAGCTCGCTCGCCGCGGACCCGCCCGGCCGCCGGATGCGCCCCCGGCAGCAGCGGCGACGCCGCCAGCGGCGAGCACCAGCGTGCCAAACCCACCGGCTGCTGAGCCCGCAGCCCCGGCACCCCGTGCGTACGAACCCCCGGCGCCGGACACGTATGCAGATGCGGTGCAGCGCGCCGCCCCGGCTGTCGTCAACATCAATACGGCGCGCCTGATCACCGAGCGGGTCGCCCCCTCGGGGCTGGATGAGCTCTTCGGCGGATTCTTTCCGCTCTATCGGCGGCGCGTGGAGAACAGTCTGGGCTCAGGCGTCATCGTGGATTCGCAGGGTCACATCGTGACCAACCACCACGTCATCGCCAACGCCCAGGAGATCAGCGTCTCGCTCGCCGACGGGCGCACGACGCGCGCCACCATCGTCGGTCGCGATCCGGATACCGACCTCGCAGTGCTGCAGATCAAACTGAAGAATCTGCCGACCATGCCCCTCGGCCGCTCCGATCAGCTCAAGGTGGGCGACGTGGTGCTCGCGATCGGCGATCCGCTGGGGCTCTCGCAAACCGTCACGCACGGCATCGTCAGCGCCACCAGCCGCCATGAGCTTGGACTCGCAACGCTCGAGGACTTCATTCAGACCGACGCGGCGATCAACTTCGGCAACTCGGGCGGTGCACTCATCAACACGCGCGGCGAGCTGATCGGCATCAATACCGCGATCGTCGCCAAGAGCCTGGGGGTCGAGGGCATCGGCTTTGCGATTCCCGTGAACATGGTGCGCGGCGTGTTCGATGAGATCGTGGCTCACGGCCGTGTGGTGCGGGGCTGGATCGGTATCGTGCCCGTCGACGTGGGCGAGGAGCAGGCCGCGCAATTGGGACTTGCGCACGGCGGAGTCGTGCTGGCGCGGCTGTACGTGCCGAGCCCCGCCCTACAGGCGGGTCTGCGCGAAGGCGACCTGGTGAATGAGGTGGACGGCGTCACCGTGCAGCGGGCGCAGGACGTGATGGCTCGGATCGTGAGCCGCCGGCCGGGCGCCACCGTCACGCTGCGGGGACTGCGCGGACGGGAGAGCTTCAAAGTCACCGTGCCGATCGCAGAGCGGCCGCGCGACAAATAGCAGAGCGGGTCGATGCCGCCTCGTGCAAGTCCCGGACCGCATCAGACCCTGCGTGTGTTTGAAAGCGCAGGCGAGCTCACCGCGGCGCTGGTCACGCGCCTCGCGCAGGCGGTGAGCGGGGCGGCATCGGTACCGGCGGCGCTCATGCTCTCGGGCGGCAATACGCCCCTGCCCGCCTACCGGGCGCTGGCGGCGCAGCACCCGGCGCCCGCACCGGGACTCACTTTGCTCTACTGCGATGAGCGCTACGTCGCGGCGAGCTCACCGGACAGCAATTACTTCCAGTCGCGCGTGCTCATCGAGGCCCTCGCGCTGCCGGCGGAGCGGGTGCTGCGGGTGCGCACCGAGCTGCCGCTCCTTGCCGCCGCCAGCGACTATGCCGCGCGCCTTGCGGACCTCGAGCGGCGCGGCATCCGCATTGCGCTGGGATTACTGGGTCTCGGCGCCGACGGCCATACCGCCTCGCTCTTCAGCGCCGCAGACATAGCGCGCGCGGCCCAGCAGCGCGCCGTGGCGGTGCATCGTCCGGACGGACGCGACGCCGTCACCGTCACACCGAGCGTGCTGCAGGGCGTGGGCGAGCTGTTGTTTGTCGTCGCGGGCGCCGACAAGCGCGCCGCGCTCGCGCGATTGCGTGCGGGTGAGCGGGAGCTGCCCGCCTGTGGGGCGGTTGCGGCACGCGCTGAGATCGAGATCTGGGCCGACCGCCAGGCCTGCCCGCAAGCTTAAGGCGACTGGCGCACCCGCATCGCGGCCTTGCCGCAGGAGCGCTCCCAGCTGTGCGCATCGGCGCCGGGATTGTGCCAGCCGCAAGTCCCGGCGATCAGGCTCTCCGCCTGCGGCGGTCCCCAGGTTCCGGGCGCGTATTGCAGCACGGGCGTCGTGACATGCAGCGCCGGATCGACGACCGCCCAGGCGGCCTCGACCTCGTCCTGGCGCGCAAAGAGCGTCGAGTCTCCGATCAGGGCGTCGCCGATCAGGCGCTCGTACGCGTCCATCTCATCGGCCTGCTGCTGACTGACGAAGAGCTCGACTTCCCGTCCGAGCATCGCCGGCCCCGGCTGTTTGGCATAGGCGCCCACCGCGATGGCCACATCCGGGCCGAGGCGGAAGCGCACGTAATTCGGCTGATCGGGCGCGAGATCGCCGAATACCCTTGCCGGCGGCGGCTTCAGGTCGACGACGACTTCGGTCGCTGTCACGGGCAGGCACTTGCCCGCGCGGATGTAAAACGGCACGCCGCTCCAGCGCCACGAATCGATCTCCAGCGTGAGCGCTGCATACGTCTCGACGTTGGAATCGCGTGCCACGCCGGCTTCGGCACGGTAGCCCTCGAACTGTCCGCGCACCAGCCGCGACGGATCGAGCGGGCGGATCGAGCGGAACACTTTGACCTTCTCATCGCGCAGGCTCTCGCCACCGTGACTCAAGGGCGGCTCCATCGCGAGAAAGGCGACCACCTGCATGAGGTGGTTCTGCACCACATCGCGGATCGCACCGGCTTCCTCGTAGAAACGGCCGCGCCCGGCGACGCCGATCTTCTCGGCCATGGTGATCTGCACGCTCGCGACGAAATTGCGGTTCCACACCGGCTCGAGGAACGAGTTCGCGAAGCGAAAGTACAGCAGGTTCTGCACCGGCTCCTTGCCGAGGTAATGATCGATGCGGAAGATCGAGTGCTCATCGAACACGCCATGCAGCGTGCGATTGAGCGCCTGCGCGGAGGCGAGATCGCGGCCGAAGGGCTTCTCGACGACGACGCGCGCGCCCTGCACGCAGCCGGCGCCGCCCAGGTGACCGATGACGACGGGGAACATGCTGGGAGGAATCGCCAGGTAATGCAGCGGCCGCGCAGCTGCGCCCAGCGCCTGGCGCAGCGCCGTGAACGTCGCGGCCTGCGAGTAATCGCCGTCGACGTAGCGCGTGAGCTCGGCGAGGCGTGCGACAACGGCCGGGTCGGCCTTCGGCACGAACTCGGCCAGACTCTTCTTGATGTGCTCGATCTGCTGATCGCGTGTCCAGCCGGCCCGCGCCACGCCGACCACGGGCACGCTGAGCCGTCCCCGCTGCACCAGGTGGTACAGCGCAGGGTAAATCTTCCGGTAACACAGATCGCCGGTGGCGCCGAAGAGGACTAAGGCGTCGGCGGACTCAGGCATGGTCAGCCGCCCGAGCGCTCCACATGGCCGCCGAACCCCAAACGCATGGCCGAGAGCACCTTGTCGGCGAACTCCGCGCGCCCCCGCGAAGCGAAGCGGCTGTAGAGCGCGGCCGACAGCACGTACGCCGGCACACCTTCCTGGATCGCCGCCTCCACCGTCCAGCGTCCCTCACCCGAATCCGCCACGTGACCCTTGAACCCGGCGAGATCCCGGTCCGCGGCCAGCGCCGCCGCCGCGAGGTCGAGGAGCTGTGAGGTGATGATGCTGCCGTGGCGCCACAGCTCGCTGACCGCGCCCAGGTCGAAGCGGTACTGGAACAGGTGCGGATCGGCGAGCGGTGCCGTCTCGGCATCGCTCGTGCGTGCCTCGAGTCCGATGCCCGCCTGTTTGAGAACATTGAGGCCTTCGGCATAGGCGGCCATCAGACCGTACTCGATGCCGTTGTGGACCATCTTCACGAAGTGGCCCGCACCCGAGGCCCCGCAATGCAGGTAGCCGCGCGCGGCGGTCGCAAGTCCGGTGGCTGCATCGCCCACTGTGCCCGCTGCGCCCGCCGGGGCGCTGCCTGCGTCCGCACCGGGCGCCAGCGTGGCGAAGATCGGCTCGAGCCGCGCGACGATCGCGGGCTCCCCGCCGATCATCAGACAAAATCCGCGCTCGAGCCCGAGCACCCCGCCGCTCGTGCCCACATCGAGCCAATGCACGCCGCGGCCGCGCAGATGGTGGGCGCGGCGGATCGCGTCCCGGTAGTGCGAATTGCCGCCATCGACGAGCACATCGCCGGGCGACAGGAGCGGCGCGAGATCGGTAATCACGTGATCGACGACATCGGCCGGCACCATGAGCCAGATCGCCCGCGGCGCTGAAAGTGCCGCCACGAAGTCTTTCAATGATCCGGCGGCTTTCGCGCCGTCGGCGGCCAGGGCGCGCGCGGCCTCGGCCGAGCGGTCGAAGGCGACGCATTGGTGTCCGCCGCGCATCAGGCGCCGCACCATATTGGCCCCCATGCGTCCCAATCCGATCATTCCGAGCTGCATGGGTCCTCCGCGATCGCCGCTCTAATTGGGAACGCGCCTGATCTGCGCGCCCAGTTGCTGCAGCTTCTCCTCGATCGTCTCGTAGCCCCGATCGATGTGATAGATGCGCTCGATGTCGGTGCGGCCCTCCGCGACCAGGCCGGCGAGCACCAGGCTCGCCGAGGCGCGAAGGTCCGTCGCCATGACCGGCGCCGCCTTCAGCCGCTCCACACCATGAATGATCGCCGTGTTGCCTTCGAGCCGGATCTCGGCACCGAGGCGGCGCATTTCCAGCATGTGCATGAAGCGGTTCTCGAAGATCGTTTCGATGATCGTGCCGACACCTTCGGCCACGGCGTTGAGCGCGGCGAACTGCGCCTGCATGTCGGTGGGGAAGGCCGGATAAGGCGCCGTGCGCACATCCACCGCGCGCGGCCGCCGGCCGCGCATGTCGACCTCGACCCAGTTATCGCCCACGCCGAGCTTGGCGCCAGCGGCCTCGAGCTTGGCGAGCACCGCATCGAGGTGATCGGGGCGAGTATTCTTGATGCGCACGTGGCCGCGCGTGATCGCACCGGCCACCAGGTAGGTGCCGCTCTCGATGCGATCGGGCAGCACCTCGTATTGAGTGCCGTGCAGCTTCTTCACGCCGTGCACGGTGATCGTGTCCGTGCCGGCGCCATGGATCCTGGCGCCCATCGCGATGAGACAGTTGGCGAGGTCGATGACTTCGGGCTCGCGCGCCGCGTTCTCGATCACCGTCTCGCCATCGGCGAGCGTCGCCGCCATCATCAGATTCTCGGTGCCCGTGACCGTCACCGTCTCGAGCACCAGGCGTGCGCCTTTCAGGCGCGACGCGCGCGCGCGGATATAGCCACCCTCGATCTGGATATCCGCACCCATCGCCTGGAGCCCTGCGACGTGGATGTTGACCGGACGCGCGCCGATCGCGCAGCCACCGGGCAAAGACACGTCGGCCTTGCCGAATTTCGCGACCAGCGGCCCGAGCACCAGGATGGACGCACGCATCGTCTTCACCAGATCGTAGGGCGCGAAGCACTCCTTGAGAGTGGAGGGGTCGACCTCGATGCGCATGCGCTCGTCGATGGTGACCGAAACCCCCATGCGTCCCAGAAGCTCGATGGTGGTCGTGACATCCTGCAGATGCGGGACGTTGGCGACCACGACCGGATCATCGGCAAGCAGCGCTGCCGCGAGGATCGGCAGCGTCGCGTTCTTCGCGCCGGAGATGCGGACATCGCCCTCGAGGGCGGTACCGCCGGTGATCTGCAGCGTGTCCATCCTTAGCTTTGAGTCCTCACGCCGAGCGTGCGGCCCATTCCTCCGGCGTCAGCGCCTCGATTGAGAGCGCGTGGATCTCCCGTCCGACACGCTCGCCCAGAGCACGGTAGACGATCTGATGGCGCGCGAGTCCGCGCTTGCCGGCGAAGTCCGCCGCGACCACCCGGGCCGCAAAATGGGTGTTGTCATCCGAGCTCACCAGCACCTGGGCGCCCGGCAGGGCGGCCCGGATCAGCTCGGCCACTTCATTGGGATTCATAGCTGCAGTTTAGCGGATATCATTGCGGCCATGAGATCGCCCACGGCTGCTCCCGTCGGCAGCGCCGCGCTGCTGGCTGCCGCGCGCCGGGCGCTTGAGATCGAGGCGCGTGCGGTGCAGCTGCTCGGCACGCGGATCGACGAGCGCTTTGCCGCCGCCTGCCGCCTGTGCCTCGAGTGCTCCGGCCGCATCATCGTGAGCGGCATGGGCAAATCGGGACACGTGGCGGGCAAGATCGCGGCCACGCTTGCCAGCACCGGCACGCCCGCGTTCTTCCTGCACCCGGCGGAGGCGAGTCACGGGGATCTGGGGATGGTCACGCGAACCGATGTGGTCCTCGCGCTGTCCAATTCCGGCGAGACACCCGAGCTGCTGCTGCTGCTGCCGCACTGGAAGCGCCTCGGTGTGCCCCTCATCACCATGACGGGCAAGGCAGATTCGACGCTCGCGCGCGCGGCCAACGCCGTGCTCGACATCAGCGTCCCGGAGGAAGCCTGTCCGCTCAATCTCGCGCCGACGGCAAGCACTACCGCGAGCCTTGCGATGGGGGATGCGCTCGCGGTCGCGCTGCTCGAAGCGCGCGGCTTCACCGAGGATGACTTCGCGCGCTCGCATCCGGGCGGAACGCTCGGACGCAGACTCCTGCTCAAGGTCGAAGATCTCATGCGCCGCGGCGCCGATCTGCCGCGGGTGCGCGCCGAGACGGCCTTGTCGGAAGGCCTGCTCGAGATGTCGCGCAAGGGCCTGGGGATGACCGCCGTGGTGGACGCCGAGGATCGGCTGATCGGCATCTTCACCGACGGCGATCTGCGCCGCGCGCTCGATAAGCAGATCGACATTCATCGTGCGCGCATGCGCGATGTCATGACTGCGAAGTGCAAGACCATTCGTGCGGATGAGCTCGCGGCGCAGGGCGTGCACCTCATGGAGCAGCATCGCATCACCGTGCTTCCGGTCGTCGATGAGGCGGGACGGCTGGTCGGTGCCTTCAACGTTCACGATCTGCTGCGCGCCGGCGTCATGTAGGAGAGCGCCCTGCCCCGCCGTGCATCGCCCGCCGCCGCCATCCGCCTGCTCATTCTCGATGTGGACGGCGTGCTCACCGACGGCCGCATCTACTACAGCGGGCGCGGCGAGCAGCTGCAGTCCTTCTACGTGCAGGACGGCTTTGGCATCAAGGCCGCCCAGCGCGCCGGCATCATCGTCGCCGTCATTTCGGGGCGCCGCTCCGGTGCCGTCAAGCACCGCTGCCGCGAGCTCGACATCCATCATGTGCTGCAGGGCGTGCAGGACAAGCTCGCGGCCTTCGCGCGTCTCGCCGCGCGCCTGAAAGTCACGGCGGCCGAGTGCGCCTGCATCGGCGATGACGTGCCCGATGTGACACTGATGCGGCGCCTGGGGCGCAGCTACGCGGTGCCCGATGGCCATGCCGCAGCGCGTGCCGCGGCGCACACGATCACGCGGCTGCGCGGCGGACGAGGCGCGGTGCGCGAGGTGTGCGATGAGCTCACCCGCGCACGGCGGCGGCCGCGGCGCCGGTCATGATCTATCGCATCCTCGGAGTGCTCGTGATTCTCGCCATCATCGTGATCGGCGGTGTGCTGCTGGGCCGCGATCCGCTCGAGCTCACCCGGGCAACCCCACCGGCACCGCCGCCCGCCTCTGCCGGCTACTCGGCGCGCGATGCCACGCTCATCGAGACCGGCGCCGACGGTGCACCGCTCTACACGGTGCATGCGGTCACGATCGAGCAGCCTGCGGCCGCGGAGTACGTGAACCTGGATGACGTGACGATCGATTTTCGCGACAGCCGCGGCCAGATCTGGAACGCGCGCGCCGATCACGGCCGCATCGAAAGCGATGCCACGCAGTTCGAGCTGCAGGGCGGGGTGAAGATCTCGGGCCATCTGCCGGGCTCGCCGGATCTGGCGCAGCTCACCACCGAAGTCCTGTCGCTGGATACCAGGACCGAGATCGCGCGCACCGATGCGCCGGTGCAGATCGACTGGGGCGGGCGGCAGGTCACTGCGCACGGCATGGTCGCGCGCTTGAAGGACCAGCATGTGCGGCTAAAATCGGACGTCCATGGCAGCTTCTCCCCTTAGGCGCGCGGCGATGCCGGCAGGACTCACCTGTCTCGCGCTCCTGGCTGCGGCCGGCCTCACGGGCGCCGCCGACCCACCGCCCGCCTCCGGCAAGATCCTGCTGCGCGCCACCTCGGTCGATCTGGACAACACCACCAAGCAGATCATCGTGGTCGATGCGGTGGTGACCCAGGGGACGGATTCGGTTTCGGCCGACCGTGCCGAGGCCGACAGCCTGGACTTCGAGAACAGCCGCTGGGTGTTCATCGGCAACGTACACATTCGCTCGGCGATCCACGGCAATCTGCAGTCCGACCGCGCGACCGTCGAATACCGCAACAATGCGATGACGCGCGCGGTGGCGACCGGCGCGCCGGCCGAGTTCGAGCAGACGCAGAGTCCGAACGGAGTGCTCGCGCACGGGCATGCCAACTCGATCGAATATGAGGTGGCGAGCGGCACAGTGCGCCTGACCGGCGATCCGTGGCTCACCAACGGCCGCGCGGTCATGAGCGCCGCGGTAATCACCTACGATGTCAATGAAAAGACCATGAAAGGCGCTGCCGACGATGCCACCGGCAAGCGTGTCGATGTCACCATCTTGCCCAAGCAGGACGGATCGCGGGACGCGAAGCCGTGAGTGCCGAGCGGCTTCGGGCCGAAGGCCTCGCCAAGAGCTATCGCGCACGTCAGGTGGTGAAGGACCTCACCCTCGAGGTGCATCCGGGCGAGATCGTGGGCCTGCTCGGCCCGAACGGCGCCGGCAAGACCACGGCTTTCTACATGATCGTGGGCCTGGTCGCCTGCGGCGCCGGGCGAATCTACCTGGGCGATCGGGACGTGACGTTCCTGCCCATGCACCGGCGGGCACAGCTCGGCATCGGCTATCTGCCGCAGGAAGCCTCGGTATTCCGCAAGCTCTCGGTCGAGGACAACGTGATGGCGATCCTCGAGACGCGCGAGGATCTCGAGCGCGCGGCACGCGAGCAGCGCCTCGAGGAGCTGCTGCAGGACCTGCGCATCGGGCACGTGCGCCGCAGCATGGGAATGTCGTTGTCGGGCGGTGAGCGCAGGCGCGTGGAGATCGCGCGCGCACTGGCCGCCGAGCCGCGCTACATGCTCCTCGATGAGCCCTTCGCCGGCGTCGACCCCCTCTCGGTCCTCGACATTCAGCGCATCGTGCGCGAGCTCACCGGCCGCGGCATCGGCGTGCTCATCACCGACCATAATGTGCGCGAAACCCTGGGGGTTTGCGGCCGCGCGTACATCGTGAACCAGGGAACGGTGATCGCGTCCGGTTCCGCAGAAGAAATCCTTGCCAACACCGAAGTCCGTGAGGTGTACTTGGGGGAGACATTCCGTCTCTGACCCACTCTCCCGAAGGAGAGATTTCATTAGTTTTCAAAGCGTTAGATTGGGACGCCATACCGCAGTGCAAGATCCATGCTGAAACCCTCCCTGCAGCTGCGTCTCGGTCAGCAACTGACCATGACGCCGCAGCTGCAGCAGGCGATCCGGCTTCTGCAGTTGCCCGCCCTGGAGCTTCAGGCGCATATCCGCGAGCTGCTCGAGAGCAACGTGATGCTCGAGCCCGTGGACGAGGGTGAGGCGACCGGTACGTTCGAGATCCCCCAGCCCCAGACTCCTGCGCCACAGCCAACGGCCGCCCAGGCGGAAAGCCCGCGCGTCGAGGTGGCCGAGGAGCCCTGGGGCGAGCACAGCGTGGGTCCGGCGGAGAGCTCCTGGAGCGGGGACGACGACGAGCGTCAGCAGGACTTCGCCGACGCCTCGGGGCAGAGTCTGCACGAGCACCTCCTGTGGCAGCTCGAGCTGGCGCGCCTCGCGCCGCGCGAGCTCGCGATCGCCAGCGCGATCGTCGATGCCATCAACGACGACGGCTACCTGCAGGAGTCACTGGCCGAGATCGCCAACACCCTGCGCCCCGAGATCGTGTGCGAGGCGGCGGAGGTGGAGACGGTGCTCGAGCGGGTGCAGCAGCTCGATCCGCCGGGGGTGGCCGCCCGCTCGATCGGGGAATGCATCGAGCTGCAGCTGCGCCAGTTGAGCCCGGACACCCCGGGACTTGCCGGGGCGATCGAGATCGCGCGCCATCATCTGGAGCTGGTCGCGCACCGCGAGCTTTCGCTGCTGCGCCGCGAGCTGCGCTTGAACGATGAGGAGCTCGCCGCCGCACTTGCGCTGGTTCGCGCCTGCCATCCGCGTCCCGGTGCCACGGTGAGCGCCGGCGCGGCCGAGTATGTCGTGCCGGATGTGTTCGTGCGCCGCACCGAGCAGGGCTGGTCGGTGGAGATCAACGCCGCCACGCTCCCGCGGGTGCGGCTCAATCACGGCTACGCGAGCCTGATCGGCCGCAGCGCCAGCCACGCCAGCATGCGCGCGCAGCTGCAGGAGGCGCGCTGGCTCTTGAAGAGCCTCGAGATCCGCAACGACACGCTGATGAAAGTCGCGCGCTCGATCGTCGAGCGCCAGGCCGCATTCCTCGAGCACGGCGATGAGCACATGCGCCCGATGATCCTGAAGGACATCGCGGAGGCCGTGGAGATGCACGAGTCGACGATCTCGCGCGTCACCTCGGGGAAGTACATGCATACCCCGCGCGGCGTGTTCGAGCTGCGCTATTTCTTCTCGAGCCAGGTCGAGGCGGCGGATGGCTCCGGCACCTCGTCGACGGCGATTCGGGCCAAGATCAAGAAACTGGTGAAGGAGGAGGATCCGGAGAACCCCTTGAGCGACGGACGCATTGCGGAGCTGCTCTCCGCGGAAGGCATTCCCGTCGCACGGCGCACCGTTGCCAAATACCGCGAAAGCATGGGCATCGACCCGTCCAACGAGCGGCGCCGGGCAGCTACGTCATAAAGGAGATGGCATATGAGGCTCAGTGTGACCGGTCATCACGTCGAGGTTACTCCCGCGCTGCGTGCCTACATGGAGAAGAAAATGGAGCGCATCGTGCGCCACTTCGATCAGCTGATCGACGTGCACTGCGTGCTCACCGTCGAGAAGCTCAGGCAGAAGGCCGAAGCCACCCTGCATGCGAGCGGCTGTGACATCCACGCCGATGCCACCGACCCGAATATGTACGCCGCGATCGATGCGCTCTCGGACAAGCTCGACCGCCGGGTCCGCAAGCACAAGGAAAAAATGACCGACCATCACGCTGCGGAGGCCGCGCGCCGCGCACTGCGCATCTAGGGCGCGCTTGCGCCCGGATCACGCGGCCGCTAGTGTCATCCCGTGCGCATCATCGTCGTGAGCGGCCTGTCCGGATCCGGCAAGAGCGTGGCGCTGCACATGCTCGAGGACCTGGGCTTTTATTGCATCGACAATATGCCCGCGGCGCTCTTAAAGCCGTTCATCTCCCACACCGTGCGCAGCGCCGAATCGACCTACGAGCGCACCGCCATCGGGCTCGATGCCCGCAACACCCCGCAGGAGATCGCCACCGTGCCGCGACTGGTGGATGAGCTGCGGCGCAGCGGCATCCACTGCGAGGTGCTGTTCCTGGTGGCGGGCGAGGATGAGCTGCTGCGGCGCTTCGCGGAGACGCGGCGCAAGCACCCGATGAGCCGCGAGCACCTGGGCCTGCGCGAGGCGATCGAGACCGAACGACGCCTGCTCGAGCCCATCGCCTATGCCGCCGACCTCACCATCGATACCTCGCGCATGGGCGTGCACGAGCTGCGCCAGATCGTGCATCAGAGGATCGAGCAGCGCGCGCTGGGGCGCCTGTCCATCACCTTCGAGTCCTTCGGCTTCAAATTCGGCATCCCGGGCGACGCGGACTTCGTGTTCGATGCGCGCTCGCTCCCCAATCCGTACTGGGAGCCGGGACTGCGCGAGCTCACGGGCCGCGATGCCGATGTGGTGCGTTTCCTCGAGTCACATCAGAGCGTTGCGACGCTGATCGATGACATCGACCGCTTCATGAACGGGCGCGTGGCCGAATACCAGGCGAGCGCGCGCGGCTACCTCACGGTGGCCGTGGGCTGCACCGGCGGACAGCA
>Ga0335081_10012728_pt1 | contig 13621 bp, 12 predicted proteins | sample Lox_Sample_35_FD_206713 | JGI IMG/M metagenome (GOLD analysis project Ga0335081, IMG submission 206713) | Soil microbial communities from Loxahatchee National Wildlife Refuge, Florida, United States - Lox_Sample_3.5 | ecosystem: Environmental > Terrestrial > Soil > Wetlands | place: USA...
GCTTCGGCGCGTCCGCCCGACCTTCTCCGGAACGGTCTACAAGTACGTCGACTATTTCTTCCGCCCTGACTTCGGTCAAGGGAGCACGATCATCTACGAGGCCTACCTGGAGCTCAAGTACTTCGACTTCGCTAAAGTGCGGGCCGGCAAATTCAAGCCGCCGGTAAGCTTGGAGCGTTTGCAGTCGGATGACGACACCAGCTTCATCGAACGCGGTTTTCCCACGCTTCTGGCTCCCAGCCGCGACATCGGCTACCAAATTTCCGGCGACATCGTGCCTCACCATGTGAACTATTCGGTGGGCGTGTTCAACGGAGTTCCGGACAACGGCCTCAGCGATACGTCGGTGAGCGATCATCGCGACTTTGCCGGGCGACTGTTTTTCAATCCACTCAATCCCGAGGTTGCCAACCTGGGATTCGGGATCGGCGGTTCCACGGGCAGCGTGGATGGCGAGGCGCTGCCTGGTTACAAGACTTTCGGACAGAACACCTTCTTCTCGTTTTCCCCGGGGGTGATCGAAGCCGGACACCGTACCCGTCTGCAGCCGGGAGGCTACTACTACATGGGGCCATTTGGGCTGTTGGCGGAATACGGCCTCACTGAGGAGAGCTTGCAGAAGGGAACGACTCGGGCGGATATCGCGTTCCGTGCGTGGCAAGTCGCGGGCAGTTACATCTTGACGGGCGAAAAGAAGGGCTTCGCGAGTCCCACGCCAAAAAAGAATTTCGACCCGAAAACGGGCGGCTGGGGCGCCGTCGAGATTGCCATCCGGACAGGCGATTTCAGCGCCGACCGAAGCGTCTTCAACTACGGATTCGCTTCCGCTACGGCAAGCCCGCGGTTCGCCCACGAGGTGGTGGGCGGCATCAACTGGTATCTCAACCGGCTGGTGCGGATTTCAGCGGACTACGGGCGCACCAATTTCGGGGGCGGCGCTACCATAGCGCAGGGCATCAACAGGCCAACGGAGAAGATCCTGATTTTCCGTTTCCAGATTAACTTCATCTAACCAGACGCAGGCTAACTATGAAGCCATCCGTGAAGGTCCATACCAACGTCGAACTGAAACGTGGAGGAATCCAGCGCTTGCGAAATCGTCTTTCAACGATCGTCAGACTCAGTGCCGTGGGATTGCTGCTCGCTCCGGGGAGTGTGCTGGCCCAAGAAGGCGCCGGCGCGATGGTGATCGTCGCCGACAGCCGACACCTTAATGGATTGCGTGCGTGGTGGGCCGGCCTCTACAACGAAAGTCATTTCTATTTTGCCTTGCTGACGGTTATCGCGGTTCCGTTGGCAGGCGCTATTCTGGGCAGCCTGGCGGACCTGGTAATGCGCCGGATCGGAATCGACTTGAAGTCCAGAGTGTTAAGGGAAGGTTAGAGGGCAATCGAGGAGAGCTCAATGAGTTGGCTACATGCAGTGATGCCCATCGCCGGCGTCTCGATCTGGTGGCCGGGATTGGTGATTCTGGGCCTGGGAGTGGGAGTCATCGGGGGATTTTTCGGCATGGGCGGAGCGTGGATGGTAACTCCCGGTCTGAACATGCTCGGTTTTCCGATGGCATTCGCGATCGGGACCGATATCACCCACATGGCGGGGAAGTCGCTGATTTCCACCATGCGGCACGCCAAGTTCGGCAATGTGGATTACAGGCTGTCACTCATCATGGTAGGCGGGCAGGTTTGCGGACTGGAGGCCGGTGCGCGCTGTGTCATGTTCCTGGAACGGATCGGCAAGATCGACCTCTACGTTCGCTGCGGGTATCTTGTCCTGTTGACATTGATTGCCTGGACGGTTTTCGCCGACGTGCTCAAGAAGCAGAGAAAGGACCGCGAAGCCCGCGCCATCGGGCTGAAGACGGACGCGCTGACGACCGGCCTTGAATGGCACAAGAAACTGCAGAAGATCCAAATTCCTCCGATGGTCAACCTCCACAGGGCCGGCATCCGCTGTTCGTTGTGGCTGCCCGTCGGGGTTGCGTTGTTCGTCGGATGGACGGCCGGCGTCCTGGGGATAGGCGGCGGATTGATCTGCATGCCAGCGCTGGTTTACCTGATCGGCTGTCCCACCCACATAGCGGTTGGCACGGATCTCTTCAATGTGGCGATCTCCGGGTTGTATGGCGCCGCAACCTATAGTTACAAGGGACGCGTGGAGTTACTGGCGGCCTTCATCATGCTCGTAGGAGCCGCGGTCGGGGCCCAGATCGGCACTGTAGCTACTAAGTACGTCAGGGGCTATGGCATCCGGATCTTCTTCGGCATTGCCGTGGTCGGCTGCGCCCTCACCGTTCTCATGAAGCTGATCGCCGGCCTTGATCCCCAGCTTAAGTCAATACTCGACACGTCATCTACAGTCCTGATCCTGGGGGTCGTGTCGACGCTGGCGTTGTACATCATAGTGAGATTTTTCCTTGGTGTGCGGGAGGAGCTCGGCTTGAAGAAGGAGCGGCTAGTAGCTGCTTAGGAAGGAATTTATCATGCTTACAAGGGTTCAAACTAACTCCCTGTTGCTTCTCCTTCCGGTCGCAATCGTCGGCGGGGGATGTGGAGTCACGGGGCAGGTGGACCAGGGTCGGGTCATTGCCTACGACCGGCAGACCCAGCGCGCCACGGTGATTCGCGAGGCCGACCAGAAGGCCTCCTATGGTATCCTCCCGCCGGTCGTCGTGAGAGCACCCGAGAACCCTCAAGAAATGGGTCCCGTGCCGTCGCCCGGTAAGCTGATCCAGTTAGACACGAAGGCTGGCCGTATTGTAATCTACGACGCCACCGCACAGGAATTCCGGATGATCCCGTACACTGTGGTTTCGGAGCGACACAATGTGGCTAAGGCGCCCGGCAGCCCGGTGATCGACCACGTGGCGAAGACGATCACGGTTTACTCGGCGGCCGATAAGACGTTGATTACTTTCGCGGCATCGGACGATCTCCTAGCCCTGCCCGCCGACACCTGGCGGCCGGGCGACGTGGTTCGCTACTACTACAAAGAGCGGGGCCAGGCTCTGCGGATGATGAACGTCACCAAGACCGATTTTTCGAAAGCTGGCGGATAGGAATCGTGTTCTCAGTCCTCATCTTGTCGACGACTTTGCTCTACGCGGGCGGAACACCCGGTGGATGCCCCAGCCTTCGAATCACTCCACCGATCATCCAGGCCGGCGCCTTCTACAACGGCGCCCACGTGAAGATCGAGGGCGCGGTGCCATCCGGCTCGCAAGCAATTGTGACCGTGACCGGATCGGATCATGAAGAACGGTACAATCGCAAGGCTCGTTTCGGTCCGGTGTGGATCGGGGCCGGTACGGTGCACATTTCCGGCGCGCCCTCGCTCTTCCTTCGTTTCAGCACGCTGCCGGTCGCGGCCATTTTGAGCGGGCACGGAATTGCGGAGGAACACCTCGATGAGGATTCTGTCACGGCGCTATTACGAATTCAGCCGGCGCTGCGTGACTCCAGCGACGGCGCGGCGATCCGCGCCAATTATGTCGCACTGAAGAAGAGCTCCGGCACTTACAGCTTCGGCGACGGCGGAGTAGTTCTGAGCGCTGCCGCTGACGGCTGCACACCCTTCACCTTGCAGTTCGAATGGCCCAAACAAGCTCCTCCAGCGACGTACCAGGTGCGCCTCTATGGAATCCGGGACCATTCCGTCCAGCGCACCACCGATGCCGTCATTCCCGTAGTGCGGGCCGGCTTCCCCGCCTGGCTCGCTGGCCTCGCGGAAAGCCGGGCGCCGCTCTATGGCATGATTGCGGTGCTCATCGGCGCGTTAGCCGGCTTCGGAATCGACTTCCTTGCCACGCACATCTTCGGCAAGAAACGCCTGGCCGCGCACTGAGGGAGTGTGCTTCCGGACGAATTGCTCATAGCGCTATATTCGGAGCAGAAACCAATGAGATTCTGGCGGCGCGGGACTAATCAGCGCGAAGCGCCGGGCGCGGTCGCTGACCGCGTGCGAGCGAAGTACACCAGTTTCCGCGAGCTCCTTGCCGCCAACAACGAGTGCCTGGAACTGATGGCGAGCCTGCAGGAGGACCTGCAGTATGTGCCCCCGCGCCGCGACGTGCTGGAGGGCCGCATCGGCGACATATTCGCCAAGGCCGTCAGCGTCGTTGCCGCTTTGGACAACTTGACCGGGGTTCCGCATCGCTCGCTCGCCAACGCGCTTCAATCCCAGCAGCAGGAGATCGAACGGTATTCGGCCACCCTGGAAGAAGACGTCAAACCGCGCCTCTCCGCCTGGCTCTCGGAAGTAAACGCGAGCGCGGAACTCTCCGTGGGGGCCAAGGCTGCCATGCTCGGGGAGGTTCGCAACAAGCTCGGCCTGCCTGTCCCTGACGGTTTTATCCTGACCACCGAGGCCTATCGCCAGTACGCCGGCATACCCCTCTGGAAACAGGTCCGCGACACAACGCGCGATCTGGACCTGAACGACCTCGATGCCCTTCGCCGCGCCTCCCAACAGCTTGCCACCGCCGTCATGCAACAGCCGCTACCCCGAACGATCGAGGTGGCGATCGAAGGGCGTGCGCAAACCACTCTTAGAAACGGGGGATCCCTGGCCGTGCGGTCGAGCGCCATTGGCGAGGGCGGCGCCAAATCGTTCGCCGGCCAGTTTCTAAGCCTTCTGAATGTGCCCTCGGAACAAGTGGTGGAAGCCTACAAACAGGTTATTGCGGCCCGCTTCGACGAACGGGCATTGTTCTACCGGCTTTCCGCGGGACTGCCCGAAGTCGATAACCCCATGGCCGCCTTGTTTCTCATGGTGGTCCCCGCATACGCCTCGGGAATCCTGTACACTCGCGATCCGGCCGATTTGAAGAGTAAGGTACTCTGGATCACTGCAACACGTGGCTTGGGTCTGGAGATCGCCAGCGGCCGTATGCCCGCCGACCTGTTCCTGGTTTCTCACTCCCGTCCCCACACTATCCTGGAACGCAATATTCTTCACAAAGAAGAAGAACTCGTTCTGCAGGATGAAGGGGGAATTGCGCGACGGCCTCTTTTGCCTGGCGCCCAGGATCAGGCGAGCGTCCAAGACGGCCACTTGCACACGTTGGCGGAATGGGGCGCACTGCTCGAGGAACACTTCCGGTGTCCTCAAGATATCGAATGGGTCCTCGACCGCACCGGCAAACTCTGGATTGTCCAGACCCGCCCCTTGGTCAATGCCGCGGAGGCGCGCGCTTCGTCGCGCGCCCGGCCCAAAGTCGAGCCGCGCCTGTCCGGGGGACGCGCCATCTATCCCGGCCGGACCTCCGGTCCCGCATTCCTGGTGGACGAGATTCAGAATATCGGTCAGACTCCTTTGGGCGCCGTCGTCTTTATTCGCAAGCCTTCGCCCGAGATCGTCGAGATCTTTCCCCGCATCGCCGGCCTGGTGGCCGAATGGGGCAACCCGGCCGGCCACGCGGCCGCTCTTCTTCGCGAATTCAAGATCCCTTCCGTCTTTCAAATGACCGGCGCGTTCGATCATCTCAAGAACGGCGATCCTATCAGCCTGGATGCAGTGCAGGCTCGCCTCTATCCGGGAATTCTCTGGCCGGCGACCCGATTCGAGGTAGCCATTGCTGAACGGTACGCCGACAAGCGGGACGACCCGATCACGAAGCGCCTGCTCAAACTGAACCTGCTTGACCCAGCGGCCTTCAACTTCCGCCCCTCCGGCTGCGAATCCGCTCACGACGTCCTGCGCTATTCCCATGAGAAAGCCATCGAGGCCATGTTTGCGGTGAACGATCTGGAGCTCGAGAACACCGCTCGCGCCTCGCGACGGCTGGTGACGTCTCTACCCTTCAATATTCAGGTGCTCGACCTGGGCGGCGGCCTGGCCCCCGGGATTTCGGACTCGCGGCGCGTCGAGCCGTCCCAGATCCTGTCACGGCCGTTTCACGCGTTGTGGGACGGCGTTTCGCACCCCGGTGTCTCCTGGACGCGCGAGATGCCGGCGAGCTTCAGCGACCTGGCATCCGTCTTGAGCGGCGCCCTAGGCCCTAAGGATGTCGGCATGCGACCGCTCGGCGACAAGAGCTATCTCCTGGTCGCCGACGAGTACATGAATCTGAACACCCGGCTGGCCTATCATTACAGCCTGGTCGATGCGTGCCTCTCCGACGACCCTGGCAACAATTACATTTCTTTCCGTTTCGAGGGTGGCGGAGCCACGCGCCAGCGGCGCAGCCTGCGCGCCTGTTTCCTCGAGACCTGCCTCTTGCGGAACGGATATCAGGTCGATCGCCGCGCCGACCTGGTCAACGCATGGTTCCGCAAGGCGCCGGCGGACCAAGTCGCCGACCGTCTGAACATGCTGGGGCGCCTGCTCGCTTGCTCCAGCCAGCTCGACATGTACATGACCAGCCGCGAGGTGATGACCTGGTTCGTTCAGCAGTTTCTGGAGGGGAACTACTCGTTCCAAGCCAAGAGCCCCGACGCTGGTTTACAATAGTAACTGCACCAGAGGGACTCCCGCTTACATGCCAGGCCACCCACATCCGTGGCGCATTATGACCGCTGTGTTCGTCGCGGTCCTGATGTGCTCTTTGGTCATCCAGAAGCTCTTCTCGCCCCTGGGAGATGCCGCCTTGCGCGCTGCCGATTCCCGGCAGATCAGCGTGACCGGAGTCATCGCCGCCAGCCCATCTGTACCAGCCACACTCACTCTCCGCGACGGTGACTCGCGGTATATTCTGGCCAACGCGAGCGAGGCCAGGATTTTTGCCGGCCGCAAGGTGCGCATCGTCGGCATCTTCCATGAATCCACAGGCTTGCTCGAAGTCCGAAGCATCTCCCCACTGCCGCTCTGACGTTCGCCGGGAAGTCCCGCACTTGACCCCGCGCGCGCCACACCATAGCATTGAGTTGGACGTTGGAGTCCGAAATTGGAGCGCTCATGCCCGTCACAATCGAAGCTCTGGCCGACGAGATGTATGCGATGGTTTCGCAATACGCCGGCAAAAGGAACCTGAAAGCGGGCGATCTGACCAAGGAGATGATCGCCCGGCACGGAGAGTCCGAGTGCAGCAAGGAAGACTGCAAACACGCCATTCGCATCCTAATGGACTCGGGACGCTGCGTCTACAGCTATCTGGGTGGGTCGTACATTCAACTCCCGCCTAAAGAGGGGTCGACCCCAGGCGACTGAATGAACGTGGAAAGCGCCGCGACAATGGCCGCCTTGCCGCGTCTGGTGGTCGCGGGTCTTTCGGGAGAGTCGGGCAAGACTCTCGTATCCCTGGCGCTGTTGCTCGAAGCCGGGCGCCGTGGCATTCCCGTCCAAGCGTTCAAGAAAGGGCCTGACTACATCGACTCAGCCTGGCTGCAATGGGCTTCCGCCAAGCCCGCCAGGAACCTCGACACTTTCCTGATGGGGTTCGACCGGGTAGTCGGTTCCTTTGCGAGCAACGCAGTTCCTGACGGCTTCAACCTGGTGGAAGGAAACCGCGGCCTCTACGACGGCGCGGACGCCAGGGGAACCCACAGCACCGCGGAACTGGCAAAAGCCTTGCAGGCGCCGGTCGTGCTGGTGGTCAACGCAACCAAGGTGACCCGCACCATAGCCGCATTAGTGTTGGGGTGCCAGAAACTGGACCCCGCCGTCCAGATCGGCGCCGTCATCGTAAACCAGATTGGCAGTGTGCGGCATGGGCGAATCGTGCGCGAAGCCATTGAGTCGGCGTGCCGCGTGCCAGTTTTGGGCGCCATTCCCCGCGCCGGTGCAGACCCCCTGCTTCCCACCCGCCACCTCGGCCTGGTTACCCCTCACGAGCACGCGAACCGCGACAGCCTAGCTCAAAGCCTGTCTGAGCTGGTGAGCGGCCGCGTGGATTTTGACCGGCTGCTGGAAATTGCGCGGCAAGCCCCGGCATTCCCAGTGCCGTCCGTTCCCGTCCGCCATCAGGATGGTGGCCCGAGACTCACAATCGGCTATCTCAACGACTCGGCGTTCAGTTTCTACTATCCGGAAAATCTGGAAGCCCTCCGCGCGGGCGCGGATCTAGTCTCCATCTCCGCCCTCGGGGATGCCTCCCTACCCGCAAACGTCGACGCTCTCTACATCGGCGGCGGCTTCCCGGAGACGCACGCGCAGGCGCTCTCCGCCAACTCCAGTTTTCTCGGTTCGCTCCGCGAGGCAGCGCGCCGCGGCTTGCCCATCTATGCTGAGTGTGGGGGCCTGATGTACCTGTCACGCGCCGTGACATGGCACGGCCGCCGCGTCCCCATGGCGGGCGCCCTGGCTTTCGAAGTCGCCGTCTGCGATTCACCCCAGGGGCACGGCTACGCCGAGCTCATGGTCGACCGTGCGAACCCCTTCTTTCCCGTGGGCACGCGCTTGCGCGGCCATGAGTTTCACTATTCGAGGATCATTCCCGAAGACGGGCACCCAGCCACTGCTTGCGCGGTGCTTCGCGGCGCCGGCTGCTTAGCGGGCCGAGACGCCATCGTGCAAGACAATATCTGGGCTGCGTACACCCACCTTCACGCTCTCGCGACTCCAGAGTGGGCCCGCGGTATGCTGGCGGCCGCGCGCTCCGCGACCGTGAGGACTTAGCGCCGTTCTGTCAGGCCTTCGCCTCCGCCGTCTCCGGTTCCAGGGTCTCCACCGGAATCCGGTTGACTATGGCCACAAGCTCATCCGCATTGAAGGGCTCTTCGATGGTGGCATAGACCGCCCGATTGCGGATGCGAAATCCCATCGATCCTTTTCGGACCGCCACCAGAATTCTTGTCCCCAGAGTTCTGGGGTCGCTCGCCAGGGCGTCCAACAGTGCGACGCCGAGATGCTCCAAGATCGCCTGGTCGAAAACCACGAAGGCGGGCCGGAATACCGAGATGATCGCCGACGCATCATAACCGCGTCGCGCGAAGCGGAAAGCCACCGATGCGCTTTCCCGTTTCGCCAGATCCTGGATCAAGCTTTCATCCTGGCTGATCACCAACACGTTCGTCGGCAGACCGTGCACCCGCCGATAGTAGGGACATTCCTGGCACAGCCCGGCGCAGAACCGCTTGGCGTGCCCGTTGCCGCGGACCAGGGCCACCATCCGGAAACACCAGCTCGCGTGAGCCTTGTAGACGATGCATTCCTGGCACTCTGTCCCTGGACCGTTGTTCATGTACTCCCAGCAGCGCATGGGGCGGGAGCAGAGCGCCCGCTCCTCGGTGTGATTCCCGGCCGCACTTTCTTGAGAAAGAACATCCAGAAGGTCGTGTTCCTCAACCCGATAGTGTCCCCCTATCGTCCGCGTGGCGGGAAGCACGCCTTTCTTGATCCACTTCAGCACGGTATCCGGCTTAACCGAACACAGTTGAGCCGCCTTGCCAGTGGTCAGCATTGGCTTTGACATGGAGGGTGACCTCCCGATCAACTGTCTACATTATCGACACTTCGGCGCCTCAAGTCAACGACCATCAGACCTGATTTTCTGGATTTTCAAAAGGCCTCAGGTTCCCGTTACGCTTTTCTGAATTCTCCACCGCGGATCAGCATAACCCCAATGTTATTGCGGACTTAAACCACATTGCAGAGTCCAAAAATGGGGTGACTTTTTGCTTTTATGGCTCTATTATTGAGTTGACTAATATCTGAAAGTCCGAAATTTCGACATAGTAAAAGAGTTTTGCCGAATAGGAGGCTATCGATGAGTGACCTGATTCTGCCGCATGGCGGCGGAGATCTGCGACCCTTGCTTTTGGAAGGCGAAGCGCGGCAGGAAGAGATCCGCAAAGCCGGGGAGCTGAAGAGAGTGCCGATAACCAGCCGCGAAACCGGCGACCTCATCATGATGGGCATCGGCGCCTTCACCCCTTTGGATGGCTTCATGGGGCACGACGACTGGCGCGGGTGCTGCGAGTCTTACCGCATGCCCTCCAAAAATGACCTCTTTTGGCCGATTCCGATCACCCTGTCGGCCGAAGAGGATTACGCCAAGTCCATTGCGATCGGGCAGGAGGTCGCCCTTTGGGATGTCGAAACCGAATCCATCATGGGCACCATGAAGATCGCCGAGAAGTACGCGATCGACAAGGATCACGAGTGCAAACAGATTTTCCGCACCACCGACACCGCCCATCCCGGGGTGCAGAAGGTGTTGGAACAGGGAGGAGTCAACCTGGCGGGTCCGGTGAAGGTCGTCTCCGAGTCCTTCTTCCCGGAGATGTTCAAGGGCATCTACCAGCGGCCGGCCGAGGCTCGCAAAGCGTTTGCAGAGCGCGGCTGGACTACCGTTGCAGCACTCCAGCTTCGCAACCCGATGCACAATTCCCACGCCTACCTGGCTTGGATTGCCATCGAAGTCTGCGACGGCGTGTACATCCATCAGCTCGTCGGCAAGCTCAAGCCCGGTGACATCCCCGCCGAAACCCGCGTCAAGGCCATCGATGCGCTGGTCAACAAGTACTTCCGCAAGGATCGCGTGATCCAGGGCGGCTACCCCATGGAGATGCGCTACGCCGGGCCGCGCGAGGCACTGCTTCACGCCGTGTTCCGCCAGAATTATGGCTGCACCCATCTCATCGTCGGACGCGATCACGCCGGCGTCGGCGACTACTACGGCCCATTCGATGCACAGAAGATCTTCAACGAGGTTCCGCCAGGAGCGCTCCTTCTTCAGCCGCTTTGTATGGACTGGACTTTCTACTGCTACGAGTGCGGCACGATGGCGTCCATGAAGACCTGCCCGCACGAGAGCAAGGCCGTCATCGACGAAAGCGGCAATTACAAGGGCGGCGCTCGTCTGCTGCTCTCAGGCACGCTGCTTCGCAAGCTGATGAGCGAGGGCAAGCCCGTTCCTTCCGAGTTCTCAAAACCGGAAGTCATTGCCATCCTCAAGGAGTACTACGACAGCTTGGAGGAGAAGGTCGAGGTCAAACTGCACGGGGCGGCCACCGGCAATGTGAAGCCCTGAGCGCGGGTTGCGCTATGAGCGCCAGTCTTCTTTACGGCCTCCTGTACGCCGGCGGGATCGTATTTCTCGCCGGCTGCATCGTTCGGGCGGTTCGCTACTCGCGCCAGCCGCTCCACCTCCGTTGGGAAATCTACCCGGTTCCCCATGGCCGTACCGGCGAACTGAAAGTGATGGTGCCGGAGATTCTGTTTCTGAAAGGCCTGTGGGAATTCAACCGGCCGATGTGGTATGTTTCCTTTCCATTTCACTTCGGCCTCTACCTGCTTGCGGCAGCGACCGCGCTGGTGGCATGTACTGCCGCCGCTCCTCCGGCGCTGATTGTGGTGTTGCATCAGGCTTATTCAGTCTGCGGCGCCTTGGGCGGGTTGCTGGCGCTGGGCGGCGCGCTGGGCCTGCTAGTGAGGCGCCTTACGGTACAGGAACTGAGGGCTTACTCGACTCTCGGTGACTATTTGAACCTCCTGTTCTTCTCGGTCACGCTCGTCCTGCTATTGACCGGCTATTGGCTGCGGCCAGCGGGCGCACCCGGGCTGCTGGACATTCTGCGCGGCGCGGCCACATTCGATACCAGTTTGCGGCTGCCCCCGCTGCTTGCGGCTGGTATCGCGGCGGGTGCGATCCTGCTGGCCTACATCCCGATGACCCACATGTCCCACTTCATCGCCAAGTACTTCACCTATCACCGCGTGCGCTGGGATGAGGCGGCCAACGTGCCGGGCGGCAGCATTGAGAAGCGCATGGCTGAGTACCTGATGTACCGGCCCAGTTGGGCGGCGCCTCACGTCGGCGCGACTGGCCGCACCTGGGCGGAAATCGCGACCGCTAGCCCGGCCAAGGGGGCGGCCAAATGAATCCCGCAATCAGCCTGTCCGACATGTCCCGCCCGGACCGCGAGCCGCTCATCCACCTCGAAAACGCCGGCCTGATGCCGCTTCCGCCGCCGCTGGAGGGCCCGGCCAAGGACCATGCCTTCGCCGCGCTCTCCGGTCAGGCTCGCGAGCGCTACGAGTGCGGGTTGGATGACACCTGCGCCTTGAGTTTTCCGCGTCCGAAAAACGAGGAGGAAGGAAAGGAACTGGTCGGCAGGTTCCTTTCCGGCCTCGACAAGCTGTTTTCACGCGAGAACAACTGGACCTTCCTGCAGCCGCTGCTTCTCACCATGGAGCACTGCGCCCGCTGCCAGACGTGCTCGGATGCCTGCCACGTCTTCGAGGCCAGCGGCGGCAACGAACTGTACCGTCCCACGTTTCGCTCGGAGATCGTGCGCCGCCTGTATTTCAAGTACGTCCGCCGCGGCGGCCTGCTGTCCGCGTGGCAGCACGGCGAGATCGATCTGAACTGGCCCCTGGTTGCCCGGCTCGCGGAACTCGCGTATCGCTGCAACCTATGCCGGCGCTGCGCTCAAACCTGTCCCATCGGCGCGGATAATGGCCTTGTCGCTCACGAGCTTCGGAAGCTCTTCAGCCAGGAGATGGGTATCGCACCCAAGGAACTCCACGACAACGGTTCGATGCTCCAGTTGAAAGTGGGCTCGTCCACGGGCATGAATCCCGAGGCAGTCAAGGATAACATCGCTTTCATCGACGAAGACACCAGCGAGAAAACGGGCATCGAAGTCAGGACCCCCTGGGATGTGGAAGGCGCCGATGTCCTGCTGATTCACAATGCCGGAGAAATTCTGGCGTGGCCCGAGAACCCCGGCGCGTTCGCCTTGCTCCTCAACGCGGCCGGCGTCTCCTGGACCATGTCGTCCGAACTCGCGGCCTATGATTCGATCAACTACGGCCTGTGGTACGACGATGCCCAGTTCGCCCGGGTAGCCCTGAAGCATGCCGAAGCCGCCCGCAAACTCAAGGTCAAGCGCATCGTGTTGGGCGAGTGCGGCCACGCGCATAAGGCCCTGGCAGTGGTGGCCGACCGGATTCTGGGGGGCGACTCGAACGTCCCCCGCGTCAGCTCTCTGACGCTGCTTCGCGACATTGTTGCCAGCGGCCGCATTGAATTCGACCCGACCCGCAATGATTTCCCGGTCACGCTCCATGACCCCTGCAACGTGGTGCGGCTCATGGGAGTCGTCGAGCCGCAGCGCGAGATTCTGCGCGCGCTCTGCCCCCAGTTCCGCGAAATGGAGCCCCACGGCGTTGATAACTACTGTTGCGGCGGCGGCAGCGGGTTCGCCATCATGAGCGGCCACAACTTCCCCGACTGGCGGTTCCACGTTTCCGGCCGCAAGAAGCTGGAACAGGTGCTGCGCGCTTTCCAGAATTCGCTCGATCCTTCTATCCCCAAATACCTGTGCGCACCTTGCAGCAACTGCAAGGGCCAATTCCGCGACATGTTGGCGTACTATGGGCTGTGGGAGAACCACCGGATCCTGTACGGAGGCCTGGTGGAGCTGATGGTCAATGCCATGACCGCAGTCAAGCCCGGGTTTATCGAGTGGGAGTGGCGCTGATGCCGGCCGCAATCACTGGCGGAGACGGGCAATCTACAAACCTACATTCCCAACTGAGTCGCGCCCAGTTGGAGCGGATTTGCCGGCCATAAGCGCGGGCCGGGATGCCAAACACCAATAAGGGAGGTCTAAAGACCATGGCGATCATTACGATTTCCAGGGGAACATTCAGCGGCGGCAAAGCAATTGCCGAGTGCCTGAGCAAGAAACTGGGCTATCGCTGCATCGATCGGGACATGCTGGTCCGCAAAGCCGCC
>Ga0335081_10012729_pt1 | contig 13621 bp, 9 predicted proteins | sample Lox_Sample_35_FD_206713 | JGI IMG/M metagenome (GOLD analysis project Ga0335081, IMG submission 206713) | Soil microbial communities from Loxahatchee National Wildlife Refuge, Florida, United States - Lox_Sample_3.5 | ecosystem: Environmental > Terrestrial > Soil > Wetlands | place: USA: Florida...
TCCGAATTGTCCGAATTCCGGCGGTGCTGTTTGTCGTGGTGTGGGTTTGGATCGTGCTGCAGAACGCGACCTGGATGCCGTCGTCGCTCGATCAGCCGATTTGGGCGCTTGCCGCCGATACGCTCAACCGCGCTATCGACGGCAGCATCAGCGCCGACCGTGATTTGACCAATCTTGCGCTGATGCGCCTGTTGACGGCGGCGAGCGCCTTCTGGATCGCTCTCCAACTCTGCCGCGACATCGTGCGTTCGCGGCAGTTGGTCACCGCCATCGCGGTGATTGTCTGTGCCTATGCCATTTATGGCATGGTCATGGCCGCCTTCTTTCCCGATACGATTTTGTGGGTGCGCAACCAGAATCCGCACGGCACGGTGAGCGCCACTTTCATCAACCGCAATTCTTTCGCCACCTATGCCGGGATCGGTTTTCTTGCGGTGTCGGGCATTCTGCTGCGGCTTTACCGGCATACGGTGGGCCTGGTCGGGGGCTCGGCGCGGCTGCGCATCGTTTCCTTCATCGAAACCACGGGCCGCGCCGGCGCCGTGGTCATGGCCGGCACGTTCATCATCGCCGGCGCGCTGCTGATGTCCGGCTCGCGCGGCGGCATTGTCGCCACGGCCGTCGCCTTCTTCGTGCTGATCGTGCTCACGTTCAAGCGCACGTCGCGCCGCCGCAATGAGCAGCGCGACACGATCCTGTTCGTGGTCTTTCTTGCGGCCGCGACCTTCGTCACCTTCGGCGACCACTTCATCGGCAAGATTGCAAGCGGCGATCTCGGCGATTCGAGCCGCGTGTCGATCTACAACATCACCATCGGCTCGATCCTGGATTCGCCGATCCTCGGCTATGGCTACGGCACGTTCCCGGACATTTTCCCGATGTTTCGCGATCAATCGATCTCGGTGATCGGCCACTGGGTGCAGGCGCACAACACATATCTGGAGATTGCCCAGGGGCTTGGCGTGCTGTTCGGCCTGGCGCTGGTCGGCGCGGTCGCGATCCCGGTGCTGCGCTGTCTCAAAGGCGCAATGATACGGGTCGAAAATGCCTCGATACCGGCACTGGCCACCAGCGCCGGCGTGCTGGTGGGGCTGCATTCGCTGGTCGATTTCAGCATGCAAATTCAGGCAGTTACGCTTACTTTTATGGCGTTGCTGGGCGCCGGATTGGCGCAGTCGGAGAGCTCTCGGATTTCGGTAACTGATTAAATTGCATGCGTTTTCAAAGTCATACATTATTGCTTTTGCGTCAGTGGGTTGTGGCGACTCTTGGCGTTGGTAGCGTGTAACGGGGGGTCGCGTGCTGCAAAAACTGACGACGATGAGAATTTCCGCGCCGCTCGGCCACGAACAGCCGTGGGATTTGCGGGAGATTCTCAACTTCCTCTGGCGCGAATGGAAGTTCATCGGCACCTTCGCCGCCGTCGCGCTGGTGCTGGCCGCCATCTGGCTGGTCAAGGAAACACCGCGCTACACCGCGATCGCGCAGGTTCTGCTCGAACCGCAGGGCGAAAAGGCCGGCGGCCGCGATGCCATCCTCACCGATCAAAGGCTCGACACCGGCGAAATCGAAAGCCAGATGGCGATCATTCGTTCGTCGGTGTTTTTGCGCCGCGTCGTCGAGCGCGAGCATCTGATCGACGATGCCGAATTTGGCTCCAGCCCGCCAAAGCCGGGCAGCTCCAGTGTCGGCGACTTGCGCGCCTATATCTCTTCGTCTGGTGATAAATCCGGCGCCCAGCCGGCGAAATCGCAAAGTTCATCCGCCGAGATGGCGTCCTCGGTCGAAGCCCTGAAAAATGCCTTGACCGTCATTCGCGTCGGTCAGGGCTATATCCTCAACGTCTCTGTGACCTCTGTCGATCCGGTGCGAGCGGCGAGGCTCGCCAACGCCACCGCCGACGCCTACATCGTCGACAAGCTCGACGCCCGCTTCGAAGCAGCCAAGCGCGCCTCGGGCTGGCTCAGCGACCGCCTCGTCGATTTGCGCAAGCAGTTGCGTCAATCGGAGGAGGCTGTCGCCACCTTCCGGGCCGAGCACGGCATCCCGGTGACGACCAACATCACGCTCAATCAGCAGCAGCTCTCCGATCTCAACGCCCGCCTCGTCGCCGCAAAAGCCGAAATGGCCGAGAAGAAAGCGCGCGTCGACATTCTCGAGTCGATCGAGGCCAAGGGCGGCTCGGTGCTGAGCCTGCCGGACACGGTCGCCAATGCCGGCACGCTGCCGTCGCTACAGGCGCAGCTTGCCGCGATCTCGCAACGCGAGGCGGAGTTATCCTCGCGCTATTCCAACAATCACCCGCTGCTGGTCAATGTCCGTGCCGAGAGGCGCGACGTCGAGCGCGCGATCAAGAGCGAGGCCGAGCGCATCGCCGGCAGCATGCGCAACGAATATGTGCTGGCCAAGGCCAAGGTCGACGCGCTGGAAAAGTCGCTGCAGCAAGTGACCGGGCAGAGCGGCGACGACGAGAGCGCGATCAAGCTGCGCGAGCTCGAGCGCACCGCCGTCGTCAATAAGACGCTGTTCGAGGATTTCCTGCAGCGCGCCAAGATCACCGAGGAACAATCGACCTTCGAGCCGCGTGACGCGCGCGTCATCTCCGCGGCCTTGCCGCCCGGCGCGCCGAGCTATCCGCTGCGCGGCCGCACCTTCCTGATTGCGCTGTTCCTCGGCTTGCTGGTGGGTACCGGCGGCGCCTATGCCAAGGAGAGGCTGAACTCCGGCTTCACCACGCCGCGTCAGGTCGAAGAAATCCTCGAACTGCCGCTGCTCGCCTCGGTCAGCCAGTTGAACGAGCGCGATCTGACCGTCGACGGAAAGGTGCTGTCGATCCCCATGCACCCCATCATGAGGCCGCTGTCGCGCTTCAGCGAATCCATGCGCGCCCTGCGCAACGGCATCCAGATGGCCGACGTCGATCATCCGCCCAAGGTGCTGCAACTCACCTCGACAGTGCCCAGCGAGGGCAAGACCACGATCGGCATGTCGCTGGCGAGTTCAGTGGCGACCTCGGGTCTCAAGGTGCTGTTCATCGACGCCGACCTGCGGCATCCGTCGGCCTCGCGCATTCTCGGCCTGTACAAGGAGAAGGGCCTCGTCGATCTCTTGCTCGGGCAGGCGAACACCCAGGACGTGGTGCGCTATCAGGAGTCCAGCAAAATCTGGGTGCTTTGCGCCGGCAGCCGCACGCAGAATCCGGCCGACCTGCTCGGCTCGGAGCGGCTGAAGACGCTGATGGAGAATTTCCGCAAGGACTTCGATTTTGTCATCCTCGACACGCCGCCGGTCGGGCCGGTGGTCGATCCGGTCGTGGTGTCGAACATCGTCGATAAGATCCTCTATGTCGTGAAATGGGGCGCCACCGCCCGCGAAATGGTGCAGCACGCCATCGAGCAACTTCCGCATTCGAAGAAAGTTGCCGGCATCGTGTTCAATAACGTCGATGAGCAATTGGCGAAGAAATACGGCAAGTACGCCTACGCCAATTACTACGGCTCCCGTTACTACTCGAAATATTATTCGGGATAGACCGCGTGAACATCCGCGAGCTGCGTTTCGTCACCGCCATCGGCGTGATGGCGCTTTGCGCGCTCACCGTGGTGCGCGGCGCCGATGCCGTCGGTTTCCGCATCGCGACGGCAAACCTGCAGGAGGGCGCTCGCGCGGAAACGCTGCGCTCCTGGTATGCCGTGCCCGGCGTCGGCACGCTGGCGCGCGAGGCTGCGCTGCCCTCGGCCCTCGATTTCTCCAGCAAGGATGCGCTCACCCGGCAGCGCGATCAGTTGACCGACTATCTTTCCGTCAAGCCGACGGCTTCGATGCAATGGCTGATGCTGGCGGGGAGCCGCCTGCTGCTTGGCGAATCCAAGGAGAGCGTCATTGCCGCCTATGGGCTGTCGGTGGTGACCGGTCCCAATGAAAATGACGTGATGATCGAGCGCGCCAAATTCGGTCTCTACCTGTGGAGCGACCTGCCGCCGGAGTTGAAGAAACGCGAAATCGACGATTTATCGCTCGCGTCGATCACCGGCGAGGAAGTCGAGAATGTCCGCAAGCTGCTGGGATCGTTGAGTGTCGAAAGCCGCGACGAGATTCTCAAGGCACTGCCTAAGCCGCGGCAGACCTTTTTCGCGCCGCAGTCGTGAACGAGGGCGCGCTGGCCTTGAGCAATTTCACCGGCATTGATTTCGCCAACAAGGCGCCGGGCTTCGAGCGGCCCGCGCAGCTGCCGAAAGACGACGCTGAGCGCGCGCGCTGGCAGGCTGCCAACCGCTCATGGTGGGAAGCAAGTCCCATGCGCTACGACTGGCGCGAGGCGCTGACCGCCGAGCCGGGGAGCGATGCCTATTTTCGCGAAGTCGACCGGCGTTTTTTTGATTCTGCGCGCAAATATATGCCGTGGCGCGAGCGGCCCTTCGACGCGCTCATTCCCTTCGCGCGGCTCGCCGGCAAGGACGCGCTGGAGATCGGCGTCGGGCAGGGCACGCATGCCGAACTGATCGCGCCGTTTTGCCGCTCGTTCACCGGCATCGACCTTACCGCGCATGCCGCCGACATGACCGCGCGCCGCCTCAAGCTGCGCGGCGTCGCCGGCACCGTGCGGCAAATGGACGCGGAGGAGATGACCTTTGCTGACGCGAGCTTCGACTACATCTGGAGCTGGGGCGTCATCCATCACTCCGCCGACACGCGCAAGGTGCTGCAGGAGATGCATCGCGTGCTCAAGCCCGGCGGCATCTGCACGGTGATGGTCTATCACCGCTCCTGGTGGATTTTCTACGTCTGCGGTTTCTTGCGCCGCCTGTTCCAGAAGCAATTCCGCGACAGCGGTTCGCTGCATGCCGTCACCCAAAGCGCGACCGACGGCGCCATTGCACGCTTTTATTCGGCGCGTGAATGGCGAGCGCTCGCCGCGCCCTTTTTTGAGGTGACCGCAATCCGCATCTACGGCCTGAAGCCGGAAATTCTGCCGCTGCCGCATGGTCGGGTGAAATCCGCGCTCGAGCGGCTCATTCCCGATGCGCTGGCGCGGCTCTTCACCAATCGCCTGCGCATGGGCTCGTTCCTCGTCGCCGAGATGCGCAAGGCTTAAGACGCGCGCACGGCGCGGCAAGACCATGTGCGGCATCGCCGGAATCTACGCTTATCGCGCCTCGGCGCCCGCCGTCGACGCCGAGGAATTGCGCCGTATCCGCGACCACATGGCGATGCGCGGTCCCGACGGCAGCGGCGAGTGGTTCGCCGAAGACGGCCGCATCGGCTTCGGTCATCGCCGCCTCTCCATCATCGATCTGTCCGAACGCGCGGCGCAGCCGATGCACAGCGCCGACGGTAAGCTCGTCATCGTCTTCAACGGCGAGATCTATAATTACCGGGGGCTGCGCAAGGAGCTCGAGGCCGAGGGACACGTCTTCCGCACCGAATCCGACACCGAAGTGCTGCTGCATCTTTATGCCGCGCATGGCGCCGACATGATGCACCGCCTGCGCGGCATGTTTGCCTTTGCCATTGCCGACTCCGCGCGCGGGGACATTTTCCTCGCGCGCGACCCTTACGGCATCAAGCCGCTCTATTACGCCGACGACGGCCAAAGCTTCCGCTTTGCCTCGCAAGTGAAGGCGCTGCTCGCGGGCAAGCGCGTTTCGCGCGATCCCGATGCCGCGGGCCTCGTCGGTTTCCATCTGTTCGGCAGCGTGCCCGAGCCGTTGACTACTTACCGGGATGTCCGTGCGCTGCCGGCGGGCACGACGCTGCGGGTGACCCGTGCCGGCGCCGCCGAGCCGGTCAGGTTTTTCAGCGTCGCCGAAGCCTATCGTGAGGCCGAGGACCGCGCGCGTGACCCGGTGCAGGATCAGGTCCTCGCGCGCTTTGCCGCCGCCTTCGCCGAGAGTGTGCGGCATCACATGGTGGCCGATGTGCCGGTTGGCATTTTTCTCTCCGCCGGCGTGGATTCCGGTGCCTTGCTCGGCTTGATGCGCGATGGCGGCGCGCAAAATCTGCAAGCGGTGACGCTTGCCTATGAGGAATTTCAGGGCCACCGCGACGATGAGGCGCCGCTCGCCACGGCAACGGCGCGTGCCTACGGCTGCGATCACCATGTGCGTGTCATCACCGAGAAGGAATTCCGCGACGACCTGCCGCGTGTCTTCGCCGCCATGGATCAGCCCACCATCGACGGCATCAACACCTGGTTTGTCAGCAAGGCCGCGCGCGAGCTTGGCTTGAAATCCGCGATCTCCGGGCTCGGCGGCGACGAGCTGCTCGGCGGTTATCCCTCCTTCGGCACAGTGCCCTGGTTGGTGCGCTGGCTGCGCGGGCTCATGCCGCTCGGCGAAGGTTTCCGGCAATTCGTCACCGGCTCCGGCCTCACGGCGCTGATCAATCCCAAATTCGCCGGACTCCTCAAATACGGCGGCAGCTATCCGGGCGCCTATTTCCTGCAGCGCGGCCTGTTCATGCCCTGGGAGCTCGAGACGGTCATGGACCGCGACCTTGCCGCGCAGGGCCTGCGCGCCTTCGAGCCGCAAGGCTACATCGCCCAGGCGCTCGCGCCGGAGCCGCGCACGCCTTTCGCCAAGGTCGCGAGCCTCGAATCCTCGCTCTACATGCGCAATCAACTGTTGCGTGACACCGACTGGGCAAGCATGGCGCATGCGGTCGAGGTGCGCGTGCCGTTCGTCGACGCGCATCTGTTGCGCGCGGTGGCGCCGATCACCGTCAGGCTGCCGGCAGGCGAGGGCAAGCGCTACCTCGCCGCCAGCCCGCAGCGGCCTCTGCCGCCCGAAATCGTCAATCGCAAGAAAACCGGCTTCGGCACGCCGGTGGCGGCATGGCTGCAGCGCGACCAGCGCCTGCAGGCCTGGCGGCGCGTGCCGCAGCTCGCGCAAGCCCGCTGCCCCTGGGCGCGGCGCTGGGCTTATCAATCGGCGGCGGCTTGATGGACACCGTCCTCATTTTCCGCATCGGCAGCCTCGGCGACACCGTGGTGGCGCTGCCGTGCTTTCATCTCATTGCGCAGTCCTTCCGCGACGCGCGCCGCGTTCTGATTACCGATCGGCCGGTGTCGCAAAAAGTGTCCTCGGTCGAAAGCGTTCTCGGCAAGAGTGGGCTGATCGACGACGTCATTTATTTTCCGGCGCCGCCGCGCAAGTTTGCAGATTTCCTGGCGCTGTGCCGGCAGATCCGCGCCACGGGGGCAACCACGCTCGTCTATGTCGCCGATCGACGCTTCGCCGTCACGGCACGCGATGTCTTGTTCTTCCATGCTTGCGGCATCCGCCGCATCATCGGCGCGCCCCTGTCGCGCGACCTGCGCCAACTGCGCCGCGATGCAAGCGGAGACGCCGAGCGCGAGGCCGAGCGTCTTGCGCGTTGCCTCGCGCCGCTCGGGCACATTGATCTCAACGACCCCGCGATGTGGGATCTGCGGCTGCAGCCCAGCGAACTGCGCGCCGGCGAGATGGCGCTTGCGCCGCTGCGCGGCCGCAAATTCATCGCCGTGAGCCTCGGTGGCCGTCAGGAGGGCAAGGATTGGGGCAACGAGAACTGGACCGCACTCTTCCAGTTGCTCGGCGCGCGCTACCCCGATTTGGCGCTGGTTTTTTTCGGCTCTGCCGACGAAGCTGATCGAGCCACGATCCTCGCCGCACGGTGGCCGGCAGCGGCCTTGAATCTGTGCGGACGGCTGAGCCCCCGCGAAAGCGCCGCCGCTATGGCGCAGGCAATTCTCTATCTCGGTCATGACTGCGGGCCGATGCATATTGCCGCGGCGGTGGGCGTTGCCTGCGTCGCCATGTTCGGCTCGGTCAACATGCCCAAGTGGTGGCATCCCGTGGGTGCGCAACATCGCATCCTGCACGACATGCGCGACGTCAAAGCGATCGCGCCGCAGCAGGTGTTCGTCGCTCTCGACGAGAAGCTCAAAACGCTCGTGGCTGGACGCCGCCACGACAGTGCCGTCGCCGTTTCCTCATGAAAGTCCTGCAGGTCATCTCCTCGGTGTCGCGGGCGCAAGGCGGTCCGAGCAGCGCCATCGTCAATATCGAGCGTGCGCTTCACGCGCGCGGCATCGAGGTGACGACTGTCGCCACCAATGACGACGGCCCCGGCCGCACCCTCGACGTGCCGCTGGGGCGCCCCGTGGCGACGGCAGACGCCACGCGCTGGTACTTTGCCAAGAACGCCGAGTTCTATTTGCCGTCCCTCGGCCTTGCCCGTTGGCTTAAAGCGCACATCGCCGACTACGATCTCGTGCACGTGCACGCGCTATTTTCCTTTCCGCCGGTGGCGGCGGCTTATTTCGCGCGCCGCGCCGGCGTGCCCTACATCATCCGCCCGCTCGGCGTGCTCGCGAAATACGGCATGACGCAGCGGCGGCCCCTGCAGAAACGCTATTCATTGCAATTGATTGAGAAGAAGCTGATCGAATCGGCCGCGGCCATGCATTTCACCAGCGCCGCCGAACAGGCAGAGGCGGAAACGCTGCGCCTCAAGTTCAACAGCGTTATCGTTCCGCTGGGCGTCGGAGTTTCCGACGAAGCCGCAGATCCGCATAAGGCACACGAGCCCTTTCGCCTGCTTTATCTGTCGCGCATCGACCGCAAGAAGAACATCGAAGGACTGCTTGAGGCTTTTGCCAGCATCCTGAAGAAGGGTCATCGCGCGCAACTGAGCATCGCCGGCTCCGGCGAAACCGGCTATGTCGATAGCCTCAAGCAACGCGCCCAGACGCTTGGTATCGCGCCGCAGGTAAGCTGGCTCGGCTATGTCGAAGGCGAACGCAAAGCAACGGCGTTCGCCGAGGCCGACGCCTTCGTCCTTACCTCCTATTCGGAAAATTTCGGCATCGCCGTGGTCGAGGGGCTGGCCGCCGGCGTGCCTTGCATCGTCTCCCGCGGCGTCGCTACGGCGCCTGAGATCGAGGCAGCGGGGGCCGGCATTGTTGTCGAGTCGAACCCCGACAGCATCGCCGCCGGCTTGGAAAAACTGCTGGCGCAGAAGCAGGCATTGCCGAAGATGTCGGCTGCGGCAAAAGGGCTTGCCGCGCGCAATTTCTCGCTCGGCGCCATGGGTGAGCGCCTTGAGACCCTCTATCGCCGTGTCATCGAAGACGCGTCGCGTCGCGCCATCGCGCCGGCAAAGTCCGCGCGGGCAATCGTCGCCAAAGAGGGCAGCCTGCTCGCCGCGATCACGCCGATGATCCTCACCTTCGACGAAGAGGCCAACATCGAGCGCACCCTGGAGAAGCTCGCTTGGGCGAAGAAGATCGTCATCGTCGACAGCGGCAGCAAAGACCGCACCCTCGACATTGTCGGCCGCTATCCGCAATCCGTCGTCATCCGCCGGCCCTTCGACAGTTTCGCGGCACAATGCAATTTCGGTCTGCAGCACATCGACAGTGATTGGGTGATGTCGATGGACGCCGACTACGTGTTGAGTGACGCCCTGGTGGCGGAGCTCGCGTCGCTGCCCGCCGATCCGCCGGTGCGCGGCTATCGCACCTCTTTCGTGTACAAGATCGCGGGCCGTCCACTGCGCGGCTCGCTTTATCCGGGCCGCACCGTGCTCTATCGCCGTACCGGCGCGTTTTACGAGGATGACGGCCACACTCACCATGTGCAGGTGAACGAGCCGATTGCCGACCTTAGGAGTCCGATTTACCACGACGACCGCAAGCCGCTGAAGCGCTGGTTTGGCGCGCAGGTGCGTTATTCGGCGATCGAAGCCGAGCATCTGCTCAGCGCCGAAAAGCAGCAGCTCAGCAGGCTCGACCGCATCCGCCTGCTTGTCATCCCAGCACCGATTCTTATTTTCATCTATGCGCTGATCGTCAAGGGCGCGTTGCTCGATGGCTGGCCGGGCTGGTTCTATGCCATGCAGCGGATGTGCGCGGAAGTGATGCTGTCGATCGAATTGTGCGACCGCCGTTTCAGGTCGCGGATACCCGCCGATGCATGAATTGATCATCGAGCCCGGCAGCGCCGACCGCGGCTATTGGCGCGACCTGTGGCGCGCGCGCGAGCTGTTCCAGATATTGGCTTGGCGCGACGTTGCCGTGCGCTACAAGCAGACGGTCGTCGGCGCCACCTGGGCGCTGATCCGCCCGTTCCTCACCATGGTGGTGTTCACCCTGGTATTCGGCCATCTTGCCAAGCTTCCCACCGATGGCGCGGCGCCTTATGCGCTCATGGTCTATGCCGGCCTGCTGCCGTGGACGTTCTTTTCGACTGCCGTCACCGACGCCGCCAACAGCCTCGTCGGCAACGCCAACCTGGTCAGCAAAGTCTATTTCCCACGCCTCATCGTGCCCGGCGCCGCGGTCATGGTGGCGCTGATCGACTTCCTCATCAGCTTCGCCGTGCTCGTCGGCCTCATGGTCTGGTACCGCTTCGCGCCGGGCTGGCAGATCTTGCTGTTGCCGGGCTTCGTTGCGCTCGCCTTCATGACCAGCTTCGGCCTTGGCGTCTGGCTCACGGCCCTCAACGTCAAATACCGCGATTTTCGCTACGTCATCCCCTTCATCGTCCAGCTCGGCCTTTACATCTCACCGGTCGGCTTCAGCTCGAGCATCATTCCGGGCGAGTGGCGGCTTTTCTATTCGCTCAATCCGCTGGTCGGCATCATTGACGGCTTCCGTTGGTGCCTGCTCGGCGGGCAAAGCACGTTCTATCCGCCGAGCCTCTTCTTGAGCGTCGCGGTGACGGCGCTGATCGTTTGGCTCGGCGTGCGCCGCTTCCGCCGGACCGAAAAAAGCTTTGCCGATCTGATCTGATCATGAGCGCGCCCGACATCGCCATTAGCGTCGAGAGACTGTCGAAACGCTATCTCGTCGGCCATCGGCTCCCCGCGCGCGAGCGCTACACCGCGCTGCGCGACGTCATCGCCCGCGAGGCGCGCGGCATGGCGCGCCGCGCCGTCGATCTCGTGCGCGGACGGCAAATCGTCGAGGGCGATGAGGTCGAGGAATTCTGGGCGCTCAAGGATGTGAGTTTCGAGGTCAAGCGCGGCGAGATCGTGGGCATCATCGGCCGCAACGGCGCCGGCAAATCGACACTACTGAAGATCTTGAGCCGCATTACCGAGCCCAGCGAGGGGCGCGCCGTGCTACGCGGACGCATCGCGAGCCTGCTCGAAGTCGGCACCGGCTTTCATCCGGAGCTGAGCGGCCGCGAAAACATCTTTCTCAACGGCGCCGTGCTCGGCATGACCCGCGCCGAGGTGAAGCGCAAGTTCGACGAGATTGTCGCCTTCGCCGAGGTCGAGCGCTTTCTTGACACGCCGGTCAAGCGCTATTCGAGCGGCATGTATGTGCGCCTTGCCTTTGCGGTTGCCGCGCATCTTGAGCCGGAAATCCTCGTGGTCGACGAGGTGCTCGCCGTCGGCGACGCCGCCTTCCAGAAGAAATGCCTTGGCAAGATGCGCGATGTGGCGAGCCATGACGGCCGCACCGTGTTGTTTGTCAGCCACAGCATGGCGGCGATCGAGAACATGTGCGATTCGGCGTTGCTCTTGGCGCAAGGCCGCTGCGTCGCGCGCGGTGCCACCCACGCCGTGGTGCAGGATTATCTGAATACGGTGAGCCGCGCCGCCGTGTCGCCGCTCGGCGAGCGCAAGGACCGCGAGGGCAGCGGCGAATTCCGCGTCATCGGCATGATGTTGGAAAACGCCGACGGCTCCGAGGCGACCGCTTTTAAATGTGGCGCCGAGGGAGTGTTGCATTTCACCATCGACAATCGCGCCGGGCATGCGCTGCGCAATGTACGCGTCGCCGCCGTCATCGACGATGCCAGCGGCCGGCGCGTGGCGCTGATGGATACCTGGCTGGTCGGCGCCGATATCGCCGAATTGCCCGTGGGCCAAACCAGCGTGCGCGCGGTGATGCCGCGCGTGGTGCTGGCGCCGGGCCGCTATTTCGTCACCGTCTGGTCGGCGATCGGCGAGACGGTGGTCGACTGGATCAAGGACGCCGGCGCTTTCGATGTGGAAGAGGGCGACTTCTTCGGCAGCGGCCATCTGCCGCCGCCGGGCTTTGGCGAGTTCGTGCTCGAGCATCATTTCGCCGTCGGCGACCGCACGGGGAACCTGCTGGAATGGCCCAAGCGCAAGACATCGGAACGCTGACCGCGAGTGCGCGGCCGATGCCGGCGCGGGAAGCCGCGCGCTGCCGCATCTGCGGCTCGGCGTCTGTCGCCACCGTTGGCCGGGTCGAGTTCTATTCCGGGTTCCCGGCGCAAATCTGGGATTGCCGCGATTGCGGCTGCCGCTTCGCCGACGATCCCGGGCCCATTCACGACGTGCTGCACGCCGAAGCGTCCTCGAGCTACAGCGTGTATCGGGAGATGGCGGAGGCGAGCAAAAGGTATTTCGAACGCGGCGACCTTGTGAAGCTGCGGGCTAGTCTTGCCATCCACCGCAAATATGCCTTCGTCATGGACGCGATCGACGCCGGGCCGAAGGAAAGCGCCGTGCTCGAAGTCGGTTGCTCGCGCGGCCACCTGACCGCTTACTTCATTCTCGCCGGCTACGATATTCTCGGCATTGACATCTCGCCGCATGCGGCGAAGGCGGCGGAGTTGAACTTCGGCCACCATTTCGCGCTTGCCGGCTCATCGGCCATTACTGAACGCGAGCCTTATGATGTCGTCTTCCATATCGGCACCATTGGCTGCGTCTCGGATCCACTGGCCTTCACCCGTTCGCTGCTCGCCAAACTGCGGCCCGGCGGGCGGCTCCTGTTCAACGCTCCCAATGCGGACGCCTGCTGGCTCGGCGATCAGCTTTGGGTCGACGGCGCCTATCCACCCGATCTGCTGACCTTGTTTCGCAAGGGCTTCTGGACGAAGCATTTTTCCGAAGAGGCCGATGTGGTCGAGAGCGTCGAGCCGTGCCTGCCCGAGAATGGCGCGCTCATCGCGCTCAAACAGCTCGCCGGGCAAAAATGGACGGTACCGCAGCCGCTCCCGATCGAGGCCGGCATCAATGATCTGCGCGAAGGCCGAACCAAGCCGCGGGCCGATCCCTGGTACAATGTCGCCCGCGCCGTCCGCCGCGCGCCGAGCCTTCTGCTGCGGATGTTTCCGCGCCAGCCTGACCCCTTCGGCCTTTTCGTAACGATGACGAAGCGCTGAAACACATGGACGCCCTGCCGAATTTCTTCGTCATCGGCGCCATGCGCAGCGCCACCACCAGCCTGTGCGACATGCTGGCGCTGCATCCGCAGGTGTTCATGAGCACGCCGAAAGAGCTCGATTTCTTTTCCAATGACGAGGTGTTCGCCCGCGGCTTCGACTGGTATCGCGGCGTCTTTGCGAACGCCAATGGCGCAATAGCGATCGGCGAGGGAAGTACCAATTACACCAAGCAATCGCTCTACCCGCAGGCCGCCGAACGGCTGGCAAAATACCGGCCCGAGGCGAAGCTTATCTATATCGCGCGCCATCCCCTGCGCCGCATTGAATCGCATTGGCTGCATTTGCTGCGTGAGGGTCACGAACTGCCGACGCTCGCCGAGGCGATCAGGCAAAGGCCGGAGATGATCGACATCAGCCTCTATTGGAAGCAGATCGGCGCCTATCGCGGGCTGTTTGCCGATAAGTGCATCCACGTCGTCTTCGCCGAA
>Ga0335081_10012730_pt1 | contig 13619 bp, 11 predicted proteins | sample Lox_Sample_35_FD_206713 | JGI IMG/M metagenome (GOLD analysis project Ga0335081, IMG submission 206713) | Soil microbial communities from Loxahatchee National Wildlife Refuge, Florida, United States - Lox_Sample_3.5 | ecosystem: Environmental > Terrestrial > Soil > Wetlands | place: USA...
CGTCTCCAGCAGTTATACGATGAGGCATGGAAAATCTTCTACCGGGAGAAATCCCAACCCTACAGAATGTTCGAACTTTTCGAAAGGGTCATCGACAAGGAAATGGCCGATGGTAGCTTCCAGCGGCGGCCGCGGACCCGGGCAAACCGGAAGTTCGGCCGAGGCGAGATATAATGTTACGAGACCTAATAGCTTGCTTTAAGGATTTTGGGTCTTCTTATATGTTAAACAAGGATATCTCGGCAAGTCTCATCACGTCATGGATGGTGTTATAAATGCAAAAAGAGGAAGCCCTCAAAAAGGTATCCGAATATTTGGCGACACAATTTGAAATTCCTTCGGAAAAGATAAAACCTGATGCGAACCTGTTTAAAGATCTCGAGATGGACAGCATTGATGCCTTGGATTGGTTCGCGGCAATGCAGTCCGAGATCGGTCTTCCTATTATCGAGAAAGAGCTCAAGAGGATAAGAACCGTCCAGGACGTGGTAGACTATGTGGTCCGGAATTTGAAATAAAATGCCGATACCCCGGGATAGATGGCTGCCCTTGAAGGATCCCCGGATGACCTCCGAAGGCCGTTGGGAATCCATTACACGATTCGAACCCGCTTCAGATTGGTTCTCAGGCCACTTCGATGAATGCGCTCTGGTGCCTGGCGTGGCCCTCCTCGCCTTGGCGGCTGAAATGGTCAAAAGACAAGGTCGTGAACGGGGACGTCGTCTTGAGGTTTCAGGCTTTTCCAAGGTGAGGTTCAAGCAGTTAGTCTTTCCGAATCAGGAACTGCAGATCTCTATAGCAGCCATGCCCTCCGAACCTGAAGCAAAGCTTGATTTTCATATCACTTGCCGTGGAGATACAGTTGCCCAGGGTTTATTGAAAGCCAGTGAATCCTTCGACTCCCCGGACTAGATGCCGGCGTTTTGCTCAGGGTTCACCCTGAGCGGCGCTTTTTACCCCACCTTAAAAGGTGGGCTTCGTGCCGCCGAATGGGTGAAGAAGTTCCCCGCCGCTGAAGAAACGATGAAACAAACCCTGCGAAAACTGGTTCAGATCGTTTGAGAGAATAAGGATGAAGGCTTTCATTCACGAGACGCTCATCAGGGTTTCTCTTCTCCTGGGCTCTTGGCCCATCCGGTTCTTCGCCTGGTGGATTGCCACGGGATACTTCCTCTTCCTTTCTTCGAGGAGAAGATCAAGTATCCGCGTTTATCAAGTTATCTTTCCCAAAAAATCGCGATGGTACTATCTTTATTGCACCTGGCACCAGTTTCACTCCTACGCAGCCACTTTTGCGGAGCGGATTGAATTGGATAGAAATAAAGGGGTAACCACCTCGACCCAGGGAAGGGAAAACCTAGTCGAGGTGGCTAGAAGAGGGAGAGGAGGAGTCATCCTCATGTCCCATTTGGGCAGTTTCGAGATTGCTGCGGGCGCATTTCAAAAATATAGGCTCAAGCTTCTGTTGATCATGGGCGAAAAGGAAGCAAAACAGGTGGCTCGCGATCAGCGCGAAGCCATGAAGGCGCGAGGAATCCACATTCAGGTGGCCACAACAGGGGAGGATTTTCTCTTCGGCGGGGTCGAGGCTGTGAAGTTCATTGAAGAAGGGGGGTTCGTCTCTGTAGCCGGGGATCTTGCTTGGACCGATCAGCGCTCACGTCTACCCGTGCGTCTCTTCGGTCATGAGGTGGGCCTCACTGCAGGTCCTCATCTCCTCGCCCTGGTTTCAAACGCTCCCCTCTTCACGATGTTTACTTTTCGAGCTGAGAAAGGAAAATACCTGATCGTCATGTCTCCTCCGAGGGAGGTGAAGGCAACATCCCGCTCTGAACGAAGTGCGGCCCTTCAAGCGAGCGCACAGGCATACGCGAGTGCTCTGGAAGAGATGGTGCGCCAGCACCCTTTCCAGTGGTACATCTTTGAGCCCTTCTTTGGATCCGTATCGGCGGATATGAGGAAATCAAATCTAAGCTTTTCAGCTTCGAATCCAGAAGAAGATATGCGACGGCAGGATTTCCTTTGAGATGGAACGAGTGGAAAATAGGGAGTAATCTTATTGAAACACAGGCGGGTCTTTATAACCGGAATGGGAATCATAAGCTCTCTTGGTCAAGGGGTGGGCCGTCATGTCGATTCTTTGAAAAAAAATTGTTCCGGAATTGAGCCGCTTACACTATTCTCCCCGTCGCCGGGCAATCTCCTTCCAGCCGGTGAGATTCCCAATTTTAAGCAAACCCTAAACCTTCCTCGGACACACGAGCTTGCTTTCCTGGCTGCCCAGGAGGCGCTTTCAGCTAGTCGTGTCGTCCCGGATGCAATTATTCTCGGCACGACTACCGGCGGCATGCCATTGACTGAAGAGCTTTTGAGAAAAAATCAAAAAGATCCGCATCAATACAAATATCATTCCACTTCCTCTGTGGCTGAATTTCTTGCCAGTGTTCTAGGCTGCAGGGGTCTTCTTCTCACGATCACCACCGCGTGTTCATCGGGTGCGGTTGCGATCAAGCTAGCTTATGAGCTGCTCTCCACCGGCAAAGCGAGCCGTGTGCTCGCCGGCGGTGCTGACGCACTCTGTCGGCTTACCTATTATGGATTCAATTCATTACAGCTCATCGACCCTTCCGGCGCGCGTCCTCTTGACCTTGACAGAAACGGCATGACAGTGGGCGAGGGTGCTGCCATGCTCCTCTTGGAAGCGGGAGAATCAAGTCCTGGTAACGCGATTGCAGAAATTTTAAGCGGAGGACTATCATGCGACGCGTATCATCCCACAGCGCCGCATCCAGAAGGCAAGGGAGCTCTTGCTGCTATGAAAAAGGCTTTGGAAGACGCGGGCATTATTCCTGCAGATATCGAGTACATCAATCTCCACGGAACTGGAACCAAGGACAATGACCTTGCCGAAGCAAAGGCGATTCATTCCGTCTTTGGTAATAATATTCCTCCCGTGTCATCAGTGAAAGGAGCTACCGGCCACTCCCTGGCAGCTTCAGGCGCGATCGAATCTGTGATCTGCGCGGCAGCCATTCAAGAAGGACTCATCCCGGCAAATACGGGCTGCGTTAACCCGGACCCGGAATTAAATTTAAAACCGGCTCTCACTCCCCTTGAGCAGAAGGTTGCCGTAGCGCTGTCCAACTCCTTTGGCTTCGGTGGCAACAATGCATGCCTTGTCCTGGCCGATCCTCGCTCCAACCACAAAAGACAGAAGCGGGCTGTATCATTTAAATTTGAAGTTTTAGCGTGCGCCTGCGTCACCGGAGCGGGCAACATAGAGCAGACATTGAAGAATTTAAACGAAGGAAAAACCAGCAGCGGAACTCTGCCTCTTGCTGATATATCAAAGAAGCTTCCCGTCCGTGAGGTCCGTCGACTCAAGCGGTTGCCGAGGCTTGCGCTTGCCCTGGCCACGGAAGCCTCTGAAAGCTCACGGCCATCCCAAACACCATCATCTATTTTCTTCGGCACATCATGGGGTCCGCTATCCGAGACATATCACTTCCTCACGAAGCTCTATGAATCAAACGAGCAGTTTGCGAGCCCTACCGAATTTGTCGGCTCGGTGCACAATGCTCCGGCAGGTCAGGTGGCGATGATGCTCAACGCAACCGGCCCCAACATCACCACCACCGGCGGCGATTACTCCTTTGAACAGGCCTTACTTGCGGCGTCCCTGGCCGTGTGCGACAGCGATCACACCGTGCTGGTCATGGGAGCGGATGAGAACCACCAGATTTTGTCTCCGCTGCTCGACAAATCAGTCGAGATAAGCTCGAATCCGTCCGACGGCGGCGGGGCGCTCATTATACGTAAAACAGAAAAGGCATCCGGATTACGGATCGCGCTTATTTTTTTTGAAAACACCAGCAACAATCCGTCTATCGTTCAATCGTTCCTTCACCATCTTGGAGAATCGGATGAGATCCGATCGAAATACGGTGCCGTTTTTGCCGGAATGCCTGCGGGAGAGCGAGCGATCTGTGAAAAGCAGGTCAGTGAAATTATTTCTGCCGCCGATTTCAGCGGCCCGGTCATTGATTTCCGTAAATTCATCGGTGAATTCGGGTCAGCCACTGCTGCTGCAGCGGCCCTTGCGGTAAGATTCGTACAGGACGGAAAAATCCCGAGCTATCTTTCAGGCGGCATCGAAATCCCCCTTAAGGGAAAGGGAATACTCCTCCTGGGTCTGGGAAGCTTTCTAACCGCCATCGAAGTGTTAACGTAAAAGATGAAGGTCTTCCTCATATCAGCAAATACCGTTAGAGTCCCTTATTACATATACCGTTCGGGACTTGACTATGTAACAGCAGCAAAGTTATTAAAGCTATGATTCATGGGGAGATTCACAATTCTTGTGACCAATGATATAATTACAGTACCATAATGATTCTTCGCATCGCGGAGATTTTATCGCTGAGTTGAAACTCGAAGGCACTACACCAGAAATCTTTAAACTATCGAATGTTTTGATGAGTTTAAATAGGATTCACCATGTACGATAATTTGATGAAGGGCCTGGCCGCAGGCTACGAAAGGATTGTGGCCTGGGCCGATATCCTCGACCGGATCAATGTCTACCCTGTGCCTGACGGCGACACCGGCCGCAATCTCGTGATTACCCTGGGCGCCTGCAGGAATATCAACGGAAATCCCGATGCACTGAGCCGAGAGATCCTGCTCTCGGCCAGGGGTAATTCAGGAAATATTGTCGCCGGTTTTCTTGCCGGATTCCTCACCTGCAAGGACTTGTCGTCTGTGCCTGTATCGGTCGAGGCCGGCCGTAATCTCGCCTACCAGGCCGTTCCCAATCCTCAACAAGGAACAATGATCTCTCTATTTGATACCCTGGTTGCGTCTCTGAAGAGGTCCCCTCCCGAAGAGACAGGGATATGGGTGGAATCAATCACCCATGACATGGAAGAGACGGTCAGAAATACTAAGGAGCAATTGGTTGAACTTAGAGAGGCAGGGGTGGTTGATGCAGGAGCCCTCGGCATGCTCGTCTTCTTCGACCCCTTGTTGAACACTTTGGCCGGCCGCACGGTCAGACCCTCTCTCTTCACTGACGATCTGAAGGATTCTTTCAACATCTCCGGAACATGGCAGGACCGGAAATATCAGGGGTACTGCCTTGACGTGTTGCTCAAGATCGAAAATGAAGAGAAGGAAGTTGTCAGACACATCATGGATGTGGGAGAATCGTTGGTCGCCATGCCCCATGGCGAGTGCCTCAAAGTACACCTCCATGCCACGGACAGAGAGAGCGCGCGACAAGACCTCACCGCCATCGGAGCCATCCTGAGCTGGGCCGAAGATGACCTTGCTCAGCAGACTTTTCGGTTCAGTGAACCCAGAAAAAAACAGGCCATCCATATCATGACGGACGCTGCTGGCTCCATCACGAGGGATCTGGCTCAGAGCCTCGGAATCACCCTCCTCAACAGTTACATCGCCATCGGGAATCGTTTTCTCCCTGAGACCTACGTGGATCCTTCCCAGCTCTTTGCGGCCATGAAGGCCGGAGCCAAAGTCTCTACGGGCCAAGCCTCAACCGTCGAGCGATATGAGTGCTATAACAACGTGATGAAAATCCATGACCGCGTCCTCTATCTCTGTGTGGGCTCTTTCTACACCGGCAATTACGATGTGGCTATCAAATGGAAGGCTGAGAATGATCCCGATGACCGGATGATTATCATTGATACAGGGGTCGCCTCGGGCAAACTGGGTCTCGTCGCCAGGGCTGCGGCCGAACTCTCCCTCACCGTCACCAATCCTATGGAAGTGATCGCCTTCGTCAGGGGTGCGATTCAGAATGTGCAGGAATATATCTTCCTCGATATGCTGCAATTCTTAGCTGCCGGCGGCAGAATCTCAAAAACCAGCGCCTTTTTTGGCGATGTCCTTCGTATCAAGCCGATCGTCAGCCCCTATCCGGACGGAGCTCGGAAGATCGGGGTGGCGAGAAACCTCAGAGACCAGGTGAAATTCGCCTTCCGTTGTCTTGAGCAAAACATTCTAAAAAATCAAAAGGCTGCTCTGCTTCTCGAGTACTCAGACAACAAGGAGTGGCTTGAGGGAGAAATCAAACCGGAGATAGAGCGCAGGTTTCCTCTGGTGAAAGTCATCTTACAACCTCTCTCCCTTACGTCTGCTGCCCATATGGGCCCGGGTTCCTGGGGCATGGCCTTTCTCAAAGAAGACTCCCAAAAGAATGATTCGGATGTCTGAGATATTTCTTCGCAGCATGAAAGGTTTCTTTATGGGAGCCCTTTTCGGTGTGTTCCTTTTCGGCATCTTCTTCGAGCTCCTGATCACTCTTCCGGTCCTCTGGGTCCTCAACAGAATCCTTGGACCTCAGCATTACCGGATGCAGTGGACGATCCGTATCCTCGTCAGCCTGTGGCTCTTCTTGCTCAGAGGGTGTGGGCTACTCAAGGTGAGGGAGTTGAAAGGGAAGCCCTTCGACGGACCATGTGTGATTGTTTCAAACCATCCCGGCCTCTTCGACGTGCTCTTCCTGATCCGGGATATCCCGCGCATGTCCGTCATGGTCAAGCGATCCCTGGCAAAAAAGCTTCCCCTCGGCCCCGTTTTTCGCTCTGCAGGGTATGTCCTCTCCCCTGATTTTGAGCAAAGGGGCCCGTTCCAGTCCCTGGATGAGGCAATTGAGAAGATCCGGATGGGGTTTAAGTTCATGATCTTTCCTGAAGCCACTCGATCCCCCAAAGGAGACTTGGGCAGATTCAACGCCGGCCCCTTCATGCTTGCGAGGCTATCGAACGTCCCTTTGCAGCCGCTGTTTGTCAAGAACGATCCACCTTTTCTCCCCAAGGAAGACAAATGGTACTTCCCTCCCTCCCGGGTCTCAAACCTCGAGATCGAGTTCTGGGAGCCTATGGCCCCTCCACAGGCAGGACAGGAGCGGGCCTTTGCCGGGGACCTCGAGGCTCGATACAGGAAGGCGTTGGGCTTGACCTCTGAGAGGAAAAGTGGACTGAGCTTAGAGAATGGAAATGGAACAAAACAAACTACTTCCAGCTGAACCTCTGATCCCGCATCGCCTTCGCATGAGGCTTATAGACTGGGTGAAGAGACCGACCCAGAACGGTTTGCAGGCTGAGACGATTGTAACTGAGGAATGGCCTCTGTACGACAACGGAGAGGTGAGTTCCATCATATGTATTGAACTGGTGGCCCAGGCCGTCTCTGCCCTGAGCACATGGCGTCGACGCGAAGGGGTTAGACCGCGGGTCGGATTACTCGTCGGCATCAAAGAAGCGGAAATCTCAAAATCGAGCGTCCCTGTAGGGACCAGACTCAACATCAAGATTAACGAGCTTTCCCATGTTGGAGACTATGCCGTGTTTGAAGGCAAAGTAAGATCGGATTCGAAATCCTTCTGTAAAATCATTATTCAGGTGTTGGAGCCAGATGAGGAGATCCTATCGAACCTCAAGACCAGACAGAGAATCTAACGCTGAGAGAAAGAGAGGGAGAGCCGATGTCTACGATGTCTAAACAGATTGCCCTGGTGACAGGCGGGAGCCGGGGGATCGGACGCGCCATCTCATTGGAACTGGCAAAGAGCGGCTCTTACGTGATTATCAATTTCCGCTCCAACATAAAGGCCGCTGAAGACACCCTGGAATTGATTCATCAAGTTGGAGGAAATGGTGAGATCGTCTGTTTCGACATCGCCAACCAAGAAGAAACCGAGCGAAACATTGAAACCCTTCTGACACGTCATGATGCAATCGATATTCTGGTAAACAACGCAGGTGAGACTGCGGATAGTCTCTTTGTCCTCATGTCTTCCGAGGAATGGATGAAAGTGCTCAACACCTCCTTGCAAGGATTCTATAATGTTACGAAACCCGTTCTGATGAAGATGGTCAATAGGAAGCAAGGTTCCATTGTTACTGTCTCTTCCGTGTCCGCAAGGCTTGGCCACCGTGGTCAGACAAATTACTCGGCAGCCAAGGCAGGGCTTGAAGGAGCCTGCCGATCCCTTGCCTCGGAGGTGGCTCGTCTCGGTATTCGGGTCAATGTCGTGGCGCCAGGCTTGATTGAGACGGAGATGCTTCAGGCCGTTTCCAGGGATATGATAAAACAGATCATACCGATGGGTCGGGTAGGCCTTCCTGAAGAGGTGGCCAAGGTGGTTCGTTTCTTGTGCTCTGAGGATGCCTCTTACATTACCGGCCAGGTCATATCAGTGAACGGTGGAATGATCTGATAAATGTTCCATCAAGACTACGTCACGTTCGAACGATGAAAATACGGTTCGCCCTGTAACCCCCCTCTATTCCCCCCTTAAGTTAAGGGGGGATGAAGAGGGGTTATGGACCCTATTTTCTGTACAAGCCCTGATGAAAAAAAAATAGGATGAAAAAATCTCTTTTCATAACTGTCCTCATAACAACGGGACTTTTCTTCGCCGAAATAGCATCAGCCCAGGATTGGTCCTCTCTTAAAGAAACCTTCAGGAACATCCAATCCGTGAAGGCGGAATTTCTTCAGAAGAGATACCTCAAAATCCTAACAAAACCTCTCCTATCTGAGGGGAAGCTCTTTTTTTGCATTCCTAATTCTCTGAGATGGGAGTATCTCAACCCGCTGCGAAGCGTAATGCTGCAGAAGGGGAGCACCGTTCAGGTTTACAACTTCTTTGAGGGTGTGTGGAAGCCGGAAATGCCAGAGTCGGTTGAGGCAACACGGATGGTGCTTGCCGAAATCAGTCAATGGTTTCAGGGCCGTTTCGATGAGAGTAAGTCATTCAAGCAACTTTACTCTCCCGGACCTCCTGCGCGCGTCACGATGGTTCCGGGAGAAGGGATCGACAGGTTTATCCGGCGGATTGAGATTATCCTGTCTGTGAGGCCTGGAGTCATTGACCGGGTGGAGATAGAGGAACCCGGAGGTTCCCGGACCACGATCGAATTCAGGAACGTGGAGATCAATTCCAGCTTCTCTTCAGAGGTCTTCGAAAAACCATGATCCGCAACAAAGGCCTTCAATCTGTTGCCATGAACAGGTTGCTCATTATTGTTTTGACGTTTATCCTTCTTCCTCTGAGCTGTAGCTCCCTGCATCCAGATCGAGCCGTATTCAAAAAGGGAGATTTTCCAGGTGCGGTAACAGTCCTCGATACAATCATTAGGAACAACCTCAAGCGACACCGGATCCCCGGCGCCGCCGTGGCCCTGGTGCACGAGGGCAGGGTGATCTTCTCGCAATGCTATGGCTATGCGGATACAAAAAAAAGGATCCCCGTTACAGAAGACACCTATTTCATGGCTGGCTCCCTGACAAAACCCTTTACGGCGCTGGCCGTCCTAAAATTGATAGAAGAAGGTAAAATCGATCCTCATGCCGACATAAGAAAATATATCTCCGATTTCTCCATCCGAAACCTTGATGGCGGTGAAGCCCCTATCACCGTAAACCATCTTCTCACGCATACGTCGGGACTCATGATTGATTATTATGTCCGCTCCTCTCGTGAAAGAAAACATTCCAACGCTGATCTTCTTTCGCAATTACAGAAGGAATATCTCTGCTTTAAACCGGGTTCGGCCTACAAGTATTCCAATATCGGATATAGGCTTCTCGGCATGATGATCGAACAAGTAACCGGTGAACGGTTTGCAGGCTATCTCGATAAAGAAGTGTTTAAACCCCTCGGGATGAACAACTCAGCCTTCCAATATACGACGGATATGACCCTTCACATGTCTAAGGGCCACGATGGGAACACGGAAACCTCTCGGGTTGACAATGAAGACAAGGCTGCAAGCGGCCTGTTCAGCACGCTGAAGGATCTGACCGTATTCTTGAAATTTCTCTCCTGTAGCGCCGCCGAGTTGCCCGGGGGAATCAATAATAGCAAAATCATCGATTTGATAATCAAGAACGCCGATCCCGCGATCGATACGTTTTATGACAGCAAAAACATATACTCTTCCGGATGGTATTTGAATTCCTATCAGTTCAACGGCATCCATGAGGTACTCTCCAGCAGCGGAAATATCAACGGCTTCTCCACTGCAATCGCGTACATCCCTGAAGAAAGACTCGGAATAGCCATCCTGACGAATTCATCTCTCGGATGGAAAGCCAACATGGACATCATCGCTCGGGGCCTCGGCGGCTTCATTGATGCACCCTGTGGCCAGGCAACCCGCGGGACGGATGGTGAAAATCAACCCTTCGACGTTCCCCGGTCTAAAGCCCGGGGTTTGCTCAGGGTTGATACTGAGCCGCGCCTTTCACCCCATCCTAAAGGACGGGATTTGACGCCGTCGAAGTATCAAAAAAATATCGAATCACCGGCGGAATACGAGTCGTTGTGCGGACGGTACGCGGGCTTTGGTCCCATTGTCGATATTTTTCAGAAGAAAAATAAATTATACGTAAAGTTTAAAGGCCCAGCGGCTCGGCTTATCCCCGAAGGTGATGGCGTTTTCAAACCGGTTCTCCGAATTTTCTTTATGGATATCGATGTGGCGCGATTTACTCATTATGAAAGGATACGGTTCAGATTCGGCCACAATCGGCAAGGCGATAAATTCGTCTATCTGGAAGCACGTGTAGGTAAATCAACATTCTCAATACCCCTTCATCACTATCAGAAAATCAATATCCCAGAGTCCTACAACCGCTATTATGGCACCTGGGCTTTAGATGAAAATGAGACTTACCCAAATGTTCTGAAGCTCTATCTGCCGTCAAATCGATTAACTTTTTTCGAAAAAGATGGGTGGCCCATGATTAAAATAAACACCTGGATGGGTGAAGGACTGCTGCTGCTCGTACCGTTGTCGGAAAACCTGGCACGTATCGCAGGCTCCGGGGAAATTATCTCATTGAATAATGATACGGTGAATTATATCGGGCTTTCTTTTAAGAAAGCTCGATGAGGCAGCCCAGCGCTAACAACCCAACCTTAATCTTTGCATGCAGGTAATGAAATCCGAGGTCATCATGATTCAACGCGCAGTGATGTGGATAAGGACACTGACTTTGTGTACCTTTCTGCTTACGGCTGCCCTCACTGCTGCCGCAGCCCCACGAATCGAAACCGGCTTTTTGGATCGCGAGGTCACACTGGGTAGCGTTGGCTATCGCTATCAGGTATACGTCCCAGTTGATTACGTCCAAGGTAAGCCTCACCCAATGGTCCTTTTCCTGCATGGTGTCGGAGAGAGCGGAGAGGACGGTCTTCTTCAAACTCTAGTTGGCTTGGGCCCAGCGATTCGCCAGGCCCGTGAACGGTTCCCATTCATCGTTGTCTTCCCTCAGGCCCGTCACAACCAGTTCTGGGTAGGCGAGATGGCGGCCCTGGCGCTCAAGACATTGGATCGGACAGTCGAGGAATTCAACGGCGACCCGCGAAGGCTATATGTCACTGGGATCTCCCTGGGCGGCCACGGGACATGGTGTGTCACAGCACGTGCGCCGGGTAAGTTTGCCGCGATCGTTCCAATCTCCGGTTTTGTCAATGTCAAGCGGCCCGACCTGCCAGCAGAACTTAAGGCTTTTGTTCTAAAGGACATTCCGTTCGCCAATTCGTCAGATCCTTACGCGGCTGTCGCATCTCAAATCTCAAAGGTGCCGGCCTGGATCTTCCACGGGAGCGCAGACACCGTGGTGCCACCCGACGAGTCGAGAAGGATGTTTCAAACGCTGAAAGCGTCAGGGTTCGACGTTAAGTACACCGAGTACGACGGCGTAGGGCATAATTCGTGGGATAGGGCTTACGCCGAGCCTGATCTCGTGCCGTGGCTATTGTCCCACCGGCGCTCGCGACAATAACTATCACTTCTTTAGACTATCGCTTCTGCGAAGACACCAAATCTTCAATAAACGTTGATTGTCTTGCTTCTCTCTTCCTTCCGGAAGTCAACAACCCGACTTTTTCATAAGCATGCTTGATTCCAATCGGTAATCATCGGTGGTCAATTTCCCTTGACCTACTATTCCCTTTTTCGTATATTCAATCGTGAAATGACGTGTGCTACAGGGAACTCATTTGGGGAGCGATGAGTGGAAAGGGTTGACCTTATAACGGTAACCGAGAGCAACACGGCCGGATTTACATGGCGGTGGAATTCCAGATGAGCCGCCGGAAGGACGGAAACTTTTCCGTAACTGCCAAACAATCTTTTTTATCATCGGAACCCAGAAGTGGTTCCCCTATTCGACTGAGGGGGGAGAAGACGGTGGATATTACGGTGACGCGGAGGTGTAAGAAGCGAGGAATGGGATGCTTATTGGCAGGAGTGGAGAAAAGGATTTCCTCGCTATGCTGCCTGATTCCTTATCACGGAAAAAGAGATGCTTACATAGCCAATAGCCAATGGAAATATTGACAAAAGTTAAAAATTTTCTAATAGTCAGGCGGCTTGTTCTAAATCATTTTAAAAGGGGGATGGGGTTATGAAAAAGGGAATATTTTTTGGCTTTATGTTTTTCGGGTTGGCTGTTTTCATCATTTCCCCTTATACCGCCCATTCCCAGCTTAAACCCGGGGACCCTATCGTCATAGGCGTCCCAACTGCTCTGGGTTCTAGTGAGGGGCGGGACGGCTGGATGGCCATTCAGATGGCAGTGGACGAGATCAATGCAAAGGGTGGCGTGTTGTTAGGAAATACAAAACACAAGCTCCAAGCCTGTTCCATCGACACCAGAGAACATGAACCTGGAATCCCGGTGCAGGACGCCTTGACAGCAATGGAAAAACTCATCCTGGAGAAGAAACCCCGTGCGATCGTACTGGGTAATTTCCGCTCTGAGGTGCTGTTGGCCGCGATGGATCTTTTTTCGAAATATAAATTACCCTACATTTGTTCTATCGCCATGAGCCCGCTCATGCAGAAAAAGGTTACGGATGAGTACGACAGATATAAATATGTCTTCCGAAATTGCATGAACGCTCCTTACTTTTCTGCATATTTAGGTGCGATCATGGGGTTTATAAAAATGGAATTTGGCTTCAACAAGTCCTATATTATCACGCAAGACGTGTTGTGGGCTAAGGGGACTGGTCAAGGATTAGAAAAATGGTACAAGGAGAATGGATGGGAAGTTCTCGGTTTCGATTCGTATGCGACAGGCTCTTCTGACTTCTCCCCATCCCTGATCAAGGTGAGGAGTCAAAAAGCCCAGGTGGTTGTCCCTATATTTGATATGCCACAAGGTGCTATTTTGCTTAAGCAAGCTCGAGCAATGGAAATTCCGGCTCTGCTTGCTGGTTGTATAGCCCCGCTGGCTTCTGAGAATGCCTGGGAAGTTTTCAAAGGAGAAGTGGAAGGCTTGATAAATACGATCTTTGAAGTCGGGCCCATTCCAGTGGAGGCGGTGCCGAAGTCAGTAGCTTTCAATCAGAATTTCGGTAAGAAATGGGGAGAAGTTGCAAGGAAAAGACTCTCACATCATGGCCCAGGACCGAGTTACGACGCTGTCTATATTATGGCCAATGCGATTGAGCGTGCCAAGACCATCGAACCGGATGCAGTGGTCAAAGCGCTTGAACAAACAGATATGCAAGGAGTCGTTGGAAGAATAAGATTTACCAAGGATCATCAGGTCGTTTATGGTTTTGATCCTAA
>Ga0335081_10012732_pt1 | contig 13618 bp, 9 predicted proteins | sample Lox_Sample_35_FD_206713 | JGI IMG/M metagenome (GOLD analysis project Ga0335081, IMG submission 206713) | Soil microbial communities from Loxahatchee National Wildlife Refuge, Florida, United States - Lox_Sample_3.5 | ecosystem: Environmental > Terrestrial > Soil > Wetlands | place: USA: Florida...
GAACGGCGGCGGCTTCCGGCCGAGCAGGTAGTTGTTGACCCAGTAGTTCCAGATCAGGTCGTTCGGGCGCAGCCAGGCGAACACCTCGGCCAGCGACCGGCCGTCCAGGTAGCCGCGGGAGCGGGACGCGGCTTCGGCCACCCGCGCGGTCCGCTCGTCGATGACCGCGCTGGCCAGGCCCGCGTGCGCCTGGTCCAGCACGGTGACCATGAGGGTCGAAGCGGCGAGCCGGTCCTGCTGGCCGACGTGCGCCAGGTGCGCGGCCACCATCGCGGCGATGATGCCGCCGGAGCAGGCCCCGGCCAGCACGGTCTGCTCGCTCCCGGTGATCCGCGCCGCCGCGTCCATGGCGTCCAGGATGGCCCGCCCGTAGGTGTCGAGATCCCACTTCGCGTGCCGGGCGTCCGGGTTGCGCCAGGAGATCATGAACACCTGCAGGCCGCGGCCGACCAGGTACTCGACCATGCTGCGGCCGGGCGCGAGGTCCATCACGTAGAACTTGTTGATCACCGGCGGGACGATCAGCAGCGGGACCTGCCGGACCGTGGTCGTGACCGGGCGGTACTGGATCAGCTCGAATTCCGGGGTGCGCAGGATCACCGCGCCTGGCGTCACGGCCAGGTCTTTACCGACCTCGAACGCGTCCGGCTCGACCATGGACGGCACCCGGGGCGGGACCGCCATGTCGGCCAGGAAGTGCTTGAGGCCCGTCAGGGCGCTGCCGCCGCCGGTGTCGATGGCGGCCTTGACGGCCGCCGGGTTCAGCAGCGGGTTGTTGCTCGGGGCCAGCGCGTCGACCAGGTTGGTCAGCACGAAGCCGACGCGTTCGGAGTCGGCTTCGTCCAGGCCGGCCTCGGCCACGACGCCCTCTGCTGTCTCTGCCATGGCCAGGTACGCCTGCATGGTGCGGCGCAGCAGCGGGTTGCCCGCCCATCCCGGGTCGGCGAACCGGCGGTCCCGCCGGGACGGCTCCACCTGTGATGTACCGGCGGCGATGCGGGCCAGTTCACCGGCCAGCTGGCGGCTCCGCCCGGCGACCAGGCGGGGCCTGACGGCCAGCGCGGCGGCCAGGCGCAGGCCGGAGCCGCCCGGGTTCACCCGGCGCAGCATGCCCGTGGCCGCGTCGGCCAGCAGCAGGTCCAGGGGCGCGGCGGAGGCATTAGCCGCGGCCTCGGCTGCGGCCTCGGTCGCGGCTGGCCTGGTCGGATCGGTGTCGGCGCTCATTATCAGCCGAGCGTAGGCCGCCGGGCGCGTTCTTCCATTGGTCGCCCGTCACGAAGCCGGGGCCGGAACTGGTTCCGCGGGCACAGGCGCTGGCGGCAGATGCCCGCCGCCCAGGTTCAGGCGGCCATCGCGCTCGGGACCGCCGCGCCGGCCGCCCGGCCGTGGCGGCGGGCCTGCTCCTCGGCCTCCCGGCGCAGCTGGCGGGCGAGACCGGTGCACCGGTCCAAGCGCGGGGTTGGCGATAATGACTTGATCAGTCAAGTTTTTACAGCTCTTATCGGTGACTTATCGCTCTGATGATGCCATTCTAATAGCGATCACCTTGACATGTGTCGCGGCCCTGCTTCATGATGTGACTTGACACATCAAGTCATATGATGGTGAGGCCAGCATGAGCACGACCTCTCTCCTGCCCCGGGCGTGAGCCTTCGCCGCGGCGCGGACCGCCGTCAGATCCGGATCGGGTGGCTGCACGGACGCCATTCGTTCGATACCGGAGTTGACCCGCTAGGCGCTGATACGCACGATGGCGTGCTCGTGGTGCTCCCTGGTTCACCAGGACTCACAGGGGCACAACGGCGTCATCTATCCCAATCTGGCCCAGCGCATGACCGCCGGAACTGGTATCCGGCACTCGGAGAAGAACGACCGGCCGACCGTGAACCCCGACGCCGGCCAGCCGCTGGACCTGGTCCAGATGTGGGTCGTCCCGCACGAGCCCGAGGTGGCACCCGGATATGAACAACTGGAACTGCACCCATCGGACATGCAGGGCCGGCTGGCGGTGGTGGCGTCCGGGATGACGCGGCACCGGGACCAGGCCGCGATCCGGATCCGCAACCGTTACGCCGCCCTCCATGTCGCGCGGCTCGAACCCGGCCAGAGCGTCGCCGTCCCGGACGCGCCGTTCGTTCACGTGTACGTCACCCGCGGCCAGATGCACCTTGAAGCGGAAGGCTTGCTCGACGCCGGGGATGCCGCCCGCCTCACCGCCGCCGGAGAGCGCCGCCTCGGTGCGGCCGAGCCGAGCGAGGTCCTGATCTGGGAGATGCACGCCTCCCTGTCCATCTAGCCTTCCCGGAGACATTCCATGTCACAAGCTCAGCCAGCCCGCGGCGCCGACCCCGGCCCGCCGGCCCGATCGATGTCGACCTTCCCGCTCGGCCCGACGCGGGTCAGGCGGTCCGGGTACGGCGCGATGCAATTGGCCGGCCCGTGGGCCGTCAACGCGCCGCCTGACCGGGCGTCGGCGGTCGGCGTGCTCCGGGCCGCGGTCAGCGCGGGAGTCGATCACATCGACACGGCCCAGTACTACGGCCCGGATATCGTCAACGACCTGATCCGCGAGGCGCTCTACCCCTACCCGGGTGAGCTGGCGATCGTCAGCAAGGTCGGGGTCTTCCGGGAGACCGGCAATGATGCACGCCAGCTGCGCGAGGGCATCGAAGACAATCTGCGCAGCCTGCGGGTCGGCCAGCTGGCCGCGGTCAACCTCCGCGTGCCCAGCCCTGGCCGCGCGGACGCACGCTTCGATGATCATCTGGCCGCCATGGTCCAAGCCCGCGACGAGGGTCTCATCGCCGGTGTCGGCCTGAGCAACGTCAGCCTCGAACAGCTCCGGCACGCCGCCGACCGCACCGAGATCGCCTGCGTGCAGAACCTGTTCCATCTCGCCGACCGCGGCTCGGCCCCGGTCCTGCAGGAGTGCATCCGGCGGGGCATCGCCTTCGTGCCGTTCTGCCCACTCGGCCTGCCGCGCGGCCCGGCCAACCCGGTGCTCACCAGCCCGGCGGTCATCCAGACGGCCGCCCGCCTGGGGGCCACCCCGCCGCAGGTCGCGCTGCAGTGGCTGCTGCAGCTGGCCCCCAACGTGCTGCTGATCCCCGGCACCGGCTCCACCACGCACCTGCTGGACAACCTCGCCGCCGAGCATGTGGCGCTGGACGACGAGGCCCTGCGCGAACTGGCCGGTGCCGGCACATGACCCGCCGCGTCCAAGACGCGCTCAGCTTGAATCGGTTCCGCTGGCCAGGCGGCGCCGAGGCCAAGGCAGGCCAAGGCCACCGCGGCGCAGGTGCGGGCGAGCGGCCGGTACAAGCCGCGGTCGTGGTCCCAAGCCTGCAGGCTCGCGGCAAGCACCATGGTCGTAACCAGCACGACGGCGGTACCCGCGCACAGGACCCAGGCCGTGGCGGCCGGGGTGCGGCCGTCATAGGCGTGGTCGACGAGGCTGACCATTGAGGCACCCATCGCGGCGATGGCGGCGGTGAGCGGCAGGTGGCCGAGTACCCATTGCATGCTGGCGTGCCGTTCCGGTCTGGGGCGGCGCCCTCCGGCGAAGTCGAAGTAGGTCCACCAGGCACCGAAGCCCACCACGACGGCGACCAGCCCGACGGCGAGGGTGAGCCCGCTGACCGGCTCGGCGGACAATCCCGCGACGACACCGGTGAGGGTTTCGCCGAGCACGATGATGATGAACGCCCCGAACCGTTCGGTGAGCGTGTCGGTGACGATCAGCGCGGCTGCCTGCGCCGGGCTGGCGGTGACGATCACAGCGGCGAACCCGGCCAGGTAGGCGACGTCGATCAGGCCCCAGGCCGGGACGCGGGCGCTGGCCGGCAACAGGGCGGTGCAGGCCAGCAGGATGGCGCAGGCCGCGGTCCCGGTGACAAACAGCCGGCTGGCCCGGCGGTATTCGGGGCGGTCGCCGCGAGCGGCCAGCCACCACAGCACGGTCAGCACCGCGAACAACACTGCCGCGGCGACGGCGAACTCCGCGCCTCGCGCCCCGCCTGCCTGCGGGATGAAGGCGCCCATCGCGGCGAGCACCAGGATCTGCAGCAGGAACGTGCTGCGGGCGCGGGCGTCCTCGTGGCCGTGCAGCTCGTGGTGCAGGCTGCCGTTGGCCCACGCGATCCACACCAGCGTGAACACCACCGCGAACTGGCCGAGCCCGGGCCAGGTCAGGTGCCCGGCCAGGCGGTGGGCGGCCTGGGCGACAAGGACGACGACGGCCAGGTCGTAGAACAGCTCGAGCGGGCCGACCACCCGCTCGCGCGGCTGCTCGCCGTGCGGGCGGGGCGGCTGCCACAGGGAGCGGCGCAGCCGAGCCCAGCGCTCCCGGCGAGTGGCTCCGCCAGGCACGTGCACTAGTTGATTTCGGAGGTGTCGATGCGCGACATGATGCGGTCCGCGGCCAGGCCGAGGCGTCGCAGCTGCTCGTTCGACAGGACGTCGATGACGAGCGACCGGACGTGGGCCACGTGCCCTGGTGCCGCCTCGGCCAGGGTCTGGAAGCCTTTCCCGGTCAAGATGGCATTGGTGAACCGCCCGTCGGCCGGATCGGGCTCGCGGCGCACCAGGCCTCGCTTCTCCAGGCGCGTGACCAGGTGCGACAACCGCGACAGCGACGCGTTGGTGACCTCGGCCAGCGAGCTCATCCGCATCATCCGCCCCGGGCGCTCGGACAGCATGGCCAGCACCTGGTATTCCACCATGGCCAGCTCCGAGTCGCGCCGCAGCTGCTGGTCGATCGACCAGGGCAGCCAGATCATCAGCCGCACCAGGGAGAGCCAGGAGTCCAGTTCGGCCGCGGTCAGCCACTTCACCGGCGGCTCCTCAGCGCCGGGGCGAGCCCCTTCAGTCACCAGATCCCTCCTGGACGAACTCACCGGAGAAGGTGTCCCCGAAGTTGGGATGGACCTCCTTAGGACTTGACCATCAGCATTGTTACTGACTTGATTCTTCAAGTCAACAGGCCGCGGACCCGATGGCCGGTCCGGCTCCGACTACCTGATCCCGCAGATGGCCAGCCTGCAGCCCATGGCCCGGCAGCGCGCATGATGACGCGATCGGGGCAGGTCCCTGAGCCTGCCAGTCGCCTCCCGGCGACTCTACGTCTTCACCTGACTTGATAATTCAAGCTCCGCTTTTGAGTTATCCCCGGATTTTCTGGCTAATCGCCGCTCTGCAGCTTGACAGTTCAAGTCAATGAAATCTAGGGTCGGACTTGAACATTCAAGTTCAGCAGGCACGTTATGAAGGGTGGATCAAGATGACCATCTCGGATAGCACGGTGGCGATCATCGGCGCCGGCAACATCGGCGGCACGGTCGCGGCGAACTTGGCGGCCGGGGGCCAGGACTTCCTGCTGGCCTCCCGGGACGCGGAGGCGGCTCGGAAGATCGCGGCGGACCTGGGCGGGCACGGCGTGGCGGTCAGCGTCGATGAGGCGGTGGACCGGGCCGACGTACTCGTGATCGCCGTCTGGCTGGATGACTTCGAGCAGCTCATCACCCAGTACGGGGACCGGCTGGCAGGCAAGGTGATCATCGACCCGACCAACCCGGTCGGCCCGGACGGGGCGGGCGGGTACCGCAAGGTCATCGACGAGCAGGAGTCCTCCGGGCAGATCCTGGCCGGGCTGCTGCCGACCGGGGCCTCTCTGGTCAAGGCGTTCGGCACGCTGTCGGCCCCGTCGCTGGCCGCGGCCGCCCGCCGGGAGCCCGACCAGGCGGTGCTGTTCTACGCCGCCGACGACGACGCGGCCGGGGACCTGGCCGCGGAACTGATCCGCAGCAGCGGCTTCGACCCGGTCCGGGTCGGCGGCCTGGACCAGTCGATCCGGATCGAGATGTTCGGGGACCTGCACGAATACGGTGCCCTGGGCCGGGTCGTGACCAGAACCGAAGCGCTGAAGGCGCTCTGACGAGGGTCAGCATCACCGCCACGCCTACGCGGCGGCGGTGTGAGCACCATGGGGATCCGGGGCTCGCGCCGTCGTGCCGCGGGTCAGCCGGCTGTCCTCGGCATACGTGCCGGAATGTGTAAGAATCCGCAGGTGGACATCGATGGAGCCGCGGTCGCCGAGCTGATGGCGAGCGTGGCGGCGGCGGTGAGCCGCCAGGCCGCCGCGGTGTCCGAGGATGTCTATGAGGTGATCCTGCGGGACATCCCCGAACTGCACAGCGACAAGCCGGTGCTCGACCTGCTGGCCTCGAGCGTCCACAGCAACATCGGCACCTGCCTGCAGATCATGCAGCACCAGATCAACCTGAGCGCCGTGCAAGCCCCGGCCGCGTCCTTGGAGTACGCGCGCCGGCGGGCGCAGCGGGGCACGCCGCTGACCGCGCTGCTGCGCGCCTACCGCCTCGGGCATACGTGCTTCTCCGACTGGCTGTTCAAGGAACTGGCCCGGCAGGCGGATGACGCCCAGATGATCACCGCCGCCACGCTGGCCACGTCCAGGATCGTGGCCGGGTACGTCGACCAGACCTCCGAGGAGATCGTCGCGGCCTATACGCGCGAACGGGAGAGATGGCTGCGGAACCGCAGCGCCGCGCGGGCCGGCCGGATCCGTGACCTACTGTCAGGTGCGCGGATCAACGTGAGCGCGACAGAGGCCACGCTGGGCTACCGGCTCCGCCAGTACCACGTGGGCGTGGTGTGCTGGGCAGGCGACGCGACCAGCGCCGCCGACAACATCACCCCGCTCGAGCACGCGATCAGCCACGTGGCGGGCAAGGCGGCCTGCTCCGGCGATCCCGTCTTCCTGCCCCGGGACGAATCCAGCGCCTGGGCCTGGCTCCCGCTGGGGATCCGGGACACGTTCGACGCCGCGGGGGCCAGCACGGCCGAGGCGGACCCCGACATCCATTTCGCCTTCGGCGACGCGGCTCGCGGCACGGCGGGCTTCCGCCTCACCCACCACCAGGCCATCGCCGCGCAGGCGGTCGCGCTGGCCGCGGGCTCCCCCGCGCCGCGGGCCGTGGCGTTCAGCGAGGTCGCGCCCGTGGCGATGATGCTCGGCTCCGCCGACCTGCTGCGGGCCTGGGTGCTGGCCACGCTGGGAGGCCTGGCCACCGACGACGAGCATCACGCGCGCCTGCGCGACACGCTGCTGGCCTTCCTGCACACCGGGGGCAGCTACAAGATGACGGCCGAACATCTGATGCTGCACAAGAACACGGTCCAGTACCGGATCCGCAAGGCCGAGGAAAGCCTCGGCCGGCCGGTAGGCGAGAACCAGCATGACGTGGAACTCGCGCTACGAGCCAGCCACTGGCTCGGCTCGTCCGTACTCCAGCCGAGCCGGGAACGATCCGCGCGCGGCAGCGCGCTCGCACTCGGTCGTGCCGCCCCGGATACCGTGGACCCGCCCCGTCCGTAGCGCGAACGCCAGGCATTCGCGCCGGACCCGCAGGTAGCGCAGATCGCTTTGGCCTCGGCTGCCTGTCGTGGCCTAGCCGCCAGTCATGGCTCGTCCGGACGGTCAGCAACCGGGGACCCGGTCCGCCACGTCTTGAGCACGGCCCGCACCGGCAACCGCACGATATGGGCTAGCCCCTCCGGCACCCGGATCAGCTGGCGGAGGAGGACGGGAAGGCTCACGATGTCGCCCCGCGCCGCCGCGGTCAGCAGATCAAGGAGATCGGGATGGGCCTGGCGGGACGGTTCGCCGAGTTCCACGCGGGCACTGACCACCGGACCGCGCGATTGGGTCTCCACCTGGCCCAGGCCGGGCAGCAGCGCGAGCATGGTCCGGTTCTCGGCCAGGACTTCGGCGGTGAAGTACTCGATCCCGGCCTCCAGAGCACGCTCGCTCAGGCGGGCGAGAAGCGCGGAGCCGAGCCCGCGGCCCTGCCAGGCATCGACCACGGTCACCCCGATCTCCGCGGTGTCGGGCTGGTCCGGCAGCCGGATGAACCGGCACTCCCCGACGATCTCCGTCGACAGCAGCGGCACGGCGACCAGCGCCTCGTGATCGGCGTGATCGACCTCGACGGCCGCCTTGAGCGTGGCCGCGGGAAGCTCGGGCATGACCGTGAAGAACCGCCGGTAACGGGATTGCTCGCCCAGGTTCGCGTAGGCCCGGAGCAGGGCCGGCCCGTCATCCGGCCGTACCTGCCGGATCCGCACCACGTCACCGGAGCGGAGCGTGACGAGCTGCGGCTGGCTCGCCGCGGTCATGGCCAGCCCCTCTCTATGCGGTGCGCCGCCGGGATCGATCCCAAACATTACAGAAGGGAGGCGTGACCGACGCGCTCTACATCAGGCTGAGCGACACCGAGGTCGCCCGCACGGTAGAGGCCGGAGACAACGCCGCCGTGGACCTCGACGCCGCCGGAGAAGCGGTCGGCATTGAGGTCATCTCCGCCGCCTGCCCATGGCCGCTGGCCTGCAGATTGACGTCACCAGCCCGGCACCGGCGGCTGAGCGACCTGCAGTTCCTGCGCGGTGAGCTGGGGCAGGGCAGCCGCGGCATCGCTCCGGGCGGGCCGAAATCCAGTGGGGTCACGCTGGCCGCTCGTCCTACGATCGGATGCATGCCGAGCTATGAGCCTGTGGACCTGTCGGCCGTGTGCAACGCCGGTGTGGAGGTTCTGGGCGGCGAGCCGGGCGATGTTCCGCTCGGCCGGGTGGACCTGCGCGGCCTGCCGTTCCTGATCGGGCCGGAGCCGCCGGCCGCGGAGCGGTGCCTGCTGCTGCCCGGCGGTCCCACGTCGGTCGGGATCGGCCGGCTGGCGCGGCGGGTGATCGTCGCGCACCGGCTGCTCGAACCGGGTGCGCCAGCCGGTCACGCCGTCGGGCAGACCGTCGCCGAGTATGCGTTTCACCTGGCCGGCGGAGAGGTCGTCACCGTCCCCATCCGGGAGCGGTTCGAAATCCAGGTGGTGCCGCCGGGGTGGGGCCGTCTGCCGTTCCTGGCCGTCACCGACACCAGCGACTATAACTTGCCGCGGTTTGAGGGCAGCTGGGACGAGGCCGGGGCCCGCCTGACGGAGCACGCCATGGGATGGCCCGCCGGGTACTACCTGTGGTGCTGGGAAAATCCTCATCCGGAACGGCCGGTCGAGCGGATCGAGTTCATCCCGCGCGGCGCGCGGTTCATCGTCGCCGGAGTCACCACCAGCGACGTCGATGAGCATCCGTTCGTCCGCGCGCCGGCGCGCCCGGTGCGGCTGGTGGCCAAGGACGGGCGGAACGGCGTTCTGGCTGTCGACGTGGACCGGGGTGTCGCAACCTATCCGCAGCCGCTGGCCGACCAGGACGACCGGGCCGGCTGGGGCGCGACCGAAGGAACGTCCGCGTATACGTCGATCGCGGCGCTGCCGTCCGCGACCGTCACCGTCCGGCAGGGCCAGGCCGAACTCGGCCGGGTGCGCTGGGGCGACGTGGAACGTGACGGGCGGGCGGAGACCGACCGGATCTCGCTCGAGCTAATGGAGCGCGGCCGCAACTGGGTGCATGTCAGCGTCGTCGACGACACGACCGGGCGGCCGGTGCCATGCCGGGTCCATTTCCGTTCCGCCGAGGGAATTCCCTACCAGCCGCACGGCCACCACAATCACGTGACGCAAAATCTCGGCAGCTGGCATTACGACGTTGGCGGCGACATCCGCCTGGGGCAGCGCAGTTTCGCGTATATCGACGGAACCTGCCAGGGGTGGCTGCCGCGAGGCGATGTTGTCGTGGACGTCGCGCGCGGGTTCGAATACGAACCGCTCCGGCAGACCGTGCGGATCGAGCCCGGTCAGCGAGACCTGACGCTCCGGATCGGGCGCGTCGCTGACATGGCGTCGGAAGGATGGTGGTCTGGCGACTCGCACGTGCATTTCCTGTCGACCCCAGGTGCTCAGCTCGAACAGCGGGGCGAGGATTTGCGCGTGGTCAATGTGCTGCAGACGCAGTGGGGCGCGCTGTTCACCAATACCGAGGATTTCTCCGGCCGGCCGAGTGTCGTCGATGGCTACATCACATATATCGGCCAGGAAAACCGGCAGCACGAGCTCGGCCACCTGGTCCTGTGGGGCCTGAAGGAACCGGTCATGCCGTGGTGCAGCGACGGTCCCGACGAGGCCGAACTCGGCGGCGCGCTGGATGCGACGCTGAGCGACTGGGCCGACCGTACGCACGCCCAGGGCGGCACCGTCGTGGCCGCGCATTTCCCGAATCCGAACGGTGAGCCGGCCGTTCTCGTCGCGACCGGCCGAGCCGACGCGGTCGAGATGCTGGCCCATTCCGATGACGCGATGCTCGAGTACTACCGGTACCTGAACAGCGGCTACCGGCTGCCGCTGGTCGGCGGCACGGACAAGATGTCCAGCGCCGTGCCGGTCGGCCTGTACCGCACGTACGCGCGGCTGGACGAGGAGTTCAGCTATGAGGCCTGGTGCCGGGCGGTACGGTCGGGCCGGACGTTCCTTTCCGGCGGGCCGCTGGTGACGTTCTCGGTCGACGGGTCCGAGCCGGGCGGTACCGTCGAGCTGTCCGGGCCGGGAACGGTCAGTATCCAGGCCGCGGTGCGCAGCATTTTCCCGCTCCGTTCGCTGGAAATCGTGCGTAACGGCGAGGTCGTTGCGAGGGCGGAAGCGGGTGGCGGACGGCAGGCCGAAATCACCGAGGAGCTGCGTGTCGACGGCAACTCGTGGATAGCCTGCCGGGCATTCGGCGTGGATTACCACCTCGATGAATGGGGTCGCCGGGTTTTCGCCCACACCTCGCCGGTCTACGTCGCCTGTGGCGGCGAGTGGACGATGGCCGATCCCGAAGGCATCCGCTATATCCGGACCCTGGTCGAGGGCGCCCGCGAATACGTCAGGCACACCGCGGTCCGCAGGTCCGACCAGCTCACGACCCACCACCACGGCGAGGCCGACCACCTGGCCTGGCTCGAGCGGCCGTTCGCCGAGGCCCTGCGCGCGCTGGACGAGCGCGGCGGCGATTAGCAGGCAGGACTGGCCGGCGAGATTACGGGGCGCCGTGCTCGTGCCGGGCGGCGAGCCGGCGGCCGTGAGTGAGGAAGGCGCGGGCCGTCTCGTCCGGGTCGAGCGCCGGGACGCCGAGCGGGGTCATGGTGGAGCGCGCGGGGCGCCATCTCCGGTTCCTGTTATCGTGGCGAGAGAAAAGGCCCGGGGGATGTCACGCTCCCGCGGGCTGCGTCGTCCCGGGGTTATGAAGATCACGAATCCAGGCAGGGGGCACCGGGTGTCCGAAATCGGTATGCCGCGTGACGGGGCGCCGGCAGCGGGGGCGGACCGGGCGGCTCCTGATCCGCGGCGCTGGCTGATCCTGGCGACCGTCGGGCTCGCCCAGCTCATGATCGTGCTCGACCTGACGGTGGTCAATATCGCGCTGCCGTCCGCGCAGCGGTCGCTGCACTTCGCCACGGTGGACAGGCAGTGGGTGGTGACCGCGTACGCGCTGGCGTTCGGCAGCCTGCTGCTGGTCGGCGGGCGGCTCGCCGACCTGCTCGGCCGCAAGGTCACGTTCATGGTGGGCCTGGCCGGCTTTGCCCTGGTGTCGGCCGTGGGCGGGGCGTCGGTGAGCTTCGTCATGCTGGTGACGGCCCGGGCCTGCCAGGGCGCCTTCGCGGCGGTCATGGCACCGTCTGCGCTGTCGATCCTGACCAACACGTTCCAGGATCCGAAGGACCGCGGCAAGGCGTTCGGCGTGTTCGGCTCGATCGCCGGGGCCGGCAGCGCGGTGGGCCTGCTGCTGGGCGGGGCGCTGACCTCGTACCTGTCCTGGCGCTGGACCCTGTATGTCAACCTGGTCTTCGCCGGGCTCGCGCTGGTCGGCGCGGCCGTGCTGCTGCGGCGAGAGCCGGCCCCCGGCGGCCAGCGGCTGGACCTGCCCGGCGCTGTCCTGGTCGCCGGGGCGATGTTCTGCCTGGTCTACGGGCTGGGCAATGCCGCCACGCACGGCTGGCATGCGCCGTCGACCTGGGGCTTCCTGGTCGCCGGCGTCGTCGGGCTGGCTGCGTTCGCCGCCTGGCAGGTGCGTGCGAGGTATCCGCTGCTGCCGCCCCGGGTGGTGCTCGACCGCAACCGCGGCGGCGCCTACCTGGCGATGCTGTTCGCCAGCGCCGGCATGTTCGGGATCTTCCTGTTCGTCACCTACTACCTGCAGACCACCCTGGGCTATTCGCCGGTCGTCACCGGGTTCGCCTACCTGCCGATGGTTGCCACGCTGATGGTCACCGGCATCGTGGGGCAGATCGCGCTGATGCCGCGGACCGGTCCCAAGCCGCTGGTCGGGCTCGGCATGCTGATCGCGGCGGGCGGCATGGTGTGGCTGACCGGTATCGGCGTTCATTCCGGGTACTGGCCGGCCATCGTCGGGCCGCTGGTGGTGACCGCGCTCGGCCTCGGGCTGGTGATCGCGCCCGCGGTGAACACCGGCACCTACGGTGTCGCGCCGTACGACGCGGGCGTGGCGTCGGCCACGATCAGCGTCGGCCAGCAGCTCGGCGGCTCGATCGGCACCGCGCTGCTGAACACGCTGGTGGCCAGCGCCACCGCGAGCTTCCTGACGTCCCACCTGAGCCCCCGGACCGTCGTGGCCGGACATCCCAGTGCGGCGCTCGTCCAGCAGTCGCTCGTGCACGGCTATATCGTCGGGTTCTGGTGGACGGCAGCCATCTTCACGCTCGGCGCCGTGGTGTGCGGGACGCTGTTGCGGCGCGGGTCGCTGTACCCGCGGCAGGCACGCGCCGCGGCTGCGCCCGTGGCCGCGGAACCGGCGGCGGCCCAAGCCGAAACGGCCGTCCGGCCGGCCGAATGACCGGCTAGGCGCTCGTCTCGGTCGTCGACCCGCAAGGATTTCCGCCTGCCGTTATGCGACGATGTCGCGCTGCAGGTCCTCCCGGTCCAGGGTTGCGTTGCGCTGGCGTTCGTGTGTCGTCAGTCCTCGGCCGCGTGGCACCGTACTATGGCCCGGTGACGTCGCGTGGATACCTCAGATTCCCGCATATAACGAACGACATCGTGGTTTTCGTCGCTGCCGATGACGTCTGGCTGGCGCCGCTGGCCGGCGGGCGGGCCTGGCGGTTCACCACGGACGATGCACTGGCGGCGACGCCGAGGCTGACCCAGGACGGTACGCAGGTGGCCTGGGTCAGCGCCAGGGACGGCGGCCCGGAGATCTACGTGGCCAGCCTCGCCGACGGGACCACCACCCGGCTTACCTACTGGGGCACGTCGTGGGCCCGGGTCAGCGGCTGGACCGCGGCCGGGGAAGTACTGGCCGTCAGCGCGGCGAACCAGCCGTTCGGGCACTACGCCCGGGCCCGCGCGCTGACGACCGCGCTGTCGGGCAGCCCGGGCGCGGAACGGGTGCTGCCGTTCGGCCCGGTATCGGACCTGTCGCTGGGTGCTGGAGGCGGCGCGGCTGGCGTGGTCGGGTTGCTCACCGGCACCTGGGGAAGCTTCAACGCCGATCCGGCCGACTGGAAGCGCTACCGCGGCGGCACCGCCGGACGCCTGTGGGTCGGCCCGGCGACGGCGGTAGTTCCCGATGCGCCAGGTGCGGCAGTTTCCGATGCGCCGGGTGCGGCAGGCGGGGTCCCGGGTCCGTTCCTGCGTGTGCTCGCGGACCTGCCAGGCCAGTTCGC
>Ga0335081_10012733_pt1 | contig 13617 bp, 16 predicted proteins | sample Lox_Sample_35_FD_206713 | JGI IMG/M metagenome (GOLD analysis project Ga0335081, IMG submission 206713) | Soil microbial communities from Loxahatchee National Wildlife Refuge, Florida, United States - Lox_Sample_3.5 | ecosystem: Environmental > Terrestrial > Soil > Wetlands | place: USA...
CCGGCCGTTCCGCGTCGTCGCGAGCCCGCCGTACGGGATCACCGCCAGCCTGCTCGGCCTGCTGCTCGCGCCGGGCTCCCGGCTGGTCGCCGCCGACCTGGTGCTGCAGCGGGCGGTGGTGCGCAAGTACGCCGGCGAGCCGAGGGCCCGCGGTTTCCGGGTGACCATGGGCCTGGCCCTGCCGCGGCGGGCCTTCCGGCCGCCGCCGCGGGTCGACTCGGCGGTACTGGTGGTCCGGCGGCGGTAGCCGCGGCGCCGTTGTGATCGGATAGGACCATGAAGGTCCGGATCGGAGTGTCCTTGGGACCGGCCGGAACGCCTGAGACGTTCGCGGACGCGGTCGACCGGCTGGAGCAGGCCGGGGTGGATTCGCTGTGGCTCCCGGAGATGGTGTACTCCTCGCTGGTGGAGCCGTTCACCGGCATGGCGTTCGCGCTGTCGCGGACCAGCCGGCTCAAGGCGGGCAGCGGTATCTCGGTACTGCCCGGACGGCACCCGGTGCTGGTGGCCAAGCAGCTCGCGTCGCTGGCCGGGCTGGCCCCGGGCCGGGTGCTTCCGGTGTTCGGGCTGCGCCCGGCCCAGGACGCCGAGCGGGCGCTGTTCGAGGTGCCCGAGGGACAGCGGGCCGCGGTGTTCGACGAGTCGCTGGCGCTGCTGCGGCTGCTGCTCACCGAGGAGTTCGTGTCCTTCGAGGGAGCGTTCTTCAGCGTGTCCGGGGCGAGCGTGGGCATGCTTCCGGCCAAGCCGCTGGACATCTGGCTGGGCGGCTCGGCCCCCGCCGCGCTGCGGCGGGTGGGCCGGCTGGCCGACGGGTGGCTCGGCTCGCTGCTGACGCCCGCCGAGGCGGGCGCCGCGGTCCGCGTGATCCAGCAGGCTGCCGGGGAAGTGGAGCGGGAGGTGGAGCCCGACCACTTCGGGCTCAGCCTGCCGGTGGCGCTGGACGGCGACATCCCGGACGCGCTGCTGGCCTCGATCCGCCGCCGCCGGCCGGAGGCCGACCCGGCGACGCTGGTCGCCCTGGGCTGGGATGGAGCCCGCCGCATGATCGGGCAGTACGTCGAGGCCGGGCTGAGCAAGTTCGTGGTGCGCCCGGCGGCCCTGCCCCGCTTCGGGGCCCCGGACTTCTACCCGTTCGTCGACGGCTTCGTCCGCGAGCTGGTGCCGGTGCAGAACTAGGCCTGCGGGGGCTTGCGGTGCATGCGGTAGTGCAGCACCAGGAACGGGAAGCCGAACACCCAGAACGCGTGCTCGGCCCGCAGCTCGCCCGCCTCGACGTAGACGTCGAGCCGCTCGGCGAACCCCCGCACGGCGGCGGTGGTGAGCTCGGCCGTCTGGGCGTCTATATAAGTAAGGTAGTGGCCCGGCTGGTCGAGCTCGCTGCGGCTGTCCAGCACCAGGCCCTGCCCATTCCCGGGCCCATTCCCGGGCCCATTCCCGGCGCCCGGCCGGGCCTGCGGCATCAGCGTCGCGGTGAAGCTGGCCTGCGGCAGCGGGAAGCCGACGCTGACGTAGCCCCGCCCCTCGTGCCGGTAGGTGGTGTAGATGCCCACGTAGATGGGCTCGCCGGTGTCCGCCCGGGACCGGATCCAGCCGCGCACGGAAACCGCGCCGTCCACATCGCTGATGGTGTCGATCCGGCTGCGCACCCCGCGCTGCGCCTCCCGCTGGCTCATCGGCACGTTGGCCTGCCCGAGCGGCCGGGCCAGCAGCGTCCGGTACAGCAGGTAGCCGGGGCGGACCCACAGCCGCCACTGAGGCACGATGTCCAGGGCGAACCTGGTGGTGTGCTCGTAGAACTCCCGGACCAGCGGGTCGACGGCGGCCGGGTCGAAGGACGGCCCGGCCAGTTCGTCCAGCGAGGCGACGATGCCGATGTCCTGGACGTCGGGCGCGTAGGTGCCGCCGAGGAGCTCCGCCAGGGACCGGACGTATCCGGTGCCGACGTAGGCGGTCTGGCTGGCCAGCGGCACCACGAACGGCAGGTCCTGCGCCTTGGCCCGCTCGGCCAGCAGGCTCACCTGGGGGTCGCGGAACAGCACGGCCGACGTCACCCGGTAGCCGACCACCGCCGTCGTGGCGGCCACCGACCCCGCCGTCACCCCGGACCGCCGCAGGCCCAGCCCGGCCAGGGCCCCGACGGCCGGCCCGAGCAGGACCTTCTGCGGCCGCAGCCCGAGCGCCCCGGCGGCCGCGCCCGCCGCCGTGGCTACCGGGAGCGGGCCCACGCCGCCCAGCCGGTCCGCCGCCCAGCCGAGCGGCGCCGCCAGCGCGCCGCTGGCCAGGATGCGCGACCACAGGGCGGGGATCTCGCCCGGGCGCTGCCTGGCCCGGGCCACCGCCTCCGCCGCGCCCAGCCCGGCCGCGCCGGCCAGCGCGCCGGCCGCGGTCGCCGCCTTGCCGCGGTGCGCCGTCAGGGCCGCCCCGGCCACCGCCCCGATCAGGCCGGCCGTGCCGACCTGCTGCGCCCGCTCCTTTGTCAAGCCCACACCAGCGAACCTATCGGAACAAGCTGACCCGCCTGCCGGTTGAGGGTCAGCATGGACCGAACGGACTCCACCGACCGCAGGTACGGCATCTCCGGCGCGCAACCCGTCGAGACGTTCCTGCACGCGCTGCGCACGGCCTACGCCGCCGAGGACGCCGCCGCCAGGTAGCTGCCCGGCCGGCTCCGGGGGGACGACCCCCGTGCCCCCCGATTAAGCTCGGGCGATGCGGATCACTTCGCTCGGCTTCCGGACCGACGTGGCGCTGCGGGCCGCCGAGGGCGCCGAGGTCACCGACCGCGGCGATTACCTGGTCGTCCGCAGCCCGGGCAACCCGGACTTCTGGTGGGGGAATTTCCTGCTGCTCGCGGCGTGGCCCGGGCCGGGCACCGGCGACGGCTGGCTGGCCCGGTTCGCCGCCGAGTTCCCGGGGGCGCGGCACGTCGCACTCGGCGTGGACACCGCGGACGGGCCGCCCCGGACGTCCGGGAAGTTCCTGGCCGGGGGGCTGGAGCTGGAGCGCTCCTGCGTGCTCACCGCCGCCGCCGTCCAGCCGCCGCCGCACCTGAACACCGGCGCCGAGATCCGGCCGCTGGAGTCCGGCGAGGACTGGCAGCAATCCCGCCAGCTCAGCGTGCGCTGTTACGGCTACGGAGGGCCGTACCAGGCCAGGCAGGCCGCCGCCCGGCGGCGGCTGACCCAGGCGGGCCGGGGCGCCTGGTTCGGCGCGTTCACCGGCGGCCGGCTGCGCGCGCAGCTCGGGGTGTGCGACGCCGGCGACGGGCTGGCCCGCTATCAAGATGTCGAGACCGACCCCGGGGCCCGGCGGCAGGGGCTGGCCGGGACGCTGGTCTGGCACGCGGGCCGGTACGCCCGCGAAGGGCTCGGCGCGAGCATGCTCGTCATCGTGGCCGACCCGGCGGAGGAGGCGATCCGGGTCTACCGCGGCTGCGGGTTCGCCGAGGCGCAGAGCCAGTTCAGTTTCGAGCGGGCTGCCGGGCGATGAGCCTTTCCTCCGTGACCACCGCCGTGACCAGCTCGGCCGGGGTGATGTCGAACGCGAAGTTGAGCGCCCGGGTCCCGGCCGGGGCGGCGGGGACGGTGACCTCCTCGTCCGCGCGCAGCTCGATCGGGATCGCCGCGCCGGACGGCGTTGAGGGGTCCAGGGTGGATTCGGGCGCGGCGACCAGGAACGGGATCCCGGCCGCCCTGGCGGCCAGGGCCAGGCCGTAGGTGCCGATCTTGTTGGCCACGTCGCCGTTGGCGGCTATCCGGTCGGCGCCGACCACTACCGCGTCGGCCAGCCCCTGGCTGATCAGGAACGGGGCGGCGCCGTCGCAGGCCAGCCGGTGCTCGATGCCGAGCTGGCCGAGCTCCCAGCAGGTCAGCCGGGCGCCCTGCAGCAGCGGCCTGGTCTCGTCCACGATCACGTGGCTGAGCGCGCCCTGCTCGTGCAGCGCCCGGATCACCCCGAGCGCCGTGCCCCAGCCCAGGCAGGCCAGGCTGCCGGTGTTGCAGTGCGTGTGGATGCGGAGCGGCCCGCTCCCGCATACGTCCCTGAGGTAGGCGGCGCCGCGCCTGCTCAGCTGCTCGCTCGCGGTGACGGCGAAGCCGACCACGGCCAGCGCCGCCGCCTCGACCGCCGCGCGGCCCTGCGGTATCCGGGCCGCGACCGCCGCTACCTCGCGGCGCAGGTTGACCGCGGTCGGCCGGGCGTCGGCGATCCGCTTGACCTCGGCGTCCAGCCGGGCCTCGTCCCAGCCCTCGCGGCCGCCCTGGCGGACCGCCAGCGCCACGCCGAGCGCGCCGGCCGCGCCCAGCACGGGCGCGCCGCGGACGGCCAGCGTGGTGATCGCCTCGACCAGCTGGTCCACGGTGGTGATGCGCAGGACGCGGATCTGGTGCGGCAGCGCGGTCTGGTCCAGGGCCTCGATCTGCCCGTCCCGCCACGCGAGCACGTCCGGTGGGTCCATACCGTCGAACTTACGCTGCCCGGACGTGCTCGCCGCCAAGGGCCAGGGTCAGCAGCGGCCGCGGTAGGCGCCGGTGACGTAGGTGGTCCAGGGGCGCCAGTTGGTGCCGTTGCTGGAGATCGCGATTGCCGCCTTGGCGTTCCCGATCGGGTTGAAGGTGGCCTCCGCGGGCCCGTGGGACCCGTTGATCTGCCAGTAGCCGTAGTCGTTGGTGGGGCTGAGGGCGTACTGCCTGCCGCCGGATTCCGCCATGGCGATCTCGGCGGCCATGAACGCCTCGCCGTGTGAGCCGCCTGCCGCCTCCCAGAGGGCCTCGAGGCCGGAGCATCCCAGGTTGCCGCTCAGCTTGCCCGAGGAGGAGGTCAGCACGGTGGACGGGGGCTGGGCCTTGGCGTGCCGCGGCGTGTACGACGTGGTGCCGGCGGTGGGGATGGTCAGCCGCTCGCCCGCGTAGATGCTGTTGGGGTTGCGGATGGTGGACCGGTTCGCCTGGTAGATGGCCGGCCAGTCGGCCGGGTTGTGGTAGAACTTCTGCGCTATCGAGGACAGGGTGTCGCCGGGGCGGACGGTGTAGGTGCGGGTGGCCGGCTGAGCCTGCCGGACGAGAGCGGTGGTGCGCGCCTGCTGCTCGGTGACCGTCGCGGCCTTGGCGGGCGTCCCGACCGCGGCCTGCGCCTGCGGCGCCGCGGCGACCAGCACGCCGGCGATCGCCACCGCGGGGGCGGCCTTGCCCGCTACTCCCGCTACCTTCTCCACCTGTGACGGTGCCGTGTGCCGGCCCGTCCGCCAGATCTTCCGTGACCGACGGTGCCCGGGCACGTGCGCTGAATCCACAGAGCTCCCCAAGTAGTTTCCGTACCCGCCTACTGAGCCCGAAGGCCGGTCCGCGGGCCTTTACCAGTCACTGTCTGCGATCGATTTGGCCTTGCTTCACTTCCGGTGGCCTGTGCCGTCTGCGGAAGCATGGCAGTAACGTTTCGCGGCTCGCAGGTGAATCGAAGTATTTCTGTAACTCATCTGTGATGTTGGAGCTCACGGGACCCCTGGGCTGAGATACTGCAGTCGTGAGCGATCATGGCTTGAGGTACTTCGACGACTACGTGCTCGGGACCAGCTACGAGTGCGGGATCGTCAGCATCGATGAAGCTAGTATAATAACTTTCGCTAAAGAATTCGATCCGCAGCCGTTTCATGTCGATCCGGTGGCCGCGGCGGCCGGGCCGTTTGGCGGGCTGATCGCCAGCGGCTGGCATACCTGCGCGGTCGTGATGCGGTTGCTCGTGGAGAACTACCTGACCGCGGAGTCGAGCCTCGGCAGCGCCGGACTTGACGAGGTGCGCTGGCCCTATCCGGTGCGACCGGGCGATACGCTCCGTGTCCGCGCCACGGTCGTGGAGGCGCGCCGGTCGCTGAGCAAGCCGGACCGCGGCATCATCAAGACCGTGGTCGAGGCGGTCAATCGGGACGGCCGGACGGTGATGCGGTCGACCGCGATCAACTTCGTGCTCGTCCGCCCGTAAGGCCACCGAGACAGGGACCGGGAATGCTCTACGCCTTCGGTTTCGAGCGGGTCGGCGTGGTCGTCGGCGACCTGTACTTCGTCAATCCCCGGCCGGCCCCGGGGCAGGAGGGCGCGGAGCACGGCGTCCGGGCGGGCTGGCTCTGAATCCGCGCATTTTCCCGGTCGGCCCGGTAACTCCGGCCCGGGACGTGGCACCCTGGTCAGGTGGTCAGTGATACGTCGCGGCGGCTGATGCTGCTCCGGCACGCCAAGTCGGACTGGCCGGACGTGCCCGACTGGGACCGGCCGCTGGCCAAGCGCGGCAAGCGCGACGCCCCGGTCATCGGCCGCTGGCTGCGCGACCACGGCTACCTGCCCGAGGTCGTGGTGTGCTCGGACGCGCGCCGGACGCGGCAGACCTGGAAGCTGGTGGCGCGGGAACTGGGCGGGTCCCCGTCGGTGACGTTCGAGCCGCGGGCGTACGCGGCCAGCCCGCTGACCCTGCTCTACCTGGTGCGCGAACTGCCCGGCGCCAGCCGGGCCGCGCTGCTGATCGGCCACAACCCGGGCATCGAGGACCTGGCCAGCAGCCTGGCCGGACCGCCGGACGGGAACGGCGGGCACCTGCGGTTCCCCACCGCCGCGGTGGGCGTCTTCGAGGTCCCCGGTGACTGGGCCGACCTCGACCCCTCGGCCCCCGGCCACGCCCGCCTGCTCGACTACACCACCCCCGCCGACCTCAGCTAGCGCCCGTCTCCGGCGGAATGGCGGGGCGGGGCGGGCCGGTTACTACAGCCGTGACGAACTGTGAGGAGACCTGATGTCCCTGACTATTTCCTCCGGACCGCTGGCCGGCCACCCGCCGGAGACCGTCAACTACCGGATCGACGGTCCCGCGCACCGGCTGCTGATGCAGCAGTTCCCGCGCCGGGTGCGGGCGAGGTTCGGCGGCCAGACCGTGTTCGACACGGACCGGGCCATGCTGGTGCACGAGACCGGGCTGCCGCCGCAGGTGTACGTGCCGCAGGACGACATCCGGGCCGACCTGCTGCGGCCCACCGACCACCACACGTACTGCCCGTTCAAGGGCACCGCGTCCTACTGGACCGTGACGGCCGGGGCCCAGGTCGCGGAGAACGCGATCTGGGCCTATCCGGAGCCCAACGAGGAGTCGCAGTGGCTGCGGGGCTACGCCGGCTTCTACTGGGGCGCCATGGACGAGTGGTACGACGAGGACGAGCGCGTCGAGGGCCACCTGCGGGACCCGTACCACCGCGTGGACGTGCGCCGCTCCTCGCGGCCCGTCCGCGTCCTGGTGGACGGGGAGGCGCTGGCGGAGACCCGCCGGCCGCTGCTGCTCTCGGAGACCGGGCTGCCGAACCGGTTCTACATCCCGGCCGCCGACGTCCGGCAGGACCTGCTGGAACCCAGCGACACGCACACCGTATGCCCCTACAAGGGCACGGCCTCGTACTGGACGGTCAGCGCGGGCGGCCGCAAGCTCGCCGACGCGGTCTGGTCGTACCCGCAGGCGGAGGGGGACGCCGCCGCCGTCAGCGGCTACCAGTGCTTCCGGCACGACGACCTGACGATCGAGGTCGGCCAGCCCGGCTAAGGCAGCCCGGCCCGGCTCACGCGGCCGGCCGCTGCGGCTCCCGTTCGCCTGCCGCCACAGGCGAACGGGAGCCGGACCCGGGGCCGGCGTCCCTGGCGGCCCCGGTGTCCCCTGTGGCGGCTGGCCCGGCGGGTGAGCCAGCCGCCGCCTGGTCGTGCCCGCTCGGGTCCCTGGCGGCGAGGTAGACGGCGGCGAGCCAGCAGGCCAGCGCCGAGACCGCGACCACCGCTATCACGGCCAGCTGCCAGGCGGACAACGCAGAGTTCGGGTACATGGAATTACTTTCCTTCCGGATAGGCGAGGCGATCGCGCACCGATACGACGCCTTCGACGTGCCAGGCCTCGGCCACGAGATCCCGTCCTTGCGCCGCGGTTTCCGGGCTGCCCTCGAGGGTGACAATGCCGCCGGAAACGGTGACGGCGTAGCGGTCCGGATCGGCGAAGAATGTGCCCGGGATCACGTTCTTCATGATTTCCTGGCGTATTTCCTCATCTGGCCGGCTGTAGACGCTCAGCACGTCGGCCCGGCTGACGATGCCGACTAGCTGGCCTTTCTCGGTGACCACGGGGAGCCGCCTGACCCGGCCGTGGTACATCAGGCGGGCGGCGCTGGTGACAGGTTCGTCCGGCGTCACCACCACGGGCGGTTTGGTCATGAGGTCGGCCGCGGTCACCGCGGCCGCCCGGGCGAATTCATCGTGACTAAGCGAGCCCGCGGCGTCCCTGAGCCACGCGGCCTGCCCCCCGAGGGCCGCGACAAGCGCTTCCTTGCAGAGCAGGTCGGATTCGGAAACCACGCCGATGACCATTCCCTCCCCGTCGACGACGGGAAAGGCGCTGACCCGGTACTCGGTGAGCATCGCGGCGATGTCCTTGAACGTGGCGTCCTTCCTGACCGCCACGACCCGGGTCGTCATCACGTCCTGCACGGTCGCGTTCATGGCCCCAGCCCACCGGGACGCGCCCGCGGGCTACCAGAGACGAAGGTCCCGCGGCGCCATGACCTGGGCCACTAGCCGGGTGACCCGGGCACGCAGCGGATTCGTTCGGTGCCAAAAAAACACGCGCGGCGGGCCACCTGGTTACGGTGGCCCGCCGCGCGGGGAACGGAACCTACTCCGAGCCGAACGCCTTGATCTCGGCCTGCTCGGCCTCGGTGAGCTCGCGCGGCACATCGCCGTGCGCGACCTTCTCCGCCTGCACGTGGTGCCGGATCTGCTCCACGACCTCGGGGTTGGCCAGCGTGGTGACGTCACCGACATCGGCGAAGTTGGAGACCGACGCGATGACCCGGCGCATGATCTTGCCGGATCTGGTCTTGGGCATGTCCGGCACGATCCAGACGTTCTTCGGCCGCGCGATCTTGCCGATCACGGTCTCAATCGTCTTGCTGACCTTGGCCGCGGTCTCGTCGTTGGCCTCGTAGCCCGGCTTGAGCGACACGTAGATCTCGACGACCCGGCCGCGCACGTCGTCGATGACCGGGACCGCAGCTGCCTCGGCGACCTCGGGTACAGTGAGCGCGGCCGACTCGATCTCCTTGGTGCCCAGGCGGTGCCCGGCCACGTTGATCACGTCGTCCACCCGGCCCAGGATCCGGATGTACCCGTCGGCCGCCTGGACCGCGCCGTCGTTGGTGAAGTACGGCCAGTCGTGCCAGTCTTTGCTGTCCGGGTTCTTGTTGTACTTCCGGAAGTAGGTGGACAGGAACCGCTCCGGGTCGCCCCAGACCGTCTGGAAGATGCCGGGCCAGGGGTTGCGGATGCAGATGTTGCCCGCCTTGCCGCTGCCTTGCGGCACCTCGTTGCCTTCCTCGTCGTAGATCACCGGGTAGATGCCGAGCACGCCGGGGCCGCAGCTACCTGGCTTCATCGGCAGCAGGCCGGGCAGGGTGGCGCCGAGGAAGCCGCCGTTCTCGGTCTGCCACCAGGTGTCAGTGATCGCCGCCTCGCCCTTGCCGACCTCGGTGAAGTACCACCGCCAGACCTCGGGCTCGATCGGCTCGCCCACGGTCGTCATCGACTTGAAGCGGTAGTTGTACTTTCTCGGTTCCTCCGGGCCGACCTTGCGCAGCATCCGGATCGCGGTCGGCGAGGTGTGGAAGATGTTCACCCCGAGTTCCTTCGCGATCCGCCACGGCCGCCCGCCGTCGGGGTAGTTGGGGACGCCCTCGTAGATCACCGTGGTGGTGCCGAGCGCCAGCGGGCCGTACACGATGTAGGAGTGACCGGTGATCCAGCCGATGTCGGCCATGCACCAGTACACGTCGTCCGGGTGGATGTCCAGGTAGTACTTGGATGTGCCGGCCACGTAAGACAGGTAGCCGCCGGTGGAGTGCTGGCAGCCCTTCGGACGGCCAGTGGTGCCGCTGGTGTACATCAGGAACAGCGGTGCCTCGGCCGGCATGGAGACCGGCTCGACGGTCTGCCCGGCGTACCGCGGCAGCAGGTCATCGACGAAGAAGTCCCTGCCGTCGACCATCGGGGTCTGCGACTGGTACTCACCGGGCCGGCGCCGCCAGACCAGCACCTTGTCGACCTCCTGGCCCTCCTTGGCCGCCACGTCGAGGGCCTCGTCGGCCTTGACCTTGTGGTCGCCCATCTGGCCGGCCCGGTAGTAGCCGTCCATGGTGATCAGGACCCGGCTGCCCGAGTCGCCGATGCGGCTCCCGGCGGCGGCGCCGCTGAAGCCGCCGAACACCTCCGAGTGGATGACGCCCAGCCGGGCGCAGGCGAGCATGGTGACCGGCAGTTCGGCGACCATCGGCATGTGCAGGGTCACCCGGTCGCCGGTCTTGAGGCCGGCGAAGTCACGCAGCAGTGCGGCGAACTCGTTCACCTGCCGGAGCAGTTCGCCGTAGCTGATGTGCACGGTTTCGTCGGACTCGAGTTCGGGCACGAATACGATCGCGGTCTTGTCCGGATTGGCCGCCGCGTGCCGGTCGACGCAGTTGTACGAGGCGTTCAGCCTCCCGCCGACGAACCACTTATAGAACGGCGCGTTGCTCGTGTCCAGCGTTGTGTGCCACGTCTGCTCCCAGGTCAGCAGGTCGGCGTACTCCTTGAAACAGTCAGGGAACTTATCCTCGGTGAACCGGTCCAGGATGGCCCGGTCGTCGGCGTTCGCCTGCTGGGCGAAACTGGCGGGCGGCTGGATGTACTCCTCCTCACGCCAGTGCACTGCGATCTGTGCCGCGGAAACCCCGGATGATTCCGATGCTTCAGCGGCTTGCCCTTGAACTTCTTCGGCCATTGGGAGTCCCTCCGCTTGCTGTCAGATTTAACGCCGGAAGCACTCCAAATTTAACGCCAGCGGGCAGCATCCTCCATGGTCACGGTCGACTATCTGGCCGGGCCCGATTGGGCCGGGCCCACATAGGTCACGCTGAGTAGGCGTGAACGGACGGGTTCAGCTCGGGAAAGGCCCGGTCCAGGCCGGTGATCCGCATGATCTTCAGCAGCGACGGCCGGGCCGAGGCCAGCTTGAGCTGGCGGCCGGCCTGCCGGGCGTGCCGCGAGATCCGGGCCAGCACCCCGAGGCCGGAGGCGTCGCAGAAAGTCACGCCGGAGAGGTCCACGGTAACCGGCGCGGGCCGGCCGTCGATGACCTCGCTGATGTACGAGTAGGCCTGCTCGGCCGTGGCGATGTCGAGCTCGCCGGTCACGCTGACGATCTGGTATCCGTTCGCTCCGGTGCGGCAGGAGAGCTCCAGCTGAACGGGCTCCCTGCCCTTCGCGGTCATCACGGCTGCATCACTTCCCCCGTCTGGCACTGCCGCGACACCCTTGACGCGGTTCAGTGGACGAATGATCACGTGCCCCTCCAACCCTGTCCCGTTAACGTCCGCGACCCCTCAAAACGTTCCTGATGCCGCCGAACCGGGACGAAACCCCAGGGCCCCGTACACTGGGGTGATGGACCCGATTCTGGCAGCAGGGTCACTACCAGCGCAAATAATTAGAACCCCTGCACTTGAAGCGATACCGGGATTCTGCTGAGTATCACGTATGAGCGGTGGCTGCGGTTCAACGGCTGACAGGAGATCTTCAGGTGTTCCCCGGGTCGCCTGTGACCAGACGGCCGTCGAGGAGCACCACCGCCGGCCGCCCGCCGGGCCGCTGCGCCGCTACGTGGCCGGGGAAACCTGGGAAGAGCAGGCCTGGTGACCTCGCCGGGCCGTGAGCAGTCAAGGGGGCATCTCATGCCATCCACGCCGCAGCCGCAGGTCTGGCCGACCTTGCGGGCGCGCGACGCCCGGGCCCTGATCAGGTTCCTGGTCGACGCGTTCGGGTTCGAGGAGACCGTGGTCTACGGGGACGGCGACCGGGTCGACCACGCCCAGCTGTCCTGGCCGCCGGGCGGGGGGATCATGCTGGGTTCGGTCCGCGACGACGGCGGGGACGCGCACGGGCAGGCGACGCCGTCTCAGCCGGGGACGTTCGGCGCCTACGTGGTCACCGACGACGTGGACGCGGTCTACGAGCGGGCCCGGGCGGCCGGGGCCGAGATCATCGCCGCGCCGCACGACACCGACTACGGCTCCCACGATTTCGCCGCCCGCGACCCGGAGGGGAACCGCTGGTCCTTCGGCACCTACCGGGGCGAGCCCCGCAAGGCCTCGTAAAGTAACGTGCCGGGTATGCGTGCCTGGCATGTCGAGGCGCCGGGGCCGGTCACCGGCCAGCCGCTGCGCCTGCACACCGAGGACGAAGTGCCGCGGCCGGGTCCCGGCGAGCTGCTGCTGCGGGTCCTGGCCTGCGGCGTCTGCCGCACCGACCTGCACGTGACCGAGGGCGACCTGCCGCCCCGCCAGCCCACGCCGCCCGGCGTCACGCCGGGCCACGAGGTCGTCGGCGAGGTGGTGGACCTGGGCGAGGACGCGATCGGCTTCGAGCCCGGGGACCGCGCGGGCGCGGCCTGGCTGCGCTGGACCGACCAGCGGTGCAAGTTCTGCCGCCGGGACGCGGAGAACCTGTGCCCGGCCTCGCTCTACACCGGCTGGGACGCCAACGGCGGCTACGCCGAGTACCTGACGGTGCCCGCCGCCTACGCGCACCGCCTGCCGGACGGGTACACCGACGCCGAGCTGGCCCCGCTGCTGTGCGCCGGCATCATCGGCTACCACGCCCTGCAGCGGGCCGAACTGCCGCCCGGCGGCCGCCTGGGCCTGTACGGCTTCGGCGGCAGCGCGCACCTGGCCGCCCAGGTGGCGCTGGCCCGCGGCGCCACCGTGCACGTGCTCACCCGCGGCGAGCAGGCCAGGCAGCTCGCCCGGGAGCTCGGCGCCGCCTCGGTCGGCGACGCGGCCGACATGCCGCCGGAACCGCTGGACGCCGCGATCTTGTTCGCGCCCGTCGGGGACCTGGTGCTGCCCGCGCTGGCCGCCCTGGACCGCGGCGGCACGCTGGCCATCGCGGGCATCCACCTGACCGACATCCCGCCGCTCAACTACGAAAAGCACCTGTTCCAGGAGCGGCAGCTGCGCAGCGTCACCTCCAACACCCGGGCCGACGCCCGGGAGTTCCTGGGCTTGGCGGCCGAGCACAAGCTGGCCGTCACCGTCCACCCGTACCCGCTGGACGCCGCCGACCGGGCGCTGCGGGACCTGAAGGCGGGCCGCTTCGACGGCGCCGCGGTGCTCATTCCCTAGCTGTTCGCTGCCCGCCGAAAGGGCTGTCCGCCGATTGTCGCGCTCCGGACACCGGGCATACTGGGCAGCACAAGGAGCTGCCATGAGTAAGCAAGCCGAACCGCCGCCGCCGGGCGATAAGCCGGCCGGGTCCGCACCGCCGCCGCCGCCGGCCTGGCGGAACTGGATCTGGCTGGCCATGATCCTGGTCATCTTCGGGCTCTGGTTCTTCCTGCCCACCCGCTCGCCCGTGACCAATCTCAGCTACTCCCAGTTCCTGTCCGACGTGTCCGCGCACAAGGTGAAGACGGTCGAGCTGGCCAGCACCGACGGGGGCACCACCAGCGGCAAGCTGACCGATGGCACCAACTACACCGTGATCGTCCCGCCGCAGGCCGGGCAGGACCTGCTCAACG
>Ga0335081_10012734_pt1 | contig 13616 bp, 11 predicted proteins | sample Lox_Sample_35_FD_206713 | JGI IMG/M metagenome (GOLD analysis project Ga0335081, IMG submission 206713) | Soil microbial communities from Loxahatchee National Wildlife Refuge, Florida, United States - Lox_Sample_3.5 | ecosystem: Environmental > Terrestrial > Soil > Wetlands | place: USA...
GCGATTCCTGTAGGCATTATTATTCTCGAGGTCATCGTAGCCGGCCCCGCCTGAGGCCAGCCGGAACTAAGGTTCCCGAGGCCATCGGCGGGGTAAGCAGCCCAGCCGATGGCCTTTTTCGTTTGGCAACGATTTTTGAGGATAGAAGCCATATGTCAACCTTGATGAGCGGCGCGAAAATGCTGGTGGAATGCCTGGTCCGCGAGGGCGTGGACTGTATGTTCGGCTACCCCGGCGGCGTCACTCTTCCTTTCTATGACGTCCTGTACGAGCACCACATCCGCCACGTGCTGGTGCGCCACGAAGAGAACGCCGCATTCGCCGCCGAAGGATATGCCCGGTCTACCGGCAAGGTCGGAGTCTGTTGCGCCACCTCCGGTCCTGGAGCCACCAACCTGACCACCGGCCTGGTGGACGCCATGATGGATTCCATCCCCATCGTGGCCATCACGGGCCAGGTCTCCACCAAGCTGATCGGCAGCGACGCCTTCCAGGAGGCCGACACCTTCGGCATCACCCGCCCCTGCACCAAGCACAACTACCTCGTGAAAAAACTCGAGGACTTGGGGCAGGCCATTCACGAGGCCTTTTACGTAGCATCCAGCGGGCGCCCCGGGCCGGTGCTGGTGGACGTCACGAAAGATGTGCTCCAGGGCCAGGGGCATTACCAACCCGTGACCTCGATTCACCTGCCGGGCTACAAGGTCTTCACCGAGGGCCACACCGGCCAGATCCGGCGCGCCGTGCAGATGATTCAGGAGTCCGAGCGGCCCCTCGTCTATTCGGGCGGCGGCATCATCGCGGCCGAAGCCGCGCGCGAGCTCCGCGAATTCGTCGAACTGACCGACGCGCCCACCGTCAACACCCTCATGGGCCTCGGCTCGCTGCCTTCGGAGCATCCCAATTTCATCAGCATGCCCGGAATGCACGGCAGCTACGCGGCCAATATGGCCATGTCGAACGCCGACCTGCTGATCGCCCTCGGCGTGAGGTTCGACGACCGCGTCACCGGCAGGCTGGCCGCCTTCGCGCCGCACGCCAAGGTGATCCACGTCGATATCGACCCGGCGGAGATTGGTAAGAACCGCGCTCCCGACGTCCCCATCGTGGGCGACGTCAAGCGCGTTCTGACGAAGATCATCAAGGCCCTGAAGGAAAGCGGGACCGAGCCCGGCGAGAACCTGAAGGCCGCTCGCCGCGCCTGGCGGCAGCAGGTCCGCGAGTGGAAGCAGGAGCATCCGCTGCAGGTCGTCACCTCCGATACCGAGATCAAGCCCCAGCACCTGGTGTCCGAGATCGACCGGATCTCGCGCGGCCAGGCAATCGTCACCTCGGACGTCGGCCAGCACCAGATGTGGGCCGCGCAATTCATCCGCTTTAACGAGCCGCGGCTGTGGCTGAACTCCGGCGGGCTGGGCTCCATGGGCTTCGGGTTGCCGGCCGCGGTGGGAGCGCAGTTCGCGCGTCCCGACAAACTGGTGTTCTCCCTGGTGGGCGATGGCGGCTTCCAGATGGCCATTCCCGAACTGGCGACCGTGGCGAGTTACGGGCTGCCCATCAAAATCGTGGTCATGAACAACGGCTACCTCGGCATGGTGCGGCAATGGCAGACCCTGTTCTACAACAATCGCCTGAGCGCCGTGGAGTTGGACTGCTTCCCGGATGCCGAAAAGCTCGCCGGCGCCTATGGGTTCAAGGGCAAGACGATCGACAAGCCGTGGGAGCTGGCGCCGGCGCTGGAAGAAGCGGTGAAGGAACCGGGGCCGTATTTGCTGAATGTCAAGGTGACGCCCTTCGAGTGCGTGTATCCGATGGTGCCTGCCGGCGGCGCGATCTCGGAGATGGTGCTGGGGCCGCCGCAACCGGTGGCCGTGCCGTGACGGCAACCCGAATATCCGATGAAGGCAGAAAGGAACGACTCTCCATGCTGCAGGTGATTTCGCTACTTCTCGAGAACAAGCCCGGGGCCCTCATGCGGGTTACCGGGCTGCTGAGCCAGCGCGGGTACAACATCGAAAGCCTCACTGTGGCGCGCACGCTCGATCCGGAGCTTTCGCGCATGACCATCGTGGTTGAAGTGGAGGTCCACCAGCGCCAGCAGGTGATCAAGCAGATGAACAAGCTGATCAATGTCCTCCAGGCCACCGACCTCACCGAATCGCCGGCCGTAGTACGCGAACTGGTGCTGGTGCGGATCCGCACGCCCCAGGAGTCGCGCACCGCCGTCCTCAAGGAGGCCGAAATCTTCGGTGGCCGGGTAGTAGACTCCTCGACCGAGGGTTTCGCCATCGAGGTCACGGGCGACCCCGAAAAACTGGGCGAATTCATCGACGTGATGGGAAGCTGGGGCGAGATCGACGTCACGCGGTCGGGCGCCCTCGCAATCGCCCTCGAATCCAAGAAGCTCAAATTGCAGCCGCCCGTGCCCACCAAGGCTGGAGTCAAGCTGGAAGAGTCCGTGTACTGACGAATTTCTGGAGCACAAATGCCAAGACGCTTTTACGAAAAAGACGGGAACCTGGATCACTTGAGCGGTCGCACAGTCGCGATTGTGGGCTACGGAAGCCAGGGACATGCCCACGCCTTGAACCTGCGAGACTCGGGCGTAGACGTAGTGGTGGGCCTCTATCCGGGAAGCAAGTCGTGGACGAAGGCCGAGGCCGCCGGACTGAAAGTGATGTCCACCGCCGATGCCGCGAAGGCCGCCGATGTAGTCATGATTCTGGTCGCCGACCATATTCAGGCCGACCTCTACAACCGCGAGATCGCCCCGCATATGACCGCCGGCAAGACCCTCATGTTCGCGCACGGCTTCAACATCCACTTCAAGCAGATCGCGCCGCCACCCGATATCGATGTGTCGATGGTGGCCCCCAAAGCGCCGGGACATCGCGTGCGCGAGTTGTTCACCGAAGGCGTGGGTGTGCCGGCCCTGGTGGCGATTCATCAGAACGCCTCGGGCCAGGCATTGGAGCGCGCACTGGCCTACGCGCTGGCGCTCGGCTGCCTGAAGGCCGGCGTGATCGAAACGAATTTCCGCGAAGAGACCGAGAGCGATCTGTTCGGCGAGCAGGCCGTTCTGTGCGGTGGCACGAGCGAGTTGATCCGCGCCGGCTTCGAGACGCTGGTGGCCGCCGGGTACGCTCCCGAGATCGCCTACTTCGAATGCCTGCACGAGCTCAAGTTGATCGTGGACCTCGTGCAGGAGGGCGGTTTGGCCTACATGCGTTACTCGGTCTCGGATACGGCCGAGTACGGCGATTATACCCGCGGACCGCGCATCGTGAACGATCAGACGCGTGCCGAGATGAAGAAGATTCTCTCGGAGATCCAGTCGGGCGAGTTCGCGCGGCAGTGGATCGAAGAGAACAAGACGGGCCGCAAGCGGTTCCTGGCGATGCGCGAAGAGGCCCGCAATCAGCCCGTGGAGCAGGTGGGACGCGAGTTGCGCGAGATGATGACGTTCCTCAAAAAGAAGAAGGAGGCGGGCATCCCCCAGGATTCCGAGGCGGCAGCAGCCAGGAAGTAGTGAGTTTTTATGAAAATCTTCACTTTCGATACCACTCTCCGGGATGGCACGCAGGGCGAGTCCATCTCTTTCTCCGTGGATGACAAGCTCATCATTGCGCAGAAGCTGGACGAGCTGGGCATCGATTACATCGAAGGCGGCTGGCCGGGGTCCAATCCCAAGGACAAGGACTTCTTTGCCCGCGCCGGAGAGCTGGCTCTTCACCACGCCAAGCTCACGGCCTTCGGCTCCACGCGATTCGCCAAGAACCCGGTCCAGGAAGACCGCAACGTGCGCGCGCTGGTCGAGGCCGGAACGCCCGTGGTCTCCATCTTCGGCAAGACCTGGGATCTCCATGTCCGCCGCGCCCTCGGCATCGCCAACCATGAGAACCTGCAACTGATCTCGGAGACGGTGCGCTATCTGAAGGACCAGGGCAAGGAAGTGGTCTACGACGCCGAGCACTTCTTCGATGGCTACACCGCCAATCCATCCTACGCGCTCGAGACCCTGGAAGCCGCGCACCGCGCCGGCGCCGATGTGCTGGTCCTCTGCGATACCAACGGCGGTACGATTACGGGCCGGCTGGTGGAGATCGTAAGCGAAGTCCGCAAGCGCTTCGATGGCGTGATCGGCATCCACACCCACAACGATTCCGACGTGGCGGTGGCCAACTCGGTGGCGGCGGTCGAAGCCGGCGCCACTCACGTGCAGGGCTGCATGAACGGCTACGGCGAGCGCTGCGGCAACGCCAACCTGGCTTCCATCATCGCCAACCTGGAGCTCAAGCTGGGCCACACCACCGTCGGCCCCGAGAAGCTCGCGAGCCTGTCGGCGGTGTGCCGCTTCATCGCCGAGCTGGCCAATCTGCCGATGCGCAACGACCAGCCATTCGTCGGCCGCAGCGCCTTCGCCCACAAGGGCGGTGTGCATGTCAGCGCCGTACTGAAGGACTCGGCCACCTACGAGCACATCCAGCCGGAAAAAGTCGGGAACCGCCAGCGCGTGCTCGTGAGTGATCTCTCGGGGCGGGGGAATATCCTCTACAAGCTGAAGCAGCACGGCATGACCGGGCGCCTCGACGAAGACGCGCGCCGCGAACTGCTCGAGCGCATCAAGCAGATGGAGTACGAGGGCTACGAACTGGAGGCGGCCGAGGGCACCTTTGAGCTGCTGGTGCGCGAGGCGCTGCACCCCGGGATGCATTTCTTCGATGTAGACAGCTACGAGGTGTCCACCCGCGTCGGAGGCGTGAGCCCGTCGCGCACGACCGCGACCGTCACCCTGCGGGCGCAGGACGGCGTCCATTCGGCCACCGAGAGCGGACACGGCCCCTTCAACGCGCTGCACTTGTGCCTGCGAAAGTGCCTCTCCAAGCTCTACCCCCAGATTCAGGATGTGCGTCTGACGGACTATAAGGTGCGGGTGCTCGATTCGAACAAGGGCACTGCCGCCAAGGTGCGCGTGCTGATCGAATGGAGCGACCACCGCAAGAGCTGGTCTACGGTCGGCGTGTCCGACAACATCATCGAGGCCAGCTGGAAAGCGCTGGTGGATGCGATCCGCCTGGAGCTGATGCGGCTCTCCGAGACCGACACCTCGGTAGAGAAGGCCGTCGAAGATTACTGCTGGGGGGTGTAGTGGCGCAGGCACTCCCGCCAGGCGCTCCTGCCTGCCGCGTCGGCACCCATGCCGACGCCAGGAGTTTGTACCTTTAGCTGAGAGGGCAGGTGGGTTTTGGTGGGGCAGGCGGTTTCGCCTGCCCGCCGGCGATGGACCACCGCCAGCACTGTGGAGATCGCGCCAAGCCGGCAAGTTAGCGCTCCCGGAGACGTCGATCCCTTCACCCACCTCATCAACACCGCTGCCGGGACCTTGGGGAGAATCAACACATGTTATATTGGGCAAAGAAAAGGCGAACGGCCGGGTATGGAGGATATCCAGCAACAACTCGCAGAGCTCCGCAAGCGAATCTCCGGCATCGACCGCAAATACACCTCCCCCATTGCGCCGCGCGCCGCCGCACCGCCCAGGACGCCGCGCCACGCTTCGTCGGCCCAATTCATCCAGGATCTGATGAGCGGTGAAGTGGTTCGCACCGAGCACGGCGAGCACTTCGAGACCGAAAAGCTCTGGGAGCGCCACCGCCGCCACGGAAGCGTCGATATCTCAGACCTTGCGGAACTCCCCGCGGACTTGCTCGATCCGCTTTCCGAAGGCGCCATCGCTCACGCGCATCCCACGAAGTGGGCGTTCCTCGACACCGAGACCACCGGTCTGGCGGGTGGTACAGGCACCTATGCCTTCCTCATCGGCGTGGGCACAATCGAGCCTGCGGGCTTTCGCCTGCGCCAGTTCTTCATGCGCGATTACGGCGAAGAGGCCTCCCTGCTTCATCGCCTGGCTGAGTATCTCGCGCCCTTCGATGTCCTGATTACCTACAACGGCAAGTCCTATGATCAGCCGCTGCTCGAAACGCGTTTCCGCATGGCGCGCTCGCGCCATCCCTTCGGCCGGATGGAGCACCTCGATCTGCTTTTCGGCGCGCGCCGCCTTTGGAAGCTGCGCCTGGAGAGTTGCCGCCTGGTGGACCTCGAAAATCGCATTCTGGGAGTGGAGCGCCAAGGCGATCTTCCCGGTGAGTTGATCCCTTACCTCTATTTCGATTTCCTGCGCACCCAGCACGCCTTCCGGCTGGTGCCGATTTTTCACCACAACGCGCTCGACATACTCTCGCTGGCATGCCTGACGGCGATCGTGCCGGCGCATTTCCGCTCTGACGAGGGAGCAGCGCCGGGCCTGGCACTGCGTCATGGCGCGGACCTGGTTGGGCTGGCGCGGTGGCTTCTCCAGTCGGAGCGGCCTGAGGAGGCATTGCGTCTGTTTCGGCGGGCGGTGGAATTGGGGCTTCCCGATCATCTCTTGTTCCGCACGCTGTGGGACACGGCGGCGACCGAAAAGCGCCTCGGACGCGACGACGCCGCGCTGGCGCTGGTCGCCGAATTGGCGGCCTCTCCGAATCCGTTCCGCGCGCGAGCGCTCGAAGAGCTTGCCAAGCACTACGAACACCGGGAGCGGAATTACGCCATGGCGCTCGAGATGACGCGCAGCGCCTTGGCCATCGAAGACACCCCGGACATTCGCCGCCGCGAGGAGCGCCTGAAGGCGCGGATTGCCAGGCCCCGGACGCGCAGCCTGGCGCTCTAATCAACTTAATGCTGTGCTCTGATGCTCAGATGCGGACACATTCGCCGTCCAGGTAGAGGCATGCTGTCTGGAAGCCCAGGCGCTCGTAGACGGAGATCGCGCCGGCTTTCTGGTCTTCGACGTTGAGCACCACGCGTCCGATTCCCGCGCGCCGGACGCTGGCAAGGACGTGGCTGCAGCAGATGGTTGCCATCCCCTGGCCGCGCTGGCCCGGATGGGTGAACACCGACCCCAGAGCCGCGATGTTGTAGCGCGGGCTGGCGAGGTGAGTTCCCGCCATGGCAACCAGGCGGCCGCCTCGGCGGATCCCGAAGTAATGGCCCCCTGCGAGCCGCTCCGGAAGGAAAAGCACCCACTCACCCTCTGCCAGCAGGCTTTCGATCTCGGGGAGGTCTCGAGGAAAAAGCGGCTGGGCGTCACCAGAGGCCGTCACGAATCCTTCCAGGTGCATGCGGCGCATGCGCACCCAACGCTCCGCGCGATAGAACCGGAAGAAGATTTCTTCGAATTCCGGGCGGATATTTGCCCATACCCGCGATTCTCCGATGGAGGCAAGAATCGATGCCAGGCCAGAGGCGTCGCCGTAGTGGCCCAGCAGTCGCGGCCGCAGGCCGTCGAACAGGAGCACGATGGTATTGGCCTCCTGCCGCCATTCGCAAAGCGACATCCAGTCCGGCTCCAGGTCTCCAATGGCAAATCCAGCCCAGGGCCAATCCTGGTTGAGGATCGGTTCCAGGACAGCAGCATCAGTCAGAATGTGCATGCTGCTCCGCCCGGGCGAAGGTAATCCGGCGAGTCGAGCTCATCCCACCGGCACGCTGCTCCGGATGAAGTGGACGATCGAATCCAGGGAAGCTCCAGGCTGGAAAACCGCGGCAACTCCCTGGCGCTTCAGTGCCTCGGCATCCTCGTCGGGAATGATCCCGCCAACCACCAGCATCACGTCCGACATGCCCTTGTCCCGGAGCAACTCCAGCACGCGCGGAACGATCGCGTTGTGCGCGCCGGAGAGGATCGACAGGCCGATCACCTGCACGTCTTCCTGCAGCGCCGCGTTGACGATCATCTCAGGAGTCTGGCGCAACCCCGTGTAGATGACTTCCATGCCGGCGTCGCGCAACGCCCGCGCGATGATCTTCGCGCCGCGGTCGTGGCCATCCAACCCGGGCTTGGCCACCAGCACTCGAATGGGTCGTGACATGTTCGTTAAAGGTGCGCCGTTTCCTGGTACGCCCCGAAGACCGCGCGTAACGCATCGCAGATTTCGCCAAGCGTGGCGTATGCCCGGACGGCGTCCAGCAGGAACGGCATGGTGTTCTCCGCGGGCCGCTCGGCGGCCCTTTTCAGGGCATCGAGCGTACTGTCCACTGCGGCTTGACTCCTCCGTTTGCGGAGCCCGGCCAGCTTCTGTTCCTGGTGGCGGGCCGACCTCTCATCCACCTGCAGCAACTCGATCGGCTCGTCGTCCGCCTGGAACCGGTTGACCCCCACGATGACGCGTTCGCCCGATTCCACTTCCTTCTGGTAGCGGTAGCTGGCGGAAGCGATCTCGGATTGCGGGAAGCCCGCCTCGATGGCAGCGATCATCCCGCCCATTTCGTCGATGCGGCGGATATACTCATTGGCGGCCGCTTCGCTCTCAAGCGTCAATCTTTCGAGGAAGTAGCTCCCGCCCAGGGGATCGGGCGCTTCCGTCACGCCGCTTTCGTAGGCCAACACCTGCTGGGTGCGCAGCGCAATGGTGACGGCGTGCTCGTTGGGCAGGGCGTAGGCTTCGTCGAGCGAATTGGTGTGGAGGGATTGCGCTCCTCCCAAAACCGCGGCCATGGCTTGCAGCGCGGTCCGCACCACGTTGTTGTACGGCTGCTGCCAGGTCAGCGAGCAGCCCGCGGTTTGCGCGTGGAATCGCAGCTTGGTGCTGCGTTCGTTGCGGGCGCCATAGCGATCGCGCATGACGTAGGCCCAGATCTTGCGGGCCGCACGGTACTTGGCGATCTCCTCGAAGAAGTCGCTATGCGCGTTGAAGAAGAAGCTGAGGCGCGGCGCGAAGTCGTCGATCGCCAGCCCGCGCGCCAGCGCCCAATCCACGTACTCGATTCCGTCACGCAGCGTGAAGGCCAACTCCTGGACCGCGGTCGATCCGGCTTCGCGGATGTGGTAGCCGCTGATTGAAATCGGATTGAAGCGCGGCGTGTGGCGCGCCCCGAACTCGATGGTGTCGGTGACCAGCCGCATGGAGGGCCGAGGCGGAAAGATATACTCCTTCTGCGCGATGTACTCTTTCAGGATGTCGTTCTGGATCGTGCCGGAGAGACGTTTCCACTCCACGCCCTGCTGTTCCGCCACGGCCAGGTACATGGCCCACAGCACCGCTGCCGGCGAATTGATGGTCATGGAGACCGTTACATCGCCCAGCGGGATCCCGCGGAAGAGGATCTCCATGTCTTCGAGGGAGCAGACCGAAGCGCCGCACTTGCCCACTTCGCCCTCGCTCAGCGCGTGGCCGGCGTCATAGCCCATGAGGGTGGGCAGGTCGAATGCGACCGACAGCCCCGTCTGCCCCTGCTCGAGCAGGTAATGGTAGCGCCGGTTGGTTTCCTCAGGGGTGGCGAACCCCGAGAACTGGCGCATGGTCCACAGCCTTCCGCGATACATGTCTCGATGAATGCCGCGCGTGTAAGGGAACTCGCCCGGCGCGCCCAAGTCCCGTCCGGGATCGAGCGCCGCAAGGTGCTGCGGTCCGTAGACGGGTTCGATGGGGACTCCGCTGATGGTCGTAAACTGGCGCTCTACGGTCTTCATGGCTTCCGCTAAGGGTTATCTTACCTCCGCGCCGCGCTTTCTCGCGGATGCGCGGGAAAAGATCCGGGATGTCCGCGCAGTGTCCCAGATTCGGCGCCTGGTTTCCGCGCGCCCGCAGCAACCCGCCGCGCGGAGACTTACCTGGCTGTCTGTCCGCGCTAATATCCTGGCGGCCATCCGGCGGCGGATTCGAACTCGTAATGGAGGTCAGAGGGACCCTGCCGCACTCGGGCAGGAGGCGCACATGAAGGCAATCATCAAGTCTGACGAGGCCATACCACCTTACGACACGCACGATTCCATCCTCGAGAAACCGAGCGGACTCAATCCCGGCCAAAATGCGTGGCTGACACTCCAATTGCGGGTCAAGCTCGACTTTGTAGATTCGAATAACCTGGGTAACGGCGGGGCGATCGTCAGGAATGGCAAACTGTTCGCCATAGACGCTGACGGCTACCTGTTTGAGGCGCAGGACTGGACGTCGGAGGAGATCGCCCAGTTTCAAAGAGCATACGTCAGGTGCGCCGAGGACACCTGGAACTACCAGTTCCTGCTGAAAACCCCCGAGGACTACTCCGAATTGGACTACCAGTCCGGCGGGGACACCTTCCGCCCCAACATACTTTGTCTGTTCCGCTTGTCGGTGCTCGACTCGAAAGATGCTCCCCTCGACAGGTCGCCGGCCGCTGGTCCGATGCGCTTCGGCCCACCGCATCAAACCATAACAGTCGTCAACCTGAACAAGACATCCCGGGAACCCCAGTTCGACTCCTCTGTTCCGCACCGAACGTTCGGCGCAGGCCAGAAGAAATTCTGGAGATCGAGCGGGAGAAGGCTGTGCGATACCGACGTCATCACACGCAGGGTCGTGGACGCGGACAATCGGGTGTACCTGAACACCATCGGGCACGAGGTGGGGCATCTATTGGGGCAGTGCCACATTATGGGGCTTAAGGGAGATCCGCGGTATCAAAAACACGGGCGGCTGTCAGAAGATATCAAGGCCTACGGAAAAGGGTCTTCCGACCGATTCGATTTTTGGAACATCATGGGGGCGGGCAACCGTTTGTATCTGATCAACGCGGTCTCCTGGAAAGAGAGAATCCCGCTCCATACCGGCGTCTCCGCAGACCAGTGGCAGGTTACCGGGTTGATGAACACGCCGCCGCGAAGGTTACCGCGCGCGCCCGCCGGTCTCCGACGATAGAATCTCAGCTCGTGTGATCGTGAATGATCTTCCACCCCGCCGGCGTCCGCCGCACGATCAGCGTGTAGCGCCCCGACGCGTCTCCTCCGCCCGCGGCCGTTCGCTTCAGCGCGAATTTGCCGGTCACCAGCGCCACATCGGGCGTCAAGGAACGCACCTCGATTTCCGAGAACGTCAGCGTGCCCATCGCTTCAGCAGTCGGATAGGAGCGGCGATAGCGCTCCAGAATCGCCTTGGTTCCGCCGCGGACCACTTCCTTGCCCATGAAGGTGGTCTCCGGAGAATCCTCATAGTAGGACGCGAAGGCCACCAGGTCACCGCGATTCCAGGCGTCTTCCGAATCCTTCATCATCGCGCGGATTTCCGCATTGGGATTGGGGTGTTGGGCGAGCAGGAGAAAGGGAAAGGAGATCAGGAAAAGCCGGCGAAGCATGTCGCCAGCGTACCACGGCAGGACCCGGCCAAGGCGCCGGTTACATATTGGTGTGGAGGGCCTTCTGGTATGCGGCGATGGCCTTCTGGATGTTGGCAATGGTGGCGGTGGCGTATTTCGCCTCTTCCAGATCGGGGTTGATTTCGATCATCTTGCGCAGGTGTTGCACGGCGGGATCCAGGTCGGCCGGATTGTTGGTGGCATCCGCGCGGTAGGCATAAGAAAGCCCAAGTGCATAATGCGCGTAGGGATCATCGGGCGTATAGCTCAGCGATTTCTGGCAGAATGCGATCGCCGTGTCGTAATGCTTCAGGCGCTTCTCGGAATCGCACAGCCCGAAATAGGCGAGGCTCCGCAGGTCCTTCCAGACGTCGCGTTCGGCAGCCTTCTTCCGTTTGCCGAAGCCGAACAGAGAACCCAACACATAGTAATTCAACTGGCCGGACAGCTTCGGATCGAAGTTGGTGAGCTTGAGATAGTTCTCATACTCGACCTCCGACTCCGCCTCCCGGTTGCTGAGCCGCAGGCTGTCTCCCAGCCACAGGTGAGGCTCGCCGACCGTGGGCGCCAGTTGAATCGCCTTCTGCGCGGCTTCGATCGATTGCGGGTAGAGCCCCTTCAACCGGTAGGCTTGGGCCAGCGTCCGCAGCGCCACATCATTCTTCGGCTCGCGCTGCGTCACCATGTTCAGTTGCCGGATCGCTTCATCCACGTCCAGGCGGTCGAGCAGCATGCCGGCATAGTTGGTCCGCGCCTCCATGTAGTCGGGGTCGATCTGGATCGCGATCTTGTAATACTTGTCCGCGTTGGCTTCATCGAAGAGCGAGTTGTAGCTGCGCGCCAGATAGTAGGCCGCCTGGCTGTAGGTGGCATCCAACTTGAAAGCCTGGTCGAAGTAACCGGCCGCTTCGCGGTAGTTCTGGGCGCCGCCTTTCAGGTATGCCTTTAGTCCCTTGTCCAGCAGGTCCACCGCGGCCTGCTTGCGGCGCCTGGGGATCAGGATCTTGAAACTCACGGTGCTGGTCTGCCCCGGATACACCGTCTCCTCGCGCGGCCCGTCTGGCTCGTAGCCGTTGTGGGTGCCCTGCACGGTGTGAGTCCCGGGAGGCAGGCCGGGCATGCTCAGAGGTTTGCCCTTCGAAACCACACCCAGAATCTTGCCGTCCACCAGCACGGTGACATCGTCCATGTTGGATTCAAATATGAAGGTCCCGAATTTTGGAGCTGGCGGCACGCCGGGAGGAGCATTGGCCGGCACCAGCGCGATGAACATGTTGGGATCGAAGCTGCCTTTTTCGGATGTGGGATTCTGCTGGCCGTTGGTAGCCTCGCGCACCTGGGTGTGGACGTACTCCGCCAATTCGTCAGCCGTCACCACCCCATCCCGGGGAGTCACATCCGCGGCGCCCGCCATGCCTTGCGCCACGTAATAAGTGAACACGCCATGGCCGCCTCCGAAACTGGGGCCTTCGAACGACCGCTCGCGGTCGCGGCTGGCGGTGAGCGTGAACAGCGAGGTCTGAAGCTTCGCCAGGGTGTGGTTCAAAGCTTCGGTATCTTCGGGAGTGATGGCGCCACTGTGGCAGGAGTCGGTGAGCAGGATCTTCGACTTGGCGCGGATCTTCCCGCCCATCGCCTGGCCCAATTCGTCCATCGGCAAACCGGTGCCGCGGACGTTGTTGAGGTCGATATCGGAGGGCGCCAGAAAACCCTTGCCGGTGCGCTCGTCCAGGAAGCCGTGCCCGGCGAAGTAGACCAGGACGCGGTCCTCTTCCCTCGCCACGCTGGGCAGCCAGCCGTTGATCTCCTGCCGAAGATTAGCGAGCGTGGCCTTTTCGTTGGTCAGCACGTGCACATTCTCCGCCTTGAAGCTTCCGCCTTCGGGGCTGATGAGAATCGTATACATCAATTGGGCGTCGGCTTGGGCGTACGGAAGCTGGAGCTTGTCGGGAAGCTTGCTGTATTTCGAAATGCCCACCACCAGCGCATAACTGCGTGGCGGCATCGGGATAGTGGTTTTAGGCGCCGGAGGCTCGGCACCTTCGTTTTCGATTTTTTCCAGCCGTAGGTCGCGCTGCCCCTGTTTCGGCGGCGACTGTTGCGATTGTGGTTGCGCCAGGACCAGCGCGGCGCAAGCGCTGACAAGAAGTATCCGTTTCACGAACATGTCGATCACTTGTGTGCCAGGCGAAACTCGTAAATCACCGGGCCGGTGAGCGGCGCCGGAGAAGAGATCACAGCCTTATCATTTTGACGCATGAAAAGCAGGTCGCGGCGCCCCTGATCGGCGGCGTCCGCGAGGGTCTGCGGCAGTTCCACTCCCCGGGGAACCAGGTTGGGACCGGCCGAATGGTCGATGCAGTCGCCGCGCGCCTTCAACACCGTGTCGTCACAGCGCGGAATCAGCACTGGAGGATTGGTCTTGAAGTCCGGTGGGACGGGCTCGACGCGCGGCGGCG
>Ga0335081_10012735_pt1 | contig 13616 bp, 14 predicted proteins | sample Lox_Sample_35_FD_206713 | JGI IMG/M metagenome (GOLD analysis project Ga0335081, IMG submission 206713) | Soil microbial communities from Loxahatchee National Wildlife Refuge, Florida, United States - Lox_Sample_3.5 | ecosystem: Environmental > Terrestrial > Soil > Wetlands | place: USA...
GAGGAGCCCCACCTTGAAGGCGTCCTGCGCATTCAGGCGCTCCCCGAAGTATATCATCTCCTTCGCCTTGCTCACCCCCACGATGCGCAGGAGGCGCTGCGTGCCGCCTGCCCCCGGGATTATCCCGAGGTTGGTCTCAGTGAGGCCGATCTGGCTCGACTCGGAGGCCAGCCTAAAGTCGCACGCGAGCGCGAGCTCGCAGCCCCCGCCGAACGCGTACCCGTCGATGGCCGCGACGACCGGCTTTGGCATCCTCTCGAAGAGGCTGAAGACCTCGAACATCCTCCTCGCCGACTCGAAGGCCTTCACGGGAGACGTGAACTCGAAGGCCGTCAGGTCTGCCCCGGCGCTGAAGGCCCTCCCTCCTTTTCCGGAGATGACGACGACCCTCACAGCCCCGTCTTTGGCTAGGTCGACGGAAACGGCCTCGAGCTCGTCCATCATCTTTGGGGTGATCGCGTTGTGGCGGTGGGGCCGGTTCAGCGTCACCCAGGCGAGTGGGGGCGCCTTCTCGAGGAGGACCTCTTCCAACTTGGTCTCTTTCGAGCTGTAGTCATAAAAACCTCTGCCCGACGACGAGCCGAGGTCGCCCGACTCCTCCATGCGGACGAGGAGGGGGTCGGGCGCGTACGAGTCGCCGTGGGCGGCCTGCTTCTTGCGCAGGGCGGCGACCGCCCTGTCGATCCCCCACGAGTCGGCGAGCTGGAGGATCCCCTCGGGGAAGCCCAGCCCGAGCTTCACGGAGGTGTCGAGGTCCTCCTTGGAGCAGACGCCGTTGCGCAGGAGCCACGCCGCCGCGTTTATCCCCACGGAGAAGACGAGCAGCGGGTCGAGGGCCTCGCCTTCGCCGCGGGCATAGGAAGCGCCGCCCCCTGAGTAGTCGTAGAACCCCGCGCCGCTCTTGCGCCCCAGCTTCCCGGCCTTCACCATCTCCGCCAGTGCCGGGGCGACGGGCAGCGAGGACTGGTCCCGGCCCTTCATCGTCTGCGACGCCGCGTAGATGACGTCCAACCCGGTGTAGTCCGCGAGCTCGAAGAGGCCCATGGGAAGGCCCACCTTGTTGACGCAGCAGGAGTCGACCTCCCGCATCGTCGCCTCTCCCCTGGCCACCACCCAAGCGGCCTCGTTAATCATCGGGCCGATTATCCTGTTCACGATGAACCCGGGCACGTCCTTCTCGCACACGACGACCCGCTTGCCCACTCCTTTGCAGAACGCGACGGCCCTCCTGACCGACTCGTCGCTGGTCCTCGCTCCCCTGACCACCTCCACGAGCGGCATCATGACGGGCGGGTTGAAGAAGTGGATTCCGACGACTTGCTCCGGCCTGCTGGTCGCCGTCGCAATCTCCGTGACCGGGATGCTACTGGTGTTCGTGGCGAAGAGAGACCCCTTCGAGAGCGCGTCGAGCCGGGCGAACAGCGCCTTCTTCAGGTCCAGGCCCTCCGGGGCTGCCTCTATGACGAGGTCGCAGCGGGCGGCCTCGACGAGCTCGGTGGTCGGGGTGATCGCCGAAACGACCTCCTCCGCCTTCCTGCTCGTGATGACGCCCTTCTCGGCGAGCTTAGACAGGCTCCACCTGATCTTCTCCATCGCCGAGTCCAGGAAGCGTCGCTCGACGTCGTAGAGGACGACCCTGTGCCCGGCGAGCGCCGCCACCTCCGCTATGCCGTGGCCCATGGTCCCGGCGCCGAGGACGGCCACGGAGGACGTCCCGTGGGCGTCAGAGGAGGCGCGACCGCTCAAGGCTAGGTCGTGCGAGGGGCGTGCTGCCCTTGTAAAGAGTTCTGCTTCGAGAGGGTTAGGGCGAAGTTCAGCCCGGCGGCGGAGAGATCATTATGATGTTGTCCCCCCTCACTATCAGCGTCCCCAGAGGAGCGGACTTGCCATCGGCGGATATGTCCTCGGCCTTTTCGAGGGAGAGGTTCATGTGCTGGTCGAAGCCCTGCAGCGAGCCCCTGATCACCTTTCCTCCCTTCAGCTTGATCAGGACGACCTTTCCGACGCTCGTCTCGAGCGCCTTGATTGCCATGTCCGCGGACATTGTGTCTAGATGCACCGGTTGAGATTGGGCGTCGCAGGCTGGCTTTATTAAATTGACGTATCCAGCGCTCAATCGAGAATTGAAACGACAGGTTGTGTCCAAGCACGACTCGAGGGAGCTCATCGCGGAGATCGAGCGCTCCGCCGGCATCCATCTCGAGGTGCCGCGCTCGGCCCAGGTCGAGATACTGGAGCCGGACGAAGAGTCGAAGTTCGTGATAATCGACGGGAGGTTTACCTTCGTGAGCGGCAGCGAGGGCGGCTACCTCCCATTCGTCGGGTCGGCGGACGCGGTCGGGCTCTTCCCTTCGGTGACCATCGACGAGGGCGCCCTGAAGTACATCATAAAGGGGGCAGACGTGATGCGGCCGGGCATCTCGAAGTACGACGACTGGGGAGAGGCGGGGAAGCTCGTCGTCGTGCGAGAAGACAAGAAGGGGAGGGCGGCGGCGGTGGGAAGGACCGCGCTCGCGAGCGCGGAGATGGCGGAGCTGAAGAAGGGCAACTGCGTCAAGAACTTGCACCACGCGGGAGACAAGTTCTGGGAGGCGTACAAGAAAATTTGACCTCTCGCATTATATATCGCATTTATGTTTAAAAGCGGGTAGAATGTATTCAACGGTGACAAGATTAGATTGGAATCGAGCTTAACGACAGAGTCCGGAGAGGGGGCTTCGCAGGAGGGGTCGGGGATGCTCCTAAAGGCCCTGCAGCTCCGAAGCGCTGAGGACCTCCAGGCGATACAGGACGACGTCGCGAAGAGGACGATAGTGATACTGCGGGTCACTCCGCTCGCTCAGAAGAGCGTGGAGGACCTGAAGACCGTGGTCGAGCAGCTGTACGAATTTGCGACCTCGATAGGCGGGGACATCGCGAGGCTGGGCGAGGAAAGGATAGTCATTACGCCGCCCGGCGTCCGGATCTGGAGAGGCTCGCTCTCGGGCTAGAACACTCGTATCGCTTCTTGCACCGCTGGCCTCAGCGCAGGCACCCTGTAGATGCGCTGTATCACGTAGGCCAGGTTCTCTATCTTCCTCTTGTCCCCGTGCTGCACTATGACCTGCTGGAGCTTCGGGCGCATCTTGCCGATGAACCTGATTATCTCGTTGTAGTCGCTGTGACCGCTGAAGCCCTCGACCTTCTGGGTTGCGGCCTTGACGTCAACTATCTTGATCTTGCCGTTGTCGCCCATCAGGCTCGCCTGGTGCGTGCCGTCGAGGACTCGCCTGCCCAGGGTGCCCTGGACCTGGTAGGAGACGAAGAGTATCTTGTTCCTCTCGGAGGGCGCTATGTGCTCGAAGTATTGGAGGACCGGCCCGCCCTCGAGCATCCCCGAGGTCGCCATGATGACCGCCGGGCCCTCCCTCAGCGCCTCGTCGCGGTTCGAGGGGTGCTCGATGGAGGTGAAGTACTCGCTCACGAACGGGTTGACGCCCTGGTCGAGGATCTTACTCCGGAGCTCCCTAGAGAGGTAGTCCGCGTAGGAGACGTGTATGGCCGTGGCCTCAGAAATCATCCCCTCGAGGAAGACCGGCGCCTCGGTGAGGACCTTGTTCCTCATGTAGTGGTCGAGCACCAGGATTATCTCCTGCGCCCTGCCCACAGCGGGTATCGGGATGAGCACCTTCCCGCCGTTGGCGAGGGTGTTGTTGATGGCGTTGACGAAGTTCATCTCCACCTCGCCGCGGGGTGGCATGATGTCCTCCTTGTTGCCGTAGGTGGCCTCCGTGATGAGCGTCTCGACGCGCGGGTAGTTCCAGCTCGCGGAGTCGAAGAGCTGGGTCCGCCCGTACTTGTAGTCGCCCGTGTAGACGATGTTGTGGACCCCCTCGCCGATGTGGAGGTGCACCGTCGCGGAGCCGAGGATGTGGCCCGCGTTGTTGAGGACGAGCTTGATGTCTGGCGAGATGTCCGTGACCGTGCCGTACTGGAGGGTGATGGTGTGCTGAATAAGGTCCCGTATGTCCTTCTGGTCGTAGAGGACCCTCCCTCCCTCCATCTGTGCTATCTTGATGAAGTCGTTCTGGAGCAGCGTCATCAATGGTAGCGTGGGCTCCGTGCAGTAGACGGGGCCTTCGTAGCCGAACTTGTAGAGCGCCGGAAGGAAGCCCATGTGGTCCAGGTGGGCGTGGCTCAGGACGACCGCGTCTATCTCGTTGAGGTTGATGTCCGCCCAGTCGAGGCGAGGGTAGGCGTCCCAGCTGTTCTTCGCGCCTGGGGAGATCCCGGCGTCCATCAGGACCTTGCTCTCCGACGTCTCGACGAGGAAGGAAGATCTCCCGACCTCCTGTCCAGCCCCGAGGCACTTTATCGTGACCTGCTCCGCGGAGGTGTATCTAGGCCTGAAGATCGTCTCGCCGAGCTCCCTGTAGAACTTCTCCCTCTCGTCGCTCCCCGTCCTGAGCGCGTAGTACATGCTCTGGATGGCCGACGACGCGATGTGCGGGGCCTTCCTGACCCTGAGCTTCCAGCCCGTCTTCCCCATCAGGTCGCCGAGGTCGTAGCCCACGTCAGGGGAGAGCACCCGGGGGTTGTTCGCCTCGAGGGTGACCTCGCCCGTCGCGTCGTCGAAGAAGAAGTTCGTGACCCCGGCCTCCACGGGAAGCGACTTTTCGAGGATCGCCTTTGCGTCCTGCTCGGACTTCCGAATCGTCTTCTCGGTGCGCGTGACGACCCGCTTCTTCACGGTGTTGACTATCTCGGAGATGATGTAGTTGTTCTGGTGGAGGTACCTCGGGTTCTTCGTGTAGAGCGCGATCCGCGGGCCCTCGTACTCGATCCTGGTGATCTGAGCCTCCGCTGGGATACTGTTTAGAATCGTCCCCATGAGGCTTACGTGGTTCGCCTTTTGCGCCATGGCTAATCGTTAACCTTCGGGCCTCTGAGCCCCTGCGGCATCCTGGCCGTCGTGCTTGCCTTCTGCGCCAAACCCTAACTGCGTCCCGCGAACTGAGCGAGGAGCTTCTCCTTCTCCTGCTCTGAGACCTCCCTGAATCCCGCCTTGTCTATGATGGCGATGTCAAAGTGGTCGCCGGTGTAGACGTTGCGCTTCATCGCCGCGATTATCGCGTTGGCGGCGAGCGTGACCCCCTTGGAGACGGTCATGCCCTCCTGGAACCCCTCCTCGAGCACTCCGAAGGCCACCGGAGAGCCGCTCCCCGTGGCCGTCACCTTCTCGGGGATTGCCGACCCGAAGAGGTCCACGTTGTAGATGGAGCCGCCGGTCCTGTCGTAGCCCCCGACGATCACTATCGCGATGTAGGGATAGTAGCGCGAGCCGAAGAGGATGTTGGAGACGATCCGCGCGGCAGACTTGACCGGGAGAGGGATCCCCTTCTCGATCCTGTAGCTGCTCGCGTAGTACTTGAGGCTGTCCACGACGTTCTGCGCGTCAGCCACCCCTCCCGATATCGTCACGGCGAGGTGCCGGTCGACCTGGAGGAGCTTCTTGCCCCTCTTGTGCGCGATGTAGCCCCCCGCCGTGACCCTCGTGTCGGTCGCGAGGACCACGCCGTCGGAGCAGACTATCCCCACGGTGGTGGTGCCGTGATACCTGGCCTGTTCTGGGATTTTTTGGGTCGGCGCGTTCAAGCTCTATTTTCTCTCTCTATCTGTATCGATGATTGATTGGATATGCATCCGGAATTGCCCTCGGGAGAGGACGAAAAATGGTTGCTCTGCGTCGCTTAATTAACCTTTGCATGAACGAGGCCGTCTATCGACGGACTGACGGTCTCAGTTGCCGCGCGGTCTTTTGGCTTTCGCCTCTCTTACCCCTTTCTTTCTCGGCGGCAGCTTGGACGACGAGCTTGCTGGCCATCGCCAGTCCTTGGGCGACTTCCCGAAAGTCGGTCTCCTTCTCGTTGACCGAGGCGGGTCTGGTTCCACCTCGCCGGCGGGGGGAAAGTCATCTTCGGACACAACGACTCCGAACGTGCGACCAATCTCCGGCCCGATGATCGCATCAGAGGATGCTCCGGCCTTTGGCTGACGTCGTTGCGGGGTATCTTCAGGGGGGTCTTGCCCCGGCCCTATCTCCCCCAGAGCGACGATTACCTCTCGCTGGTCGAAGGCGTTGATCGCCGAGCAGAGCTTGCAGGGGACGCCGAAGCCAACGGCGTGGTACCACGCCTTCCGAAAATCCTCGCAGGTCTTGCCCACCCCCAGTCTCCTGGCGAGGATGGTGATGACGCTCATCGCTTTGGCGCCTTTCGACAACGTCGTTAGCGCATAATAACCTAGACGACGCCGCAGGCGACTGGTCTGCGAAGCCTTTATCCTCGGGGTTGCCAGCGTCAGAGCCGATGCCGCTGGGCTCCCACACGATGGAGTTTCCTCGGCGCATCCGGATAGGAGACGGGATCCTAAGGGAGCTCGGCGACTTCATAGAGTTCCCGGCCGGGAAGTGGTCCGCGGTCATAGCCTCGGGGGCTAACGTCCAAGAGAAGGTGAGGGGCGTGGTCACAAAGTCGATAGACGTCCCCCTCGAGTGGGTGGAGGTCGACTCCTCTGACCTGCGGAACGTCGAGCGGGTCATCAAGGCCTCGTCCAAGGCTTACTGCATCGTAGGGATAGGCGGCGGGAAGAGCGTGGACGTCGGGAAGCTCGCCGCGTACCGGATAAACCTCCCCTTCTTCTCTGTCCCTACGAGCGCGTCTCACGACGGGATCTCCAGCCCATTCGCCTCTATCTCCGGAACCGGGACGCACTACTCCGAGCGCGCCAAGCCGCCGGTCGGGATCCTTGCAGACATCGGCGTCATCGCGGCCGCACCGAGGAGGCTCGAAGCGGCGGGCTGCGGGGACCTGGTCTCGAAGCTGACGGCCGTGAAGGACTGGGAGCTCGCTAGCAGGGAGGCGGGGGAGTACTTCGGCGGCTACGCCGCCAACCTCGCGCTCATGAGCGCGCAGGTCTTCCTAGACGGGTCCAAGGAGATCGGGGCGTACGACAAGGTCTCCGCGCGCGCCCTGGTCGAAGGCCTCATCAGCGCGGGGGTCGCGGCCGGGATAGCGGGGAGCAGCCGCCCCTGCAGTGGCTCGGAGCACCTCTTCAGCCACGCCCTGGACGCCATCTGCCCGGGCAAGGGGCTCCACGGAGAGCAGTGCGGCATCGGCACGATAATGATGGCGTCGCTCCACGGCCTCGATTGGGAGAACGTCCGGAGGGCGCTGAAGGACGTCAACGCGCCCACTTCTGGGGCGGAGCTCGGGATCTCCGACGACGAGATAAAGCGCGCCCTCCTCGAGGCGCCCTCGATAAGGCCGGAGCGCTACACCATACTCTCGAAGGTTAGGCTCGACAAGAAGGCCGCGGGCGAGCTGGCCCGGAAGACTGGAGTGATATAGCGCAACTACGCCGTCTGCTTCGCTTCTTCCTTGTTATCTGCGGTTTGGGGCTCAGCCGGCGATTCTGCTGAGGGCTTGCTCTTGGCCTTGCCCGCTTCCTCCTTGCGCGGGTAGACCTCTGTGTAAGTGACCTTCGCCACCTCTGGGACGAAGTGGAGCACGTCGTTCGCTATGCCCCTCTTGATGAACTGGAGGCCCTCGACCAAGAAGGCCTCGTCTGGTATCGTGACCGCGACCTCTCCCTCGTTCTGGGTGAACGCGAGCTTCTCGCCCTCGCCGGGGAAGCGCCTCTTGATGAGCGAGCGAATCGTGTCCTCCCCCGGCTCGACCTTCCTCACCACCTCTATGTCGTACACCAGCGTCTTGCCGGCCAGCCTGTGATTGAAGTCGACCTGGGCTCTCCCGGACCCGATGAACCGGACGACCGCGACGCGGTTGTCCATCTCGACCTCGTCCCCGACCCTGAGCTCGTCGGCCTTCTCTCCGAACTTGCGGAGCGGCACCATCCTCAGCAGCGTCGGGTCCCTTCCACCCCACGCCCTGTCCGGCGGGAGCTCGGCGGTCTTCTTCTCGCCCACGTCCATCTTGGCGATCTCCTCGTCCAAGCCCTTCAGGACCCATTCCTCACCGACCGCGACGAGACGGGGCTCGTACCTGCGGTCGGCGTCGTAGATGTCCATCTTCTTGGCCTCGTCCTCGATGGTGGTCTCTATGGGTTCGCCGGTGTCCTTCACCTTGGCGGAGTAGTTGACATAGACGAGAGTCCCTTTGGCGAACGGCATTTGTTGTGAAGCACCATCGTCGTTCCGGGTCAGTTTAAATGCTTAGTGCTTAGGGTCCACGCACGGCAACGTCGGCCACCCGCTTGGGGTCGACATGGTAGCCGAGCTTGGAGAAGACCTTGGCCATCGCGTCGACGGTCGTCTGGATGTTCGCGCTCGTGACGTTGCCCATCGAGCCCAGCCTCAGTATCTTCCCCTTGAGCGGGCCAAAGCCCCCGGTTATGACAACGCCGTGCTCTTCGTCGAGTATGGCCCTGAACTTCTCGTCGTCGACCCCCTTCGGGCACTTTACGGTGATGACGGTGTTCGACCGGCAGCTCTTCTCGGCGAAGGGCTCGAGGCCCATCGACTCGATGGCCGAGTACAGCTCGTTCGCGCACCTCACGTGCCTCGCGACCCTCTTCTCTAGCGTCTCCTCCACCAGCGCGGCCAAGGCCTCGTCGAGCGCGTAGTACAGCGAAACGGCCGGGGTGTACGGAGTGTAGCCGTGCTCGAGGAAGTCCAGGTGCTTGGCCAGGTCGAAGTACCTGACGGTGGGCGGGGTCTTCTTCACGAAGTCCGCCACCCTTCCGTTCAGGGAGACTATGACGATGCCGGGCGGCGCCGCGATGCACTTCTGGCTGGCGGTGACACACATGTCCACGCCCCAGGCGTCGACGGGGACCGAGTATCCGCCCATGCTGGAGACCCCGTCCACGACCATGAAGGCGCCCTTGTCGTGGGCGGCCCCGGCTAGCTGCTGGATGTATGGGATCGCGCAGCCGGTGCTGGTCTCGTTGTGCACCGTATAGACGGCCTTCAGGTTGTCCGTCCTCCGGATGGCCTCCTTGACCTCGTCGAGTCGAGGGACGTTCCCAGGCTCCGCGAAGACCTTCACGACGTTGCCGCCCGCCAGCTCTATGGCTTCGGCCAGGCGCTGCCCGAACTCGCCGTAGACCGGGACGACGACGTTGTCCCCTGGTCTGACAAGGGCGAAGGCGACCGCCTCGACCCCTCCGGTCCCCGACGCCGTGATGGTCACGATGTGTTCCTTGGTCTGGAACAGGTACTTGCCCTTCTCTGTGATGCTCTCCAGGAGGGCGGTGAAATCGGTCGACCTGTGGTTGATCATCGGCTTTAGCATCGCGTTCATGACCCTGTCCGAGACGTTGGTCGGCCCAGGAATCATGAGGAGCTTCTTGGCTGGCTGGACCTCAGACATAGGCTTCCCCCTCACCCCTCTCCTTCAAGGTCTTTGTGAATCATGCTTCTAACTCTCTCCACGCCCCCGATGCTCTTCACCATGGAGGCGACGGGCTCTGGCACCAGCTTCTCCCACTCCTTCATCTCGAGGATCCTGTTTCTGACGTTGGTCGCCGAGTAGCTGGACCTCTGGAGGTAGGGAACGGCCTCGACCCTCATCCCCTGCTCCTTCAAGAGCCTGGTCGTCAGGCCATCGTTTGTGAACACCCTCGTGAACGGGGGGACGGTTATTCTCAGGATCTCAGGCCAAAGAGAGTGGGATATCGTGTCGGCGATTGGGACGGCCATCCACCTATCTGGCTTGACGTCGCTCCCGTCGAGCGCCGCCTTGATCATCGCGATCCTCTCGCCGGCCGTGAACGGGTTGTCGCGCTCGTGGCTCTTCTGTGAGCTCCCGATGACGATGTAGAGGTAGTCTACCTTCTTCAGGGCATAGCGGACGGCTTCGAGGTGCCCGTTGTGGAAAGGCTGGAATCTCCCCACAAGTACGCCGACGGTCAAGCTCTTCTATGCCTGCGGGACTTCGGTGAGTATTTAAGCGGTTTTCGCCGCTCTCCCGCAGTCACGACGCGAACGCATCGCCCGGCACCCTCCCTATCCGGCCCGGTAGAGGTGGACGGATCCTTCGGGGAGGGCGGGGGGCAAATCCTGAGGACTGCGGTCTGCTTCTCCATGGTGCTAGGGGTCCCCATACACGTCACCAAGATCAGGGCGGGGAGGAAGGTGCCGGGGCTCCGCCCCCAGCACTCTGCCACGATAACGATCCTCGGAGATATCTGCTCCGCGGAGGTCGAGGGGGCGGCCGTGGGGTCCACCGAACTCTCGTTCTCGCCGGGAGAGGTGAAGTCGAGCCGAGGGTCGTTCAACCTAGGGACGGCGGCGAGCATCCCCCTTGTCCTCCAGGCGGTGATACCAGCCGTCTCCTTGATGGGCAAGTCGTACGACATGGAGCTGGTAGGAGGGACGGACGTGCCGTGGAGCCCGACCTCGGACTACATCGAGAGGGTCGTGTCCCCGGCGATGGCGGCGGTCGGGATAGGCTTCACGTTCAAGGTCGAGAAGCGCGGCTACTACCCCAACGGCGGGGGGCGGGCGAGCCTCCACGTCGACCCCTGCGAGCGGGTCGGGGCGCTCGAGCTCGCCTCGGAGCGGGGCGAAGGGGAGGGCGGGAGGCCCTCCCTGGTCAGCAGGTGCGGGGAGCTCCCGGTCAGCGTGGCCGAGAGGCAGGCGAGGGCCGCCGTTACCGTGCTGCGAGCCCGCGGGGTGGAGGTGGGCGAGAGGGACGTCCGCCTGGAGGACTCCGTCTCCCCAGGGAGCTCGCTACTCGTCTCACTGGTGGGAGGGCGGTGCTACATAGGCGGTGACTCGATCGGGGCGCGAGGGAAGCCGGCCGAGACGGTCGGAAGGGAGGCCTCGGATACCTTCCTGACGGCGTACTTCACCAAGGCGAGGGCGGACATACACCTCGCCGACATGCTCGCCCCGGTGCTCTGCCTCTCCGACGCCCCCTCGGCGCTCCTCATCCCCTACGTCACCGAGCACCTAAGGACGAGCCTCCACGTCGCGAGGCAGTTCACCTCCGCCGACCACGAGTTCGAGGACCGGGGAGGCGCCTCGCTGCTCTCCATATCGCCTCAGCGAGCAAAATAGCTAATAACACCGCGCCAACGGCGACCACTCGGTCGTCAACAGAAATGTCGTTTGATGCATACATACCCGGAGCGACGGCGGTCGGTGTGACCTACAAGGACGGGGTCGTGCTCGGGGCCGAGCGGAGGATCACGCTCGGCAGCATGGTTGTTAGCAAGAAGGGCAAGAAGGTCTTCAGGGTGACCGACAGCGTGGGCGCGGTCTGCGCCGGGATGGTCGCGGACATGCAGAACCTGGTGAAGGAGGTGGGCGTCTACGCGAAGCTCAAAGAGCTCGAGGCGAAGAGGCAGCTGAATGCCTCCGCGGTCGCAAAGCTCACCTCGGTGATAATGTTCGAGAGGAGGTTCTCTCCCCTGCTGACCCAGGTTATCCTGGGCGGCGTCGACGTGAAGCCGAAGATCTGGGTGCTAGACCCCCTCGGGAGCCTTCTCACGGACGAGTATGCCTCGGTCGGCACCGGCGCCGAGATGGCGACGGGAGTCATGGAGGCGGGGTACACCGCGGGGATGTCGGAGAAGGACGCTAGGGAGCTGACCGTGTCATCGATAAAGGCGGCGATAGAGAGAGACTCGATGAGCGGAAACGGGATAGACCTCCTGACGCTCGACAAGCAGGGCTTCCGCGAGGAAGCGATTCCGACCTAGTCTCGAAGGCCTACTTCACTCGGGGACGCTCTCAGAGTGGAGCTTTCCGTCCTTCAAGGACACGAAGAGGAACCTGTTGTCCTCAAAGACTAGCGTGAGCTCGTTCTCCTTCTCCGTCACAGTAAGGAGCCGCTTCTCGACAATCCCGCTGAACTTTGCCATCTGGCCTGGCCTCTCAGGCCAGTTTATTTCTGTCTTGCGTCTGGCGCTGTGTCAATCGGCGAAGGAGGAGAGCCGCGTGTTGTTCTTCTGGGCTGAGTACTCCTCCACGCTCTTCCCGGTAGCTCCCTTGACGAGCGCCCTGATGACCTCGTCCATGCTCTTGCTCCTGTTCCTCTCCTTTATCGCCTTCAAGACCCTGTGAGTGTCGCCGTGGACCTTGACGCCTTTCGTCACAAGCATTTGTCCGTCTCCCGCCGGGCGTCGCTTGAAAAGGTTCCGAGGGTGTCGAAGGGTGGATGACTCAGTATCGTCGCGAGTTCATCATCTGGCCCGGAGCTTATCTGGGCCTCTGACTGGGACGGCGTTTACCTCATCGTCGGAAAAATCCGACCTCGAGCTCCTTTTAGGCTTTTTGCTGGCGGAAGGCGAGCGAAGCCGGTCGAGACGCGCGGACCTCGGGCCCGAGGGCCCGAGACCCGGCGAACGTTAATATCCTCCACGCACGCAATCCTTGCGCAGATGTCCCTCGACCCAACGACGCTCCTCATCGGGGTGGCGGCTGGCGGGGCGGCCGGTCTCGGAATCTCCTACGCGGTGTTCTATCCAAGGGGGAAGAACCGGAGGGTGCAGGTGATGCAGAGAGACGAAGGAGGCCAGCTTCGCAAGAAGACCGTGACCGCAGACGAACTCGAGAGGTCGAGGAGGGAGATGCGCACGTTGTTGCTGGAGAGGGACCTCCTGTCCGCGGCCCTCACCAAGGTCTATGAAGCGGAGAACGAGGGGAAGATCACGCGCGAGGAGAGGGAGATGATAGCCAAGAGGTACAGCTCCCAGATCAGGGACATGGAGTCCAAGCTGAGCGACAAGGAGCTGATCGTGGAGGTCGGGGAGCTCGAAGGACTGAGGGACGAGCTCATGACGCTCTTCAAGGAGAAGATAGGGAACATCGAGACCAGGCTGGACCAGGCCAAGGAGAGGCTGCCCAGCGTGGCGCAGCAGGCCAAAGGCGCCGAGCCCCCGATGGCAGCCGGCGCGAGGTCCAAGTCAGCGGCGTCCGTCGTGGCGACCGTCTCCGCCCAGTCGTCGCAGAGCGAGGACCTCGAGAAGGCGGTGGAGCGCAAGGCCCCCAAGAGGGACGACACAGAAGGCGAGAGGAGGGTCAAGGCCATCCGCGACGAGGTGATGGAGGCCCTCGAGAGGCTGGAGCAGATAGACTCTAGGAAGGAGAGCGAAGGGACTTGAGCGCCAACACATCCCCTTCAGAGAAGCTCGGGAAGGAGCTCGCTTCAGGCATCAAGGATGGAGACGTCGTGGGCCTGGGGAGCGGGTCGACGGTCGCGCGACTGCTTCCGGTGATGGTGAAGGACATGCGAGACAGAGGCGTCGAGGCGCAGTGGGTCCCGACGTCCCTTCAGATTCAGCTCGTTGCCCTCGAGCTCTCGCTCAGGACCGTGCCCCTCACCACCCCGGACGTCGTCAAGGTGGTCGACGGGGCAGACCAGGTGGACGGGAAGCTGAACATGATAAAGGGAGGAGGAGGTGCGCTGCTGAAGGAGAAGGTCCTGCTGAGCAGCACGAAGCGCGCGGCAATCGTGGCCGACGAGAAGAAGTTCGCGGAGAAGCTGTGCATGCACGACGTGCGAGTCCCCGTCGAGGTGACGCCCTTCGCCCGGGAGACCGCGGCGGCGAGGCTGAAGAGGGCGGGGAGCAAGGACGTCAGGATAAGAGTGGACCAGAGGGGATTCCCC
>Ga0335081_10012736_pt1 | contig 13615 bp, 10 predicted proteins | sample Lox_Sample_35_FD_206713 | JGI IMG/M metagenome (GOLD analysis project Ga0335081, IMG submission 206713) | Soil microbial communities from Loxahatchee National Wildlife Refuge, Florida, United States - Lox_Sample_3.5 | ecosystem: Environmental > Terrestrial > Soil > Wetlands | place: USA...
CTGGCATCCAGCTCCAGATTTTGCGGGTCAGTCTCGAAATCATAAAGGTGAGATCCTTCAGACAACTTCGAGATATTAATCGTCAGATCGCTCACCGCGCAGCCCATCCGTGATAAAACCACCGCTAAACAAGCAAAAGCAAGGCGTTAACCTTGCTTCAGTGTCACAGCGTTTTTGATGAAATATCGGGGCTTTCCTCCGAAAGCGCTGAAAATATAACCAAAACGTCCAAGAGATGCAAGGATAAACCCGTCCTGCACGACGAATGCGAATTGCACTACTGACGTGCGCTCAAAAACGGAACCGCAGAAATTCAGAGAGAACGGAAACCTACAACTGTTTTTCTGCTACGACCCCAGGCTCAGGTGACAGAGTGAGTAACAAGTGTCCTTTGACGTGTTCGACTGTCTCCGTGAGGGCATCCTGAAATTTGTCAAAATCCTCTTTGTACAAAAAGATCTTGTGCTTCTCGTACTCCTCTTCACCAATTCTCTTGCTCTCCGTGATCGTTATATAGAAGTCCTTCTCAGATTTCGTCGACTTCACGTCGAAGAAATACGTGCGCTTCCCTGCCCGTACTCGCTTCGTGAAGATTTCATCTTTATAGGTGTTTTCCAACGTCCATGCCTCCCGTAGATGATCGAATGATCCGTTGATTATTGAAGATACTGCAAGATGAACTCTGTTCTGGATCGTTTCGCTATTTCCGAATGACGGCTACTTTGCCGTTCGCAACCTGATTCCCGTTGTCCGCGAACGCAACGATGAAGTAGACGCCTGTCGCAACGTAGTTTCCGCGCCGATCTCTGCCATCCCAGAACGCTCTTCCGCCACCTTGTGCGGCAAATTCTCTGACCAGGGTACCATTGACCGCGAGGATTTTGATCGTGGAATTCGAGACAAGGTTGCTGATGATCAGTGGTTGACTATTGGGAAGAGTATATGGATTTGGCCCGAATGCGAGTTTTGCGTATGACTGGAGTGGCTGAACAGCGGGAATCTGAAGGCTCGATAGTCCATTTTGGGTGCCAATGTATGCGATGCCGTGCCGCTGATCGATCGCAATCGATTGAACGTCGTTGTCGACAAGCTTGCCGCCCGTGTTGATCACGGTATACTGGTTCAGGAGCTGTGTCCCGTCAGAATTGACCACGAAAACTCCTTCTTTCGTGCCAATCCACTTATCGTTGAGTCCGTCGACGGCAATGGCCTGAATCGACTGCTCTCTCAACGGAAAGGACGAGATCATGCTGTTCATTGGATCCAAGGGTTGCGTAATGATCGTGACTCCCAGATCCGTACCCACCCACACGCTGTTGTCTTGATCGACCGCGAGAGAGAGGATGGTATTGTTTGGAAGACCATCCGACGTCGACAGGTACCCCCATCCTGCTGTGCTTTCCGTGCCGTGAACCGTCAGTCCTTCGTTGTAAAAATAGAGTCCGGTGGCATATTTCAGTGAAGGCTCGGAATTTGCCATCCATTTCGTTCCGTTTTGATCGACCACGATCGAGGAAAAGAATCCATCGCACGGAATCGAATTGCATCTGACATACTGGAATGTCGAATCATTCACAAGCTCCGCAAGATAATTCCCGTTTACTGCGGTCCTATCTGCAAACCACGTGAAACCCTGAAGATCCACGGCGGCGCCGCCAATAACGACAAAGAGCGGATTGGAAGCAAGGGCACTGCTAAGGGAGGGGGTTGTCGCCGAATTCAATTGCCGCCGAATAGAATCATCCACGACTTCAATAACACCGTTTCCCCACGAGCTCATCCACACGGAGCCGTTCGCTCCCCCTGAGACTTTGTAGTAATCATCCGTGCCCATCGTGGGATAATTCGCGAAGGTGAAATTCTTCCACTGGATGCCTTCTGCCAGGGAGGGATCATAACGATAGAAACCTCTCCCTGCACCATTGATTCCGGTAGCAGCCCAGACTACACCTCCAGTCGTGACATACAAACTGACGAACAGATTGGATTGGGGTCCATTGGGCTCTTTGAAACTCCACTGCGACCCATCCCACTCTGCCACTCCTCGAGTCCCTGTCCCAACGTAGACTTTCGACATATCCGAACTCTCGGCAAGCGCTGACGCTTGAATAGAACCCTCGGAAGCCAGAACCTCGGGAGAACCGTCGATCGTGGCGAGTGATGCCACGGACGAGCTGTTCGCGCTGTTCCAGGCAAAGAAAAGGCTGTTTTCCGTCGGCACGATTCCGGCGATGGAATTTCCACTCGTCGAACTGATTGACCGAAATGAACTGCCGTTCAGCACGTACAAGCCATTCACCGTCCCCGCGACGAGGGTGTCGTGATATGTCACCAACGTTGTGACGCCGCTTGTGGGAAGACCCTGAGCGGAAGCGTACGTGATCCAGGATGTCGGGGCCGATAGATTCGGGGATGAAAGTGGCGCGCCTGCAATGCCTTGATTGGTTGCGACAAAAACGTAATTCCCAGACACGGCCATTCCGGACACGACCGGTTGTGTGGCAAAACCAAAGCTGGCGTACGTGTCGCCAAACTCCCAGCGCGAAACAATAAATACAGAGACGCCAAAATCCGAAACGACGTACACCGAATCTCCCGCGCCCAGAAATTCGCGAATCGCCTTTTGGGTCCTGCTGGAATTCGCAATGTCTTGAATTGACTGCCATGTGTTTGAAGTCTGATCAAACACATCGATCGCGCCATTCGAAGACCCGATCCAGATTCGATTCTTCTTGTCCACCATCAATGCTGTCAAGTCATTCGTGCTCAGGTTCTCGGAGTTCGTCCATTTCGAATATGTTCCATTGGTCTCATCATACACGAACATCCCACCACCAGTTGCGGCGATGAGACGACCTGACGAATAGACGATTGACCGGACTGATTTCATGTCCGTGAAGTTTCTCCATTGACTGGCTTGGTTTTGTTGCGCACCGCACGGTGAAAGGACAAGCGCACCACCGAATACTGCTATTGCCAGAAGCCTCTGCATGTGAACCAATCAAACAACTTGACGCCGCTTAGGAAAACAGCCTTTTCTTCATTGCATCAACGACCTGGATCGGGACACAATACGCTCCGAACGCCGCTTCGTCATTCCTTTTTCCACCGTGGAAATCGGAGCCACCGCTTTCCAGCAGAAAATATTGGCTGACAACTCCACGGTAGTGCTCTTGACGCGCTTCGTTGTGTGACGGGTGCACAACTTCGATCCCATCAAGACCAGCTTTGATCAGCAACGCAAGCTCAACTTCGGAAGTGTACTTTCCCGGGTGGGCCAGAAAAGAAAGGCCGCCGGATTGAGAAATCAAACGAATTGCTTCTTCGGGGCTCAGTTGATATTTCTTCTCATATGCGGGACCACCTACGCCGATATATTTCGCAAAAGCTTCCCTGTACGAATCAATGAACCCTTCTTCCATCATCGCACTGGCAATATGAGGACGTCCCAATGAGCCGACACCTGCCTGTTCCTGGACAGATTCGAACGTGATGGGGATGTTGATCTTGTTCAGCTTCTCGACAATTCGTTCAGCCCGTTTCAGCCGCTCGTACCGGAAGAACGACAGATAATCCAGAAGATTCCTGTTCTTCTGATCGATGAAATACGCAAGAATGTGGACATCCTTCTCCCCCATCGCTGCGCTTAACTCAAGGCCTGCAATCACTTCAACACCCACAGCTTTGCCGTAGTCCACGGCTTCGTCCAACCCACCAATGTTGTCGTGGTCGGTGATGGAAATCGTGGAAATCCCCGCCTCCCGAGCTTTATCTACGATTTCGCGTGGTGCAAATGCACCGTCGGAATATGCGGTGTGTAAATGAAGGTCGGCTCGATTACTCTCGGAAGGGGATGTGCCTTTCCTTTGCTCCGCCTCCGCCATCTCAGGCATCACGTTCTTCTGTTGTTCCTCTCAGCCTTGATTCCTCTGTCACCAGCGAACTTCGCTGCGCCAGAGCCGTGGAAGACCCTACAGGTGCGTCTTCCGGAATGCTTCGTAATCGCTAATGGTAAGCTTATTCCCCTTTAGTTGGATGGACCCTTCCCGGACAAATTGGTGCAACATGCGCGAAACGGTTTCGCGCGATGTGCCAGCCATGTTCGCCAGGTCTTGTTGAAGGGGCAAATCGTCTATCTCGACTTTTCCCTTGCGGAAAATTCCAACATCATCTGCCAAGATGAGCAGCACATTGGCAACCCGTCCCGCAGCGTCTTTCAAGGAAAGGCTCTTTATTTGCATGTCCGCTTTGCGCAGTCTCATGGCCATTTCGGCAAGAAGTGCTATCGCAATCGCCGGGAACTGGTGCATCGATTCGAGAAAATCACGTCGGTGGATCATGAACAATTCCGCTTTCGAAATTGCCACAACACTTGCAGAGCGCGCCAGTCCATCCAGCAACGCCATTTCTCCGAAGAACTCGCCAGGCCCGAACATCGAAAGGATTACTTCACGTCCCTCGACATCGGTTCGGACAACCTTCACTTTCCCGGATATGATGACGAAGAGTGCCGCTCCGCTTTCCTTTTCCAGGACCACGATGTTACCCTTTTTGTACCGCTGTCTTGTCCCGAGCTTTGCTATCCTTTCCAATTCCTTGTCTTCAAGGTCGGCAAAGATAGGGACATTGCGCAGAAAGCTGTATTCTTCTGACGACATCTTCTTGGCGGAATGGCGTGAGGAGACTGAATGACCGGTATCTGCTTTAAAAACTGCAAATAATATATCGTCCGTAACCCTGAAATGCAAGACAATAATCAGGCAACAACCACGCCTGCTGTTCGATCCGTGAGCATCACGCTTCCTTCACCACTCTTTTTCAGTACAAGTCTGTTTTGAATTCGGGAATGAGCTTCGGCGAAGCCGCCAGGAGATGGTTTATGATGATAAATCGCACCGGCCGAGATGCGTGGTCGAATGGACGAGCGTCGACAGAATGCTGTTGCAGCTGCATTCTCAAAAATGATTTTATCATTCCGATAGAAGGAGATAGGTCAAGACGCCGAAGCTGACCTCAGTGATGATCAGTGATACCCCGGCCCAAGCGTCAAGTCGTCGGACTTTGGAGAGAAGAGTCGGATCGCGATTGACAACATACGAGTCAAAGGTATTGTCAGAGCTGGTTTTGAAATAGGCGGAGAGAGCTCCGGAAATGATCATGGTGGATCCTGCTGCGTACCCCATCCAGCTTTTCGTGCGGTCGGTGTTCGATGGAACAACAAACAAGATTGGACTTTGCTCTGACTCCTGTGCTTCGTACCGGAACATTCCGTTGGTCGGAGCGCCACCGAATTGCACGATGCACGATTGGGTTTGAAACGACGCAACGTTGACAGTGTCACACGCGGAAACACAATCCCAGAAGCGCGCAGAGGGATAGAACGATCTCAGAACATGAATCCCCGACGTTGTCACCACACTGTCAAGCGGCGTTACGCCCAGGAATGTTGAATCGTCGTAGACTTCAGCCCCCTCCGGATTGCTCCTGACGGTAAGCCAGGCAGATCGGCGAACAGGAGTCCCTGAGTCCAACAGTGTGGAATCAGGTTTCTCCTGCGCGTATCCCCGCGACAAGGCAGACACTGACAAAACGATTACAAAGAGTCTCTTCAGCAAGGCCTCCTCATCTGAGCGCCGTGACGTAATTGTCCTCAGAAGTCACGAGCAGAGTTCCATTCCAAATGACCGGCGAGACTTTGATCCTGCCAGGCGCTTCATAGTGCCAGATTTCTTTTCCGGATTGAATATCAAGCGCGTAGAGGTTTTTGTCAAGTGAACCAACGTACACAAAATCCCTCGTTACGAGAGGTGCAGAATTAATGACACTCTTGGCCTCAAATTTCCAGACCGGGCTGCCGTCTTCGACTCTCAGGGCGTAACAATGACCATCAGCCGTCCCGACGAACACAAGAGAATCATTGGTGGACGCCGAACCAAAAACTCTTGATTTCGTGTCGAACGACCACACCATGGTTCCCGATTGAACATCCAGGCAATACAGCTTCCCGTCCAATGATCCAACTACGACGCATCCCTTGACGATAATCGGAGAAGCAAAGATACTCTGGCTCGCTTTAAACTTCCAGATTTCTTCACCGGTCGCGCGGTGAACGGCGTAGACTCCTCCATCATCACATCCAAAGACGACAACATTTCCGTCGGTGGCCGGGGACGAGCGGACGGGCTCCCGAACGTCCTCCTTTGCCGGTTGGAATTTCCACACTTGATCGCCATTGAAGGCATTGAGACAGTACAGTGTGCCGTTGAGCGATGTGACATAGAGACGTTTTTCGAAGAACAGAGGCGAGGACTCGGACTGACCGAACTTCGCCCTCCAGTTCCTTGCACCATCGTTGATGCTGACCGATTCGATCGTTTCATCCTGGTACGATATCGGTACATACACATCTGTGCCAATCCACACGGGTGTGCCGGCCGCGGCACCATCGAGCGTAACATATCCAATTCGTTTACCCGTTCGGAGATCGACGGCGTGGAGTTCGCCCTTCAGCGTGCAAATGACAAGAATACTGTCCTGCACCAAGGGAGAGGCCGTTATTCCACCCCCGGCATCGTATTGCCAGATCTCGTGGAGCGGAGGTTGCACACTCGACGCAGCCTCATTTTTGCGCGTTGTCTGGCCGCCCAGTGTAACCCAGTCCGATGGTCCCATTTTTATAGAGCGGTCAATCCGCAATCCTTCACAACCGCAGAGCAAAGCGAGCAGCAGAACGGCCATAACGGATTTGCCCGCCTTCAATAACGCTATCAAAATGTTCTGTTTCATCAATAGTACGATGTGCACAATGCCCGGTTGAAGAACGAAGTTCGTGCCTCAGAAGTCCCATCCAAAAAAGAATTGATAAAAAAGTCCTTTCTGAAATTTGCTCATATTCTCTTCGATTCGTTTCCCAATGTCGTATCGTAACACGAGCACGCCTCCCAGATTCCATCGGAAGCCGAATCCGACATCGCCCTTTGTATCGGTATATTGATCATCCCACGCTCCGCCAAAATCTGCGTACACCGCTGAGCGGATTGATCCCAGGGAGATTCCACCAAATGGGAACCGGATGCCGAGCTGGTCGACGAATGGAAAACGAAGTTCTTCACTGACAATCCATATCTTCTTCCCGCGAATGGACCACAGATCCCATCCACGGAGATCCCAACTCCCTCCCATAAAAAATCTGCGCGCTTCGAGTCCATCATTGTACCAGAGATTGACACGCGATGCCAGAGCTGTCCGGGTTGAAAGGCGTTGATAGTGGCGATAATCGGCAATGACGGTGTAGTAGTCCACATTCGAATAGAGAACGTCTGTTGTATAGGCAAGCTCAAGCTTCATGCGATTTCCATCGAGCGGACCACTCGGTCCCCAAAGGGAGTTATCCCACACATAAGAGATGGAATTCGACAACAAGAGCGCTTTTCTCGGCAGTAGCGAAGTGAAGTTGTCCTTGTCGGAATTCGTCACAATGACACCGGCTTCAATCCGTTTGAATTTCGAAAGCGGGTAGCTGAGAACGTAATATCCGCCAAACGCCTGCTCGTAATAGAATTCGTCGGGGTCCGTCAAGTCGTACCGATCCCCTGCAAAGCGAAATATGCCATATGCACTGTTCGCCCGTTGTCCATAGGAGTACCGGGAAATTGCAAAATTGAAGCTGTCGAGAAGTTCATCGCGTGTCTGGGCCGTATTAAAGATGAGGAAATCGTATTCATCGTTTCCGAGGATGTCGCTCATCGACAGCGCTGCCCCGCCGGTGGTACCAAAAATAGGGTCGGTCGATACAATGCTTTGGGCAACGTCCAGTGAATACTTCCGCACGTAGGGGTGAGTACTGATGACGTCCGCAGACCGGATTTCATCCGCACGCCATTGCTTGCCCCGTACCGAATAGTTAAATGTTTCTTCGGAGTGTGAGGAATCATATAGGGCAACGGCATCGCTTATTTTTTTGATCTGAAAGCTGTAATTCTCAAAAGCCGTGAATATGATCTGGTTGTTCTCGCCCCACGTCGGATCAAAAGCCGCCGTGACAAAATCGGTGACCTGCCGGGCAATTCGCAGACCAACGTGTCGCGAACGGTCCTGCATGTTCATCATCCACACGTTTTGCGAACTCCCTTTGTCCGACGTGAACGCAAGCCACGATCCGTCGGGAGACCAGGCGGGCGAGCCGTAACTTTCGTCCCCGATGGTCAAAAACTCAATAGAAGAATCGGCCAGGTGATAGGCAAAGAGATTGTATTTCCCGTTCTCGCCATAGGACGTCCGGTCGGAACTGAAGACGATGACGCTTCCATCGGGAGACCAGGCAGGATCCTTGTCGTCATAATAATCATTGGTCAGCCGCGTCAAGGACCTTGGAGAAAGCGTCAGAATGTACAGATCGGAGGCGCCAGACTTGTCCACCGCAGAAAAGACCATGCGCTTGCCGTCCGGAGACCAGGATGGCGATCCCAGCATCACAAGATTGCTGAATCGAATGGTTCCTTCAATCTTCTGCTTCTTGACATCGTAAAGGTGGAAGACGTCGGTTTCGCCGCTCTTGGTGACAAAGACAAGCATACCTTCCTTGGAAATGTCTATCCTGCTCTGGAATAAATGAAATGCCTCAAACTCGTTGGATCGCTCCCCTGAAACGACTACTTCCGGCTCGGCTTTCTTTTTGTCCAGTTCTACCCGATACAGATCCGTGTATCCAGTGTGATTGCCGATGAAGTAGACATAATTCTTATCGCCGATCTTGTAATACACCGGCATGCCGTTGAACCCGACGTCCACGACATTCCTGGTGACCCTGCTGGGGAAATCCTCTGTCTTCATGGTGGGATAATACTTCTTCTTCAGGAAGTAAAGCCATTCCTGATCGAATTCCTTGTAATCCTTCCCGAGCGTCACGCGGAAGTCGCCCTCGAAGTTTTTCTCTTTCCAGAAATTCTCCATCAACAACAGTATCTTCTCCCGACCATAGTGGGTGGAAATGTAGTCAAGGATGGCTTGCCCCTCTTTGTACATGAGGAACGATCCGTAGATGCGATCCATTTCGCTGAGCGGCGCTATATAATCGTTCAGAACCGCATCGCGGAGAACCATTTCAGCCTGGGTATCCCACGTGGTCGACCAGTACTCGGCAAGTCCTTCCGTGAACCAAAGCGGCGGCGACAAATCCGTGTTCTGGCGATGATCCCGGGTGACCCTCGCGATCTTGGCACTCATGAACACGTGAACGAGCTCGTGTTGTATGACGTGTCGAAAGTGGTCGGCGGAGCCATCGTACGGAATGACCACCCTGCCCTTGAAGAATTCGAAGAATCCCCCGACGCCTTCAGAGATGAAACCGGGCGTCGTGTTGGTTTGCTCAAAATGGAGGTGTGTACTGTAGAAAATAAGGGGAATCCTGTGCAGGATGGAAAGATCGAATTTCTCCTGGAGAATTCGGTAGCTTCGTTCGGCGAGGTACGCTCCCTGTCTCACCAGCGTGTCCATTCCCGCATAGAAGTAGATTTCAAAATGTTCCGTCCGCATCACCTTCCAGTCGAAATCGGTGTATTGCACCTTGTTCCGGCCAAAATAATAGAACTGTGCCGGAGCGGATGAACATAGGAGCAAACTCACGAGGCTATATCGCAGGAAGGTCTTCACAGACGGCGATGTGTGACTGCACCGAGGAAAGGAATCAGGAGCTCACATGCTCTCATCTCAAACTTCTCCACCCTACACCATTCCAGCCCTGGGTAAGAACTCCTACTTGGTTTTAGCCAGCTCGCCTTTCAAACGATCGATGGCTTTGACGGGTGTTGGGTCCTGATTGTTCAGGATCGCGAGGTAAAAACTCATCCAATCACCGAATTGGATCAGAGAGAACATCCGCGCAAGGAGCGACGTTCCCCGGCTCCACACTTCACTGACACCTGAAGCATACTGGGCGACGATAGATTTCGTAATCTCCTCCCGGACCGCGACCCGTGCGTGTTCGCCCTTGTCCCTCAGAAAGACAACAAACGTCCTCGCCAATAAATCCTTCAGCATGTTCCATCCCACCAGTTCATTGTGATTCATTTCCGGCAGGAGATTCCCGTACGCGAGCTGCTTCGCATTCTCTTCAATTTGTCCGCGCCATCGCAGGTTGACCGCATCCAGCTGGTGCGATGAAGAATAAATGATTGGGAGTTTTCCTCGTATCTTGCCAGCCAGCTCCAACGGAGGGTTCGGATCTCGTGCCGGATTCCCATACTCCTGGGCGTTCGCAGAGATAACGGAAAGGGTCTCCTTCATGTCTTTGTCCTTGGATCGAATGAATCCGGCTTTCACAAGAGCCACAAGCAAAGGGAAGAACGAATAGCCGAGCGCTGCACGCGGCTGCAGTCCGCCCGGAATGGTTATCAACGGTTGCTTCTGTTCTTTCGCCCACCGCGTCACCTCCCCGCCCGTGCTGATGCAAAGAACTTTGGCTTTGCGTTTCGTAGCCTCCCGCTGCGTGGAGATTGTTTCCTCGGTGTTGCCGGAATAACTCGAAACGATCACCAGGCTCTTTGTACCAACAAATTCAGGTAATGTATAGTGCCGATTAATCAAGAGTGGGACGTGCAGTTCATTGGCCAGATACGCACGAAGCAAATCACCACCAATGGCCGATCCTCCGAGACCGCTGATGACGATTGACGTCAAGTTCCGGGCTTTAATAGGAACACGGGCAGACTTGCCGATTTTGAATGCATTTTCAACCTGGGCCGGAAAGTCCAGGATGCTCTTGTACATCCCGTCGGGATCAATGCGATGAATTTCTTCGAGCGTCATACCGAGTTCGTTTGTTGAGGTGAAAGAATGGAAATTTCGCAGACCAATGCAGAATCGAGAACCTCACACATCATTCCAGCGGGATGTCAGGAAATTTCAGCTTCATTACGTCCTTCATATAGCTTTCAATTTCGTCTTCAGTTTCCATGGTCAGTACTTTCTGAGCAAGATGCCTCGCTTCTGAATAGTGGACGGAGCGAATGATCTTCTTGATCTCGGGAAGTACGTGGGGGACCACGCTGAAATCATCCAGCCCCAGCCCCAGGAGGAGCATGGTTGCCAGCGGGTCCGCGGCCATTTCGCCGCACATGCCGACTTGCACGTGCTCATTCTTGCCTCGCTCGATGATTCTCCGAAGGAAGCGGATAACCGCCGGATGGAATTCCTGGAAGAGATTCGAGACAATTTCATTTCCTCGATCTACCGCGAGAAGATATTGGATCAGGTCATTCGTGCCGATGCTGAGGAAATTCACTTCCCGCGCAAGGTCGTCAGCGATGACTGCAGCAGCCGGCACCTCAATCATGATGCCGATCCGAATGTCGGGGTCGAACTCCATTTTTCTGTCCGTGAGCTCCCGTTTGGCGACCGTCAGCAGCTCTTTGGCTTTGCGAACCTCCTTCAAGTGCGAAACCATTGGAAACATGATGGAGACATTCTTCTTTGCGCTCGCCCTCAGAATCGCCCGCAACTGCTGGAGAAAGATATTCGGCATGTCAAGCATGACACGGATGCCCCGCCATCCAAGAAAAGGATTGTTTTCCTTCACCGCCTGCGCCATAAGTTTGTCACCGCCGATGTCGAAGGTCCTGATCACAACGTGCTTGGGGAAGACGCCGTCCGCGATCGCTTTGTAGTGTTTGTACTGCTCTTCTTCAGCCGGAAAGACTTCCTTGCCGAGCAACAGAGTTTCGCTCCGGTAAAGTCCAATTCCATCAGCTCCCTGGCGTTTGACGAATCCAAGCTCTTCCTGGAGCTCGACGTTTGCCGAGAGCTGAATCTTGTGACCATCCAGGGTCTCGGCAGGAAGATCCCTCAGTGTTGCGAGGTTGCCTTCGAACTCTTTGTGCTCCTCCCGCTTTTCCTGGAATTTTTTTCTTGTTTCTTTCGACGGGTTAATGACAAGCGTGCCATTGTAACCGTCCAAGACAATGACATCGTCTTTATGCGCCTTTGTACTAATGTCGTGCACTCCGACGATCGCGGGGATATTCAGGGCACGGGCCAACAGCACCATATGAGAGGTTGCACCTCCGAGCTCTGTGACATAGCCAAGCACATCGTTTCGACTGAGGATGAGAGCGTCTGCAGCAGCAAGGTTCTTCGAAACAATAATGTGCGAGCCTTCGATCTTCGAAACCAATCTCTGTTCCTGGAGATTGCGAAGAATCCTGTTCTGGACGTCTTCGACATCGCTGGCACGCTCCCTGGTGTATTCATCCTTCGAAGCCAGCATCAAGGTATGGTATTTGCCGATCTCTTCCCGGACGATGAATTCGATGTTCTTGAGCTCCTTCTTCACGCGCATTCGGATTGTGTCAAACAAAACCGAGTCATCAAGAATCATCAATTCCGCTTCAAAGATCTTCGCTTGCTTGCTCCCCAGCTGTTTCTCCGCAAACTCCGCAATCTTCGACAGCTCTTTCTTCGCGTGTGTGAGGGCGCTGGCAAGCTTCTTGAGCTCCTTGTCGACATCGTGCTCACCGATGGCCCGCTCCTGTACGACGGGTCCGTCCTTGTGATAGATGAATGCGGGCCCAATGGCAATTCCCGGAGATGCCGGAATTCCCTTCAGCGTGATCTCTTCATCGTGTCGGTCCGTTATGCTCATCGCGACATTGCCACAGGTACGTTACTCGTCGAACCCTCTGTCGATCAATCCTACGATTTCGGCACGCGCCAATTCTTCATCTTCTCCTTCAAATCTCAGAAGGAGTTTCGAACCTTGTTCCGCCGCAAGCGTCATAACTCCAATGATGCTTTTCCCGTTGATCTCCAAGCCGTCCTTTTCGATGAAGAACTCCGACTTGAACTTGGCGGCCAACTTCACCAAGGATGCCGCGGGACGCGTGTGCATTCCCGCGCGATTTTTTATCGTGACTTCCTGCTGGATCATTGCGGGTGGGCGATCCTTCCCTTAAGACTTGCGACTCAGGAGCATGTCTGCAAACCACGAAAGCATGCGCGAGGAGTCTGTGTCTTCGAGCACGCCCAGCTGGTCCTTCGCCTTTGCAATGTCGTTTGCGATCTGAATACCCGCCGCTTCCACAGCCCCCGTCGAAATAAAGATCTGTCGGACACGATTCACCCTTGCTTTGGGAACTCCCCCTTCCTCGACAAGCTTCTGCAACAGACGTTTGTCTTCCCCTTTCGCACGCTGAAGGGCCGTGATAAGGAGAAACGTCTTTTTCCCTTCGACAATATCTCCGCCAATGGTCTTCCCAAACTGTTTCTCGTCAGCGACCACGTCGAGGAGGTCATCCTGAACCTGAAAAGCTTCGCCGACCAGCTCGCCGTAAGTTTTCAGGGCCGCACGTTCCGCATCTGAGCCGTTTCCCAGGATCGCGCCTACTTCCATCGCAACCGCCACCATGGTTCCCGTTTTCTTGCGGATCATCAACAGGTACTCATCAAGCGAAACACGCCTGCGCGTTTCAAATTCTTTGTCATAGGCCTGACCCTCACAGACTTCCACGACGCCTTCAGTAAAGATGCTGCTCACTTCCCGAATGCAGGTCGTGTTCGACTTGAGCAAGGAGCGATATGCAAGGCCAAGGAGTACATCTCCAGCGAGAATAGCCACGTTCGA
>Ga0335081_10012738_pt1 | contig 13613 bp, 12 predicted proteins | sample Lox_Sample_35_FD_206713 | JGI IMG/M metagenome (GOLD analysis project Ga0335081, IMG submission 206713) | Soil microbial communities from Loxahatchee National Wildlife Refuge, Florida, United States - Lox_Sample_3.5 | ecosystem: Environmental > Terrestrial > Soil > Wetlands | place: USA...
CGGCCCTCGCCGATCCACTTCGTAATCTGGTCCGCGGGCACCGGACCGTACTCCCTGCCGTCCGCTCCAAGGATTTTGAACATGGCAGCCGTTTAGCTCGCGCCGGGCCATTCGGCAAGGTGGAAACAGCCGCGGCTGGATGAACGACCGTGGCAGTGGCGGCATTGCCCCGCGGTCCGCCGCCACGGTGGGGCCCATCGGGCCGCCTGCGACCGTTACGGCGGGTGCGGGTCACGGGTCCTACCAGGGAGGTAACCGTAGGGCGCCTGACTGGCAGGCGCCGTCGCCCGGACAGCTCAATCGAGTTGCGGCGGACTGAACGGCATGCCGTGCGCGTCAGCGACGGCCCGGCAGGTGATCCGGCCGGCCTGAATGTTGATGCCGCCGGCGAGCGCGGGCTGGCGCTGGCACGCCTCGGCGAGGCCGTAGTCGGCCAGCAACTCGATGTAGCGATCGGTGACGTTGGTCAGCGCCTGCGTGGCGGTACGCGCGTACGCGCCGGGCATGTTGGCCACGCAATAGTGGGTCACGCCCTCCTCGACGAAAACGGGGTTGTCGTGGGTGGTCGGGTGCGACGTCTCGGCGCAGCCGCCCTGATCGATGGCGATGTCCACGAGCACGCTGCCCGGCTGCATGCGACGGAGCATGTCGCGGCGAATCAACCGCGGGGCTTTCGCGCCCGGCAGAAGGACCGCCCCGATGAGCAGGTCGACGGACGGAAGCTGCTCCAGCAGGTGGGCCTCGCTGGAGTACAGCGTGTGCGCGGTGTGGAGGGTGATGTCGAGGAAACGCATCCGTTCGAGGTCCACCTCGAGCACGGTGACATCCGCGCCGAGGCCGGTGGCCATGCGGGCGGCATTGATGCCTGCGACGCCCCCGCCAAGCACGATGACGCGGCCGGGGAGCACGCCGGGCACGCCGCCCAGCAGCGTGCCGCGGCCGCCGTGGTGCTTGGCCAGAAAATACCCGCCGACGAGGATCGACATGCGGCCCGCGATTTCGCTCATCGGTTCGAGGAGGGGCAGGCGTCGGTTCACCTCGATCGTCTCGTAGGCGATGCCCGTCACGCCGGATTTCATCAGGGCCTCCGTCAGCGTCCGGTCGGCGGCGAGGTGAAGATAAGTGAAGAGCATCTGCCCGGGGCGCAGGAGCGGGTATTCCTCCGGCAATGGTTCCTTGACCTTGACGATGAGGTCGGCCCTTTCGAAGACCTCGGCGTGCGCGGCGACCATCGTGGCGCCCGCCTGCGCATAGTCGGCATCGGGGTAGCCGGATCCGACGCCGGCCCGCTGCTCGACGATGACGGTGTGGCCCCGCTTGGTCAGCTGGTAGGCGGCGGAAGGCAGCAGCGCGACGCGGTGCTCCTGCGGTTTGATTTCTCTGGGGAGTCCGATAGTCATGATGCCGCAGTGTAGCCGTGCCCCGGCGGGAGGGAACCGGATTCTGGCGTCGCCCGCGCCCGGCCCGCGCGCACCAGGCGCCGCGCTTGCTTGCAGGAGTGGTCTGCGGACCGCGGAGAACTATCCGCGCGGGGGTGGTCGCGGGGAACAGCGCCGGCGGCCGCCGCGCGGCGCGCGGGCCGGCGACGGCCCCGGCCGGGGCGGGCGCGATTTCAGGGTTTCGCCAGGGCGCGATTGAGGGCACTGACGAGCGCCTTGATCGAGGCGAGCTCGATGTTGGTGTCGATGCCCGCGCCATAGAAGCTGAGCCCGCGCGTTGTCTTGACCTGAATATAGGCGGCGGCGCGCGCCTCGGCGCCCTTGCCCAGTGAGTGCTCGGCGTAGGAGAGCAATGCGAACGGGGGCACGCCAGCGGTGCCAAGGGCATTGACAAAGGCATCGATGGGACCATTGCCCGTGCCCGTGATCTTGTGGGCTTTGCCCTCGTATTTGACCACGGCCTCGCACCGCACCTTGCTGTCGCGCTCGGTGGTGCGGAAGTGCTCGAGTTTCACCGGCGTCTCGCGGCCGAGGTATTCGCGGACGAAGGCGTCGTGGATTTCCTGGGGGGAGATCTCGGTCTTCTTTTCGTCGGCGAGGTCGTTGATGACGCGGCCAAACTCCTTGTGCATGCCCTTCGGCAGGCTGAAGCCGAATTCCTTCTCCATGACATACGCGACGCCGCCCTTGCCGGACTGGCTGTTGATGCGAATGATCGCCCGGTAGGTGCGCCCGACGTCGGCGGGGTCGATCGGGATGTAGAGCACGTCCCACGGCTGCCCCGGCTTCTGCGCGGCCCAGGATTTCTTGATGGCGTCCTGGTGCGAGCCGCTGAAGGCGGTGAAGACGAGTTCGCCCGCGTACGGCTCGCGGGCCGGCACCTCCATGCGGGTGCAGCGCTCGTAGACATCGCGAATCGCGTTGAGATCGCTGAAATCGAGCCCGGGGTGGATGCCGTGGGTGTACAGGTTCAGGGCGACGGTGACGATGTCGAGGTTGCCCGTGCGCTCGCCGTTGCCGAAGAGCGTGCCTTCCACGCGGTCCGCGCCGGCGAGCAGGCCGAGTTCGGTCGCGGCGACGCCGGTGCCGCGGTCGTTATGGGTGTGCAGCGAGACGACGGTCAGGTCGCGCCGCGTGAGGTGGGTGCACATCCATTCGATCTGGTCGGCATGGACATTGGGTGTGGCGTACTCGACGGTCGCCGGCAGATTGAGGATGATCCTGTTCGCCGCAATCGGCTGCCAGATGTCGGTGACGGCTTCGCAGATCTGCAGCGCGAACTCGAGTTCGGTGCTGGTGAAGCTTTCGGGCGAGTATTCGAGGCGCAGCGCGGCGCCGGCGGAAACGAGCGGGCGGGTGAGCCGCTTCATCAGGCTGACCGCGTCGGTGGCGATCTTGACCACCGCCGGCTTGTCGGCCGCGAACACGTACTGGCGCTGCGCGGGCGAGGTCGAATTGTACAGGTGGAAGATGACGTTCTTCGCGCCCGCGATGGATTCAACGGTGCGGGTGATGAGGTCTTCGCGGCACTGACAGAGCACCTGAATGGCGACGTCGGCGGGGATGCGCTTTTCCTCGATCAGGCGGCGGACAAAATCGAACTCGATTTGCGACGCCGACGGGAAGCCGACCTCGATCTCTTTGAAACCGATGCGCACGAGCAGTTCGAAGAACTCGAGCTTTTCCTCGACGTCCATCGGGATGGCGAGGGCCTGGTTGCCGTCGCGGAGGTCGACGCTGCACCAGACGGGCGCGTGGGTGAGGGTGCGGCTGGGCCATTGGCGTTGGGGGAGGGAAACCGGCGGGAACGGCCGGTATTTGGTGATGGGAGCAGGTTGCATGGAGGAAACGTGAAGAATTAGCGGAAAATCGGCTGGGAGGGAAGGAAGAGCAAAAGCGGCAAAACGTGGCGCGGCAGACCAAAGCCAACGCAATCACGGGGCGGACAGGCGGACGCACGATCAACTGCTACGCAGCTCCCAAGGATCGTGCGTCTAGATAAGTCTGAGCGCCAGCAGGGTGAGATTCATCCGTGAAGTCGGGAGTAAGGCGGCCCCAGCCGGGCCTGTCAAGCGGGCGAACGGAGGTGTGCTGACGGAGTTTGCACATGGTGGAGGGACGACCTCCCGGTCGTCCCAGGACGCGCGGGAGCGCGTCCCTCCCATCATTGGCAGATTGAGAGATTAGCGCACGGGGCGCCAGCCGACGGCGCCTGGGTGGCCACCCAGGACCGAACGCGCAGACGGTTGGCCCCCGGCGAGGGGGATTCCCCGGGTGGAGCGACCCATCCCGATCGGGCGAGAGATTTGCCTTGGGCGAAGGACTTACAGGTGTAAAAGAGAAGGCGTGCACGCTCCAGCGCCAGTAACCAGACCCAACCAAGCAGCGTCTCCAACCGCATGCATGACGCTGGTTCTCAACATCTATGGCTGAGGAGACGTTCGACCTCGCCGCCTGCCTCGAACGGGTGCGCCAGCGCGATCAAGCCGCGGCGCGGGAACTCGTCGACCACCTTTATCCGCTCGTCATCCGGATTGTGCGCTCACACCTGCCGCGGCGCGTCGCGGAGGAAGATCTGGCGCAGGAGATCTTTCTGAAGATGTTCACCCGGCTCGACCAATACAAGGGAGCGGTGGCCTTCACCCACTGGGTGTCGCGGATCGCGGTGACGACCTGCATCGACCAGCTCCGCGCGCAGAAGCGCCGGCCCGAATTCCGCTGGGCCGACCTTTCGGAGAAGGAGGCCGAGGTGCTGGACTCGGTTCTGACCAGCGAGACCGAGGTGGCGGCCAACGATGCGCTCGCCGCACGCGAGCTGGTTTACAAGCTGCTGGGCCAGCTCAAACCCGAGGACCGGCTGGTGCTGCAGCTGCTCGATCTCGAGCAGCACAGCGTGGCGGAGATCAGCGCGATGACCGGCTGGAATCCCTCGCTGGTCAAGGTGCGCGCATTCCGTGCAAGAGGGAAATTGAAAAAACTTTTCGAGGAGTTACAACGGAAGGAACGATCATGAAGGACTTCGATGCCCGATGGCAGCGGCTGGTCGCGGCGGCCCGACAGGCGCCGGCGGCGGAGGACGTGGCGGCGCCGTATGGCTTTGCCACGCGGATCGCGGCGCGCGCGCTCGGCGAGCCCGAGCGGCCGGCGCTGCTGGCCGTGTTCGGCCGGCTCTCGATCCGCGCGCTCTGGGTCGCCGGCCTGTTGATGCTGGTCAGCATGGCGGCGAACTACCTGGCGTTTGCCGGCAACGATGACGATGACCAGAGCTTGATCGATCCGGTCTCGGAGGTCCTCGCCTCGTCATGAACATGAACAAGCCCTGGCAGGTCTCGCTTGTTCTGATCGCCATCTTCGCCGCCGGCTTTGTCAGCGGCGGGCTGGTGGCGTTCCGGGTGGCGCGGAGGCATGGACCGCTGCTGCCGCCGCCGGAGGCCTGGCGCACGCGGCTGTTTGAACAGGACGCCGCGAAGCTGGGGCTGACGCCGGAGCAGAAGCAGCGCATCCAGCCGATCGTCAAGCGCGATCTCGATGAGCTGGTGAAGCTGCGCCGCCAATCGATGCACTCGCTGCGGGAGATCGTGGAGCGCATGGAAACTGACATCGCGGCGGAACTCACCCCGGAGCAGCGCAAGGCGTATGAGGAGCTTTTGAAGGCGCGCCGGGAACGCATGCGGCGGATGATTGCGGAGCCGCGGGGCCCGCGCGGCGAGCGGGACCGGCTGCCCGGCGAAGGTCCTCGCCCTCCCGGTGAAGGCCCGACTCCACCGCCTGACGCGGGCGCCCAGCCGCCGCCAAATCCGGGCGAAAAGCCGGCCGGCACCTAAAGTGGCCAGGTATTGAGGGCTTGCTGGCGCCTCGGCCGGATGGTTTCCTGCGCGGCATGGACCAACCGCTGGCAGGCCGGAGGATTGTTCTGGGTGTGACCGGCTCGATCGCCGCTTACAAAGCGGCAGATCTCACCAGCCGGCTCGTCAAGCTCGGAGCCGAGGTGGCACCCGTGATGACGGCGGCGGCGCAGCGGTTCATCACGCCGCTCACGCTGCAGACGCTGGCACGGCAGCCCGTCGCGACCGACCTGTGGGACGAAGGCAACGGCTGGCGGCCGGGGCACATCGATCTGGCGGAGAAAGCTGATCTGCTCCTCGTGGCCCCGGCCACCGCGGACGTGATCGCGCAATTCGCCGCCGGGCTGGCACCGGACTTCCTGAGCTCGCTCTACCTCATGGCGCGGTGCCCGGTGCTGATCGCCCCGGCGATGAATGGCAAGATGTGGACCCATCCCGCCACGGCAGCCAATGTCAGCGCGCTCCGGGCGCGCGGCGTGGAGTTCATCGGCCCCGAGGAGGGCATGCTGGCCTGCGGCTACGAGGGGATCGGCCGGCTCTGGGCAGTGGAGGGCATTGTCGACCGGGTGGTCGCCCGGCTGGCAACTTGAGCGGGGCCCGGAAGCGCGATCGTGCCGCGGCAGGGACGGCCGCGGTCCGTCCGGCCACCTTGGTTCCGGCCTAGAGCAGCGTGGCGGGTTTCCCGTCCATTCGCATGAACAACTCGTTGCGCAGGTTCGGATCCTTCTGAAAAACCCCGTGCATCACGTTCACCTTCATGACCGAATGGGTGTCGCGCACGCCGCGCGCCATGGCGCACATATGCTTGCCGTCGATCAGGACCGCCACGCCCAATGCCTCCACGGTCTTTTCAATGAACTCGGCGATGAGATGCGCGGTCCGCTCCTGGTTCTGCCAGCGCCGCGCGAAGTACCCCGCAATCCGGGCGACCTTGGAGAGCCCGAGGATCTTCTGGTCGGGCACGTAGGCGATGGTGATGTTCATGATGATCGGCAGGAGATGATGCTCGCACAAGCCGACCTCGCGGATCCCCTCGACAATGACCATGTCGTGACAGACCGCCTTCTGGCATTCGGCTTGGAACATCGTCGTGAGCTGATTCGTGTCCATCCGGGAGCCCTCGGTCATTTCCACGAGCGCCTGGGCGGCCCGCCGGGGCGTCTCGCGCATTCCCTCGGAGCCAAGGTCCGCCCCGATTTCCGTGAGAATGGCAGCGTAGTGTTGGGCGATTAGATTGATATCCGGCTGTTTCATGTGACGACCTTCCGCAAGTGCGGTAATGATACCCGCAGCTAGAATACACGAAAATCGCCGAACCGAAACAGGATTCCCAAACCCGCGCAAGCCGGGACGCTGGGACCGGGGGAGAAAGCCTTCCGTCTCAGCGCCCGCTGCGTGGGGCTGGGCACCTTCGTGATCCGGACTGACAGGCAGTTTAATCGCGACGAGGCGCTCGCGCGAGCTCGCATCAATCAGCAGCATCGGGACGGAGCCGCCCGTCCCCGCGGATTTGGAGCGCCGTCGTGGCGGCAGCACGGCGACGAGAGCGGCTGCGCCGGAATTGAACGCGCCGCCGATGATCTGGCGCTCAGCCTTTCCGTTTCGGAACGATGCTTTCCTTGATCCGCTTGATATGGCCGCGCCCCATCCCTTTGACCTCGCAGCCCAGCTCAAGGTAACGGCGGATCCGGTCATCGTCCAGGATGCAGAAGCAGTCCACCAGGGCAAAAGGCTGGCCCACGCTCTTGAACACCTTGTCCGGGTCGAGCGTGAGATAAGGAGCATGACGCACAGCGAGAACCATCGCATCGACGCCGTGCATCGCGGTCCACAGATCCTTTTCGATGCGGAGGTCCTTGAGCGGCTCCTGCCGGTGGAAGAAGCGCGCGGCGCTGTATCCGGGATGGGGAAACGTGTCCTGCGCCTCGAGCTCCCACCAGTGATCCAGGTAGGGGTCGTGGACCCGGACATTGGCGCCCATCTCGGTGAGTTTGCGCACCATGATCTCGGATCCGCTGTAGCGCGTGTCGCCGACATCCTCCCGGTAGGCCGCCCCCAGGAGCAGGATCTCGGAGGCGGCGAGGGGCTTGCTCATGTTGCGCAGGGCGTCGCGCACCAGCTGCGGCGCGTGCAGGGAGCGCGTGTCGTTAATGTCGATGGCGAGCGGAGTGATCTTGAAGATCTGGTCCTCCCAACCGAACACGTGCTTGTAGGCCCAGAGCCCGAGCCCGCCGTCCTTGGGCAGGCAATACCCGCCGATGCCCGGACCGGGGAACAACATGTTCGAATGCGTAGGCCGCACCTTGATCGCTTCGATGACCTTCTTGAGGTCGACGCCATTGCGTTCGGCGAAAAGTGACCATTCGTCCATGAACGCGAGGATGGTGGCGCGGTAGCTGTTCTCCACGATCTTGGCGGTCTCCGACTCGATGGGGCGGTCGAGGACGGTCAGCGGGAATTTCTCCGTATTGAGGACGCCGTTGAGGAACCGGACCACGCGCGCGCGCGCGGTCGGGTTGACTCCGCTGCAGACGCGCCAGAAATCGCGGATGGAGGCGACGTAGTTCCTGCCGGGCATGACGCGTTCGTAGCTGTGCGCGAGCAGCGGCTCCGATCTGATGCCGCGCTTCACGAAGATCTTCTTCATGATCGGATAGGCGATCTGCTCGGTGGTGCCGGGCGCGACGGTCGTCTCGATCAACACCAGCGCCTCGGGCGGAATGTGCTCGGCGATCCGCGCCAGCGAGGCCTCGAGCGCAATCATGTCGGCGGAGCCCGTGCGAACGTCGCCGAGGGACTCCTTCAGGTAGTCGCACTGGACATCCACCACCACGACGTCGGCCAGCTTGAGCGCGTCGTAGGTGAAGGTGGCCATCAGCGTTTTCTTCTCCTTCACGCACCGCGCGATCAACTGCTCGACTTCGGGGTCCTCGGCCTTGACGGGCGAGACGCCGCGGTTGAACAGGGGGATTTTCCAATAGCTCCGGGTGCTGGGGCGCTGCATGCCGATGACGAACTTTCCCGAGCGCCCTTTCTTGTCGGTGGAATCGGCGATCACCGCGGCCATGACCGCGCCGACAAAGCCGAGGCCCATGACGACGACGATTTCGCGGCCGGCCCGGCGGTGCACCGCGACCAGCTTCCTCAGGCGCGCAAATTCGGCCTGGTACTCCTCCGGCGTCGGCAGGGGGAATTGTTCACCAACGGGACTGATGGAGACGGATTCGTTGTTCATGGGTGGGCGGACTGGTTGCAGGCCAACAGGTGCTGTCGGCGGACGGGAAAGCGGAGCCGCGGAAGCGCCGAGGCATGGCGAGCAGCGGGGCAGGGCCGGCGGAGGGACGGGAGCAAGCCAGAATCCGGAGATCCGATGACGAGGCCGTATCGCCCGAGCCCGATAGCCGGAGGGAAGCAGGGCATGCGTTTAATAAGCGGATAGCGGCCGGGAATCGGGTGGGCAAGGCGATACCGGCGGAGGCAGAGGCGATTGACTCGCTGCGCCGATTGGGGCGAATTCCCGCAAAGAGGTACCTGATGACGACGAATCAACGAGACCGGGGCGCCCATTTCCGCGCGCTGCACCAGGAGCCGGGAGCCTTCGTGATTCCCAATCCCTGGGATGCCGGATCCGCCCGCATCCTGGCCAGCCTCGGTTTCGAAGCCCTGGCGACGCCGAGTGCGGCGGCGGCGGGCGCCCGGCGGATCAGCCTGGCGGCGTCGCTTCACCGCGCAGCCATGACCGGAATGCTCGACGCCGCCCGCGAGGTGAAGGAGCACGGGACATTCAGCTACCTGGACCGCATCATGACGTCGCAGGAGTGGAGCCGCCTCGGGCAGCTCTGACGAGGCCGGGCGCGTCCGCGCGCCCGGGCGGAACTCACCCAAGGGCGTCCTTGGTCAGCCGCCCATTCACGAGCCGCCAAAGTCCGAGCGGGTTTTCGTCCCGGAGCGCCGCCGGCAGGAGCGCGGCGGGAAAATCCTGGTAGCAGACCGGCCGAACGAAACGCTGCAGCGCCGCCGTGCCGACCGAGGTGAAGCGCGCATCGGTGGTGGCCGGATAAGGGCCGCCGTGGTTCATGGCGGGGCAGACCTCCACGCCCGTGGGGAAGGCATTGATGATGAGCCGGCCCGCTTTGCGTTCCAGGACGCGCACCAGCCCGGCCGCCTGGTGGAGGTCAGCCGGCGTGCCGTGCACCGTCGCGGTCAGTTGGCCTTCGAGGCCGCGTGCGACTTCCTCCAGTTCGGCCGGCGCCGCGGCGGCGACAATCAGCGCGAACGGCCCGAAGACCTCCTCGGCCAGTTCGGGGTGCATCCGGAAATTCGCCGCGTCGGTCTGAAGCACCACGGATTCGCCCTGGGTCTGGGCCGCATCGGCCGCCGCGCTCGAGCGGGCCAGCAATTTCACGCCCGCCACCGCCGCGGAACGCGCCAGCCCGTGATGATAGGATTCGCAGATTCCCGCGTGCAGCATGGTCGCCGGCTCGACCGCCGCCAGCAGGCCGGCCAGGCATTGCTTGAACTGATCGAGCTCGGCGCCCGCCACCCCGAAGACAAGGCCGGGTTTCGTGCAGAATTGCCCGACACCCAGCGTCATCGACGTCCGCAGGCCCGCGGCGATCTTCGCGCCGCGTTCCCGCACGGCTCCCGGTAGGAGGAAAACCGGATTGAGGCTGCTCATCTCCGCAAAGACGGGGATGGGATCGGGACGGGCGGCGGCGGCGTCAAACAGGGCGCGGCCGGCGGCCCGCGAGCCGGTGAAGCCGACGGCGCGCGCGAAGGGGTGCCGGACCAGCGCCCCGCCGATCACCCGCCCCGAGCCCTGCAGCATCGAGAAGATGCCCGCGGGCAGATGACACGCGACGACCGCGCGCCGGACCGCCGACGCCACCAGCTCCGAGGTGCCCGGGTGCCCGCTGTGCGCCTTGACCACAACCGGATTGCCGGTCGCCAGGGCCGAGGCGGTGTCGCCGCCGGCGACGGAGAACGCGAGCGGGAAGTTGCTCGAGCCGAACACGACCACGGGTCCGAGGGGCATCAGCATCCGGCGCAGATCCGGCCGGGGCGCCGGCGGCCGGTTCGGCTCGGCCGGATCGATGCGGGCGTCGACCCAGGTGCCCTCGCGGGCGACTCCGGCGAACAGCTGGAGCTGGTTGACGGTGCGGCCGCGTTCGCCGGTGAGGCGGGCCTCGGGCAGGCCGGTCTCCGCGTGGGCGCGCCGAATGAGGTCATCGCCGAGCGCCAGGATCTCGCCGGCGATGCGTTCGAGAAACGCGGCGCGTTGATCGCCAGTCGTTTCGCGATACGCGGCGAAGGCGGCCTCAGCCTCCTCCATGGCGGCGTCGACCTCGGCCGCACCCGCCGCGTGAAAGGCGGGCTCCAGCGGCTGGCCGTCAAGCGGACTGATCGCGCGGACGGTTTCGCCCGTTCCGGCGCTCAGCGCGCCGCCAATGAAGCTTTTTCCGTGCAGGTTCATGAGGGTGGAGTAATGGGGGGCGGCGCCGCGGATGCAGCCAGGCGCGTTCTTGAATCCGATTTCCACGGCCTGTCATGCTGAGCGCAGCGAAGCATCCAGTGGAATATCGCCGGCGGCCTTGGCAACGTCCAACTGGATCCTTTGCTTCGCTCAGGATGACAATCGCGTTTTGAGTTCAAGCCTCAGGTAACAACCACGGGATTCCGAAGCACGCCGATGCCGGTGATGCCGATCTCCACGATGTCGCCGACCTGCAGCGTGAAAGAATCGGGCGGGACGATGCCGGTCCCGGTCAGCAGGACGGCGCCATGCGGGAAGATCTGGCAGCGGAACAAGAAGCCGGCCAGGTCCGCGAAGCTGCGCTTGATTTGTCCGGGCGAGGTTTCGCCGCCGAACACCCGCCGGCCGCCGCGCTGGATTTCCAGGGTGATCTTCCACGCGCGCACGGCCGCCTCGGTTGCACCCACCGCGATCCACGGACCGAGCGCGCAGGACCGGTCGTAGATCTTGGCCTGCGGCAGGTACAGGAGGTTCTCGCCCTCAATATCCCGCGAACTCATGTCGTTGCCGATGGTGCAGCCGGCGACGCGGCCGCGGGAATTCATGACGAGGGCAAGTTCGGGCTCCGGCACGTTCCAGCGCGCATCGCGGCGGATGCCGACTGGTTCACCGGTCGGGACGACTTTTTCCGGCAGACACTTGAAGAAGAGTTCGGGGCGCTCCGCTGCGTAGACCCGGTCGTAGGCCGTGGCGCTGAAATCCGATTCCGCCATGCGGGCCGTCTTGCTGCGCAGATAGGTGACCCCCGCCGCCCACACCTCCTGCCGCTCCACGGGGGCGCATAAGCGGACCGCCGACAGCGCGAGGCGGGGGAGGTTGCCGCGGGCGGCGCGCTGGAGCTCAGCGATGGGATCGTCGCAATCGAGCACCGCCTCCAATCCGATGATCCCGGCGGCGGTCAGGTCGATCACCGTGGAGTCATCGGCCACCAATCCGATGCGAGCCTCACTATCACCGGTTCTGAAGCGGCAGAGTTTCATGGCGCAGCGCCGCCTGGGGCGGACGAACAGATGCGCTATTGACGGGGGCGAAGGCGCGCAAGCAAACTCCCGCGGTGTCCAACCCCGACCCGGTCTCCGCCTCGCCCCGGGCGGCGATGGTTTCTCCCACGCACGCGCGCTATGGGGTGATCGGCTTCGCGGTTGCGCTGGCGGTCATCCAGTACATCGACCGCGTCTGCATTTCCCAGTCCGCACCCTTCATTTCGGCGGATCTCAGACTTTCGCCGCAGCAGATGGGATACGTATTCTCGGCCTTCACGCTGGCCTACGCCCTGTTTGAAATTCCGACCGGCTACCTCGGCGACCGGATCGGCCCGCGCCGGGTGCTGCTCCGCATCGTGGTCTGGTGGTCGTTCTTCACGGCGGCGACGGGCTGGGCCCGGAATTGGCTGATGCTGGTGGCAACGCGCTTCCTGTTTGGGGCCGGCGAGGCGGGCTGCTTTCCCAATCTCACCAAGGCCTTCAACCGGTGGCTGCCGCTGGCGGAGCGCTCGCGTGCGCAGGGCATCATGTGGATGAGCGCCCGCTGGGGCGGTGCCGCCACGCCGCTGCTGGTATTCGCCTGCCTGCAATATATGCCCTGGCGGGCCGCCTTCGCCGTCTTCGGCCTGCTGGGTATGATCTGGGCGGTCCTGTTCTTTGCCTGGTATCGCGACGACCCGCGCGACCACCCGGGCGTCAATGCCGTTGAGGCCGCCGTGCTGCCGGCGGAGCCCGCCCCCGCAGCCGGCCATCTTGATGTCCCATGGCGGAAATTCTGGCGCTCAAGGACCGTCTGGTGCCTGTGCGGCCAGTACGCCGCCCTGAGCTATGCGTGGTATTTCTTTATCACCTGGTTTCCGACCTACCTGCTGAAGGAGCGCGGGCTGGATCTGAAGCAAAGCGCGCTGCTGGCCGGGACGCCGCTCCTGCTGGGCGGCTTCGGCTCGCTGGCCGCGGGCTGGTTTTCGCCCTGGCTCAGCCGGCGCCTGGGCAGCGTGCGGCGGGCGCGCTGCGGATTGGGGGCGGCCGGAATGGGCGCAGCGGCGGCCCTGCTGGTCCTTTCGACAACCCTGACCAATCCCTACCTCGCAGTGGCGGCGATCGCGCTGGTGAGTTTCTGCAACGACCTGACCCTGCCGGGCGCGTGGACGGCCTGCATGGATGTCGGCGGACATTTTGTGGGCACGCTGGGAGGCACGATGAACATGATGGGCAACCTCGGCGGCTTCCTGTCGCCCATCGTGATCGGCTACATCGTGGGACACACTGAGAACTGGACACTGACCTTTCATGTGACGGCGGCGGTGTACCTGGTGGGCGCTGCGTTCTGGCTGCTGTTGGATCCGGTCACGCCGCTGGAGCAGCAGATCAAGGATTGAAGATGCCGGGCGTGGCCGCTTGAGTATGGCGGTTGTACGCCGGGACCCGCTGCCGCGGCGACTCCCGCGAACCCATGAAACTCCCCGAGGGAATCTTCGAAACGCCCGGACTCGACATCTACCAGGTCCAGACCCACGCCCCCGGATCGGAGGGGCGCCTGCCGCTGACGGAAGAGCAGCTGCTCAACAGCCCGAGCGGGGACCTGTTCGGGATGACGCAGAACGTGGGCATGGGCTGGAGCCCGGCCGAGGCGGGCCGAAGGCAATTCCTGATTCTCAGCACCCAGGGGGGGCTGCGCGCGCCCGATGGGCGGCCGATCGCCCTCGGGTATCACACGGGGCACTGGGAGATCGGATTGCTGGTCCAGGTCGCCGCAGAGGAGTTCCGGCGGCTGCAGGTCATCCCGTTCGCCGGCTATTGTTCGGATCCCTGC
>Ga0335081_10012739_pt1 | contig 13613 bp, 12 predicted proteins | sample Lox_Sample_35_FD_206713 | JGI IMG/M metagenome (GOLD analysis project Ga0335081, IMG submission 206713) | Soil microbial communities from Loxahatchee National Wildlife Refuge, Florida, United States - Lox_Sample_3.5 | ecosystem: Environmental > Terrestrial > Soil > Wetlands | place: USA...
GGCGGCCGCAGGCGGTCCGCGCCGCAGCCCCGAGCTCGCGGGGGTGATTGGCATGGATCGCGACATAGAGCGCTTTCTCGGTGGCGAGCGCGCGAACGAGACCGGCGCTGACGCGCGCCGGGTCGGCGATCGGCACGCGGGTGTGGAAGCGGATGACGCCGAGATGCGCAATGGCGTCGAGCGCGCGGGTCAGCGCGCCGAGCCGACGCGGCGAGAGCAGGAAAGGATCGCCGCCGGTGACGATCACCTCCCAGATCTGCGGCCGGACGCGGATGTAGTCGAGCGCGGCGTCGAGCTCGGCAGCCGTCAACGTCTCGCCCTCGGGTCCCACCTGCTCGCGCCGGAAGCAGAAGCGGCAATAGACCGGACAGACATGGCTCGGCTTCAAAAGCACGCGGTCGGGATAGCGGTGGACGATGCCCTTGATCGGCGACAGGCGCTCATCGCCGATGGGATCGCTCCGCTCTTCGGGCGATGTGCGGAGCTCGGCCGCGCTCGGGACGAACTGGCGCGCGATCGGGTCCTGACGGTCCGTGGGGTCCATGAGCCCCGCCATCGCCGGCGTGATCGCCACGGCAAACCGCGCCGCCACTTCGGCGATCTCCCCCTCCCGCTCGGGCGCCACCAGGCCCGCGGCGACGAGCTCGCGCGCGCGGCGCAAGGTGCGCCCGGTCATGCGCTAGATATCGGCAAAGACGTGCGTCTCCGCTTTGGCGCCGGGATGGGTCACCGCCCCCTTCTCGGCATCGCCCACGGTCTGCGCATATCTCCAGAGCGCTCCCGACTGGTAGTCGTGGCGGCGCGGCTGCCAGGTCTGGCGTCGCCGGGCGAGTTCGGCGTCGCTGAGCTCGACGGCGAGCGTTCCCGCCTTGGCATCGATGGCGATGATGTCGCCGTCCTTGAGCAGCGCGATCGGCCCGCCGACCGCGGCCTCGGGGCCGACATGACCGATGCAGAAGCCGCGCGTCGCGCCGGAGAAGCGGCCGTCGGTGATGAGCGCCACGTCATGCCCCATGCCCTGGCCGAAGATCGCCGCGGTCGTCGACAGCATCTCGCGCATGCCGGGACCGCCGCGCGGCCCTTCGTAGCGGATGACGATGACCTCGCCCTTCTTGTAGTCGCGCCGCTCGACCGCGGCAAAGGCGTTCTCCTCGCAATCGAAGCAACGCGCGGGCCCGCGGAAGCTGAGGTCGTGCATCCCCGCCACCTTCACGATGGCGCCTTGCGGCGCGAGGTTGCCGCGCAATCCCACGACGCCGCCCGTAGGACTGAGCGGCGCCGAGGTCGGGCGCACGACGTCCTGGTTCTTGGGCAAGGTCACGTCGCGGAGATTCTCGGCCATGGTCTTGCCGGTCACGGTGATGCAGTCGCCATGGAGAAAGCCGCCATCGAGCAGCGCCTTCATCAGCACGGCGACGCCGCCCACGTCGTAGAGGTCCTTGGCGACATAGCGCCCGGCGGGCTTCAGATCGGCGAGATATGGCGTGCGCTTGAAGATCTCGGCGACGGCGTGGAGGTCGAAATCGATCCCCGCCTCATGCGCGATCGCCGGCAAATGCAGCGCGCCGTTGGTCGAGCCGCCCGACGCCGCGACCACCATGGCGGCATTCTCGAGCGCTTTCCGCGTCACGATATCGCGCGGCCGGAGGCGCTGGCGCAGAAGCGCCATCACCGCCTCGCCCGAGGCCTCGGCGAAGCGGTCGCGCGAATCATAGGGCGCCGGCGCGCCGGCCGATCCCGGCAAAGCGAGACCGATCGCCTCGGAGACGCAGGCCATGGTGTTGGCGGTGTATTGCCCGCCGCAGGAACCGGCCGAGGGGCAAGCGACGCATTCGAATTCATGCAAATCCTCGTCGCTCATGAGGCCGGCGCTGTGCGCGCCCACCGCCTCGAACAGATCGCCGACGGCTACGTCCTTGCCGCGGAATTTTCCCGGCAAGATCGAGCCGCCATACATGAAAACGGCAGGAACGTTGAGCCGCACCATGGCCATCATGATGCCGGGCAGCGACTTGTCGCAACCGGCCAGCCCCACCATGGCGTCGTAGCAATGGCCGCGCATGGTGAGCTCCACCGAATCGGCGATGACCTCGCGCGAGACGAGCGACGACTTCATGCCGGCATGGCCCATGGCGATGCCGTCGGTGACGGTGATGGTGGTGAATTCGCGCGGCGTGCCGCCAGCGGCGGCGACGCCCTTCTTCGCCGCCTGCGCCTGGCGCATCAGCGAGATGTTGCAGGGCGCCGCCTCGTTCCAGGTGGTGACGACGCCGATGAGCGGCTGGGCGATCTGCTCGTCGGTCAGGCCCATAGCGTAGAGATAAGAGCGATGCGGCGCGCGCTCCGGCCCCACCGTGACGTGACGGCTCGGCAGCTTCGACTTGTCGAAGGAATGCTTTCCCACGTCGTCCGGCATTGTTGCATCTCCCCGAGTGCTGACGGCGCTGCACCATACAAAGCGGCGCGGGGTCGCGCCAGAATGGTAGCCGCCGCCACAATTCCGCCGCGAAACTAGGCTCGACTCGGGCTCGTATGCCCTATCTGACCTTCGCGGACGCGTGGCAGGCCTATCGCCGCGCGGAGCCTCGGCTACCGCCAAAGCCGCCTCCCGTCACAATGCAGCGCATCGGCGGCGTCGCCGGCATAGCCGATCGGTTCGACCTGGTCGTGCTCGACGCGTGGGGCGTGCTCAATATCGGCACCGAGCCGATCGCCGGCGCCGCCGCGGCGGTCGCCGCGCTGAGGGCGCTCGGCAAGCGACTCCTCGTCCTCAGCAATGACGGCACGCGGGAGCCGGCTTCCGCTGCCGCCCGCCATCGCTCGCGCGGACTCGATTTCGCTGCGGACGAAATCATTGTCGGCATCGAGCTGCTGCCGGGGCTGCTCCCGGGCTTGCGACAACCGAGCCGTTGGGCCTCATCGGCGACCAGCCGGCGCCTTATGCCGCGGTGACCCATGCCATGCTGCCGCTCCGCGACGATCGCGCCGCTTACGACCGCGTCGGCGGCGTCGTGTTTCTATCGAGCGACGACTGGAGCGAGGAGCGGCAGGCGCTCCTCGAGCAGAGCCTCTCACGGCGGCCGCGGCCGCTCATTGTCGGCAATCCCGACATCGTCTCGCCCGAGCCTCAGGCGATGGCGGCCGAGCCTGGTTATTACGCGCATCGCCTGGCCGACGCCACCGGCGTCGCGCCGATCTTCTGCGGCAAGCCTTTCGCGCCGATCTATCAGCGGATCCGCCGGCGTCACCCCGACATCGCGCCGGAGCGCGTGCTCTGCGTCGGCGACACCTTGCACACTGACATCCTGGGCGGCCGCGCCGCCGGGCATCGCACGCTGCTCGTCGAGGACGGCTTCTGCCGCGGCCGCGACGCGATGGCGCTCGCCGCCGAGTGCGGCATCTGGCCCGACTTCATCGCACCCCGTCTCTGAGGCGTCACGCCATCAGCACGTCGGTGACGAATTTGACGCCGGGATAGGCCAGCGTCAGCAGCAGATAGGCCAGCAACGCCAAGCGCGCGACCCGGCGGCCACGCAGCCCATAGAAATGCCGCGCCAGTAGGAGCCCGCCGATGACGGCGAAGGCGGCGAGCGAGAGCAGCGTTTTGTGATCGAAAGGGAGAAGCCGTCCGCCGAGGAAATGCTCCGCTGCCATGCCGCTCGCGAGCCCCAGCGCCAGCACGCCTTCGCTGGCGGCAAGAAGGCCGAGCTCCAGCGCTTCGCTTTCCGCCATCGCCGGCAGCAATCGGGTGAGACCGGTCGGGCGCTTCGCCTTGAGCGCGCGCTCCTGCAAAAAGACGGCAAGGCCGGCGACGGCGCCGATCGTAAGGAGCCCATAGGTTGCGATGGCGAAGACGATGTGGGCATCGAGCCAACCGGCGGGCACGTCGCCCGCCACCGGGCGCTCCGGTGCGCGCTGCCAGACGAAGGCAATGAGCCCGAGCACGGCCTGGTAAGGCAGCAGCAACGGCGCCAGCCGCCAAGCGTGGCGGGTTGCCAGCGCCAATACGAGAAAGAGCGCCATGGTGGCGGTGATCGTGACCCACAGCGACATGGCGAAGCCGGTGCGCCAGGCGCCGGCGGCGGTGGCCAGCACCCAGGCGCCGGGGCCAAGCGTCCCCAGCGCGAGCACGACATAGAAAAGCGCATCGGGCGCGCCGCGGCGGCGGAAGGAGGCCGCGACCGCCGGCAGCAACGCCAGAAGCGCGCCGAAATTGAGCGCCACGCTGTCCATTGCCAGCAGATAGCCACGCGCCCCGCGCCTTGGCAAGCGGCGTCCCCTGCTCTAGCCTCGGGCGTCATGGCGTCCTGCATCGCGCTCGTGGTGGCCGCCGGACGCGGCACCAGACTGGGCGGACCGCTGCCGAAGCAATACCTGCCGCTCGCCGGGCGCAAGCTCTTGCGCTACAGCCTCGAGACGCTCACGACGCACCCCGCCATCGCCGGGGTCCGCGTCGTCTTCAATCCCGACGACAACCCGCATTACCGGGACGCGACGGAGGGTTTGGCGCTGCTGCCGCCCGTCGCCGGCGGCGACGCGCGGCAGGATTCGGTGCGGCTCGGCCTCGAGAGCCTCGCCGAAGAGGCGCCCGACCGCGTCCTCATCCATGACGGCGCGCGCCCCTTTCTCGATCGCGGCACCATTGACCGCGTGCTGGCGGCCCTCGACGAGGCCCCGGGCGCCGTGCCGGCGCTGGCGCTTCGCGACACGGTGAAGCGCGGCCGCGCTGGCCGGGTCGCCGAGACGCTCGACCGCAGCGAGCTCTGGCGGGCTCAGACGCCGCAGGGTTTTCACTATCGGCCGATCCTGGCGGCGCATCGCGCCGCGGCGGGCCAGGATCTGTCCGACGACGCTGCCGTCGCGGAACGCGCCGGCCTTGCCGTGCGCCTCGTCGCCGGCAGCGAGGAGAACCTCAAGGTGACGACCGCCGAGGACCTCTTTCAAGCAGAGCGGCTTCTCGCCGCGCGGCAAGGCGACATCCGCACCGGGCAGGGCTTCGACGTCCACGCCTTCGGCCGCGGCGACCATGTCTGGCTCTGCGGCGTCAAGGTGCCGCATGAGCGGGCGCTGGTCGGCCATTCCGATGCCGACGTCGGCTTGCACGCGCTGACCGACGCGCTGCTGGGGGCGCTCGGCGCGGGCGATATCGGCGTGCATTTTCCGCCGAGCGAGGAGCGCTGGCGCGGCGCGCCGTCCCATCGCTTTCTCCGCCACGCCGCCGATCTCGTCGCCGCGGCGGGCGGCGCCGTCGCGCATGCCGACGTGACCCTGATCTGCGAGCGGCCGAAAATCGGGCCCCACCGCGACGCCATGGTGGCGCGCATCGCCGAGATCCTCGGCATCGACCGGCGCCGCGTCAGCGTCAAGGCGACGACCACCGAGAAGCTCGGATTCACCGGCCGCGGCGAAGGGATTGCGGCGCAAGCGGTGGCGACGGTGCGGCTGCCGCTCATATGACGGCGTCCGCCACCTCGGCCAGCGCCGCGACGACAGCAGCGGGATGGATCGCCACCTGGTTCGGCGTCGGCCGCCTGCCCTTGGCGCCGGGCACCTGGGGCTCGCTGGCGGCGCTGCCTTTCGCCTGGATCATCGCCTGGCTCTTCGGCGCGCGCGCGCTTCTCATCGCCGCGGCGCTGCTCTTCGTCATCGGCTGGTGGGCGGCGGGGCGCGTCTCGCACGCGAGCGGCGTCAAGGATGCGGGCTCGATCGTCGTCGACGAGGTCGTGGGGCAATGGCTTGCGCTCGTCGTGACCCCGCCCGACGCCGTCGCCTATCTCGCGGGCTTTGCCCTCTTCCGCCTCTTCGACATTATGAAGCCCTGGCCTGCGCGCTGGCTCGACCAGCATGTGCCGGGTGGGCTCGGGGTCATGGCCGACGATGTCGCCGCCGGATTCTATGCCGCCTTCGTCCTGTGGCTCATCCTGCTGATCCTGGGGAAGCCGCATTTCTGATCCCGCGCTCCATAGCCTCGCCGAGGCGGTGCTCGCCGCGTGCCGCGCGCGGCGGCTCACGCTCGCCACGGCGGAATCCTGTACCGGCGGCATGGTGGCGGCGACGCTCACCGATATCGCGGGTTCCTCCGACGTCGTCGAGCGCGGCTATGTCACCTATTCCAACGAGGCGAAGAGCGACCTTTTGTCGGTGCCGCCACCGCTCATCGCCCAGCACGGCGCGGTGAGTGCGGAGGTGGCGGAAGCGATGGTGCGGGGTGCCCTCGGCCGCGCCCCGGTCGACCTCGCCGTCGCCGTCACCGGCATCGCCGGCCCCGGCGGCGGCACGGCGGCGAAACCGGTCGGCCTCGTCTGGTTCGGCATCGGCCGGCGCGCCTCGGCCATCGCCACCGAGCATCACGTCTTCCCCGGCGACCGTGCTGCGGTGCGGCAGGAGGCGACGCGCCGCGCGCTGGAGCTGCTGCTTCAGGCGGCAGGTCCGTAGTAGGATGTCGCGAATAGTACCGCAGGGAGGCAAGGCATGGCATTAACCCAGAGTTACGTGCACGGCGCCTCGGACGTGCCGCTGATCGGCGAGACGATCGGCGTTCATTTCGACAAGATCGCCGCGCGCTGGGGCGAGCGGGACGCGCTCGTCGTCCGCCACCAGAAGGTTCGCTGGAGCTATGCCGAGCTGAAGCGCCGGGTCGACGCCTTTGCCGCGGGGCTCTTGGCGCTGGGGCTTGCGCCCGGCGACCGGGTCGGCATCTGGTCGCCCAACAATGCCGAATGGGTGGTGACGCAGTTCGCCACCGCCAAGGCCGGGCTCATCCTCGTCAACATCAATCCCGCCTATCGCCTCTCCGAGCTCGACTACGCCTTGAACAAGGTCGGCTGCAAGGCGCTCGTCACCGCCGATCATTTCAAGACTTCAGACTATGTCGGCATGCTGGGCGAGCTCGCGCCGGAGATCGAGCGGAGCGCGCCGGGGCGGCTGCAGTCGAAGCGCTTGCCGTCGCTGGCCGCGCTCATCCGCATCGGCAGCGACGAGAAGCGGGGCTATTTCCGCTTCGAGGACGTAATGGATGCGGGCGGCGAGCGCCACCGCGCCGAGGTCGCGGCGCTGGCGCCCAAGCTGCAATTCGACGATCCCATCAACATCCAATTCACCAGCGGCACCACCGGCGCCCCCAAGGGCGCCACGCTGACGCATCACAACATCCTCAACAACGGCTTCTTCATCGGCGAGGCGCTGAAGCTCACCGAGAAGGACCGCGTCTGCATCCCCGTCCCGCTCTATCACTGCTTCGGCATGGTGCTGGGCAATCTCGCTTGCGTGACGCACGGCGCGGCGATGATCTATCCCTCCGAAGGCTTCGAGCCGCTGGCCTCGCTCGAGACAGTCGAGGCCGAGCGCTGCACCGCGCTCTATGGCGTTCCCACCATGTTCATCGCCGAGCTCGGCCATCCCGAGTTCAAGCGCTTCGATCTCGCGTCGCTCCGCACCGGCATCATGGCGGGCTCGCCCTGCCCTATCGAGGTGATGAAGCGCTGCGTTGCCGAGATGAACATGAGCGAGGTGACGATCGCCTATGGCATGACCGAGACGAGCCCGGTCAGCACGCAGACTTCGGCGGAGGATCCGCTGGAGCGCCGCGTCGCCACGGTGGGGCGCGTTCACCCGCATGTCGAAGTGAAGGTCGTCGACGTCGAAGGCCGCATCGTGCCGCCGGGCGTGCCGGGCGAGTTCTGCACGCGGGGCTACTCGGTGATGCTGGGCTATTGGGACGATCCCGAGCGCACCAACGAGGCGATCGATCGCGCCGGCTGGATGCATACGGGCGACCTCGCCACCATCGACGCCGAGGGTTATTGCAACATCGTCGGCCGCATCAAGGACATGGTGATCCGCGGCGGCGAGAACGTCTATCCCCGCGAGATCGAGGAGTTCCTCTTCCGCCATCCCAAGATCGAGGCGGTGCAAGTGGTGGGCCTCCCCGATGCCAAATACGGCGAGGAGCTCTGCGCCTGGATCAAGCTGAAGCCCGGCGAGAGCGCGACGGCCGAAGAGATCCAGGCCTTCTGCAAAGGCCAGATCGCGCATTACAAGATCCCGCGCTACATCAAATTCGTCGAGGCCTTCCCGATGACGGTGACGGGGAAGGTGCAGAAGTTCATGATGCGGGAGCACATGGTGAAGGAGCTCGGCCTCAGCGAGCAGAAGACGGCGTGACGAGCGCTAAACCGGTTTCATCGCTGCCTCGGTCGGCGCGGTGCCGTAGAGCGCGCGGGCGCGGGCTTCGAAAGCGGAGACCATGCGGCGCACGGCCTCGTTGAATAGCATCTCGATGACCTTCTGCAGCAAGCGCGAGCGGAATTCGAAATCGACGTAGAAGTCGATGAGGCATCCACCGTCGGCTTGGGCGATGAACTCCCAGTGGTTGTTGAGATAGCGCAGCGGGCCTTTGCTGTAGCTGACATCGATGCGGTTGGGGCGGTCGAGCACGACGCGCGAGGTGAAGCGCTCGCGCACCATGCGGAAGCCGATGAGAAGATCCGCGGTGATGGCGGTGGCGCTCCGCTCGCGCACGCGCGCCGCAAGGCACCAGGGCAGGAACTCGGGATAGCGCTCGACATCGGCGACGAGGTCGAAGAGTTGGGCCTGCGAGTAGGGCAGCACCCGCTTTTCGGCATGGGTCGGCATCGTGCTAACCGGTGGCGGCGCGGGCCGCGCGCAGTCTCGCGAAATCCTCGCCCGCGAAATAGGAGGAACGGGTCAAGGGCGAGGCCGAGACCATGAGGAAGCCCTTGCCCAGCGCCATCTTGCGATAGGCCTCGAACTCCTCGGGCGGCACGAAGCGGGCGACGGCGTGATGCTTCGGCGTCGGCTGCAGGTATTGGCCGATGGTAAGAAAATCGACGCCGGCGGTGCGGAGATCGTCCATCACCTGGAAGACCTCGCTCTTCTCCTCGCCCAAACCCACCATCAGGCCCGATTTGGTGAACATGTCGGGCGCCAGCGCCTTGACGCGGTCCAAGAGCCGCAGCGAATGGAAATAGCGGGCACCCGGCCGCACCTCGGCGTAAAGCCGCGGCACGGTCTCGAGGTTGTGGTTGTAGATGTCGGGCTGGGCGGCGACCACCCTCTCGATCGCGCCGTCCTTCTTCAGGAAATCGGGGGTGAGCACCTCGATCGTCGTCGCGGGCGCCGCGGCGCGGATGGCGCGGATGGTGGCGACGAAATGCTCGGCGCCACCGTCCTCGAGATCGTCGCGATCGACGGAGGTCACGACGATGTGCGCGAGGCCGAGCCGGCCCACCGCTTCCGCGACATGTTGCGGCTCATGCGGATCGAGCGCGAGGGGCTTGCCCGTCGCGACGTTGCAGAAGGTGCAGGCGCGCGTGCAGACGCTGCCGAGGATCATCACCGTCGCGTGCTTTTCTTTCCAGCACTCGCCGATATTGGGGCAGGCCGCTTCCTCGCAGACGGTGTTGAGGCGGAGCTCGCGCATCAGCGCGCGCGTCTCCTGATACTCGCGCGAGGTCGGCGCCTTGACGCGAATCCATTGAGGCTTGCGCAGGACCGGATTGTCGGGACGCCACGCCTTCTCGGGATGTCTTATGTTTTCGTCAGCGTCCATTCTTCGAGCGGTTTCCTTTTTCGTCGTTCCCGCGAAAGCGGGAACCCAGCACTGCCACGCTCCGTCGCTTGCCCTGGGTCCCCGCTTTCGCGGGGACGACGCAAAAATATGGTCATACGCCGCGAAATCCTCCTCAGATGTGGAGAACCCCGCCATAGGCGTCAAGCACGGCCTCGTGCATCATCTCGGAGAGCGTCGGATGCGGGAAGATGGTGCGCATCAGCTCCTGCTCCGTTGTCTCCAAGGTCTTGGCGATGGTGTAGCCCTGGATGAGCTCCGTCACTTCGGCGCCGATCATATGCGCGCCCAAGAGCTCGCCGGTCTTGGCGTCGAAGACGGTCTTGACCAGCCCCTCGGGCTCGCCCATGGCGATCGCCTTGCCGTTACCGATGAAGGGGAAGTGGCCGACGCGGACCTCATGGCCCGCCTCCTTCGCCTTCTTTTCGGTCAATCCCACGCTCGCCACTTGCGGGCGGCAATAGGTGTTGGCGGGGATGTTGCGCACATCCAAGGGATGGACGGTATTGAGCCCGGCGATGCGCTCGACGCAGATGACGCCCTCATGCATCGCCTTGTGCGCGAGCCAGGGCGGCCCCACGACGTCGCCGATGGCATAGACGCCGGGCTCGTCGGTGGCGAGCCATTCATTGACGAGGATATGGCCTTTCTCGGCGCGCACCTTGGTCTTCTCGAGGCCGATATTCTCGACATTGCCGGTGATGCCGATGGCGAGGATGACGCGCTCGGCGGTCACCTCGCTCGTCTTGTCGCCGGCCGCCAACGTCGCGGTGACGGCATCGGCGCTTTTCTTCAGCGCCTTCACCATGGTCGAGGTGTGAATCTTCATGCCCTGCTTCTCGAAGGACTTCCGCGCGAAGGCAGAGATCTCCTCGTCCTCGACGGGAAGCACGCGGTCGAGCACTTCGACGACCGTCACCTCGGAACCCATGTCGCGGTAGAAGCTCGCGAACTCGATGCCGATCGCGCCGGAGCCCACGACGAGGAGCGACTTCGGCAGCTTTTCCGGGATCATCGCCTCTTTATAGGTCCAGACCAGCTTGCCGTCGGGCTCGAGCCCGGGGAGCGAGCGGGCGCGGGCGCCGGTGGCGATGACGATGTTCTTGGCGGAGAACTCGCCCAAGGACTTGCCGTCCTTGGCGACGGCGACTTTCCCTTGGCCCAGCAGCGTCGCGGCGCCGTCGATGACGGCGATCTTGTGCTTCTTCATCAGATAGCCGACGCCGTTCGAGAGCTGCTTTGCCACCTTGCGCGAGCGCTCGACGACTTTCTTGGTGTCGTAGGTGATGTCCTTGGCGGCAAAGCCGTAGGCGTCGAGATGATGGAGGAGATGGTTGATCTCGGAGCTGCGCAGCAGCGCCTTGGTCGGGATGCAGCCCCAATTGAGGCAGATGCCGCCCAAATGCTCGCGCTCGACCACGGCGGTCTTCATGCCGAGCTGCGCCGCGCGAATGGCGGCGACATAGCCGCCGGGCCCGCCGCCGAGGATGAGGGTGTCGAAGGAGGGGTCAGGCATGGGGGCTTCCGCAGCTGGGACCCGTCGCTTGCGCACCCCCCTCCCTACCCTCCCCCTCACGGGGCGAGGGGCGCCTTTGTTTGCGAGCGATGAGCTTGCGACAAGTGAAAAAGAACCCCCTCCCCCCGTGAGGGGGAGGGCTGGGGTGGGGGGTCGGGTGGCGCATCACAGCGCCAAAAGGCCCGGGGCTTCGATGATTTTCTTGAAGGCTTGCAGCCATTGGGCGCCGACGGCGCCGTCGACGACGCGGTGGTCGCAGGCAAGCGTGCAGCTCATGAGGGTGGCGACAGCGAGCGCGCCGTTCTTCACCACCGGGCGCGGCTCGCCGGCGCCCACGGCGAGGATGCAGCCTTGCGGCGGGTTGATGACGGCGGCGAAGTCCTTGATGCCGAACATGCCGAGATTGGAGATCGAGAAAGTGCCGCCCTGGAACTCCTGGAGCTTCAGCTTGCCGGCACGGGCGCGGAGGCCCAAGTCCTTCATCTCCGCAGAGATCTGCTGCAGGCCCTTGGTCTCGGCGGCTTTGATGATGGGCGTGATGAGGCCTTCCTCGAGCGCCACCGCGACCGAGATGTCGGCGGTGTTCCAGCGCAGGATGACCTCCTCGCTCCACGACGCATTGGCGGCGGGCACCTGCTTCAAGGCGAGCGCCGAGGCCTTGATGACGAAGTCGTTGACCGAGAGCTTGACGCCGGCGGCGTCGCTGATCTGCTGGCGCATCGCCAAAAGCGCGTCGATCTCGCAGTCGATCGTCAGATAGAAATGCGGCACCGTCGCCTTGGCCTCGGCCATGCGCCGGGCGACGACGAGGCGCATCCGCGTCAGCGGCAGCTCCGTGTAAGGCGGATTGCCGGCGAGCGCCAGCACCTGCTCCCGCGTGTAGCTCGGCGCCGGCAAAGGCGAGCCGGGAGCGCGGAGGTGCGGCGGCGCCGGCTCCGGCGCCTTCCGCGCCGGAAGCGGACCCTTTGCGAGCGCCGCCTCGATGTCGTGCTTGACGATGCGGCCATGCGGCCCCGACCCGGTGAGACGCGAAAGATCGAGCCCGGCCTGCTTCGCCATGCGCTTCGCCAAGGGGCTTGCCGCGATGCGGTCGGGCTCGGCATGGCCGTTGCCGCGGGCTGGCCGAGGCGGCGCAGGCGCCGCCGCTTTCGCCGCCGGCGGCGGCGGGGCCGTTTTCGGCGCCTCCGGGGCGGGCGCGGGCTTCGCCGGGGTTTGCGGGGATGCGCCGGGATGCGCCGGGAGCTTCCCCAGCGCCGCTTTGTCCTCGCCCTCTTCCAGCAGCACGGCGATGGGCTGGTTCACTTTGACGCCTTCGGTGCCTTCGGGAACGAGGATCTTGCCGAGCGTCCCCTCGTCCACCGCCTCGAACTCCATCGTCGCCTTGTCGGTCTCGATCTCGGCGATGATGTCACCGGCCTTGACGGCATCGCCTTCCTTCTTGTGCCATTTGGCGAGGTTGCCCTCGGTCATCGTCGGCGAGAGCGCGGGCATCAGGAGCTCGATCGGCATCTCTTCCCCCGCTCAGCGATAGCTGACGGCTTTGGCCGCGGCGACGACCTCGTCGGCCTGCGGCAGCGCCAGGCGCTCGAGATTGGCGGCGTAGGGCAGCGGCACGTCCTTGGCGGCGACGCGCGCCACCGGCGCATCGAGATCGTCGAAGGCCTGCTCCATGACCAGCGCCGCGATCTCGCTGCCGAGGCCGGAGAAGCCCCAGCCTTCCTCGACGGTGACGACGCGGTTGGTCTTTTTGACCGAAGCCAGGACCGTGTCGAGGTCGAGCGGGCGGATGGTGCGGAGATCGATGACCTCCGCGGATATCCCCTCGCCTTCCAGCTTCTGCGCCGCGTCGAGCGCGATCTGTACCATGCGCGAGTATGCGAGGATGGTGACGCCGTCGCCTTCCCGCGCGATGCGGGCGCGGCCGAGCGGCACCACCACGTCGCCTTCCGACGGCACCGGGAAGCTCATGCCGTAGACCAGCTCGTTCTCGAGGAAGATCACGGGATTGGGGTCGCGGATAGCGGATTTGAGGAGGCCCTTGTGGTCGGCGGCGGTATAGGGCGCCACCACCTTGAGGCCGGGGACATGGGCGTACCAGCTGGCATAATCCTGGGAATGCTGCGCCGCGACCCGGGCGGCGGCGCCGTTGGGGCCGCGGAAGACGATGGCGCAGCCCATCTGGCCCCCCGACATGTAGCGCGTCTTGGCGGCGCTGTTGACGATCTGATCCATCGCCTGCATGGCGAAGTTCCAGGTCATGAACTCGACGATGGGCCGAAGCCCAGCGTAAGCCGCGCCGACGCCGATGCCGGCGATGGCATGCTCGGAGATGGGCGTGTCGATGACGCGGCGGGCGCCGAACTCCTCCAAGAGGCCCTGGCTCACCTTGTAGGCGCCCTGGTACTCGGCGACCTCCTCGCCCATCAAAAAGACGGTCTCGTCGCGGCGCATCTCCTCCGCCATCGCGTCGCGCAGCGCCTCGCGCACCGTCTGGGTCGTTGTGGCGCC
>Ga0335081_10012740_pt1 | contig 13612 bp, 9 predicted proteins | sample Lox_Sample_35_FD_206713 | JGI IMG/M metagenome (GOLD analysis project Ga0335081, IMG submission 206713) | Soil microbial communities from Loxahatchee National Wildlife Refuge, Florida, United States - Lox_Sample_3.5 | ecosystem: Environmental > Terrestrial > Soil > Wetlands | place: USA: Florida...
CGCGGCGCCGGCCTCGCGGCCAGCCGTCCGGCGCTCGAGAACGCCGCCGGCGCGCCGGGCATCAGGTAGGTCCCGATGTCCGGCTGCTCGACCTCGGAGAACATCGGGTTGACCGTCGAACAGCGTGGATCGCCCTCGACCAGCTCGGTGAACGTCTGGTAGGGCCCCCACGAAACGCCGTGGCGGTCGAAGATGCCGCGCACTTCGTCGAGCGTGCGCGCCAGGACCCAGGGCTTCAGGGTGGCGCCGATCAGCTCACGCGCGGCGAATCGACCGCCCTCCTCGTCCAGGTCGACATCCATCAGGCGCGCGATCGCGTCCAGCGCGGGCTCCAACCCGGTCGCCTCCACGAGGTTGCGCCACTGGCGGAGCGTCAGGGCGACGATCATCACGCGGCGGCCGTCCTTGGTGGCGAAGTCGCGGCCGAACGCTCCGTAGAGGTAGTTGCCGTCCTTCACGCGCTCGTGACGGTTGATCTGTACCTCGGCGATCTTGCCGAGGTTGCCGACCATCCAGAACGCGACGTCGGAGACCGCGATCCGCACGTACTCGCCGGCGCCGGTTCGGGCGCGCGCGCGTTCGGCCGCCAGCAGGCTGGTCGTGGCCAGCGCGCCCGTGATCGCATCCCATGCCGGCAGCAGGTGGTTGAACGGCTCGGCGAGATTGGGCGGTCCGGTCGCCCAGGGGAAGCCGGTCGCCGGATTGACCGTGTAGTCGACGGCCGACGAGCCGTCGTAGTTGCCGACGATGTTGACCATGATCAGGTCGGCACGCCGGGCGGCGAGTCGCTCGTAGTCCAGAAACCCGCGTGCCGGGAAGTTCGTCAGGAACAGTCCCGCGTCGGGTCCGGGGGCGGTGATCAGAGCGCTCGCCAGTTCACGCCCCGCTTCGCTGCCGAGGTCGACCTGGATCGATCGCTTGCCCTTGTTCAGTCCCGCCCAGAACAGACTCCTGCCCTCGGCGGTGACCGGCCAGCGCCGGCGATCCAGCCCGCCGCCGATCGGATCGAAACGGATCACGTCGGCGCCGAGCTGGGCCATCGTCATGCCGCCCAGCGGCGCGGCGACGAACGCGGACCCCTCGACGACCCGAAGCCCTTCGAGGATCCCGGCCACTACGCCACCACCGCCTCGAAGCTCCAATCGAGCACCGGCTCGGGCTTGGCGTCGGCCCGTTCGGCGCTGACCCGCGCGCGCAGCGCGACCAGACCGCCGGTGCCGCAGCCCTCCACCATCAGCTCGGTCCGGAGCACGTCTCCCTCGAACACCGGGCCAAGATGGTCGCAGCCGTGCCAAGCGACGATCGTGGCGATCGCGGGAATCGCCCGCGTCGCGTGAGCAGCGGCAATCGAGATCGTATGGCCGCCGTACACGAGGCGGCGGCCGTGAGCGCTGCTCGTCGCGTCGGTGTGCGCGGTGGCGACGTTGAGGGTCAGGCGGGCGAGCTCGGGCGCGCTGGTCACCGTCTCGCCCGCTTCCACGAGGAACGTCTGCCCGGGCGTGAGGTCGTCGAAGTACGGACCCGGCGCCGCTGCGCGCAGGCGGTCGAGTCGCCAGCCCGCCGGCACCGCCCCGTGCAGCTGCTCGGGATCGAGCTCCTGTGGGATGCCGGTCAGGTCGTCGGCGTAGCCCGTGTCGACCTCGGGGTCCCTCAGGGGGATCATCGGGCAACGCCAGTAGTCGAGCACGGGCACGCCTTGCTCGTCGGTCGTCCGGATTCGCATGGCGACCAGTCCGGTCGCAGGTCCCCCCTCCCGGCGGCGGTTCTGCTTCAGCGCGACGATCTCCGTGCGGGTGCGCAGCGTCTCGCCGATGAACACCGGTCGCTTGAGCACCAGGCCGCGGTAGAAGAGGTTGCCGCGCACGCGCTGCGACGGCCCCGTCGACTGCCCGATGGAGACGTCGCAGACCAGATTCGGGTGGACGAGAGGTCTGCTCTCGCCCGTGACCTCACGACACAAGGCGGTGTCGAGCACGAGCCGAAGCCGGTCGCCCGCGAGCGCCTGATGTAGCGCCGCGTGACCTTCGGTCAGGGTGAGTCCGGGGGCGTCGTCGAACACCTGCCCGCGGCTGAGGTCCTCGAACCAGGGTCCACCCACGACCGTCCGCGAACCGGCCACGCTGCTCATGTCGGCACTTCCTCCATGGGATGGTCGGCGGCGCCCGACGGCGGCGCCTTGCCCGCCGCGCGAGCGCGGGCGATGATCTCGAGCGCGTGCTTGCGGCTCGCCTCGTCGATCATCCCGCCGCGAAACTCGACGGCGCCGCGTCCCTCGGCCTGTGCGAGCGCCTCGAGAACCGAGCGCGCCCGGGCTATCTCCTCGGACGCCGGCGTGAACACCTCGTTGATGATCGGAATCTGGGCCGGGTGCACGGCCCACTTGCCGTCGAAGCCGAGGGCGCGCACATGCTCGGCGCGTCGCCGCAGCCCGGCCTCGTCCCTGATCTCTAGATACGGCCCGTCGATCGCCTGCAACCCGTAGGCGCGGGCCGCGACGAGCACCGTCTCCTGGGCGTACAGCCAGCTCTCGGGCGCAATCAGCTCGGGCGAGCGACCGAGCGACGCCGCCAGATCGGCGTAGCCGACGATCAGCGCCTCGAGCCGTGGAGACGCCGACGCGATATCCGCTGCACGCAGCAACCCCGCGGCCGTCTCGACGAGCGCCTGGATACCCACGCCGGCCGCCTGATCGCCGAGCCGGTCAAGCAGGCGGACGACCGCCGCAACGTCCCCGGCTCGTTCGACCTTCGGGACGATCAGCGATCCGATCTGCTGGCCGGCGCGCTGCACGAGCTCGACGACGTCGCGCTCGCCCCAGGGACCGTCGAGCGCGTTGATGCGGACCGCGACGGCCCGGGAAAGCGGGTCCTCGCGCTCGAGCACAGCGCCGACGAGGTCTCGCGCCGCCTCCTTCGACTCCGCGGCGACGGAATCTTCCAAGTCGGCGATGACCTCGTCGACCTCGAGCTCGATCGTCTTCAGCAGCATGCGCTCGGACGAGCCGGGGACCGACAACGAACAGCGCCGGGCGTTCATCGCCGGACCCTACCGGCTCCCGCGCGCTGCGGTGGGGCCCGGGTGCCCGATATCGGTGTTTTTCCGCACGACGGTCCGGCTCCTGCCCCGATGGCAGGTGGCGCGACGGCCGTGAGACTTGTTGGCATGGCGATCGGTGGAGAGGTCGATTGATGGGCGCGGACGTTCCCGAGCAGACGGCACAACAGCTCCCGGTTGAGGATGTGGAGCTCGTCGACCTGCTCACGGCGGTTCTCGTCGATCCGAATCTGCACACGGACCGGCGGATGCGCCTCCACCACGAGATCAGCGCGGTGCTGCGCGCGATCGAGCGGGATCTCTACGGCGAATCCGGAGGCGAGTCGCGTTACCAGGCGCTCGAAGCCGACATCGGCCGGCTCCCGGACTTGCTGACGACCGTGCTCGTCGACCCGAACCTCCACTCGGACCTGCGAATGCGCATTCACCGCGAGGTCCGCACGATCCTGCGTTCCGCAGGGGCGCAGATCATGTAATCCCGCTCTGCTCGAACTCCTCGAGCTCGGCCTCGTACTCGGACCCGATCTGCTCGAGCAGACGGCGCGTCGCGAGTGCCTCGGCCTCGTCGACGACCGAGATCGCGAAGCCGACGTGGATCAGCACCCAATCGCCCTCCTGTGCGGCCCGTTCGTCCCCGCTGACGAGCGCGACGTTCACGACCCGCCGGACGCCCGACACGTCGACGCGCGCGAGAAAGCGCTCCTCGTCGACGAACTCGACGATCTGTCCCGGTATCGCCAGGCACACGGCTCTAGCTACCGCCCGACGTGGAGCCTGCAGCGCACATGCGGCGAACCGTACCTCTCGCGCTACGTACAGCATCAGTAGTTTGCCCCGACCACGCGCGTAGTGGCTGCGATTGTGCCGCTCAGCGGTTGCTCGGCAAAGTTTGGACATGAGCGATCTCAGTCCAGCGAGGCGCACGCGATCCGCCTCACCCGAACGGCGCGACTCGCGCCGGCATGACCCGGACGGGCGCGAGCTGATGGTGAAGCTCCCCGACGGGCGCGGGCTCGCCGGCAGGCGCTGGCCTGGCACGGGCACGGGCACGGGCACGCCTATCGTCGCGCTCCACGGGCTGTTCGATTGCTCGCTTGGCTGGAAGCACTTTGCCGCCGCCACCAAGCGGCCGTGCATCGCGTTCGACCTGCCGGGGTTCGGGCGCTCGGCGATGCCCGCCGAGAACCGCTTCGGAAGCTATGCGGACGACATCCTGGGCGGGCTCGACGGCCTCGGCGTGCAGAGCTTCTCGCTTGTCGGACATTCGCTCGGCGGGGCGGTCGCCGCCGAGCTCTCCGAACGGGCCCGCCGACGGGCCCTCAACCTCACCCTGCTGGCCCCTGCCGGATTCGGCCCCGTCCCGGTCGCCGAACTGCTCGCCGGCAATCCGGTCGGTCGCCTGGTCCGGCTCGGGGTCCCGCTGGCGCTGTCAAACCCCCTGAGCGCCGCGGGCATCTACATGGCGGTTGTCTCGCACGGGCGCCCGCCGGAGCGCCAGCTGCTCGGTCGCGTCATACGCCGGGCGTTCACCACCGCGCCGGGAGCGCTCGCCGCCAACGGGGCGATCGTGGCCGCGGCGCGGGACCCGGACGGTTTCGTTCATCGCAGCGTCCGCTACGACGGACCGGTTTCGGTGCTGTGGGGCGCTGGCGACGCGCTGATGCCCGTGTCGCACGCCACCCGCCTGTGCGAGGCCCTGCCCCAGGCGAAGCTGACCATTTGGGATGGCATGGGACACCATCCTCAGCGTGAGCGCCCCGAGCAGCTCAACGAGTACCTCGCCGCCACCACCCGCGCCGCCACCGCCCGCGGCGCCACCACCACCCGCACCGCGGACAAGAGCTCGTTGCGCGCCGCCTGACGGCGGTCACCCGCCGCGACCACGGCCGCGCGCCGCTGCGGCTACGCGCCGTCGAACGCCAGGAAGTGCGCCTCCCAGCCGTCGAGAGCGACGCCGAAGCCATCCCGGGTCAGGTCCTCGCCGGAGCGGACGAAGGAGTCCTCCCCGAGCCGGTCGGCGAGCCGCCACGTCCGTCCGGCGAGATCGTCCCACGGAAGCCAGACCCAGCCCTCCGCCCGGCCGCCCGACAGGTTGACCACGACCAGGTGGCGCGCTTCCGGACGCGACCAGCACCACGCGACGAGCTGCCCGTACGAGTCGTCGGTGCACTTGCACAGGCGCCACTCGCCATCGCCGACCCGGGCCTCGGAGATCGCCCGCAGCAGCCGGGTGTAGAACGCGCGCAGCTCGGGATCGGGCGGTTCGTCCGGCCCCCGCCCGAGCTGGATCGGGAGATGTGTTCGTGCGCCTTCGAATTGGCCGTCGTGGTACAGGCGCGCGCCCTGAAGCGTTGACATCACGACCGCGGCGGCCCTCCCGCGCGCCGGATCGAACGTGGCGGACGCGCGGTCCTCGTCATGGTTCTCGATGAATCGGATCAGGCGCCGCTGGTAGGCGACGTCGGCCCGGAGGTGGCCCCGCACGGACTCGGCGGACTCGTGCGCGAGCCGGTCGTACAGGCGCTTGTCGTAGCACAGGTCGAAGCCCTGCTGCTGCAGCGTCCACTCCATGTCCCAGTAGACCTCGGCCATGAACAGGAAGTCCGGATGCGCCTGCTTGCAGCGGGCGATCAGCGTCGGCCAGAACTCGGCCTCGGGGGCGGGGCCGGCCCGCTCGCTCCATGTCCGCGCAAAAACCTCGTTGGTCATCAGCATCGCCATGTCGCACCGCACCCCGTCGCACTGATCCCCGATCGTCGTCACCGTCTCGGCGGCCGCCTGGCGCAGCATCGGCGAGAACGCGTTGAGCTGCAGCACGTCCTGCCAGGGCGCGAAATAAGGGTCGCGTCCCTTCGCGAACACGCCGCCCGCGGTCTGCATGAACTCGACCGGGCGCTCCGCGAGCTCCGCCGCACTGCCGGCGAGGAAGCACGCCGGACGGTCGGTCACCCACGGATGGTCGGCCGCGACATGGTTGGGCACGTAGTCGAGGATCAGCGCAAGCTTCCGATCGGCGAGCTGACCGCGAGCGGTGGCCAGCCCGTCCGGCCCGCCGAAGCGCCCATCGACCACGTAGTCTCGCACGCAGTAAGGCGAGCCGAGCACGTCGTCGTCCTGCAGATCCGGCAGCACGGCGCGGTAGGCGTCGGCCAACTCGGGCACGTTCAGGGCAATCGTGCGGCCGATCGGGCTCCGCTGCCAGACGCCCATCAGCCACACCGCATCGACCGGGAGCGCGGCCAGCGCATCCCACTCCGATCCCGGCACCTCCCCCAACCCGAGCGGTCGCCCATACCTACGGCCCAGCCGCTCCAGCCACGCGGCCGTGTTGATTTCGTACATCGTCGGGCTGGCCGGTATACGCATCCGGTCAGCGGATGGCCGGTGCGTAGATTCGCTCGATGTAATCCTCGAGCATCCGTCCCGCCGCGAACGCGGGCGCCAGCGTGCGCAGCGACGCGCGGACGCGCGCGAGCCAGGCTCGCGGGAGCCCATCGGCGCCGCGGTCGTAGAAGGCCGGCACGACCTCCTGCTCGAGCAGCCGGTACAGGGTGCCGGCATCGCGCGCGTCCTGCGTCCAGGCGTCGTGTTGCACGTCACCAGGGAGCGACCAGCCGTTCGTCCCGTCGTAGGCCTCGGCCCACCAGCCGTCGAGCACGCTCAGGTTCACGCCACCGTTGATCACCGCCTTCATGCCGCTCGTACCGCTGGCCTCGAGCGGCGGCCGCGGGAGATTCAGCCACAGGTCACAGCCCCGCACGAGCGCCTTGGCGACAGCCAGGTCGTACTCGTGCACGTACACGACGTGCTCGGCGACCTGCGGAACGTCCTTGATCCGATACAGATCCTGGACGACGCGCTTGGCCTCGACGTCGCTTGGATGCGCCTTACCCGCGAGGACGAACTGCGTGCGCTTGGGCCCCGACAGGAGGGCGATCGCCCGCCCGGGATCGTGGACGAGCAGTCCGAGTCGCTTGTACGTGGCGTTGCGGCGCGCGAACCCGATCGTGAGCACATCCGGATCGAACGCGCGAGCGGCGGCCTCGATCCCGGGGCGTGGCTGGCGCTCGGCGAGCCGGTCGATCCCGCTGCGTTCCTTGACGAACGCCACCAGGTCCGCGCGCTGCTCGCACCGGGCCTCCCACAGCTCGGCGTCCGAGACGCCGTCGAGCGCCTCCCACATCGACACGTCACGCGCCCGCCGCCACCAGTCATCGCCAAGGTGACGGTCGAACAGCCGGTGCATCGCCGGCCCGACCCAGGTCGCGAGGTGCACGCCGTTCGTGACGTGCGTGATCGGCACCGCTTCGACGGCGCGCTCCGGCCACAGTCCCTGCCACATCTCGCGGGCGACGCTCCCGTGTCGGCGGCTGACGGCGTTGGCCATGTGGCTCATCCGCAGGCTGAACTGGGTCATGCCGAACGGCTCGGCGGTGTCCGGTGGATGCTGACGACCGAGCCGCAGGATCATCTCGGGATCTGCGCCGAGTTCGGCGAAGACGCCTCCGAGTGTCGCGACCACATCCTCGCCCGAGTACATCTCGTTGCCCGCCCCCACCGGCGTGTGCGTCGTGAACACGGTGCGCTTCCGGGCCGCCGCGAGCGCGTCCTCGATCGTCGCTCCGCGCCCGGCCTCCTCCCGCGCGAGCTCGAGCACCGCGCACGCCGCATGCCCCTCGTTCAGGTGCACCAGCGATGGCTCGATCCCCATCGCCTCGAGCGCGCGCATGCCGCCGATGCCGAGCAGGACATATTGCGAAAGGCGGGTGACCGGATCTCCGACGTACAGCTGCGACGTGATCCACCGCTCCAACAGCCCGTTCTCGGGCCGGTAAGCATCGAGTAGGAACAACGGCACGCGTCCGACGGCGACCCGCCAGATCTGCGCACGGACCTCGCTGCCACGGATCGGAACCGTGATCGTGAGCGGCTCGCCGTCGGCCTCGCGCACCAGGGCCATCGGCAGCCGCTCGGGATCGTTGTCGATCCAGTACTCCTGCTGCCACCCGGAGGCGTCCAGGCGCTGCCGGAAGTACCCCTGGCGGTAGAGCAGGCCCACCGCGGCCAGCGGCAGCGCCTGGTCCGAGGCCTCCTTGAGCAGGTCGCCGGCCAGCGCGCCCAGCCCGCCGGAGTACACCGGCAGCGAATGGTGCACGCCGAACTCCGCGCAAAAGAAGGCGATCGGCCGCTCGGCCACGACCGGTCCCACGGGCGGTCGCCCCAGGTCGGCGGCGAATGCTTCCTCGAGCTCCGCGGCGCGGGCGAGCAGACTGGCGTCCGCCGCCGCCCGAGCGAGCGCCTCACTCGACGCCTCCTGAAGCAGGCGAACCGGATTCTCACCGGACAATTCCCAGCGGCGGGCGTCGATCGCGCGGAACACCTCCTTTCCGCGCGGGTACCACGCCCAGCGGTAGTTGTAGGCGATCCGGGCCAGCGGCGCGAGCGGCTCGGGCAGCCGGGCCGCCAGGTCGGCAGCCCGATGGGACAGCTCGTCTTCCCCCGGTCGCATGGCCCGGATGATCCCAGATCCCGCGCCGCCACCCGGATCCCAGCCGGAGCGGTCGCCCGGCGTCAGGCGGCCGCGGTGTGCGCCCGCTACGTCGTGCGCGCCTGGATGGCCAAGCTCCGGATCGTCGCCGCGCAGACTGCCGCCCGGTGACCCTCAGCCCGTGTTGCGCAGTCCGCTGGCGATTCCGTTGATCGTCAGCAAGCCGACCCGCTCGAGCTCGTCGTCAGTCGCGCTGCCGAGCGCCGCGCGCCGGCGAAGCAGCTCGATCTGAACGAATGAGAGCGTGTCGACGTAGGGGTCCCGGCGGTCGATCGAGGCCTGCAGGACCGGTTCTGAGTCGAGCAGGCGATCGCTGCCCCGGATCAACGTGAGCTCCCGCTCGGCCAGCTCGAACTCGGCGCGGAGCGTCCTCCAGATCCGCTCGCGAGCCGGCTCGTCGTCCCACAGCTCCGCATACTGCTGCCCGATCTGCATATCGACCTTCGCACAGGCCTGCTCGGCATTCGAGATCAGGCTGGCGAAGAATGGCCACTCGGCCAGCATCGCCTGGAGCAGCTCGACGCCATGGCGCTCGCGCGCGGTGGCGAGCGCGGTGCCCAGTCCCAGCCATGCCGGCAAGATGATCCGCGACTGCGTCCACGAGAAAACCCATGGGATCGCGCGCAGCGACTGGATCCCGCCGTCGCGGTGGCGCCTGGCCGGGCGTGAACCGAGCCGCAGCTGCGAGATCTCCTGGACCGGCGTGGCCGCCATGAAGAACCTGACGAAGTCCTCGTCCTCGTGGACGAGCGAGCGGTAAACCTCCGCGGAGGCGTCCGCCATCTCCTCGGCGACGCGCCTGAAGTCAACTCCGGCTCGGCCGCGTTCGCTGGCCATCGCACCCGCGGTCAGCGTGGCGTTCGTCATCAGCTCGAGCTCGCGATGCGCGATCTCGCCGACCGAGTACTTGGCGTTCATCACCTCGCCCTGCTCGGTCATCTTGAGACGGCCGGCCACGGTGCCGGGCGGCAGCGCCAGGATCGCGCCGGACGTCGGACCGCCGCCGCGCCCGACAGCACCGCCTCTGCCGTGGAAGAAGATCCAGCTCACGCCCTGCCTGCGCAGCACCTGAGCGAGCTCGACCTGCGCCCGGTAGGCGGCCCAGGCCGAGGCGACGTAGCCGACGTCCTTGTTCGAATCCGAGTAGCCGATCATCACCTCCTGCTCGTGTCCGACGGCCGCGACGGCTGCCCGGTACACCGGCGTCGACAGCAGTTCGTCCATTGTCTGCGCGGCCGCGGTCAGGCTGGCCCCGGACTCGAACAGGGGAACGATCCGCAGCATCGCCTGCTCGCCGCCGGCGCCGGCCAGGCTGGTCTCCTTCATCAGCAGAAGGACCTCGAGCAGATGGGCCGCCTCCTCCGTTCCGGAGACGACATAGGACTGAATCGCTCCGCGGTGCCGCCCGGTCACGGCCTCGTGGATCATGCGGAACGTCTCGATCGTCTCCCGCGTGCTCGCGGAGAAGCGCGAGATGTCGGCGGGAATCAGGGGGCGCCGATCGGCGATGTCGCGGCACAGCCGGCCGACGCGCTCGGCGGGGGCAAGCGACCCGTAGTCGGCGCAGATGCCGAGGGTGGCGTAGATCTCGGCCAGCGAGCCTTGGTGAACGCGCGCATGCTCGCGGATGTCGAGCTGGGCGTAGTGGAAACCGAACACCTCGACCTGCCGGATCACGTCGTGCAGGTCGCCGGCGGCGGTGAAATCGCCCGCGTGCGCCAGCAGCGACCGCTGCACGCGGCGAAGATCGGCGAGCAGCTCGGCCGGCTCGGCGTATCCCTTCGGTAGCTCGTACCGGGCGCTGGCGCGAACCCGCTCGCGGATGAACGTCAGCGCCCGCCGGTAGGGCTCCTCGGGGTTGAGCACGACGAGCTGGTCGGCGAGCTCGGGGAAATGGTCGCTCCCCGCCGTCAGGATCGGTTCGAGACCGTGCGCCGGACCGCTGATCCGCTCCGACAACGACAGGCGGCCCGCCAGCAGCTCGACCCGCGTCTCGAGGAAGCGCAGACAGTGCTCGCGCATCAGCTCGAGCGCCCCGACGGTCGCGGCCGGGGTGACGTTCGGATTCCCGTCGCGGTCGCCACCGATCCAGCTGCCGAACGTCAGCAGCGGCGGGACGTCGATGGCGTCGCCCGGGAAGTGCTGCCGGACAGCCCGCTCAAGGTCGCGGTAGATGCGCGGGATCGTGTCGGCGAGCGTGGTCGTGAAAGGCACGAGGCCGCCGCGGACCTCGTCCATCACGGTGAGCGAGATCGCGCGCAGCTCGTCCGAGCCCCACAACTCCTGGACGGTGGCCCGCAGCCGGTCTCGGGCGTCGTCGGAGTCCATGCCGACGCGCTCGTCGAGCTCTCGCAGGATGCGGAACACGCGCGCGAGCTTCTCGATCGTCGTCCGCCGCCGAGCCTCCGTGGGGTGCGCGGTCACCACCGGTCGCACCTCCAGGCGATCGAGCAGGGCCTGCAGCTCGGCCGCCGTCATGCCCGCCTCGGCCAGGTCCGACATGAGCGCCTGGAGCGAGCCCGAGCGCGCCGCCGGGGCCTCGCCGGCCGCGCGGCTGCGAAGCCGGCGGACTCGTTCGTTGTCCTCGACCAGGTTCAGGAGCTGAAACCACCGCGTCAACGCCCGCACCAGGATCTCGACGTCGGCGAGCTCGAGGCCGGCAATCAGCCGGGCGAGCTCGCCGGGCGCGGAGGCGTCGCCCGCGCGAGTCGCGCTCGCGAGCGCCACCGTCCGCTGCACCAGGCGGAGCACGCGGTCGCCGTCGCAGTGACGGATCACGTCGTTCAGCACGTCCCGGAGCAGGGTCTCGTCGGCCAGGAAGTCGCGTCCCGGTGCGATGGACGGTGCGGTCGCCACCGGATCAGCGCCAGTGCGCCCAGGGGGAGCGCTGGGCCACGAGCAGCTCATCTGCGCGGATAACGTGCATCACGGCGTTGATCAGAGCCAGGTGGGTGAACGCTTGTGGGAAGTTGCCGAGGTGACGGCCCGTGCGGGGCTCGATCTCCTCGGCATACAGGCCCAGAGGACTAGCGTAACCCAGCATCCGCTCGCATAGGTCTCGCGCCCGGTCATATTCGCCGATCTCGCAGAACGCCGACACGAGCCAGAACGAGCAGATCAGGAAGCTGCCCTCGCGGCCGGGCAGCCCGTCGTCGGTCTGCTCGGGCCGGTAGCGCAGAACGAGTCCGTTCTCGGTCAACTCGTCGGCGATCGCGAACACGGTCCTCCGCACGCGCTCGTCGTCGGGCGCCAAGAACCGCAGCAGGGGCATCAGGAGCAGGGCGGCGTCGAGCGCGGTGGTGTCGTAATGCTGGACGAACACGCCACGCGCGTCCACGCCCCGCGCGCACACGTCGGCGTGAATCTCGTCAGCGGCCGCCCGCCATCGCTCGACTCGATCCCAGTCCTCGCGCATCGCGGCCAGCCGCGCGCCGCGGTCGCACGCCACCCAGCAGAACATCTTCGAGGACGTGAAGTGCTTGGGCTCACCCCGCACCTCCCAGATCCCGCGATCGGGCTTGGCCCAGTTCTCGATCGCGGCTTCCACCTGCCGGGTGAGGATCGGCCACACCCGCTCAGGCAGCAGGTCCCGCGAGCGCGTGTGCAGGTACACCGAATCGAGCAGGCCGCCCCAAACGTCGTGCTGCTCCTGCTCGTACGCGCTGTTACCGACCCGCACCGGCCGAGCGCCCTCGTAGCCGTCCAGATGATCGAGCACGTGCTCGTCGAGCTGGCGCTCGCCCCCTACCCCGTACATCACCTGCAGATCGTCCCGGCCCCCGGCTACGTCGGCGATGAAATAGAAGAAGTCGTTCGCTTCCCAGTCGAACCCGAGCGTGTACAGCGCCCACAACATGAACGTCGAGTCCCGTATCCAGCTGTAGCGGTAGTCCCAGTTGCGCTCGCCCTGGGGCGCCTCGGGCAGCGACGTGGTGGCCGCTGCGACCAGCGCTCCGGTCGGCGCGTAGGTGAGCCCTTTCAGCGTCAAGGCGCTGCGCTGCAGGTACTGACGCCACGGATGGTCCGGGAACGATCCCCCGTCGACCCAGTGCTGCCAGTGGTGTGCGGTCCACACCAGGCGCCGGTACGCCTCGTCGAAGCTCCGCGGGGCTGGGTGTTCGCTCCACGACAGCGCGCAGTACAGCTGCTCGCCTGCCTTCATCCGGTGACGCGCGGTGGCGCGCGGCCCTTCGAACCCGAGCCGCATGTCCGTATTCAGCCTGAGCCGCATGTCGACGCCGTCGCAGACCGTGACCCCCTCGTGGTAACCACTAACCGTGTACTCCCAGCTCGGCCGGATTCGTCCGTAGTCGAACGCGGGCTCGCATTCGAGCACCATCTCGACCTGTCCGTTGACGCATCGCACCGTGCGCAGCAGGACATGATCTGCGTCGTAGTCGGTGGGCGCGCGGCGATGGGTGTTCGATCGCTCGTCCTCGTGGTGCCAGCCGCCGATCAGCAGGACGTCACGGACGATCACCCAGCCTTCTCCCGTGCCCCAACTCGTCTCGAGCACCATCGTCCCAGGCAGGTAGCGCCGCGACGCCGGCACCGACACTCCCTTCGGACCGAGCCGAAACCGGCCGGACTGCCGATCGAGCAGCGCGCCGAACACGCTCGGCGAGTCCACCCGGGGCAAACACAGCCACTCGACATTCCCACTCGGCGCCACCAGCGCCATCGTCTCGCAGTCCGAGAGGAATCCGTAGTCGGCGATCGCCGGGTAAGGGCTGCCACCCAGCGGCACCTGGGGCAGCAACTGGTGGATCGGACTTGGTGCCCACCCCCCACCCCCGACCGCCGATGCCGCCAGTCCGAGCGTGGTCGGGAAGCCGTTCCCGTCCACCCGGTCGGGCTGGCTGAGTCCACGATCACCGACGCGCGCGTGTCCATGCGTCACGGCCGGGTGGTTGGGTGACTCCGGAGTCGGTTGCATAGATCGGGATGACGGCCGGCACGATTGATACCAGTGGCGAGGTGGCGAGCCAATGGCCGCCTGGCGACCGAGCT
>Ga0335081_10012741_pt1 | contig 13612 bp, 12 predicted proteins | sample Lox_Sample_35_FD_206713 | JGI IMG/M metagenome (GOLD analysis project Ga0335081, IMG submission 206713) | Soil microbial communities from Loxahatchee National Wildlife Refuge, Florida, United States - Lox_Sample_3.5 | ecosystem: Environmental > Terrestrial > Soil > Wetlands | place: USA...
CTGCGGCAGCTCGTCTACCAGGCACTCACGGACTGACCGTCGCCGCGGCCGGTGCCCGCGGGAACAGCTGGACGGGAGGTTTTCATTCGCAGTTTGCGCGCACGGTGGCCTCGGGGCCGGCCGTGCTGGTTTTCGAGGTGCGCCGGGCCCTGCGCAACTCCAGCACCAGCGGGATCAGCGAAACGACGACGATCACCGCCACGATGGGCAGCAGGTATGTGTCGATCCCGGGGATGGAAGAGCCAAGCACGTAACCGGCCACGGTGACCCCAATGGACCAGACCAGGCCGCCGGCGACCTGCCAAACGGTGAATGTGCGCGTGGACACGCTGAGGCTCCCGGCCATCGGGTTGACCACGGTGCGGACGACAGGGATGAACCGCGCGAGGACGATCGCCTTGGCGTGCCCGTAACGGGCCAGAAGCTGGTCCGCACGGGCGGCCCCGTTCACCAGGTACCTGTTATTGGTGCGGGCGAGCATCGCCGTCCCGGCCCGTCTGCCGATCAGGAAGCCGACCTGGGCACCAAGCAGGGCACCTGCGGCGGCGGCAAGCGCCACCACCGGCAGCGACAGGTGGACGGTGGCGCTCGCGCCAGTCGTGCAGAACAGGCCGGCGGTGAACAGCAGCGAATCACCGGGCAGGAAGAAGCCGATGAGCAGCCCGGTCTCGGCGAAGAGGACGAGGAATACGCCGAGCGCGCCGAGGCCGCTGAGCACGGACGTAGGGCTGAGCGGGTTCAGGGCCAGCCCACCCAGAGCATGCGCGAAAGGCACTGCGCCCGCGGCCGGAAAAGCAGAGACCATCTGCGGCAGCGCCGCATGGAGCAGCGTCAACCCGTCCTCCTCGACCGCTCATACCGCCCGCGCGCCGGTGCTGGCACACTGGATCTGGCAAGGTTCTATCCGCCCGTGGGCCGTTGCAGAATCGGGTCGGCGCCTCGCATCCTGCGGGCGATTAGGCTTTGGGGCTAGAGCCTCGGATGGCTCATTCAAAGCGCGATGACCTGCGGCGCTGCCGACAGGTCCGCCGCCAGCGTGGCAGCATCTCGCGACCTGCGACGCTCATTCAATTGTGACACAGCCCGCCGTGGAACTTTTCTAGCGTTCCAGAGAATAGGCGGGAAGGTGCGCGATCGCAAAAACAGTATGTGCGGGGCGGGCACCCACTGGAACCCTCGCATGCGACGGAGCGGCACCCGGCGCGCGCACAGCATACGCATGCCCGTGGCACGGCAGGCGGCGATGCCGCAGGCGCTGGGTCCGGCCGCCCGGCGGATGCGCCGGCCCTTGATGGCGAGTCCGGCCGCGAAGCCGTGCTGAGGCAGGGATCACGATCGGTAGTTGTCTCCAACTATGTCGTGAGAATGTGATCCATTTCATATAAATGATGTCAACGGTGACACAGCTTTCCCGGCCGAATCGGTTGCGGACCCCTCCCACGGCTCTGGCAACGTGGGGCGCCGACGTCACGTACTGGACGCGGACATCGCACCGGAAGGTTGCCCTACCGCGCGTTGTCATCCGAGCCCTGGCCCGCAGCCGTTCGGACCTGCTGCCTCGCACCGCAGCGGTCCATGCACCGGTGGTCTCGCGGGCACGTTCGGCCGACGGAAGGAACTGCCTTGTCACCACGCCCGGAACGGGTTATGGGGGGGAGGCACGCGCACCGTCGCCGGGGGTCCGGTGCCGGGGCTGTGACCGTGCCGCTGGGGGCGGTCGCTGGTGTGGTCGCGGTTGCCGTGGGGGCATATGTCCTCATGTCGGCCACCGGGCCATCCGGCCGCTCGGCGCAGGCCGCGACCGTGTCGGTCGAGGCTCGCCACGCTGTCGCCATGCTGGAGCGGGAGCGGCAGCAGATGATCGCCATAGCTGAGGCGTCGCGCTCGACGGAGGTTCTTGCCGCGCCGAAGCTTGCGAGTACGGCCGCACCGGTACCGCCGGCGGGCACCGGCGGGCCTGACGCGCCGGGGGCCGCCGACGCAGCTGTGCCGCGGGGGGCCGCCGGCGACTGGTCCTCGTCCGCTCCAGTCCGTGCGCTCGGCCCGGCGGATCCGGGCACTGTGCGCGCGGCCGCGGAGAACCTGTTGGCGACCTTCGGCTGGAGCGCAGACAGCTACTTCGGCTGCCTGGACAACCTGTGGTCCAGGGAGAGCGAGTGGCGGTATGACGCCGCGAACCCCAGCGGCGCTTATGGGATCCCGCAGGCGCTGCCCGGCTCCAAGATGGCAAGCGCTGGCGCGGACTGGCAGACGAATCCAGTCACTCAGATCAGCTGGGGTCTTAGCTATATCCAGGCCAGATACGGTGATCCGTGCGCTGCGTGGTCGTACTGGCAGGCGAACGGGTCCTACTAGGGACACGCCCTAGCGAAATGTAAGCATGCAATCACCATAAGGAGCTGTCGAGAAGCAGCCATTGCTTGTGGCTCTTTGGTCCTTTTTGTGGTATACGGGTCTGCGGACCGCTGGCGCGTATGGTTAGCGACCCTCGCGCACCACGCGGCGGCGCAATCCGCGGCGTCACTATGAAGATCAGACCTGGTGTTGATCATCTAAGGCTAAATTTGGTAACAGAATGATATAGGTGAGAGTCAGTCAAGTAGCTCACGTGTCACAAATGGTTACGATCAGTGATCACCCAGACGATATCCGTCAAAATGTGACCGGCCTCACTTTGTTGTTACATAAAGGACGTTCAAGCAATAAGTCCCAGGTCAGATTGGGGCACCACCCGATACACGGTCGGCACGGCCGAAAATGTGATCCAGGTTACATCTCATTGTGGCTGCGGTGCCGCCGATCGTTGTGCAGCGTGGTTAGCCGTTGGCACCCGGCGTGCGTGGTGATTACTGAAAGTGATTTCGGGCCGCCTTGACCCGCGGCACACGCGCACGCCACCGTCTTGCTGGCTGCAGCCGCAGCGAGACGGTCGTCTCGGGTGGAAACCGTCGCGCACCGCGTGACCGACCGAAGGCTCATCTTGTCTCGTTACCGGATTTCGTTCCGGCAAACATTCCGGCTGACCGCGGCGGCGGTCAGCAAGTCCGTCTCCGCTTCCTCCGACCAGATCCAGTTCCGCAGGCTGTCCAGAGTTACGGCGCTCGTCATGGGCACCGCCGCGGTGGCCGCGATCAGCTTGGGTACTGCCGTGTGGTGGCCGGCCGGCGCTGCTCCGAAGCGCGAGGCTGCGTCGCATCGCCCGCGAACGATCACGCAGGCTGCCGAGGCGTTCACGGTCGCTGACGCTGGCCTGGATGCGCGCCGGGCGCGCCCGGCGGAGCTTGCGGCGAGCGACCGTGCGGCGAGGCTGAGTTTCATCAGGGCAGAGAAGGCACAGATAGCGGCCGAGAGGAGGGCCGCGGTACGCGCCGGCGCACGGGAGCGTGCCCAGCGGCGAGCGGCCGCACGTTCGCAGGCGGCTCAGTCCGGTTCTGCTGGCTCGTGGGTGCCGCTCTCCGGCTCACCCGAGGAGGTCGCCGGTGCGATGCTCGGCACTTTCGGCTGGGGGCAGGACCAGTTCCAGTGCCTGGTCTCGCTCTGGAGCCAGGAGAGTGGCTGGAATCCCGGCGCGGCCAATCCAAGCTCGGGCGCATATGGGATCCCGCAGGCGCTCCCCGGTTCCAAGATGGCCAGCGCGGGTGCCGATTGGGAGACGGATCCGGCCACGCAGATCCGCTGGGGCCTTGGCTACATCCAAGGGTCGTACGGATCGCCATGTGGGGCATGGTCCCACGAGCAGACGAGCGGCTGGTATTGATCGGGACTGGCCGGATCCTCATCCCGATTCGCCAACCGGCAGCGTCTGGCATAAGCGCGACACGGAGCGCGGGCCCTGTGCGACGGACCCTGTGCGACGGACCCTGTGCGACGGGCCCTGTGCGACGGGCCCTGTGCGACGGGCCCTGTGCGACGGGCCCTGTGCGACGGGCACAGCGGGACGGGCACTGCGCGACGCTGATCATTTCCGTCCCGGCGCTACTCGGGCTCGCGATCACCGAGGGCTTCCCGTCCGGGTAGATAGGAGGCCAGGCCGACCCGTACAGCCAGTCGGCGTATGTCGATCAGGGCCGTGTCGACGTGGTTCGTGGCGTGCTCGAGCACAATGTGGTCGCCGGTGTGCGGCAGTCGCGCACGTACGCTCGCCAGATCGAGCCCGGCGCTGATCAGGTGGTCCACAACGTTCCCGAGTAGCTGCGCGATGCGGCGCTGTGAGTCGGTCGGAGCGGCTTGCCCGCCAGCAGGCTTGTCCACCTCAGGCGGCTCAGGCCCCATCTCGGACCGCTCTGGGAGCATCGCGGGCAGGGCGGAATCCCCGCTAGGCGGCGGAATGCCGACAACCGGCCGGGTCGGATCCACCCTGTGCGGGGCGGCCCGCGGGGCGGGGCGCCGGCCCGTATGGCCGCTGTTTGTCATGGTCTTGTTCCGCTGTATGCCCGATGACGGGTGTGTTGGCGAGACCGGGCCGGCGGGGCACCAGGTGCCCGGCCCGCGGGCGAAACGTCATGTCGGCCGCGCGGCGTCGGGCTGCGCCGGTACGTCAGCGTGCCACCCCCAAACGGCAGGCTGAGCCCGTGCCGCAACTCATCTGTCGCAGTCACAAGTTCAAAAAAACATGCCATCGCATCGTCTGCCTGGCCGTGGCGACCCGGCCGCACGTTCCCTAATCTGACACGCATTACCTATTGCGACAAGTGAAATGTAAAGGGAAATCTAGTCGCGCGCAGCTGGGGTCTTGCCAGCGGGACATGACCGGATGTCACCTGTCGCGATATGCGGAATTGCCGGTCACGGTCCGGTTACCGCAGACCTGCGTGCAGGGCTGCGTCGGCTGACCGGGTCCGGGTCCGGGCGCGGGCACGGGGTCACACCTTCGACCGTGGCCTGCGGCCCGGTCGAAAAGCTATCCGCCCGGGCCCTGCGGTCTGCGAGTCATGGCGAGTACGTCGAGCGCGGCGTCGAGTTGCCCCAGGCTGATCTCGCCGCTCTCCACATGCCCCCGCTCGATGACGATCTCGCGGATGGTACTGCCAGTCTGCAGGGCCTGCTTGGCCACTTCCGCGCCCGCCTCGTAGCCGATGAACCGGTTCAGCGCGGTCACGATCGACACGGACGACTCGGCGTACCGCCGCAGCCGCTCCGGATGAGCCTGGATACCGGCCACGCAACGGTCCGCGAGCAGCGGCGCGACACCGGTGAGCAGCCGGACGGATTCGAGCAGGTTCCGTGCGAGCACCGGCATCATCACGTTGAGTTCGAAGTTCCCCGCCGTACCGCAAAACGCCACCGTGGCATCGTTCCCGATGACCTGCGCCGCCACCTGGCAGACGGCCTCGCACACCACCGGATTCACCTTTCCCGGCATGATCGACGAACCCGGCTGCAGGTCAGGCAGTGAGATCTCGGCGAGTCCCGCCCGCGGGCCCGACGCCATCAGGCGGAGATCATTGGCGATCTTGTAAAGGCTGATCGCCACCACCCGCAGGGTGCCCGAAGCCGCCACCAGTGCGTCCCGGCCGCCCGCCGCCTCGAAGTGATCGCGCGCCTCGGTGAGCGGCAGGTCGAGCCTGCCCGCGAGCATCGCGATGACCTTTGGCGCGAATCCCGGTGGGGCGCCCAGGCCGGTACCGACCGCGGTACCGCCGAGCGGTAGCTCGCCCACCTGCGGGAGCACTGCCGAGATGCGCTCCGCGCCGCGGCGGACCGCGGCCGCGTAGCCGCCGAACTCCTGGCCCAGCGTCACCGGGGTGGCGTCCATGAGGTGGGTGCGGCCTGCCTTGACCACGTCGGCGAACTCGGCCGCCTTCGCTTCGAGCGCCTCCGCCAGGTGGCCGAGTGCGGGAAGCAATGCCTCCCGCATGCCCTGCGCCACCGCGATGTGGATCGCGGAGGGGAACACGTCGTTGGAGGACTGTGCGGTGTTGACGTGATCGTTCGGATGGACCTCCCGGCCGAGGCGCGTGGCCGCGATCGCGGCGATTACCTCATTAGCGTTCATGTTGCTTGAGGTGCCAGAACCCGTCTGGAACACGTCCACGGGAAAGTGCGCGTCGTGCGCGCCCTCCGCCACCTCCGCGGCGGCGGCTTCGATCGCCGCCGCCATGTCCGCGTCCAGCAGCCCGAACTCGGCATTGATCTTTGCCGCCGCGGCCTTGATCTGGCCGAGCGCGGCGATCAGGCTACGGTCGATGCGCAGCCCCGACACCGGCAAGTTCGCCGCCGCCCGCTGAGTCTGCGCGCCCCACAACGCCTCCGCGGGGACCCGGACCTCGCCCATCGAGTCGTGCTCGACGCGATAGCCAGCGTCGCCCGCCATCATGATCCCGCAGAGTTGTCCGTGCTACTCACCGGAGAGCCGCCGGCGTCATGGAACCTTGCTCCCGATGGACAGCAGCGGTGCGGCCAAACCCGCGAAGAAGTCATTGCCCTTATCGTCGACGACGATGAACGCGGGGAAGTCGCGTACCTCGATCTTCCATACGGCCTCCATGCCAAGCTCCGGGTACTCGATCACTGACACCGAGGTGATGCAGTCACGCGCCAGCTTGGCCGCCGCGCCGCCGATTGAGCCCAGATAGAATCCGCCGTGCTTCTTGCAGGCGTCGGTCACCACACGCGACCTGTTCCCCTTGGCGAGCATGATCAGGGAGCCGCCCGCTGCCTGGAACTGATCGACGTAGGAGTCCATGCGCCCCGCCGTGGTGGGCCCGAACGACCCGGAGGCGAACCCGGCGGGTGTCTTTGCGGGACCGGCGTAGTACACCGCGTGATCGCGCAGGTATGCGGGCAGGGGCTCGCCCGCGTCCAGCCGTTCGGCAATCTTGGCATGCGCAATGTCCCTGGCGACGACGAGCGGGCCCGACAGGGACAGCCGGGTCTTGATGGGGTACCTGGAAAGATCCGCGAGAATCTCGGGCATCGGCCGGTCCAGGTCGATCAACGCGACGTCGCCGCCGAGCTCGGCCGACGTCGTGTCGGGCAGGTACCGCGCCGGGTCGGTCTCGAGCCGCTCGAGGAACACACCGTCGCGCGTGATCTTGGCGAGGGCCTGGCGGTCGGCGGAGCACGAGACCGCGATGGCGACCGGGCATGACGCCCCGTGCCTGGGCAGCCGGATCACCCGGACATCGTGGCAGAAGTACTTCCCCCCGAATTGTGCGCCGATGCCGAGCCGCTGGGTCAGCTCGAACACCTGCTGCTCGAATTCGAGATCGCGCAACCCGTGCCCGGTGGCGGAGCCTTTCACCGGAAGCGTGTCCAGGTAGTGCGCGGACGCGTACTTGGCGGTCTTGAGCGCATACTCGGCGCTTGTCCCGCCGACCACGATGGCCAGGTGGTACGGCGGGCAGGCCGCAGTGCCGAGTGAGCGGATCTTCTCCTCGAGGAAGGTGAGCATCCGCTGCGGGCTGAGCACCGCCTTGGTCTCCTGGTAGAGGAACGACTTGTTCGCCGAACCGCCGCCCTTGGCCATAAACAGGAACTTGTACGCGCTGCCCGAGTCCGCGTAGATCTCAACCTGGGCGGGCAGGTTGGTGCCCGTGTCGCGCTCCGACCACATGGTCAGCGGCGCGAGCTGTGAATACCGCAGGTGCATCTCCGTGTAGGCGTCGTACACCCCACGGCTGATATGCTCCTCGTCACGGCCGTCGGTGAGGACCTGCTGGCCGCGCTTGCCCATGATGATCGCCGTACCGGTGTCCTGGCACATCGGCAGCACCCGGCCAGCCGCGACGCACGCGTTCTGCAACAGGTCGAGCGCCACGAAACGGTCGTTCGGACTCGCCTCAGGGTCATCGAGGATACGGCGGAGCTGCGCCAGATGGGTCGGCCGCAGCAGATGGGAGATGTCTGCGATGGCGCGCGTGGTCAGTGCGGTGAGCACGCTGGCATCGACGTCGAGAAATTCCCTCCCGAACGACTGCCGTGGGGTGACACCGCCGGACGCGAGCGGTTGGTAGTCTGTGGTGTCCTCGCCGAGCGGGAGCAGTTCGGTGTAGGTGAATTCAGTCATTGCAGCACATCCTCCGTCGGCCGGGGATCGGCCCCTTCAAGCTTAGAGTCCCTTGCCGGGGCGGTCAGCGAGGGCTCAGGAAGTGCCGCCCGCCGGCCTGCCGGTCAGCTGCCTGCGGCCCCCGGCCAAATGCCTGACAGCGGTGTGACTTACGCCTCTGGCCGCCACGAGGTGCGAATTCATGTTTGGAACATGGAAGGTGTGGCCAAGTCCCCGGCTTGTGAGGGACGCAGCCGGCCCAGACGGGGGCCCGGGTAACGCGGAATCTTCCCGCTGAATGGCAACGCGGAAGGTGCGGCGAAAATAGCTGCTGAGCAAGTTCGCCGCCGAGGTTGAACCTCTGCACGTGGCAAGGTCAGTGAGTGCACCCGCATGTACCCCGCAACGGAACGGAGCCTGGTGATGCCCGGACCAATCTTGGCCGCGGTGGATGGATCGCGACCCTCGCTGCACGCGCTCGACTGGGCGGCGAAGGAGGCGGCACTTCGCCACGTGCCGCTTCAGATCACGCACGTGGCGCTGAAATGGTCGTATCAGGCGCCCGCCACGCCGGATCAGCCGGGCACGGCGCCGGACGAGGCCGGCCTGCGGCTGCTCGACGCCGCCGCGCAGCGTGCCACGGACCGGTCGCCGGGCATCGACGTCGAGACCAGGATGCTGGTCGGTTCTGCCGCGGCGATGCTGCTGTCAGAGGCCGAGAATGCGGGCCTGGTGGTGCTCGGCCGCCGCGGGGCAACGGGTTTCGCTGGTCACCTGCTCGGCTCGATCAGTCATCAGGTCGCGGCGCACGCGAAATGCCCGGTCGCCGTCATTCCGGATGGGGCGGACGCGGGCCAGGATCAGGCAGCAGCGGGAGCAGATCCAGAACAGGATGAGATCGTCCTTGGCGTGGACGGCGCGAAGAAGGCCGCCGAGTCGGTGGCGTTCGCTTTCCGGGAGGCGGCACTGCGCGGTGCGAAGCTCCGCGCGATCCACAGCTGGACACATGCGCTCACGGCAGGCGCGGGCGGCCTGCTGCCGGTCCACGACGCCGACACGATGGCCGCGGAGGGCGCACGGCTGGTCGCTGCGTCGGTGGCCGGCTGGCGGGAGAGGTGCCCGGATGTCCAGGTGATCGAGCAAGTCGAGCGCGGGCACGCCGCGAAGATCCTGGCCGACGCCTCCGCGAAGGCCGGCCTTCTCGTGGTTGGCGCACAGGGCCAGGGCGGCTTTCCCGGGCTCACTCTCGGTTCGGTCACCCACGGGGTTCTCCACCACGCGCGCTGCCCGGTCGTGGTCGTGCACCCGCTGCGGTGATAGGCGTGCCCATAGCGTCGTCCGGGCTGGCCGCTCCAGCGGCGGCGGCGCTGTCCGGGCTGGCCGCTCCAGTGGCGGCGGCGCTGTCCGGGCTGGCCGCTCCAGCGGCGGTGGCGTCACCCGGGCTGGTGTCCCGCGCGAGGCTGTTAGCACCGGCGCCGCCAACCGCGGTCGGGACGGCTGCATCGGACCCCATCCCTGCAGCTTCCTCGTACACGTACCTGCTGCCGCGCAGCAGCGACACGGCGGCGGCGATCAAGAGTACGGTTATCGCCATGCTGAAGACGATGACCAGGCCATCGTGGAAGGGCTGCGAGATCAGCTGCGGGAAGAACTTCTTGCCGGTCAGCAGGGCGGCATGGCCGGCCGGAAGATGGCTGAGCACCCCGGTAGGCGCGAGCAGTTGCTCGACCGGGTTGTAGCCGAGGAATGCGGCGAAGAGGCTGCCCACAGGTGGCAGCGAGGCTATCTTGTGTGCGATCTCATACGGCACCCCCTGAGCGGTGAGGCCGCTGGTCATCGTCGTGGGCAGGGTGCTGGCCAACCCGGCGATCATCAGGGAGAAGAAGATGCCGATGGACAGCACGAAGCCGGAATTCTGGAAGGTGGCGAGCATTCCGGACGCGGCGCCGCGCTGACGGGCCGGCACACTGTTCATGATCGCAGTGGTGTTCGGCGCCGCGAACAGTCCCATTCCCGCGCCCGCGAGGAAGATGAGTACCGCGAATGCCTGATACCTGAAGTCGGTGGGCACGCGCAGCAGGCCGAAGAACGCGGCAGCGGAAAGCAGCAGCCCGCCGGAAGCGAAGGCGCGGGCGCCATGCTTATCGGAGAGCCAGCCCGACAGCGGCCCGGAGAGGATGAAGCCCGCCGTCAGTGGCAGCAGGTAGATGCCCGACCACAGCGGCGTGTCCTGAAAACTGTATCCGTGCAGCGGCAGCCAGATACCCTGCAGCCAGATGATCAACATGAACTGCAGGCCGCCACGGGCGATCGAGGCGAGCAGAGTGGCGGCATTTCCGGCGGCGAACGCACGAATCCGCAGCAACCTCAGGTCGAACATCGGCTGGGCGACCCGTGTTTCGATGACGCAGAAAAGGGCCAGCAGCGTCGCCCCGCCGATCAGGCCGGTCAGCACCATGGGATTGGTCCAGCCCATCACGTGCCCGCCGTACGGCTGGATGCCGTAGGTTATACCGACGAGAAGCCCGATCAGGCCGACGGCGAAGGTGATGTTGCCGAGCCAGTCGATGCGCGCCTTGGTCCGGATCCCGATCTCGCGCAGGCTCAAATGCGACCAGAGCGTACCGGCGAGCCCGACTGGGACCGAGACAAAGAACACCAGCCGCCAGTCGACAGCCGCGAGCACACCGCCGAGCACGAGGCCGAGGAACGAGCCCGCGATACCCGCCACCTGGCTGATGCCGAGTGCCATGCCGCGCTGGTTGGAGGGGAACGCGTCGGTCAGGATCGCCGGTGAGCTGGCCATCAGCATGGCCCCGCCGGTGGCCTGGACCACCCGCCAGCCGATCAGCCAGAGTGCCCCGGAAGGCCCGGTAAATGGATCGAACGGCAGGGCGAGGGCGCCCACGGTGAACACGGCGAAACCAAGGTTGTACATCCGCACACGGCCGTAGATGTCACCGAGCCTGCCGAGCGTCACCACAAGTACGGCCGAGACGAGCAGATAGCCCATCAGCATCCACAGCAGGTAGCTAACGTTGCCTGGCGTCAGCGGGTCGAGGTGGATCCCGCGGAAGATCGCGGGAAGAGCGATGATCACAATCGAGGCGTTGACTGTCGCGGACAGCATGCCAAGGGTCGTGTTGGACAGGGCCACCCACCTGTAATGGGGTCCGCCCCCCGGTCCTACCGCCCGTACCCGACCGCCGAGGCGCCCGGACCCGCCAACCTCAGACGGGGCGGCGCCATCCCCGGATCCAGCAGCGTGTAGCGCTCGTTCGCTCACGATGACCTTCCGTAGGACGCAGGCCCAAATTGCGCACTTGGGCTCAATTGGATACTTGCTATCAGCAAACTAACTGATCGGGTCATTCCATGGGAGCCCGGGGAACGGGCCGCCCGCACGACATGACAGCGTGGCACGGGTTATGGTCGGGACGTGGAACGCCGACCCCCGCCCCGCAGCCTGCGCGCGTCCGACGCCGACCGGGAACGGGTGGTCGCGGTACTCGCCGACGCGGCTGCCGATGGCCGGCTGACCCTCGAAGAACACGCCGAACGGGTAGCCCGGGCTTACTCCGCCCGCACTCTGGGAGACCTGGCGACGCTGACGGCCGATCTTGCCGAGTCGGCGGCGCAGCCGCTGCGCCTTACGTCGAAACCACCCGTCGGGATCTTCGGCACCGAGATCAGGACCGGCCGGTGGGTGGTGCCGGAGAACTTCGCCGCCACAGCGATCTTCGGTGAGGTCAATCTCGACCTCACCGAGGCACTCCTGCGGGGGCCACGCGTGATCCTGCACGCGACCGCTATCTTTGGCAGCGTGCACGTGCTCGTCCCCGAGGGGGTCCATGTCGAGATGAGCGGGACTTCGGTAGCCGGCACCAAGGTGAACTACGTGCGGGCGTTGGGCGGCGGACCGGTTGTGGACATTCACGCGTTTACCGTGTGCGGGCTCGTCACCGCCCGCAGCCCGAAGCGCCGCAAGTGGCGCGGCCCACGTTTCGGTGTCGGGATCGGCAGGGCCAGCCGCCGCGCGCTGGGTGGCAGCTGAACCGCGATCGGGTTGTTCAACGGCCATTTCGTGATGCTCCATGTCCGCCGTAGTGCGATCCTGATTCCCCTGTTGGCGGGCGTACTCTGAGCAGCGGACGTCCCCAGGACCGTGAGGAGGACCGCGACCGCGCATGACACAGCAGGCACACACCGCCGTCCGGATCTCGGAACGTGGCGCCGCGACCAGGACCGGCCTGCTCGCGGCGGCGCGTGAAATCTTCACCTCGGTCGGTTTCACTCAGGCCGGGGTGACGGACATCGTGACGAGGGCAGGTGCGAGCGTTGGCAGCCTGTACCACCATTTCGGCGGTAAAGCCGATCTCTATCTCATGCTTTACGAGGACTTCCAGCGTGAGCTTGCCGAACGAACGCGGCGGGCGGTGCACCGGGCGCGCGGAAGTGGGGTTACCGACCCGAAGCAACTGTTCCTCGCCGGTGCGACCGCATACCTGGATGCCTGCATCGAGGAACGCGATCTGGCCCGGCTGTTCGTATCCGGCGACGGCCCGCCCGGTTTTGATCTGATCATGCGACGCCGGATGCATGACTGGGCCATGAAGAATGCCGAGTTTTTCGCCCGCAGCGCCGAGCCCGTCGACGAGGCGGTCGCGGTCGTGCTCACCGGGGCGATGGTGATGGCGGTGGCCGAGGTTTCGCTCGGCGAGGACGCGGGCCGGATGAGGCGGCTGGCAAACGGCGTGCTCCAGGTCATGTCGCGGATAGAGAACCCGTGATCAGTGCCGTGATCAGTGCCGGTGGCACAGTGCTGTTGCGAGGTCATCGGCTGTTGCGAGGTCGTCGCGGGAGCTCATTGGTTGCCGCCGTGCTCACCTGCCTGGTTCTGACGGTCGTGATCATCGTGGCGACCCCGCGGCCGACGACCCAGATCGCGGTGCCCGTAAACTACCAGAAAGACCTGCTCAGGTTCCGCCGGATCGCGCCGTATCCGGTGCTCGCGCCCCGTGAGCTGCTTTCCGGCTGGCAGCCGGTAAGCTCGCGGCTTGCCGTGGTGCCTGGCGGTGCGGTCAGCTGGCATCTCGGTTTCGTCACTCCGTCCGGCGGGATGGCCTCGCTGGAGGAGAGCAATGAGCGCCCCGCTAGCTTCATACTGCGGATGACCAACAACGGCAACATCATGCCGGGGGTGTGGTCCGGCGACGCGTGGTGGGCCCGCCGCTGGCGGGCGGACAAAGATCAGCGGTCGATGTACCGGTCAGCGCCTGGCGTGTTCACGGTCGTCGTGACCGGCACCACCGGCTGGCGGGAACTGTCCGTTCTGGCCGATTCCATCGGCCAGAAACCCTGACGCACCAGCGCACGGTTCGCACTGTGCCATCGTCATCGACCAGCTATTTCCTTGCCGTCGGTAGTGGGTCGCTGCCGGTCCGACGCGTCTATCGTCGCGGCCCGCGGCGGAGAACTTTTGCGCCCCGGCGGGTAGCCGAGCCGCCCAGGCGGACGTGCTGGCTAGGGCGTGTCCCGTGGATCTTTGGCGGCGCGGATCGGCGCCCAGAACGACGAACGGCGGCGTTGTCGTCGTCGCCCCTAGCTCCACAATAGGCGCCACCA
>Ga0335081_10012742_pt1 | contig 13612 bp, 12 predicted proteins | sample Lox_Sample_35_FD_206713 | JGI IMG/M metagenome (GOLD analysis project Ga0335081, IMG submission 206713) | Soil microbial communities from Loxahatchee National Wildlife Refuge, Florida, United States - Lox_Sample_3.5 | ecosystem: Environmental > Terrestrial > Soil > Wetlands | place: USA...
GCCGGGCCCGACCCTCCTTGGTCTCCGCCTTGAGCCGCTCGATCTCGCGGGCGAGGTCGAGGAGCGACAGCCGGTCGGCATGGCGCAGGACGGGGACGAGCAGGCCCTCGGGCGTGGCCGAGGCGAGGCCGATGTGGTAGTCGCGCCGGAGCCGGATCTCCTGGCGCGCCTCGTCGAGGGTGGCGTTCAGCCAGGGGTGCTTCTTCAGGGCGGCCACCACCGCCTTCACGATGAAGGGCAGGTAGGTGACCTTGACCCCGCTCGCCTCGGCGGCTGCCGCCATGCGCTCCTTCACCTTGACGAGCTCGGTGACGTCGACCTGCTCCACGAAGGTGAAATGGGCGGCGGTGCGCTTCGAGAGGGCCATCCGCTCGGCGATGAGGCGGCGCACGCCGCGCAGGGGGAGGACCTCGTCGCCCTCGGCGGCGGGCGGGGACGCCGGGTTCGCCGGCGGGGCCGGGGCGGGGCGCCCGTCGCGGGCCTTCTGCAGATCCTCGAGGAGGACCCGCCCGCCCTCTCCGCTGCCGGGTACGGCGAGAAGGTCGAGCCCGAGCGTGCGCGCCTTCGCCCGCACGGCGGGGGTGGCGAGGACCCTCGGGCGCCCGGGCCGGCCTTGGGGCGCCTCGCCGGGGTCGGTGGGGGTGGGGCCGGCCGCTGGCGCGCTCGCCGGCGCGGCCGCCCCCGCCTCCCCCTCGCTCTCGATCTCGAGGAGGGGGGCGTTCACGCGCGCCTTCTCGCCCTCGGCGTAGCAGAGCCGCGTCACCCGCCCCGGCCGCGGGGATGGGATGGTCACCGTCGCCTTGTCGGTCATGACCTCGACGAGGGGCTGGTCCTCGTGCACGAGGTCGCCTTCCTTCACGAACCACCTCGCGACCTCGGCCTCCACCACCCCTTCGCCGATGTCGGGCAGGATGAACGCGTACGCCATCTCGTCGCACCTCGGCGGGCTCTTCAGGGGTTAGTAGCGGGCCACCGCCCGCAGCGCGTGCAGGATGCGCGGCGCCCGCGGGAGGTACTCGCTCTCGAGGGTGTAGGGGAAGGGGGTGTCGAAGCCCGTCACGCGGGTGACCGGCGCCTCGAGCGAGAGGAAGCAGCGCTCTTGGATGAGCGCGACGAGCTCGGCGCCGAACCCGCAGGTGCGCGGCGCCTCGTGGACCACCACCGCCCGCCCGGTCTTCCGGACCGAGGCGACGATGGCCTCGAGGTCGAGGGGCTGCAGCGAGCGCAGGTCGAGGACCTCGCAGTCGAGACCCTCCCGCTCGGCCTCGCGGGCGGCCTCGTCGGCCTCGTGCCACATCGAGCCCCAGGCGATGAGCGTCACCTCCTCGCCCGGCCGTGTCACCCGGGCCTTCCCGAGGGGGATGGCGTAGTCGCCCTCGGGCACCTCGCCCTGGGCGGCGCGGTAGACGCGCTTGGGCTCGAAAAACAGCACCGGGTCGGGGTCGCGGATGGCGCTCGCGAGCAGGCCCTTGGCGTCGGCGGGGGTGGCGGGGACGACCACCTTCAGGCCGGCGGTGTGGATGAAGTGGGCCTCCGGGGACTGGGAGTGGTAGTGGCCCCCGCGGATCCCGCCGCCGTAGGGAGCGCGGATGACGAGCGGGCATCCAAACTGCCCGCCCGACCGGTAGCGGTACTTCGCCACCTCGTTCACGATCTGGTCCATGGCCGGGAAGATGAAGTCGGCGAACTGGATCTCGGGTACCGGCTTGAGCCCGTAGAGGGCCATGCCGAGCGCGGTCCCGACGATGCCGTTCTCGGCGAGCGGGGTGTCGATGACCCGCTCGGCGCCGAACTCCTGGTAGAGGCCCTGGGTGGCCCGGAACACCCCGCCGAAGGTGCCGACGTCCTCGCCCAGGACCACCACGTCGGGGTCGCGCCGCATCTCGACCCGCAAGGCGTCGTTCACGGCCTGGAGGAGGTTCAGGGTCGGCATCCCGGCGCTAGCTCCGCCCGCGAGGGGGGGGCTCTCCCTGGAGGAAGGCCTTCAGCTCCTCGAGCTGCTCGCGCTGCTGGAAGAGCGGCTCGGCGTAGACGCCCTGGAAGAGGGTCTCGAGCGGCGGCTTGGGGGCAAAGGCTTCGGCCTCCTTCACCGCTCGCTGGATCTCGTCGCGCACCTCCTTGAGGAGCTTCTCGGCCGCCTCCTCGCCGAGGAGGCCGCGGCGCTCGAGCAGGCGGCCGAGGCGCAGGATGGGGTCCTTCTTGCGCCAGGGTTCGACGAGCTCGGCGGGGCGGTAGGAGCGCGGGTCGTCGGAGGTGGAGTGCCCCTCGAGGCGGTAGGTCACGAGCTCGAGCAGGGTGGGCCCTTCCCCCTCGGCCGCCCGCGCCCGGGCGCGGGCGGTGGCCTCGTGCACGGCGATGAGGTCGTTGCCGTCCACGCGTTCTCCGTGAAGGCCGTAGGCGAGCGCCTTCTGGGCCAGGGTACCCGAGGCGGTCTGCCGCTCGCGGGGGAGGCTTATGGCCCAGCCGTTGTTGCGGCAGGCGAACACCACCGGGACCCGGTGGACCCCGGCGAAGTTGAGGCCGGCGTGGAAGTCCGCGCAGCTCGTGGCCCCGTCGCCGAAGTAGACGAGCGAGACCATCTCGTCGCCGCGGATGCGCGCCGCCCAGGCCGCCCCCACTGCCTGGGGGATCTGGGTCCCGATGGGCGAGCTGATGGAGACCACGTGGCCCGGGCGGTAGGCCTCGTGGCAGGGCATCTGGTGCCCGAGCACGAGGTCGCCGGCGTTGCCGAGCAGGTCGCAGACGAAGGTAGCGAGCGGCAGCCCCCGCAGCAGCGCCGCCCCGTGCTCGCGGTAGGCCGGGAAGATCCAGTCCGTCGGGGCCATGGCGTGCGCGGCCCCCAGGACCGCCGCCTCCTCCCCGATCGAGCCGACGTAGAATCCGATCCGTCCCTGGCGCTGCAAGGTGATCATGCGCTCGTCGAGCTGCCGGTTCAGGACCATGAGCCGGTAGAGCGCCAGCAAGGCCTCGTCGGCGAGGCCCACCTCGCCCTCCACGCCGCCGTCCTCGTCCAAGCGGGCGAGGAGCGGAAAGGGCTCGCTCCTCGGCCGCTCCTCGGCGGCGCGACGCCCGGTGCCGTTGCGCGACCGCCGACCGACCTCGGGCTCCTCGCGCATCCCCTCCCCCTTTCCTGTCAGGGACCGCGACGGCGCGACGCGATCTCGCCCCGGAGGAACAGCTCGGCGGCCCGGTAGCTGGAGCGGACGAGGGGGCCGCTCGCCACGTAGCGGAAGCCCTCGGCCTCACCCATCCGGCGGTAGGCCAGGAACCGCTCGGGCGTCACCCACTCGACCACCGGGAGGTGCCAGGCCGAGGGGCGCAGGTACTGGCCGAGGGTGAGGATCTCCACCCCGGCGCGACGCAGGTCGCCCATGGCCTCCTTCACCTCCTCCTCCCGCTCGCCGAGGCCGAGCATGAGGGAGGACTTGGTGACGACCCCGCTGAACTCCGCCCGCATCCGGGCCAGCACCGCCAGGGTCTGGTCGTAGCCGGCCTTGGCATCGCGGACCACCGGGGTGAGGCGCCGCACGGTCTCGAGGTTGTTGGCGAAGACGTCCGGGGCGGCCCGTCCGATGGTCCGCACGGCCTCGGGGTCCCCGCGGAAATCGGGCGTGAGCACCTCGACGAGCAGCCCCGGGATGCGCTTCAGGCGCAGGATGGCCTCGGCGAAGTGCCCGGCGCCACCGTCGGCGAGGTCGTCGCGGTCGACGCTCGTCACCACGATGTAGTCGAGGTCGAGCCTCGCCACGGCCTCGGCCAGGTGGCGGGGCTCGTCCGGGTCGAGGGGGGGCGGCCGGGCGGAGGTCTTCACCTGACAGAAGCGGCAGCCGCGCGTGCACTCGTCCCCCATGAGCATGACGGTGGCGGTGCCACCGCCCCAGCACTCGGCCACGTTGGGGCAGTGCGCCTCGGCGCAGACGGTGTGGAGCTCGAGGTGAGCGAGCGTCTCTCGCACGTGCTCGTAGCGCTTCCCGCCGGCGACCCCCACCCGCAGCCAGTCCGGCTTCTTGGCTCGGATGGGCAACCCGGCGGCCACGAGCTCCCGGCGCGTCGCGCTCGGCGCCTCGGCCGCCGCGCTCTCGCCGCGGAAGATCGGTAGTCCCTTGCGAAGGTCCCGCTCCATGGATGGCGCGCCCTGTACCGGGTTCTACCTCGGCGGGTCAAGGACGCCCTGCAATATAGTGCACGCGGGACCGGAAGCAGGCCGCGGCCCCGCCGTGGCCCCCGCGCGCCTATCCCCCTGACTAGAGGCCGGTTTGGCGAGCGCTAGGCCGTCTTGAAGCCCCCTGTCCCATTCGGGTCGAGCGGGCGCACTCCCGCCGCCGCCAGGCCCGGGCGAGCCTCCCCGGCCGATGCCTCCCCCCGGTCCGGAAAGGGGGGGTACCCGCGACGCACTCCGAGTGGAGGGGCCCCCTCTTCCCGCGCCGCCGGCCCCGGGCGCGGGGCCGCGCCGACTTGCGCACCCGCCGAGGCACCGGCATAATCGAGCTGCTCCGGGGTGCGCCTCGCGCGCTGAGACGGCTCGGCCGAACCCGCGAAACTTGATCCGGTTAGCACCGGCGGAAGAAGAGCACTCCGTCCCAAGGCCGCAGGCTCCGCTCCAAGAGAGCTTGTCCCTGGACGCCCTTCGGAGCTCCGCCGCACGAAGGGGCCGTCCATGGAACCGAAGAATCTCACCAGTCTCGTGAACCTCACCCGCGAGCCCTTCCCGGCCTCGAGGAAGGTGTACGCCCTGGGCACGAAGCCCGGCGTGCGGGTGCCCATGAGGGAGATCGCCCTCACGAACGGGGAGGTGGTGACGGTCTACGACACCTCCGGGCCCTACACCGACCCGGCGGTGCCGATCGACGTCTACCGCGGCCTGCCCGCGCTGCGCGCGGCCTGGATCGAGGCACGCCGGGACACCGAGCGCTACCCGGGGCGGGCGCCCGCGCCCCTCGACGACGGCGACCCGCAGGGCGGCTCGCTGGAGGCGCTGCTCAAGGCGGCCTCCGAGCTGCGCCGCACGCCGCGCCGGGCCCGGCCTGGGCAGAACGTGACCCAGATGCACTACGCGCGGCAGGGGATCGTCACCCCGGAGATGGAGTTCGTGGCCCTGCGCGAGAACGGTCGGAGGGAGTGGGCGCGCGCCTACCTCTCGGACCGAGCCCGCGAGGAGCGGCTGCGCGGGCAGGCCCTGGGAGCGAGCCTGCCCGAGGTGGTCACCCCCGAGTTCGTGCGCGACGAGGTGGCCCGCGGACGGGCCATCATCCCGGCCAACGTGAACCACCCGGAAGCCGAGCCCATGATCATCGGGCGCAACTTCCTCGTGAAGATCAACGCCAACATCGGCAACTCGGCGGTCAGCTCCAGCGTCGAGGAGGAGGTCGAGAAGCTCGTCTGGTCGATCCGCTGGGGCGGCGACACGGTGATGGACCTCTCAACCGGGCGCTTCATCCACACCACCCGCGACTGGATCGTCCGCAACAGCCCGGTGCCCATCGGCACGGTGCCCATCTACCAGGCGCTCGAGAAGGTGGGCGGCCTCGCCGAGGAGCTCAGCTGGGAGATCTTCCGCGACACGCTGGTGGAGCAGGCCGAGCAGGGCGTCGACTACTTCACCATCCACGCCGGGGTGCGGCTCGGCTACATCCCGCTCACCGTCCGCCGCCGCACCGGCATCGTGTCGCGCGGCGGGTCGATCCTGGCCAAGTGGTGCATCGCCCACCACCAGGAGAACTTCCTCCACACCCACTTCGAGGAGATCTGCGAGATCCTGAAGGCCTACGACGTGGCCTTCTCGCTCGGCGACGGGCTACGCCCCGGCTCCACCGCCGACGCCAACGACGAGGCGCAGATGGCCGAGCTGCGCACCCTGGGCGAGCTCACCGAGATCGCCTGGCGCCACGACGTGCAGACCATGATCGAGGGTCCCGGCCACGTCCCCATGCACCTCATCAAGGCCAACATGGACGAGGAGCTGAGGCTCTGCCACGAGGCGCCCTTCTACACGCTCGGGCCGCTCGTCATCGACGTCTCGCCGGGCTACGACCACCTGTCGAGCGCCATCGGCGCGGCCATGATCGGCTGGATGGGGACGGCCATGCTCTGCTACGTCACTCCCAAGGAGCACCTCGGCCTGCCCGACCGCGACGACGTCAAGGCCGGCATCGTGGCCTACAAGATCGCGGCCCACGCCGCCGACGTGGCGAAGGGCCACCCCGGCGCGCGCGCCCGCGACGACGCCCTCTCCAAGGCCCGCTTCGAGTTCCGCTGGAGGGACCAGTTCAACCTGGGGCTCGACCCCGACACCGCCCGCGAGTTCCACGACGAGACCTTGCCCAAGGAGGGGAGCAAGGTGGCCCACTTCTGCTCGATGTGCGGCCCCAAGTTCTGCTCGATGAAGATCACCCAGGAGGTCCACGAGTTCGCCGCGCGGGCGGGCCTCTCCGACGAGGAGGCCCTCGCCCGCGGCATGGCCGAGAAGTCGGCCGAGTTCAAGGCCTCCGGGGCGCGCCTCTACCTGCCCGAGAAGCCCTGAACGGTGCCCGGGCGAGCCGGGCGCGCGCCCGCGCCGCCCTACCCGCGCAGCGCCCGGAAGGCCGAGCGGCCCGCGTAGCGCGCGCTCCGGCCGAGCTCCTCCTCGATGCGCAGGAGCTGGTTGTACTTGGCGATGCGGTCGGTCCTCGAGGCCGAGCCGGTCTTGATCTGCCCGCAGTCGCAGGCCACCGCCAGGTCGGCGATGGTGGTGTCCTCGGTCTCGCCCGAGCGGTGGCTCATCACCGTGGTGTAGGCGGCCCGGTGGGCCATGCGCACCGCCTCGAGCGTCTCGGTGAGCGAGCCGATCTGGTTCACCTTGACGAGGAGCGCGTTGGCGATCCCCCCTGCGATCCCCTTCCCCAGGCGCTCGACGTTGGTGACGAAGAGGTCGTCGCCGACGAGCTGGATCTTCCCCCCCAGCTTGTCGGTGAGGAGCTTCCAGGTCGCCCAGTCGTTCTCGTCGCAGCCGTCCTCGATCGAGACGATGGGGTAGCGCGCTGCGAGGCTCGCGTACCACTCCACGAGCCCCTTGCCGTCGTACTCCTTCCCCTCGCCCTTGAGCTTGTACGTGCCGCTCGCCTTGTCGAAGAACTCGGAGGAGGCGCAGTCGAGCGCCAGGGCCACCTGCTCCCCGGGGCGCAGGCCCGCCTTCTCGACCGCTTCCAGGATGAGCCCGAGGGCCTCCTCGTTCGAGCGCAGGCTCGGCGCGTACCCGCCCTCGTCGCCCACCCCGGTGGAGGCGCCCTGGCCCCTCAGCACCTTCTTCAGCGAGTGGAAGACCTCGGCGCCGTAGCGCAGCGCCTCGGCGAAGGTCGGCGCGCCGAGCGGAACGACCATGAACTCCTGGACGTCGACGTTGGAGTCGGCGTGGGCGCCCCCGTTGAGGATGTTCATGAGCGGCACCGGCAGGGTGCGGGCGCCGGCCCCACCCACGTAGCGGTAGAAGGGCAACTCGTGGGCAGCGGCCGCGGCCTTGGCGGCGGCCAGGGAGACGCCCAGGATGGCGTTCGCCCCGAGCTTGCTCTTGGTGGGCGTGCCGTCGAGCTCGATCATGCGTCGGTCGAGCCCCGCCTGGTCGGAGGCGTCCATCCCCACCACCGCCGGGGCGAGCTGCTCCACCACGTTGGCGACCGCCTTGCGCACCCCCCTGCCCTGGTAGCGCCCCTTCTCCCCGTCGCGGAGTTCGAGCGCCTCGTGCTCGCCGGTGGAGGCCCCGGAGGGCACCGCCGCGCGGCCCACGTCGCCCGTCGCCACCGCGACCTCCACCTCGATGGTCGGGTTGCCGCGCGAGTCGAGGATCTCCCGGCCCGCCACGTCGATGATCTCGGTCATGGCTCTTCTTCGCTCCCAGAAGGACTCTGGTTCTCGGGTCATTCGGGCGCGAATCTCCACGACGCTCCGGGGGCCGTCAACGGCTTTCTCCTCGCGCCCGACTCGAAGGGGCCGGGCCTGGCCGGGGGCAGAGGTCTCCCGAGGAACGGCCCGCCAGGGCCACAAGGCCCGGGGCGCGCCGGCCGGGCTAGGGCCTTCCCGGCCGCTCCTCGGGCCCGTCAGCGCCTCGCGCCGGTCCCTTCAGCTCGTGTAGTCGATGATGACGACGCCCCGGTCGCGGTCGCCCCCGTGGTCGTCGTGCTGGGCCGGCTCGCTAGGCTGCGGGAGAGGGAGCTCGACGGCGGGTCGATCCTCGGCGCTCCGGTCGCGCTCGCGCCGCCTGATCTCCTCGATGATGAAGGCGTCCAGCATGGTCGTCTCGACCGTCGAGCCTCGTCACCTAAGAACGCTTGGCCTGCAAGCGCTGTTCCCTCACGCCACGTCCCGATGGCCTCGCCGTCTAGAATCTAATCGCGGCCGGCGAGGTTGCAGCGACGCGGGTCGTTTCCCTCGTCGGAAAGGCTCCTTGGAAGCTCGTAGCACCCCGTTCCGGCACGGGTCAAGCGACGGTCGAGGGCCGCGCTCCGGGGGCGAGAGGGCCCGGCCGAGGCGGACGTGACCGCAGCGGTGCCCGTTCCTCGAGCGCGGAGCCGCACACCTCAAACGAGGTGGGTCGCGGAGACCTTTGGGTCAGCCCCGGCGGTCAGGGGGCGCTGTTCGCGCCCTCGGCCCGCGCCTTGAAGGCCTCGAGCGTCCGGGGGAGCTGGACGCGGGTGAGCTCGTCGCTCACCCGGTCGACGAGCGCCTGGGGGACGAGGGCCGGCTTGGCGATCTGGATCTCGAGGGTGTAGCGGGCGCGCGTCCCTTCCCCGGTCGGGAAAAGCTCCCAGGCGCCGTTCGAGACCTTCATCCACTCGCCCGAGACGAGCGACCAGGTCACCCGGTGCGGGCGCTCCTCCAGGTGCCGCAGCGTGTAGCGGATGGTCTTCACGCCGAGGTCGAGCTCGAACTCCACGTCCACCGTGGCGCCCGAGCGGCTCGTGGGCCGGCTCTTCCTCACGTTCTTCAGGAACTCCGGGTAGCGGCCGTAGTCGGCGATGACGTCGAACAGCTCTTCGGGAGGCACGGCGACGGCGATCTCGCGGCTGACCTTGTGGGCCAAGGAACTCCTCCTCCCCTTCGCGGGCGCACTACCAGCCGTAGTTCGGCTTCTGCTTGAAGCGGTGGGCGGTCTCGATGTAGCGCACGGTGCCGCTCTTGGAGCGCATGACCACCGAATGGGTGGTGGCGCCGTCGCCGGTGAAGCGCACGCCGCGCAGGAGGTCGCCGTTCGTCACGCCGGTGGCGGCGAACATGACCTCGCCCCCGGCCAGATCCTCGGCGGAGAGGACCGCGTTCGGGTCCTTGAACCCCATCTCCCGCGCGCGATCCTTCTCGCGGTCGTTGCGCCAGATGAGCCGCGCCTTGAGGTCGCCCCCCACGCAGCGCACCGCGGTGGCGGCGATGATGCCCTCCGGTGCCCCTCCGATGCCCATGAGCACGTCGACCCCGGTCTGCGGGAAGCAGGCGCTGAGCGTCCCGGCGACGTCGCCATCCCCGATGAGCTTGATGCGTGCCCCGGCCTCCCGCACCTCGCGCACGAGCCGCTCGTGCCGCGGCCGGTCGAGGACCACCACCGTCAGGTCCTCCACGTACTTGCCGAGGGCGTCCGCCACGTGGCGCAGGTTCTCGGTCGGGCTGAGCGCGATGTCGATGGCGCCGCGCGCTCCGGGTCCGACCGCGATCTTCTCCATGTAGGTGTCGGGTGCTCGCAGGAGCTTCCCCCGCTGGGTGATGGCCACCACGCTCAAGGAGTTCGCGGCCCCGGTGGCGCACAGGCTCGCGCCTTCCAGGGGGTCGACCGCGATCTCCACCTCCAGGTCACCGTCGGCGCACCGGCCCACCCGCTCGTCCACGAAGAGCATGGGAGCCTCGTCGCGGTCGCCCTCGCCGATGACGATGCGGCCGGTCACGCTCAGGTCGTCGAGGGTCTTGCGCATCGCCTCGGCGGCAGCCTGCTCCGCCCCCTGCCGGTCGCCGCGCCCCATGAAGCGCGCCGAAGCGAGGGCGGCGGCCTCGGTGACGCGGATCGATTCGAGCGCCAGGTTGCGGTCCATACCTTCCCTCGCCTCAGGCGGTGATCTCCTCGCCGGCGCAGAGCCGGGCGAGCAGGTTCTCGGGGATGCGCCGGGGGCGGCCGCCCCGGTCCACGCAGGCGTGCACGGTGTGCCCGGTGGCGACGAGGTCCAGGCCGCGCAGGACGCGGTAGGCGAAGCGCGCCGAGGCGCGGCGGACCTCGGCCAGGCGGACCTCCACCGCGAGCAGGTCGTCGTAGCGGGCCGGCTGCCGGTACTGCACGGCGGCCTCGACCACCGGCAGGGAGAGCCCGTGCTCCTCCTCGAACGCCCGGTAGGTGACGCCCTTGGCCCGGATGAACTCGTTGCGGCCCGCCTCGAAGTAGCGCAGATAGTTGGCGTAGTACACGACGCCCATCTGGTCGGTGTCGCCGTAAATCACCCTCACCCCTGCGGTCACCATGCACGGGCCCTCGTCAAAGGGTCTCGATGCGGATGAGGCGCGTGCGCGCCACGGTGGTGTCGTAGAGGTCGATCTCGGCGATGGCGTCCCGCACGTCCGCCTCGCGCGCCTCGTGGGAGACGATGACGAGCGGCACCGCACCGCCCTCCTCGCTTTGCTCGTGCTGCTGCACGGCGGCGATGGAGATGTGCCGGGCCGCCAGCGTCTGGGCGATGCGGGCCAGCACGCCCGGGACGTCCTTCACCGTGAAGCGCAGGTAGTAGCCGCAGCGCACCTCGGCGTGCGGGCGCAAGCCCACCCTCGCCTCGGCCGGGGGCAGCGGCACTCGCCCCGGGCTGCCGGCCAGGATGTTGCGGGAGAGGTCGATGATGTCGGACACCACCGCGCTCCCGGTCGGCATGGCGCCCGCCCCCTGGCCGAAGAGCAGGGACGGGCCCAGGGCCTCCGAGCGGAGCAGCACGGCGTTGAAGGCGCCGCGCACCCCGGCGAGCAGGGAGCTGGCCGGGATGAAGGAGGGGTGCACCCGGGCCTCGACCTGATCGCGCTTGCCCTCGGGCCGTTCCACCCGCCGCGCCACCGCCAGGAGCTTCAGCGCGTACCCGAAGGATCGGCCCCAGGCGAAGTCCTCCGGCTCGAGCCCGAGGATGCCCTCGGTGAGCACGTCGTCCGGCTTCAGCTGGGCGCCGAAGGCCAGCTGGGCGAGGATGCACAGCTTCTGCGCGGCGTCGCCGCCGGAGACGTCCAGGGTCGGGTCCGCCTCGGCGTACCCCAGCCGCTGGGCGTCGGCCAGCGCCCGCGAGAGCGGCTCGCCCTTCTCGGCCATGGCGGAGAGGATGAAGTTGGTGGTCCCGTTGACGATGCCGTGGAGGGAGGTGATCCGGTCCGAGGCGAGCGCCTCGCGCAGGGTCCTGATCACCGGCACCCCGCCGCACACCGCCCCCTCGTAGTAGACGTCGACGCCCTTCTCGTCCGCCAGGCGAAACACGTCCTCGCCGCGCGTCGCGAGGAGCGCCTTGTTGGCGGTGACCACGTGCTGGCCGCGCGCGAGCGCGCCCATGACGAGTTCATAGGCCCGGTCGGTGCCGCCGATGAGCTCGACCACCACCTCGATCCCCGGGTCGTGGAGGTCCGCGAGGCGGGTGGTGATGAGCTCTCTCTCCACCTCCACCGGGCGCGCCTTCTCGGGGTCGCGCAGGACCACCTTGCGCACCACGATGCGCGCCCCCAGGCGCGCCTCGATCTCGCGCTGGTGACGCTTCAGGATGGAGAGCACCCCGCCCCCCACCGTCCCGAACCCGGCCACGCCGATCCCCACCTCACGCATGGACCCTCACCTCCCCTTCAGGTCGTAGGCCAAGAGCGCCCCCTTCACCTGCGGCTCGACGACGCCCTTCACGACCGAGAAGGTCTCGAGCCGCACCGGCCCCACCCCCGGCGCGTAGGTGAGCTCCGACACCGCCTCCACCTGGCCGGCGCGGATCTCGGAGCGGACCCGGACGCAGCCGTGGAAGGTCCCGGCCGGCACGCTGACCGTCTCGCCCACCGCCGCGATCTCGTAGCGCTCGGTGGCCGAGGGACCGACCACCGAGCTCCAGGTGGTCCCCTGCGCGATGGGGCGGCAGAGCAGGCGCCGCGCCCGGTCGTGGAGGCAGTCCCGGTCGGCGCGCAGCGCCCCTCGCTGGTCGTCGACGAAGTACCCGTCGGCGTCGCGCCGCAGGATCCGCACCGTGCGGCGGGCCGGCCCTCGCTGCTGGGGCGAGCTGTCGAGGAAGGTCCAGCTGTTGCCCACCGCGAGCGGGAAGTAGTCGGAGGGCGCCGGGGAGCCCGCGGGTGCGCGGGCGGCCGCCTTCTCCCCGGCGCAGCCGCCGAGGGCGACGAGCGCCGAGAGGGTGTAGGGCACGAGGGTCTTCACGGAGCCATCTTATCCTCGAACCCCGCCCGCGCGAGGAAGCTAGCGCGAAGGCGAGCTCCCCTTCGCGCGCGCGCTCATATCCGACAGCGCCGCCGCGGCCGCCGCCCGGACGGCCTCGTCCGGGTGCCCGGAGGCCATGGTGAGGAGCCAGGCCCGCGCCTCGGGCCCCCCGATGTCGCCCAGGATCCGGGCGAGTCCCGCGAGGTAGGCCCCCTCCCGGTGGCGGGCCAGCTCGATGAGCGCCGGGACCGAGCGCGGGTCGCGCAGCTCGTCGAGCGCTCCGACCGCCCTCTCCACCACCGCCGGATCCGGGTCCGACAGGCGTGCCATGAGCGCCGGGACCGCCTGCCGGTCGCCGCGCCGGCCGAGGGCTGCGACCGCGTGCTCCCGCACGGTCGCCTCCTTCGCGACGAGGTCCCCCACGAGCTCCTTCACGGACCTCGCGCGGTCGGCGAGGTCGAGCGCGAGGCTGTCGACCGCCCGCGCGAGCGCCGCCGTGGTGGCGCGGAGGAGCGCCTCGCGCACCCCGACCGGGCTCTCAGCGGCCGGCTCGGCCGCGCGCCCCTCCTCGCGCAGGGTCTCCTCGCCCTCCTCGGGCGCGAGCTCGATCTCGAGGGCCACCTGGGCGACCGCGGTGCCGCCCGGCCGGGCTATCAGCACCTCCACCTCGTCGAGGAGCACCTGCGCGCTGTAGCGGCGGGCGCCCTTGGCCTTCGACCGGGGGACGAAGCCGCGCGCCGCATCGAAGAGCGCCAGGGCCGAGTTCGCGACCGCCTCGCGTTGCACCCCGGCGCTCTCGAGCTGCAGGGCGAGACCCGATTCGGCCACCAGCATCCGGTCGACGGTGTAGGTCGGCCCGCGCTGGCAGGCCGCCGTCAAGAGGGCGGCGAGGAACGCCCGGCGCGCGAGCGAGCTCGGGCGGGCGGGATGGCCTTGACCCGCTCCGCTCAGGGTCCGCCCTCGCCCTCCCGCGGACCGCTCGTCCCCCCTGTCGGCGCCGCCGGCGCAGGCCCCGGCGGCGTGGGGCCGAGCGGCTCGGCCCCCTCCCGGCGCTCGCTCGCCGGGGCGGCCGACGGGGCGCTCGGGCCCGGCCCTCCGGAGCCGCTCCCTTCGCGCCCCCGCCCTCGCCCTCCGCGGCGGCGGCGGCGCCGCCGCCGGCGCCGCCCGCCCTCCTGCGGCCGTTCGTCCTCGGCTCCCGGAGCGCCCCGCGCCGCCACCCCGACTTCGCCCTCG
>Ga0335081_10012743_pt1 | contig 13610 bp, 14 predicted proteins | sample Lox_Sample_35_FD_206713 | JGI IMG/M metagenome (GOLD analysis project Ga0335081, IMG submission 206713) | Soil microbial communities from Loxahatchee National Wildlife Refuge, Florida, United States - Lox_Sample_3.5 | ecosystem: Environmental > Terrestrial > Soil > Wetlands | place: USA...
CCAGGATGCCGGTGGCGGATACGGGTGCTCAGGGGGACGACATCGGCGAGGATGTTGTTTATTTTGGAGAGGTGGACATGCGGCCTGAGGAGCGGAAACGAAGGTTTCGGAAGACGGATCAGTATCATCTTCCGACCCTTGATGTCCCTTTCGAGTAGAGCACCCCTCCCTCCCGAATTATGGAGACGGTTGAGTGACAGCGCAGGAAAATGGCGGCAGCAACCGACACACGAATTTTGACAGAACAAGAATTGGAAGAATACGCAAAGGATTATCATATGCTAGAAGACCTCTCTCATTACGACTTCTCCAAAATCGACTTTGATTCAGATCATTTCCGCACACTGCCCCCCGCCGAACAGTACTCCATCCTTAATGCTGCACGGCTTCGTTCTCGCCTACGAATGGGCTATACAAAAGAACAATTAGACGAAATGTTCCCCGATCGTCTCGCTTTTTCCCGCTTCCAAATTCAACGATTGAAGGAACGCAATGATTATACTCAGCGCCTTATGAATTTGAATGGCATGAATAATGTGGGACCGCAAAGGATTGCGGGGGAGAAGGGAAGAGAGTATTACCTTGTGAGAAATGAGGGGGCGGAGGGTGGCTGGGTATTGGGAATTTCGGGGCCGGGTGGTGCCAAGGAGAAACCTGTTCTGGTAGACGTAGAAGAAAAGGTTGAGGAGGAGGGTGAGGATGATGAATTTGAGGATGTCCCGTTGGAGACGAGTCAAGAGGAGGAGGAACCACCCGAGGTACTCAAGACATTGACGACGAAACAGAGGCAAGTTCAGACACAGTTGTCGTTCAACGACATCCCGAAACGGGATGAAGAACTCTTCGTTGTTGATGAAGAGGAAGAGGAGGAATTTGAGGATCCTCTGTTCGTCAATTCAGAAGAGAAGGATGCAGAATTGCAAGCTGCCATTCTGCTCTCTATGCAAGAGCAAGGACCACGACCTATTGACTTGGATAGTCTTCGCTCAGAATCATCCGTCGCAACCTCGATTACAGACGAACATATGCTACATGAAGCGATTGTGCAATCGTTAGCGGGCGATGTCTCACGACCCGTCATATCTGATTCAAAAACTTCGTGTTCAGATTTACGAGAACCACTCGGTCAATCACTCGATGATATGCAGCCTATTCCTGGCACCTCCCATGCCGATATATCGAGATCGACAGCAACTCAAATACTGATATCGGAGAAGGGCAAAGGGAAGGCTGCTAGCTCTTCGGTTGAGCAATTCATGCTTGAGCCCCAACGAATATTGGTCGAGGAGAGTCCTGCCCGAGATCCTGCGAGTGTTGTACCTACCCCATTCATAACAGAATCCCGTTCAAAGGCCAATGTGCTTGGAGGAAGTTTGTTTCGAAGGAAAGAACCCGTTGGTCCGGCCATTGCCACTGCACTTCGGCAGACCAAGCCCACAAACCCAGAAATGATAACAATCTCTCCCTGGCTTGGGCAGGATGCTGGGTTGGAAGAGAAAACCCAGGAAACAAGTCCCCACTTTAATCCGACTTCCCGAATTCTTTCTCCGTCCCCAGCACCGGAACCTACAACATCCATAACGATCGGCGAGTCTGAAGAGTCCGAAGTAGACGAGGCACCAGTCGAACCGTCCCGAGAAATCCTTGCCCTCCCAATTGTTCCCGAGCTCTCTCAAAACGCTATTGATCAAACAAGACCATCTACCTCGCAATCTCAGCTGACGCACGCGACGGAATCATCCCATGACGACGCCAATTACCGCACTGAAGATGATGACGAAGACCTTCTAGAGCAATTCGCGGCCGAGGCCGAAGAGCACGCACGCTTCACTTCAAGCATAAATCCCAACGCCTCCTCCCGCCCGGAAGATTATACACTCTATGGTCCCAACCTCACCGAAGAAGACTTTGAACAAGAAATGCGGTCGTTACGAATGCAACAAAAGCGAGATCGTAGGGACGCCGACGAGATAAACCAATCAATGGTCACGGAATGTCAGCAACTCCTCCGGTTATTCGGATTGCCGTTCATCACTGCGCCAATGGAAGCCGAGGCACAGTGTGCAGAGTTAGTCAGACTGGGACTAGTAGATGGGATTGTCACGGACGATTCAGACATCTTTTTATTCGGCGGGACGAGAGTTTACAAAAATATGTTTAATCAGGGGAAATTTGTGGAATGCTATTTGGCGAGTGATTTGCAACGGGACTACAATCTGGATCGACAAAAGTTTATCAATCTGGCACATCTGCTCGGGTCCGATTACGCAGAGGGAATTCCGCATGTCGGACCCGTAAACGCGCTTGAACTGCTCTCGGAGTTTCCTGGGCCGAGGGGACTAGAGCAGTTTCGGGATTGGTGGATTGCAGTGCAGCAAGGTCGGCTGCTGACTAGGGATCCAGGGGAAAGTGAGTTTCGGAGGAAGTTCAAGAGAAACTCGACCAAGATATTTTTGCCAACGGATTTCCCGAATCGGATTATTGATAACGCGTACGTGAAGCCTGAGGTGGACCATGATCCTCAAGGGTTTGTATGGGGCGTTCCCGATTTGGATGCCTTGCGAAGTTTTCTGATGAGTCAAATTGGTTGGAGCAAGGAGCGAACTGATGAAGTTCTTGTCCCTGTTATCCGGGACATGAACCGCCGGCAGGTACAGCACCCTCAATAGGTCTCCTTTTACTGGCCAGATGTTGAGTGGGATAGATCGAGGGTGGACAGACGAATTTGACGGAATTCTTTGAAGGAAATCCGGGATCTGGGACATTTGCGCCAAGGAGGAAAGCTACACATAAGAGTGCGAGGCTGTCGAAGGCAATGGCGAATTTGAGGAGGAAATCGGATGAGGATGATGATGTGCAGGAGATTCCGCCGAGGAAGATGGCGAGGAAGAGAAAGCGGCCGGCCGCATTGGAGGTGATTAAAGTGGAGAGTGACGAAGATGAGCATTCCATGCAAGATAAGGAAGCCAGGAGGAGTGGCGCGTCGTCATCCTATGAAGACCGTCCGGAGAGACGCAAAGGGAAGCGACGCAGCGGCTCTACGAAGTCAGGCAAACGAAAGCTCAGAAAGTGATACCAACGTCGAGCATTATGCGAATTAATGTACTGGATGTCAGATAGGCTAGACGTTTCTAGGCCAGTTTGTACCCTGGACAACGGTTCTCTGTCTTCCTCATCGTCATTTCCCTGAGAAGCCTAACACATCGAAGCGCCGATAGACATCGGCCTGTCCCGTTTGTCTTCCGGGTGACCTGTAAATTTTGGTCTATATGTTGCTGACGTTCCCGCTCAGTTGTTGAGATGATATTGTGAACTCATTTTGCGCACCGATCACAGTCCCGATTTTCAAAAAATTCAGTCAGGGACGGGATCTACAATGAGCCCGGGTCGCGACGGCATGAATGGACCAGGAGCATCCCAACGGCTCGTTGAACGCAAGCAATTTCGTGTCGAGGTATGAACCTTGGCCCTTCTGGACTTTCATGACTTAACTGTGGTAGCGCGTTTGCCATATTGGGCCCATCACAGCGCTCGCTTTTGCGCCTGGCAACGCCGACATCCTTTATGGCTCCGGATATTATCTCTCGTCGTATTCCATCGCGCACGCGACAGAAGGGAAGAAAACACAGGTCTTCCGGCTGAATCGCATACACGGCATCAAAAGTAGGCCTTCTCTTTTCTCTTTCTTTCTGATTGTGGGGTAGTTCAGCGAGTTCCCCATGAACTCCTCGTCCTCGTATGGGGAGCCTGCTCATTCTGTTGTTTCCCTTTGGACACCTATCTGCGAAGCTCGTCTGCGAACATAATCTTCCGGGAGACACTGGCCCCAGATTGGATTTTGGATGCTCGGATGATTGATTCGGAGACTATTGGCCTCATCACGGCACATAATGGCTTCCACTTGTACTCTCTTAAAACGAACTCTTTCACCCATCGATTCAATTGCGAGGAACAAAGCCTTTTATACGCAGCACAAATCTATCTTGCAGCCGATAGCAACATTACAATAGCCTCTGGAACGGTCTTCAATGAAATACAAATCTGGAAACCTGATATCAATTCACACACAAACTTCAAAACACCTTTCAAGATCCCGATCAACCAACGCCTAAAAGGGCACGAAGGGTGTATATTTTCTCTCCGCTTCAATAGAGACGGCACGCTTCTCGCTTCTTGCTCGGATGACCGGACAATACGAGTATGGGATGTGAAAGAGGGCAAACTTCTCGCCATCGGATACGCTCATCTCGCCCGAGTATGGGACGTACGATTTGTTTCCTTCGAGGATATGGAAGGACAATTTCTCTTGAGTACGAGCGAAGATACGACTGCGATCCTATGGCAATTTCTCACCGATAATCGGCAGTTGAAAGTTCAAGAGCGGTATTCTGGACATTCAGGGAAACATATATGGAGTCAGGATGTATCTTCCGACGGACATAATGTGGTGACGGGAGGCAACGATGGGGCGATTAATCTTTGGGATCTTGGGGGGTGGAGTGTGAGACGTGCGCATGGGGATACTGAAATTTCGTGGACGGAGAAACCATTGACCGCCAAGGTTGATGGGAACGAGAAGGTCGACATGATCCGGGGATGCAAGTGTGTCGATAACGATCATTTGGTTGTCACGACACAAACTGGGTATCGCTATGCTCTGGATTTTCTCACTGTAGTCGAGTTTATCTGTACAGCTTGTCCGAGAAGAAATGGAGTCTGTTATTCCTGGACGCTTCCTTCGAGGATCATAGCGTGGTAAGTACATTGGAAGGTATAGAAGGGTGGATATGTCTCGGGAATTCAGCTGGCCGTGCAAGACTTACCCAAATTGATCATCCTACCAAAGTATGATTCGGCCATCTATTCGGTCTAACGAATTAGGTCTTCGAATGGAATCCGATCACCAGCCGTTATGTCGCTCTACACAGCGTGGCCTACAAGTCATCGTTTTTTATCCTTGCTCATGGAATTCACAAAACCACCATCTCCATCTTGGAACACTCGTCCATTTTAGCAGATCGGAGTATGTCGCCGCCAGGCATTTGCCTCGTCACTACTAATTCAATTCAAATCCCGTCTGGATTCGACGTAACCACCTTCCTTCCTGATCGCGAGCGGAATATCTTCTTCTTGGGCTCCCGACAAGGCGCTCTTGCCTGCTATGATTTGTCCTCTGCCAAGATGGTCGGCCTTTGGCGCCGAATTCACGATCAGGAAGGAGTTCGATCAATTAAATTGCAGCAGTCCGCAAAACTGTCGTCGACATACACAGAAATTCTGACAACCGGCCGTAATTGCGCATACCGTATCATAGGTATTTCCGTCCCCAACCAGTTTAAGGCTTTTCTGTCTCCGGATACGATTGAAGGGGAGGCGGAAGGACTTCAATTGCATCATATTCAAAAAAACATTTTTAACCGGGGCTGGCTTGAAGGGGTAAGTCACACCTTATTATATTTGACTGATAAAAAGTCCGCTACCACTCATTCAAGCATGTTTCTCTGGGGATTTTATGCCAATCAATTCCGTTTGTGGAACGAGACGACTGGAGAATTGATATTCGAACAAGACTCTGGTGGCCCGAATCGGATCTGGGACTTTTACTTCCCTCCGGAGAACGAAGGAGACACGATTTACACGCTTGCAGCCAAGGCGTGGTTAGTTTACAGCAGCAAGTCAAAGGTATATAATTCCGGGGCAAATTGTACTGACGTGTAGTTGCACTTCCGCACCGCCGGCCAACGGGTTTTCCAGCGGAAATTGCGCCTTGGAATTCATGGTCGCGAGATCCGCTCAATGGCCCTTCGAAAATCCCAATCTGGAGAGACGTGGCTCGCCTCCGGAAGTGAGGATACTTTTGTCAATTTCACTAAAGGTTCCCTCGTTTCAAAGCCTATCTCTCATGGCAGTCACGGATAATGATTTTAATCTCGTGTATCGGAAGAAGCAATTTAACACGGCGGTCCAAGGACTGAAATTCTCCGAAGACGGAAAGGTAATGTTTTCATCAGCAGCACAGAAGGAAGCTGCCGTTTCGCAGGTGCGAATGGGAGATGATGATATTCTCTCTGTTGAATTTGGCGGGTATAGCAAAGAAGAAAATAAATCGTTGAGAGATTCGGATCTCGGCGGTGATATTCGGATCATGGGGCTCGATGCCCGGGCTCATAAGCTGGACGATCGCGATGGCTACTTGGTGTGCCTCGTATACAGTCATTCCGTCATTAAGGTGCCCGTGTTGCCCGCGATTGCTCATGATAGTTGTATTGGTTCGACTGCGGGAGACGAGACTGCCGTCTCGCGGCGACTGGGAGATATTCCAGTTGTTGTCTGCTTCGTTGTAATTTTATCAAGGGTCATGAACTTATCGTGACTACGGCTACCGATGGACATCTTGGATTCTTTCGTGTCCCAGAAGATCTCGGCGATAGTGTCGTTACCAACTGGGCCTGCTTTAAAAAGGTCCGAGTCCACCAATCCGGCATTCCGTGTCTGTCCGCTATTCCAGTTGAAAGTACGATCTCATGACTACGACGCCTAATGATAGCATCAAAGCTTCTTTTGTTTACCGGGGGTGACGACAATGCGATTTATATTACCGCTGTGACGTTCAGTCCAGAGATATCAACGCAGAGAATCGCTTCCGTCCCCAATGCTCATGCATCTACCATAACTGGCGTTTTGTCTCTTGGAGATATGCATTTCCTTTCTTGCGGAATAGATCAAACAATAAAATTTTGGAGATTGGATGGAGACAAACTGCTTTGGTTGTACGACTGTCATACCTGTGTGCCTGATGCAGGTGGTATCCTCGAAATTGGTGCGGAAACGGCGAAGCGGCGTTTTGTGGTTTTTGGGACTGGGATGGAAATGATTACCTGGAATTTGGTGTTGGAAAATGGTGTACTGGGCTAATTGGCATAGTTAGGACTAGATTTCTTGTATGCTAACGAGTACTTTCTCAATGTCAATGACGCCGTTATACGAACTGTGTTGGTAAGGACAAATCGGCAATGCCGGGTTTTTGGGAAGCGGATAATCATTGTGTCGTTACTCGACAGGCGCCGACATACGTAAAGTCCCCTTACCGGGCGGCCCCCCTGCCCCATTTATATCCCCAAATTGAAGACAGAGCATGCTACGAACAATTTCCTCTGGCCAATTCATCTCCCCCGCTTCCGGGATACCATTTCGCCTTGCTCTCAGTCGAGGCTATGCAGCCGAACACAGACCGCATGTAACTCGATCCTTCATTGTCGCGGACTGATTGTAGCTTAAAAGCCCGGCGCTATTTCGGCAACAGGCGTACGTAAACGGACAATGGGTCGATGCAAAAGATGGAAAGACGTTTGATGTCTTTGGTTCGGGCGAGTTGGCAACAGTTCTGACCGCTAGACCCTGCTACGGAAAACAAGATAGGAACAGCGCCCGAATTCACTCGAGCGGAAACCGCCGATGCCATTTCCCATGCATTTACTGCCTTCCAGACATTCCGCAATACTCTTCCGAGGGAACGAGCCCGAATGCTTCGAGCGTGGCATGCTGTATGTGAGGAACACACCGAAGACTTGGCAAAGATCGTCACCTGGGAAAATGGGAAACCGCTCGCTGAGGCCATGGGAGAAGTCAAATACGGCAACAGCTTCTTCGAATGGTTTAGCGAGGAGGCACCGAGGATTTACGGCGATGTCATTCCTAGTTCACTCAAGGGCAACCGAATTGTGACCATCCGTCAACCGATTGGCGTCGCCGGTATCATTACGCCGTGGAATTTCCCGATTGGCAATATCTTGCAATGAATATTATTGACGGTAGCTATGATTACGAGGAAAGTAGGCGCTGCGATTGCCGCAGGTTGTACTGTCGTGATCAAACCGGCTTCTGAGACGCCTTACTCGGCCCTCGCGCTTGCCGAGCTTGCCGAAAAGGCGGGGATTCCGAAAGGCGTTATTAACATCGTTACAACCCACAAGAATACGTCCGACATTGGCTCAGAGTTTTGTGAAAACCCTATAGTCCGAAAAATCTCCTTCACTGGATCGGTATTATCCCGTCCTTCGATAAAATCTCATGGTTAGACGCGAGTTGGAAAACTTTTGATGAGCCAGGCTTCTGGAAGATTGAAGAAGCTCTCTCTCGAACTCGGCGGAAATGCTCCAGTCTTAATCTTTGACGACGCGGACGTGCACCAGGCTGTTGCGGGTATGCCCTTAATCTCATAATATATCTCTGACCTCAACAGGAACTCTACAATCTAAACTTCGCGCTACGGGCCAAACCTGCATCGCTGCAAATCGCATCTTTGTCCAGGAGGGCATTCTGCCGAAGTTCATCGAGGGTCTCAACAGGAAGATGCAGACGTACGTCCTCGGGTCCGGCTTTGATGAGAAATCAACCGCCGGTCCACTCATCCACGGCGGGGCGATAAAGAAAGTCCTCGAACACATCGAAGATGCCAAGTCAAAAGGTGCCAAAGTCGTCCTCGGCGGCCAAGCTCTCCACGGGAATTTCATGAAACCTACCATTCTCACCGATATGACGACTGAAATGCGAATTGCCTCAGAAGAAACGTTTGGACCTGTCGCGGCTATCTTCCCTTTCAAGACGGAAGAAGAAGTTATCAAGCTTGCTAACAAGACTCAATTTGGACTCGCGAGTTATATGTATTCACGGGATATTGGCAGGGTATGGCGAGTGACGGAACAGTTGGAAACTGCTATGGTCGGCGTGAACACAGGTCTCGTCAGTGACGCCGCTTGTCCTTTCGGTGGTGTGAAAGAAAGTGGAATTGGCAAGGAGGGAAGTAAATACGGCGTCGATGAGTACACCATTATTAAGGCTGTGACCATGGGCGGAATGGGATTGGAATGAACAGGAGGTCGGAAAAGTACAGCACCATATAACCTGATATATCATATCCCTACCGATATAGAAATGTCATCCGAACCCGGATATCTACGGTATACCTTAATGAGTTTTATCCGTTATGTCCTGCTTTAAAGTGACTCCAATGCGATCCGTCTGACCGCCATGTTGTCTTTAGGATGTTGAGAATCTGTAGACCTGAACGATATCCACAAAATCGATCCAATTCCAACAATCGAGACGCAATCCATCCGAATTCTATTTTTAGCGTTGACAAGTGGGAGCTGAAACCTCTCGGATACATCGGCTCACCGAGCGTGAGGCCAGTAAGATACAGGCCTATGACGACTCGACAAACGCCGCATGTATGCGACCATCCGACAGAGGCATACGTTCGACAAACATCAATAGCAGCCTGAAACCGTTCGTATGAATATGGGCCAGGTTTTGGATGTGTGATAAACGTGATGTAGATCAAAACCCAATAATGCTGGACTCGCATCGCACCGTACAGTTTGTTCATGAGCTTCAAGGGCGGATAATCCAGAAACTTGGCGTCTTCCAACTGTTCCTCTTCCAAACTCAGGGCATCCTGTTCCGCTTCAGCCCGCTCCGTCGCCGTCGTCACACAACGCCTCTCATTCCAGGCCTGATGCTCCTTGAGCAGTTTCGCCGTTTCGGTCCGAATCGCACGTTCTGTTAACTCATCATCGTGTCCCGCCGCCGAACGAAGTTGGATGGCGCGTTTATTAATTGAGATGGCGCGGGTGAGAAGGTCGTCAAGGGCGAATTGCGCGAGAGCCCATTCGACCATTTCGGGTTGGGAGCAGTCGGTGAGTGGTTGCACCCATAGGCGTCGGACATCATCATTCTGACTAACCAACGGGAATATCAATTCCTGGTCGCCGAGAGCCCAATGATGATCGATTCGAATTGCCATACGCCATATGAACATCATTTCCGGCGGCATGGACTCCACCCCGAAAGCTTGTGGTGCAATCAGATATCGCTCCAGGAGGAGACGCAAGCCTTCGAGATGTCTTCTGGTTGATGCTATCTCACCGCCAAGCACATGTAGATACGCGGCGAAAAAGACAGAATACACCAAAGAATCGTCAAATCTGCCAGTTGTTAGGGCTTGCTGGACGTGCGGAATGGCAAGGTGCAAGTATCGATAAGAGCGAAGTGGGGGTCGTTCTTCCATGGTATCGGTCATGAAGGACGATACTGCCAACATCATAAATCGTAAGCCTTCACTCATTGTCGAGCGAGCGAAGATAATGCCAAAGACCGAGGGAAAAAGCTGATTAAATCCGATGTTGAGAGGAAGCTTCTGCAAGAAAAAATGAAGATATGACGATTCGGAATCCTGAAGAAGATCGGTATCCGGCGGTCGTAATTGTTGATACAATGGGAACAGGTCCGGTTTATTGTACACTACGTTGTTCATGGGCTCTTCAAGGCCTCGGTCTGGGACTGGTTGTTGTTGAATTTGAACGAATATGTTGTCGTTCTCATTGTAATAACGAGCATGATACAACGGTGTGCGTTGGGGAAATCGGGGGCTTCCGCGCCGATTCACTGGTGATTCAGTCAAGGAAGAGAAGAGCAAATACGTCTTAAGTGGGGCGTGGTAATAGGAAGACCCTGCGGTTGGTCATCCTGAAGGAACCGATACGGTATGACCGCGTCAACATTAGCGGTGGCTCCTCCGACTTTGATTATTTGAATAGAAATCAATTAACGGCCAGGTACCTTCGCAGCGTCTGTTTACGTCTTCAGAATCAAAGTCGGGTTGGACCTGCTGCAACGGTGGATGGAGCATGGAAGGGATCAGGGAAGAACATCAAATCACGAACAGAGTGAATGGGTCGAGTCTTCGCCGATAAAAGCGGCACGGAAGCCAATCAGTCGTCTCACGCTGATCGCCTCACGTGATGGCTCGGACGACTATCTGAACCCAACTATCTCTTTTCATCATCTTAAATATGATCGAATGAACGATTCTTAACGTTTAAGGGTTTTGATTATCAGAAAACAGCCTTTGATAGTTATAAGTAACACTTGATAGCCTTTGGTTGAATCAAACCCCCAACCAGTTAAGGACCGAGTAACATTTCTTAGGTCTTTAGTTGCAACGAATTGACGTTTTACAAACTCAATTAGCTCTCGAATCAGCATTGATTGAGATAAAACAGAAGTCAATCAACTTAAGGTTTGCTCAGTACAATACATTGAGTAAGCTGGATTGATGATATCTGTGAAATAGAGATGCACAATATCCTCATTTATGCTTGGACTTTGACATGATTACTCTCTTGAAAAACCCATGATACGCCCCTTATTTATTCTCCGTTTGCAGCTAATGCCTTGAGGATGGGTGGGAGATCGCCGTTGACAACGGTCTTTTCTCCGTCCCCATCGGTCGTGGCGACAGGTGGTTGATCGTTCCCAATGACATCAGTCCCTCTATCCAAATGCTCTTCTTTCTCCAGACGAATTGCTTCGAGCAGTTCCTGAGCGCCAGCAGCCTTCATATCCGCCGCCACTTTCAAACCTAGCCGTTCTGCAGTATCATCCTCCTCCTCGCCGTCCACCTCTCCCAAAAATACAGTCCGTGTGCCAGTAATAGCGTTCGATCCATCCACCGTGACAAGAATCGCCCTCAACGTGAGAATCTCATCATTCATCTCCGTCTCCACTCCAATAGGCACCGAACATCCTCCTTCGAGAGCACGCATCAACGATCGTTCAGCCAAACAGCGTAAGCGGGACTCTCGGTGATTCAACGGCTTCAATAGCTCATTTGTTTTCTCGTCTCCAGCGCGGATCTCAACACCCAGACTGCCCTGGCCCACGGCATGGAGGAGAGTAGGACCGGCGATTTGTATTCTATGTCTCTGTATACCCATTCTAGCGAGACCAGCCTCAGCCAGGATTATAGCAGAATAATCGGGGTCGGTGGAGTGATCCAATTTGCGCAGACGAGTGTCAACATTTCCTCGAACGTCGGCAAATTGTAAATGTGGGTATGCTCGTCGTAATTGGGCGATTCGTCGAACGCTCGACGTACCCACGATAGATCCTTCGGCTAAATCGTCGAGCGACTTGCAGTGTTCTAATCCAGCTTTGAAAACAGCCGTATCTCGCGGGTCTTCTCGTGCGGTAATGGCGCCGAGGGCACATCCTTCAGGCAGGGTAGTGGGCATGTCCTTGAGACTGTGGACAATCATGTCAATTTCGCCCTCGAGCAGGGCTACTTCCAATTCCCGTGTCCACAGCGCTTTGGCATCAAATTGGTACAACGGCGTGACTTTGTTCAAGTCGCCGGCGGTTGACATGGGTTGCACAGGAAATGTGTGCGTTGGATAGGCATATTGCAGAACGGTGGCAATCGATTCTGTCTGAATGCGGGCGAGTTTGGACTTCCGTGTGCCAATTCGAAAAGTTAGACTTGGGTTGACGGCAGCAGATGATTCGTCAACTGGGTCGATGTGAAACACTGCATAGGGAGACCGGGAGGTGCCGAGATTGGTGGGGTCGAGACTTGCTCTTCGACGACGTTCTTCGGGGGTGGCAGCTGTCGGGGTTGCCTTGATGGGTGATAATGGGTCGAGGGCGGTCGGCGATTGAAATCCATTTTCGACAGGGTGGACGGTGGTAGGGGAGCCGGGGCGGCGATGGGGAGCGGGGTAGAAGGCTACTTCTGGCGAATTGGAGCGGTATCGAGGAGTTGTCGACCGTTTCTGTCGTTTGGGTGTGTGGTGTGCCGCTTCGTCGTCACGAGCCGTGAAAATATCTTCGGGTCTGGGTCGAGGGGTTTTATCTGCCATCGTCGGGAAAAGGGTAGAGAAACAACTTCAGAATGTCCAAAAATAAGAAAACTCAAAGGTGCATGAGGGAATAAATAACAATAGCAGGAATTCGTGGAGCCAAAAGACGAGGCTGTGTCGCGCCCCTTGGAGAAAGTTCCCTCTTTCTCCAGTCCACTTTCAGCCGCCCGAATTTAGGGGCTTGGTCGCGATTAGAATCGTCCGAGTCAGCCAGCCAGGCTTCGTGCGCCGACTGGACATGAGCAAGTTCTCCGCGTTGAACCGACGCTATCTGCGGATATCGAAGAATACGGCCCTTGAAGTTAAGATATACCTACACCCTGATCTCGTCCCGACGTTTACGGATGAACTCTTAAACGTACTGACTCCAAACAACAATCTCTTCGTGTGAAATCTCAAACTTCATGTGCAGAAGCTCATATCCGCCGTGCGTCCTTTAATCATCCCGAAACTCAAAGAAGAGAACGCCAAGAGGAACGATAAGAGGCCCACAAGAGACTACGTCCATGACACAGACTTCGATGCAAGTGTGTTCCTTCTCCCAGTCTCCACGCCTCATGTTATCTTGAATCGGGTGCATCAATCATCAACCCAAAGCTAACCTGTAGACGAGGGAATTCACCTTTCCGGAGGGGGAGGATGAGAAGCCAATGCTGAATACGGAATATTCTGGATTCCCAATATATGGGAAGGCATTGTGTTTAGTAGTGGATCCCCCGCTGCCAGTGCAAGCGTCCCTGGGCACATCAAGATCGAAAAGAAAGTCAAAAAAGGGAAACGGTGGGATTGATGAGTGGTTTGTGAATAACCAAAGCGAGACTCCAGCGATAGATGATACATGAACAATGCAGGGTTTGAAAAATGGATAATACCCCAGATAATAACGTCCATCGCAAGGTCGAAGAGCACATC
>Ga0335081_10012744_pt1 | contig 13609 bp, 11 predicted proteins | sample Lox_Sample_35_FD_206713 | JGI IMG/M metagenome (GOLD analysis project Ga0335081, IMG submission 206713) | Soil microbial communities from Loxahatchee National Wildlife Refuge, Florida, United States - Lox_Sample_3.5 | ecosystem: Environmental > Terrestrial > Soil > Wetlands | place: USA...
GCGCGGCATAGCGGCCGGCATCGTCGGTGAGGAGTCTGCGTTCGGCACCCGTTTCGAGGTTCTTAATCGTGACCGACGCTTCGGGTAACCCGGCGCCGGAGTCGTCCTTCACGGTTCCGGAGATGGAGGCACCCACCACCTGCCCCCAGACCTGGACTTCCACTCCAACCAAAAGCAGCAAGAAAAATGCCCGTTTTTTCATCATTGATTTCTATCCTCGATTGTACAAGTGAACGACAGATTGCGAAGTCAACGGCAACAACAACGAAGGACGACGGGGCCAATCACCATAATCTATATAGAAATTAGGGCATATGGGGGGGCAAAGTCAAGAAAAAAAATAGTACTAGAAGCTAACAAACTTGTATTCATAGCCTTATACAAGAACATCGGGCTTGCGATTCCCTCTGGTCGGAACGGATGGAGGGAGCCGGGAAGGACCGCCGAATGGGCGGTACTGAGGGTTCTAAGTATGCGGCTGAATATTCCAAAAAAGAGAAATATTTTTTAAAAATCCGAGGTTATCCGCCGAAGAGCGAGTTGAAGCTGTCCGTGACCTCTCTACGTGCGGGCAGCGGCACGTCTCGGAGGATTCATGGGCCATTCACGAGCGGCGTCCCCCGTCGCTTGTCTTTCGTTTGCTATTTCGCTCTCTAGTTTCGCCGTCCTGGCACAAACCACAGTTCAACCCAGGGTTCGAATCACCACTGGCATTGATGAGCGGGTGCGCGTCACGCTTTCTGGCAACCGGCATCCGCTGGCACGGCCGGAGAACGAAGCGGGGCTGCTGGCGCCCGAGTTCCGCATGGAGCGGATGATTCTGGCGCTCGATTCGGATGCCGAGCAGCAGAAAGCGTTAGAGGGACTGATTGCCGACCAGCACAATCCGCACTCCGCACGCTATCGCCAGTGGCTGACTCCGGAGGGCTTCGGCCACCAATTTGGCGTCTCCGACCACGATTTGGCAAAGGTCATCGAGTGGCTTGCCCGTCACGGGCTGACCGTGGACGAGATCCCGGCGGGCCGCCGGGCGATCGTATTCAGCGGCTCGGCCGAGCAGGTGGAATCCGCCTTTCATGTGCCGATTCGCGCGTACCAGGTGGACGGCGAGATGCACTACGCCAACGCCGCGGATCCGGAGATTCCACAGGCTCTGGCGGGCGTGGTCCGAGGCGTGGTGGCGCTGCATGATTTCCGCAGCCAGCCGGCCTTGGCGGGCCTGCGCCCGGTCCCGGCGCCGCAATTTGCGGCGGGCGGCGGGACGTCGTACATGGCGCCGGCCGATTTCGCAACGATTTATGACCTGGCGCCTCTGTATCAGAATGCAGTGGACGGGACCGGCCAATCCATTGCCGTCGTGGCGCGGTCGAATCTCCATATCTCAGACGTGCAGACGTTCCGGAGCTATTTCGGCCTGCCGGTGAACAATCCCACCGTGATCGTCAATGGAAGCGATCCGGGAATCGTCAACACGAACGAGCAGACCGAAGCCACTCTGGATATTGAGTGGGCGGGCGCGGCGGCCAAAAATGCAGCCATCGAGTTTGTGATCTCGGCTTCGGGTGCCACCGATGGCGCGGATCTGTCGGCGTCATACATCGTCAACCACAACGTGGCGCCGGTTTTGACCATGAGCTTCGGCCTGTGCGAGGCCGCTCTGGGCTCAGGAGGAAACGCCTGGATCAACAGCCTGTGGCAGCAGGCGGCGGCCGAGGGCATTACGGTGCTGGTGTCGTCGGGAGACAGCGGCGCAGCGGGGTGCGATGCCGCATCAGCGGCGGCGGCCGTGCATGGAGCCGGTGTCAACGGCCTCTGCTCGAGCCCTTACAGCACCTGCATGGGCGGAACTGAATTTAACGACAAAGCCAACCTCAGTCTGTACTGGTCCTCTACGGCGAATCCGACGACCAAGGGTTCGGCGCTGGGATACATTCCCGAGACCACCTGGAACGACAGCGGCATCATGCCCGGCGGATCGGGGCTCTGGTCGAGCGGGGGCGGTGCGAGCACGGTCTATGCGAAGCCCGCATGGCAAACCGGCAGCGGGGTACCGGCAGACGGCCGGCGCGATGTGCCGGATGTGTCGCTGAACGCTTCCACCCATGACGGATATCTGATTTACATGAATGGCGGCCTTTACGCCAGCGGCGGAACGTCGGCGGCGGCGCCTGCGTTCGCGAGTTTGATGGCTCTAGTCAATCAGAAAACCGGCGCGAGCCAGGGGAACGCGAACCCAACGCTCTACACGCTGGCCAACAACCAGCAAAACGGAGGAGCGGCAGTGTTTCATGACGTGACGACCGGGAGCAACACGGTTCCCGGCTTCACCGGCTTCAGCGCCGGACCGGGATACGATCCAGCCACCGGGCTCGGCTCGGTGGACGGAGCCGTCATGGTCAATCACTGGACGGATGCGACAGCCCCACCGGCCCCAGCCGCGCCAGGTTTGCAGGTGAGCCTTTCGCCGTCCTCCATTGCGGTGGCGCAGGGGGCAAACACGAGCATCAACGTGACCGTGGGCGTTTCCGGCGGTTTCAGTTCCGCGGTCCAACTGGCGGCGGCCGGGGTACCTGCGGGCGTAACGGCCAGCTTCACGCCGGCCTGGTTGAGCGCACCGGGCTCGGGGGCTAGCACGCTCTCTTTCAGCATCAATCCACAGGCGCCGGCGGGAACGTATTCCATCCAGGTTTCCGCCAGCGGTGGCGCGGTGACGAAGTCCGTTTCCCTGACTTTGACGATCACGCAGCCCTCGGGCCTCGCGGTAAGCCTGGGAGCGGGGTCGCTCAAACTTATCCAGAAGACCACGGCATCGATTGGCGTGACGGTGAGCGTCACGGGGAGTTTCCGTGCGCTGGTAAGCCTGTCCGTTAGTGGGCTGCCTGCCGGCATGACGGCCCTTCTGGCTCCGGCGACACTGGCCGCCCCCGGCTCGGGCACGAGCACGCTCCTGCTGAGCGCCGGCGCGGCCGCGGCGGGGCCCTACACGATTCAAGTCACGGCGACCGGCGGCGGGTTGACGCAGTCCGCTTCGCTGAGCGTGACGGTAGTGGTTCCGCCCAGCTTCACTTTGATGGACAGCCGGGGTTCGGTGAGCCTGGCGCAGGGGACGAGTGCGGCGGTATCGGTGAGCACCAGCGTAGCGAACGGATTCAACTCCGCGATTGCGCTGTCTGCGACCGCGTTGCCTTTGGGCGTGACGGCCGGGTTTTCGGCAACCAGCCTGGCGGCGCCCGGCTCGGGGACCAGCACGCTGACGGTGAACGCCGCGGCGACGGCGCGCGCCGGCACATACGTCATCTGGATCACCGCCAGCGGAGGCGGCCTGTCGGCCACCTTGCCGCTCGTGGTCACCGTGCTTCCTCCGCCGAACCTCAGTCTGGCCTCCAGCGCGCAATTTGTCACCGCCCAGCAAGGTGGGAGCGTTGCCGTGATCCTGTTCTCTACTGGGAACGCCGGGTTCAATTCCCCGGTGGCGCTGTCGGTGAGCGGCCTGCCGGCGGGAGTCACACCCACCTTCTCGCCGGCCACGGTGGCGGCGCCGGGCTCGGGCACGAGCGTGCTCACGCTCAGCGCCAGTCCCAGCGCGCCGACGGGCAGCCAAGTCGCAACCGTCAGCGCAACCGGCGGCGGCATCACCAAGACCCTGTCCTTGACGGTGACGGTGACGGCTGCGCCCAATTTCACGATGAAGGCAAGCGCGGCCGCGGCAAGCGTCACGCAGGGATCCAGCACGTCAGCGGTTCTGACCGTGAGCGGCGTGGGCGCATTCAGCGCCCCGGTCGCGCTGTCGGTGACCGGTTTGCCGGCGGGGGTCATGGCCACTTTTTCAAACACCAGCGTCCCGGGGACCGGGACTCACACCAGCACGATGACTCTCGGGGCCGCATCGAACGCTGCGACAGGATCCGCAACGCTGACCATCACGGCCAGCGGGGGCGGGATTACGAATACGGCAGAGCTAACGCTTAACGTTGCGGCGCGCACGCACTAGGAGATCGGGCGGTCAGTTTCGCGGAATGGCCACAAATGACCGTGACGTTTGCGCACAAAGCATCTGGAATGGACAGGCGGCGACGGCTGTCCTACCTTGGAAGACGTGGCGACATTCGAGGTGGTGGCCGAATGCCCGGAAACGCGTGCACGTGCGGGATTGCTGCACACGGCGCATGGCGCCATTGAGACTCCGGTCTTCATGCCGGTGGGCACGCAGGCCACGGTCAAAGGGCTCACGCAACGCGATCTGGCCGAAGACCTGGACGTTCGCATCCTGCTGGCCAACACCTATCACCTTTATCTGCGGCCGGGACACGAGCTGATTCGCCGCCTGGGCGGGCTGCACCGCTTCATGTCCTGGGATCGCGCCATCCTCACCGATTCCGGCGGATACCAGGTGTTCAGCCTGAGCGATTTGCGCAAGATCACTGACGACGGCGTGACGTTTCAATCGCACCTTGACGGGGACCGGCACGTGTTCACGCCGGAATCCACGGTAGACGTCCAGATCGCGCTGGGTAGCGACGTCATGATGGTGCTGGATGAATGCACGGAGTACCCGGTAAGCCACGAATATGCGCGGGAATCGATGCACCGGACGCTGGCGTGGGCGCGGGCAGGGTTCACGCATTACCGCCGGAGGATGGCGGAGCGCGAGGCCAGCCAGTCCCTGTTTCCTATTGTGCAAGGCTCCATGTTCGCGGACCTGCGGCGGGAATGCGCGGAACAACTGGTCGCGCTTGAGGCCGATGGGTACGCCATTGGCGGGTTGTCGGTGGGCGAGCCGCGCCCGCTGAGCCTGGAAATGGCGGAGGCGGCTGAACCGGTGCTGCCGCGCCAGCGCCCCCGCTACGCCATGGGGGTGGGGATGCCGGAGGAGTTGCCGGAGTACGTGGCGCGGGGTGTGGACATGATGGACTGCGTACTGCCCTCGCGGAATGCGCGCAACGGCTGCCTGTTCACCTCCCAGGGGCGCGTCATTATCAAACACACCCGGTACAAAGACGACCAGCGGCCTGTGGATGAGAACTGCGCCTGCTACACTTGCCGAAACCATAGCCGGGCATACTTACGTCATCTATATCAAGCCGGTGAAATCCTGTACGCGGTGTTGGCTACGCGGCACAACCTCAGGCGGTACCTTGACATCATGGGTGAGATCAGGCACGCTATTTTACTGGGCCAATTCCCCGAATATTTAAAGGAAGTCCGGGCGGTACCGGTCGAAGTAGAATAATCCACATTTGGTTTCATCAGTGTTTTTGAATCTGTTCCTGCTACAGCAGACTCCCAACTCGCTGGTGGGCTTCGTGCCCATCCTGCTCATCTTCGCGATCTTTTATTTCCTCTTGTTTCTGCCCATGCAGCGCCAGAAGAAAAACCAGCAAAAGATGCTGAAAGAACTGAAGAACGGAGACGCTGTATTGACCAGCGGCGGCATCGTGGGAACGATCGTGGCCATAGACGATGAGACGCTGGTGCTGCGGGTGAAACCCGACAACCTCAAGCTGCAAGTCGCGCGTAGCGCGGTCTCCAGTCTGATACCGGCGGAAGGCAAGAAGTAGATCGAATCATAGGGTCAGCATGCAAAAGAATCTGAGAACCAAAACGCTCGTCATTGTCGTGACGATTCTGGTGTGCATTTTCGGGATCATCGGCTTTCCGAAGTCGGCGGCGGACCTGATGGCGAATCTGATGCACAACATCCGGCTGGGGCTGGACCTGAAAGGCGGGAGCCGGCTGGTACTCCAAGTCCAGGTACAGGACGCGGTGAAGGCGGAAGCCCAGCAGACCATCGAGAGGATCAAAGATGAGCTGCGCAAAGCCAATATCGACTTCGCGTCGATGGACAATAACGAGCCGAACTCGGTGGAAACGGCCGATACCATCCAGATCGACATCAAAGGCATTCCAGCGGCGAAGTCCAAGGACTTCCGGGCCCTGATCAACGACAAATTCAGCACGTGGGTCCTGACGGCGGTGAACTCGACCGACTACCGCTTGAATCTGCGGCCCACGGAGCTGCTGGCGCTGAAGCGCGATACAGTGGAACGCTCGCTGCAGACCATCAGCAACCGCATCAACGCCCTGGGTCTGACCGAGCCCGTGGTGCAGCAGGAGGGCCGGGCGGACACCGACTACCGGATTGTGGTGCAGTTGCCGGGCGTGGATGACCCGGCGCGCGTGAGGGACATCATCGGGACGGCGGCGGTGCTGGAAATCGTGGAAGTGAAGGACGGACCGTTCCCCAGCCAGGAGCAGGCGCTGGCGCAGCACGGAGGCGTGCTGCCGCTGAACACCAAGCTGCTGAGGGCTCCGTCACGCACCGGCGGCGAGGAAGTGGCCTGGTACCTGGTGGCGCGGACTCCAGTCATCAGCGGACGCGATTTGCGCAACGCGCGCGCCGGACAGGATGAATTTCGCAAATGGGAGACGAATTTTAACCTGTCGCAGGATGGGGCGCGGCGTTTTGAGGCGTTCACGGGAGCCAACATCGGGAACCGCCTGGCCGTGGTGCTGGACAACCAGATCCGCAGCGTGGCGACGATTCAAGCGCGAATCGGCGACCAGGGCCGGATCACCAACGTGGGCACGGAGCAGGAGGCCAGCGACCTGGCCCTGGTTCTGCGATCGGGCTCGTTGCCGGCGAGCATTGTTTACCTGGAAGAGCGGTCGGTGGGAGCGTCACTCGGCGCGGACTCGATTCGCGAGGGCATCGTGGCCGGCCTGGCGGGATTGATGGCGGTGATCATCGTGATGCTGGTGTACTACAAGCGTTCCGGAATCAACGCGGTGCTGGCGCTATTCCTGAACACCGTCCTGCTGGTGGCGGCGCTGTCGTATTTTCACGCGGTACTAACGCTGCCGGGCATCGCGGGCGTGATCCTGACCATCGGTATGGCGGTAGATTCGAACGTGCTGATTTTCGAGCGCATTCGCGAGGAGTTGCGCGCCGGTAAGGCTATCGTTTCAGCCGTCGATGCGGGGTTTGGGAAAGCCTGGTGGACTATCGTGGATACCCACGTAACCACCATTGTTTCCTGCGCGTTTCTGTTCCTGTTCGGAACCGGGCCGGTGCGCGGATTCGCCGTGACCCTGGTGATCGGTTTGCTGGCGAACGTGTTCACCGCGGTGTTTGTATCGCGAGTGATCTTTGATTACGAACTGTCGGGCAAGCGACAGCTCAAGACTTTGAGTATTTGACCGGTTTGTGATAGTTTTTGTACGCTCCGGTGAAAAAACAGACGGGCCAAAAATACGGCTAAGGGGGAACAAGAGACCGGGATCCGGTGTCTAACCCACTAAGCACTGGTATGGCCCTGACATGGTTGGGGAATGGAATTATTTAAAAGCACGAATTACGACTTTCTCGGATACAAGTGGCCCTTCATCTGCGCATCGCTGGTGCTATCGGTGGCGGGTATCGTGAGCCTGATCGTGAAAGGCGGGCCGCTCTACGGGATCGACTTCAAGGGCGGCATGGTGATGACGGTAAGGTTCGCCGGTAAACCCCCGATTGACGAAATCCGCTCCGTGGTGTCTAAAAGAGTGGGTCAGGTTTCGGTGCAAACTTTCGAAGCGGGATCGAATGAAGTGGCGATCGGAACGGGTTTGACGGACGCGCGGCAGCTCAACCAGAACCGGCGCGCGGTGCTGGAAGCGCTGGACACCACCTTTGGCAAGCCAGGGAGCGGGAAACTGGACTTCAACAATGCAGGCCATGACGCGCTGGTCGGCCAGTTGCGCGACGCCCTGGCGAGCAACAGTGTGGCGATGTCTGATGCGCAGCTACAAAAACTGGTAGCCGACATCCTGCAATTCCGAAACACGCCGCCGCGTTCGGGCTTGATCACCAGTTTCGATCAGTTGTCCGCGGTGGCGGGCGTGACCCCTGCGGTCATCAACACACTGAAGCAACAGTGTTACCTGGGGCCGTTTTCGGTGCGCACGTCGGAAATGGTGGGCCCGCAAGTAGGGGCGGATCTGCGGCAGCGGGCCATTTGGGCGACCCTTGCCGCGCTGGGCGGAATGTTGGTATATATAGCCTTTCGTTTCGAATGGATCTATGGCGTGGCCGCGGTGGTCGCGTGCTTTCACGACACGATCATCACCATAGGATTCTTCTCCTTGTTCAACAAGGAGATCACCATGACCGTGATCGCGGCGCTGCTGACGCTGGTCGGCTATTCGATGAACGACACCATCGTGATCTTCGACCGCATCCGCGAGAATCTGAAGCTCTCACGCCGCGAGCCTTTGGAGCAAGTGATCAACCGCAGCGTCAACCAGACTCTGAGCCGGACGGTGATGACCTCGGGTCTGACGTTCCTGACGGTCATCGCGCTTTTCCTGTTCGGCGGTCCGGTGCTGCATGGTTTTTCGTTTGCGCTGGTGGTGGGCATTATTATCGGAACGTATTCCTCGGTGTTCGTCGCCAGCCCGATTGTTCTGTTCTGGCACAACTGGTTCGATCAGCGGAAGAAGTCGGCGATGATCGCGGCGCCGGCAAAAGTGAGCCCGGCCAAGGAGCCGGCAAGCAAAGGTACGGTACGAGCTGTGAAATAATGTGGGTCGCGCGCGGGCAAAGCCGGCGCGACGGGAATCCAAAAGAGAGGCGTTATGTTTGAGCAAACGTTTGTGGAGGGCCAGGGGAAAACGAACCGTGTGTGGACGGTGATGATCTCCTTCATCGGCCAGATTGCGCTGGTCGGGGTGCTCATTCTGATCCCCATGATCTATTTCGATGCGCTGCCGAGGACGCAATTGACCAGCTTCCTGGTGGCTCCGCCGCCTCCGCCGCCTCCTCCGCCACCGCCCGCGGCCGCGCCGGTGAAGATGGTGAAAGTCATTCCGCGCCAGTTCGACGCCGGCCGCCTGATGGCGCCCAAGACGGTGCCCAAAGACATCGCCATGATTAAGGAAGAAGAGCTGCCGCCACCTTCGGCCTCGGCCGGGGTAGTGGGCGGCGTGCCGGGCGGCGTAGCCGGCGGAAGCGTCGGCGGCGTGATCGGCGGCATTATCGGCTCGGTTCCCTCGGCGGCTCCTCCGCCACCGCCTCCTCCGGTGGAACAGAAGAAGACCGTGCAGCGCATCCGCGTGGGTGGCCAGGTGCAGCAGGCGAATCTCATCCGGCAGCCCAAACCGATCTACCCGCCGCTGGCGAAACAAGCGCGCATTCAAGGGGTAGTCCGCTTCGAGGCGATCATCGGAAAAGACGGCACCATCCAGAATCTGAGGCTGGTCAGCGGCCATCCGCTGCTGGTGCCCGCGGCGCAAGAAGCTGTGAAGCAATGGCTGTACAAGCCGACGCTCCTGAACGGGGAGCCGGTGGAAGTAGCAACGGTAATCGACGTGAACTTCACGTTGAGTCAATAGCAGGACGAAAAAGAAGGTCAGCCGGTGGGAATCGGCTGATGGCTGAACGCTAGAGCAACTATTTCACGCAGGGAGAAAAGGAACTATGTTTTTACAGATGCAAGCATTGGCGTTTTGGTTGTTGCAGGAACAGGGGGGAGTCGGCTGGGACCCACGGTCGCTGTGGAACCAGATGGGCACGCCCGCGAAACTGGTGGTGGTAGCGCTGTTCATCATGTCAGCGTGGTCGATCGGCGTCATGATCGACCGGCTCATGGCGTACAGCGCGGCGCGCAAGCAGTCGCGGCAATTTGCTCCGGCAGTAGCCGGCGCGTTGCGCGAAGGCAAGCTGGATGAAGCCGTGAAGATTGCGGACCGGTATAAGAAGAGCCATCTGGCCAAGGTGGTGGTGGCGGGTCTGCAGGAGTTTCAGGCGCACCAGATCAGCTCGGAGATTCCGGGTGAAGAGATCGAGGCCTCCAAGCGCGCGCTGGAACGCGCCGAAGCCATCGTGCACGCCGAGTTGAAGCGCGGCATCAGCGGCCTGGCGACGATCGGTTCGACGGCTCCCTTCGTGGGACTGTTCGGAACGGTGGTGGGCATCGTCAACGCGTTCAAGTCGATTTCGACCGAGAAGTCGACCGGTCTGGGCGCGGTGGCGGGCGGCATTTCGGAAGCCCTGGTCACCACGGCTATCGGACTGTTCGTAGCCATCCCGGCGGTGTGGATGTTCAACTACTTCACCGGCAAGATCGAGTCGTTCGACGTGGAGATGGGCAACTCCAGCTCGGAGTTGATCGATTATTTCCTGAAGCGTTCGCAGCGGACCTCGACTGCGCGGAAGTAGGCTTTTTAGCGTTCAGCCGCCGGCCCCCGTTGGGGCAGCGTGAAGTTCCAGCAGCCGGCTTTTGCGACCGGCTGCCAGGGCGGTTGGCGGCCAGGGTTTTGAGACGAGGAGTTTGCTATGTCGATCATCATGAAACATGTGTCCCCACCTCCGGTGGCGGACATCAACGTCACGCCGATGGTGGACGTGATGCTGGTCATGCTTATTATTTTCATGGTCATCACGCCCATGTTGACCAAGGGCGTGAGCGTGGATATGGTACGGACCAAGAACCCCATCGCCATGCAGGCGGCGGACAAGACCGACGCGGTGATCGTTGCGGTCACACGCGATGGAAAGACGTTTCTGGGCAACACGCAAGTTCCGGCCGACCAGATGGCCCCGAAGGTGAAGGATCTGCTTAGCGCGCGCGTAGACAAAGAATGTTTTCTGCGGGCGGACGCGCGAGCACGGTATGAGAAAGTGGTCGAGGTGGTCAACAACTTGCGAGCCGCGGGCGTGGACCAGCTTGGGCTGCTGACCGAGCAGGTCCAGGAGAAGCACGGCCGCGCAGCCGCAGCACCGGCTACCGGAGCGGGCGAGTAGGGTAAGAGTAGCGTAAAGCTAGAGGAGCAAACTTATGGGGATGGCAGTAGGCGGAGGCAAGGGGGCCAAAGCCGATATCAACATGACGCCCATGATCGACGTTTTGCTGGTGCTGATCATTATTTTCATGGTGATTACGCCGCTGACGCCGAAGGGACTGGAGACGCTGGTGCCTCAGCCGGCGAATCCGAATCAGCCGCAGAGCCAGTCCGATCTGCGCACCGTGGTCATTGTCATCAATCGCGACAAGTCGATGGCGATTAACCAGGAGCCCACCGATGAGCAGAAGTTGGGAGAGCGGCTGGAAGAAATTTTCAAGACGCGAGCCGAGCGCGTGGTATTTGTGAAGGGCGACAATGATCTGGAATATCAATACGTGGCCCGCGCGATCGATATCGCGCACGGCGCCGGCATTGACAAGGTAGGCTTGATGACGCCTCAAATGGAGGCCGGACAGTAATGAAACGCAATCTAGCCGTGCTCTTGGCGGCCGCCGCGCTGGCGCTGGTGGCCACAGGCTGCAACAAACTCAAGGCGCGCGATAATCTGAACCGCGGCGTCCAGGCCTATAAGAGCACTCAGTACACGCAGGCAGTAGAGCGGTTCGAGCAAGCGGTTCAACTCGACCCGACTTTTACGCCGGCCCGGCTGTACCTGGCGATGGCGTACTACATGCAGTACATTCCGGGAGCGGAATCGCCGGAGAACCAGCAGATGGCCGATCGCGCTCTGGACCAGTTTCAGAAAGTGCTCCAGCAGGATCCCAAGAACGACGTGGCGACCAAGTCCATTGCCTCGCTCTATTACAACCAAAAGAAGTGGGACCAAGCCGAGGAGTGGTACAAGAAGTGCGTGGATATCAATCCCAGGGACAAGGAAGCCTACTATACTCTCGGCGTTATTGCCTGGAGCAAGTGGTACCCGGTCTACGGGACGGCGCGCGCGAAGCTGAGCATGAAGCCGGAAGACCCGGGACCTATCAAGGATAAGAAAGTCAAAGAAGAGCTGAAAACTCAATACCTGCCGCTCATCAGCAGCGGCATTCAGAGTCTGGAAAAAGCGCTGGAGATCGACAACGAGTACGACGACGCCATGGCGTACATGAACCTGCTGATTCGTGAAAAAGCCGATCTCGACGATAATTCGGAGCAGTACTCGAAAGATATCGAAACCGCCAATAATTGGGTGCAGAAGACGCTCGAAACCAAGAAGGTCAAGGCGGAACGCAAGCCCGTCAGCACCGGTCTGAGCGCCCAGTAGAGCAGGTGCCAGGTTTCAGGTGTTAGGTATCAGCGAACGTCGCGCTGACCGAGTTGGGCATGCCTTCTTCCCTGGCAGCTAAAACCTAGCACCTTAGACCTAACACCTCTTACAATTAAATCGTGGCCTCCGAGCCTAGCGTCAGTGTCCCGCCGGAACCCCCATCCCCTCCGGCTGAGACTTGCGTCGAGAAGCTTTATCGCGAATTGATCGACAAGGTGCGCGACGCGCGGCCGCGGGATGATCTAGCGCCGATCGAGAAGGCGTTTCGCTTTTCCTCCGAGCACCACAAACTGCAGAGGCGAGATTCTGGCGAACCTTACATGGTTCATCCGCTGATGGTGGCCCACCTGCTGGCGGACATGCGGATGGACCTGGTCAGCATTGAAACCGGCCTCCTGCACGACGTGGTAGAGGACACCAGCGTCACGGTCGAGGATATTCGGAAGAATTTCGGCGAAGACGTGGCGCGCTGCGTGGACGGGGTCACCAAGCTGAGCAAGCTGGATTTCTTCTCCGCGGAAGAACGGCAAGCGGAGAGTTTCCGCAAAATGCTGCTGGCAATGGTGAACGATATCCGGGTCATCATCGTCAAGCTGGCGGACCGTCTGCACAACATGCGGACGCTGGGCTTCATCCAGCAGCCGGAACGGCGCGAGCGCATCGCCCGCGAAACGATCGAAATCTACGGTCCCATCGCCCACCGGCTGGGCATGGGCAAGATTCGCGGCGAGCTCGAAGACCTCGCCTTTGGCTACATTGACGCTGCGGCGTGGGAAGAAATCACGCGCTCGCTGGAATCGGGCCGGCACGCCAACGAAGAGTACCTGACGCGCATCCGGCAGATGATCGAGTCGGAGTTGAGGCGCGAGGGGATTCCGGCGCGTGTGGAAGGCCGGCTGAAGCGCGCCTACTCGATCTACCAGAAGATGAAGCGCCAGAAGATCACCATCGAGCAGGTGTACGATCTGATGGCCATCCGCATCGTCACCGACTCGGTGAAAAACTGCTACGCCGCCCTGGGCGTAATTCATAACGAGTGGCGGCCGGTACCCGGGCGCATCAAGGACTTCATCGCCATTCCCCGCCCCAACCTCTACCAGTCGCTGCACACGTCGGTGGTGGGGCCTGAGGGCCGGCATTTCGAGGTGCAGATCCGCACCGAGGAAATGCACCGCGTGGCGGAAGAGGGGATTGCGGCGCACTGGAAGTACAAGGAGGGCAAGAAGGGGCCGGCGGACGACGATCAGCGGATCGCGTGGCTGCGCCACCTGGTGGAGTGGCAGCGTGAAGTGCAGGATGCCGGCGAATTCATGTCCAACCTGAGAGTGGACCTGTATCCGGAGGAAGTCTACACGTTCACGCCGCGCGGCAAGGTAATCGTGCTCCCGCGCGACGCAACGGCTATCGATTTTGCCTACGCCATTCACTCCGATGTGGGCCAGGCGTGTGTGGGGGCGAAGGTAAACGGCCGCATCGTGCCGCTCCGGTACACGCTAAAGAACGGCGATATTGTGGAGATTCTCACGCAGCCGGGCCACCAGCCGAGCAAGGACTGGCTGGCGATGG
>Ga0335081_10012747_pt1 | contig 13608 bp, 7 predicted proteins | sample Lox_Sample_35_FD_206713 | JGI IMG/M metagenome (GOLD analysis project Ga0335081, IMG submission 206713) | Soil microbial communities from Loxahatchee National Wildlife Refuge, Florida, United States - Lox_Sample_3.5 | ecosystem: Environmental > Terrestrial > Soil > Wetlands | place: USA: Florida...
CGGTTTTCAACGTCCATTGCTACGACGGCCTCGTGGTCCGACATGTCCCGAACTTCGACTCGTAGTAGCGCACCTAGGTGCCTTGCAACAAAAAGACGCCTCACGCCGTACACTATTTCAACATCGTAGTCTCGATCGTCGCGGACCGGGCGAGCTAGAGCGGGCACGAGTTGGCCGTGCGCTCTAAAGCTTTCTATCTCAAGTCTGCAGGATTCTTCGGTCACATACTCTTCAAGCCGATCGTGCAAGTCCCAAACACGACATCGAAAAGGATTCACCGACACCACAACCCGACCGCTGTCCGTTTCAGAACCGAGCCACTGCGCGCTGCGTTCCCGCGCTCGAGGTGTTAAGCCGCTCGCATGTTCCGATGTGCTCTCCTTGTTGTCCTCCATATATGCCTCCATGTGCTTTACCATACGAGTTGAACTATGGAGCGAGCGTGTGCTCGCTGGCCGGGGATATTGGTCGACCGCCGCGACGTCCGGTTCGCGCTTTAGGCTTTTTGTCAGAAGGGCTTAGCGACATCGCTATCGGCCACAGACGCAGGATCAGAACCAAGTCTCACCAGGCGGCCCCCTCCAGGCCGCTACTCAGGGCGTGACCGGCGCGCGCGTGCAGATTGCTATCCCTGTTTGTCGCTTGTCGGCGACATTTTCCGCTATACAATGTAAACACTTCGCAAATGAATGTGGCTCTCTTACTATGTATCGTCAATTCATACTGTCGTCTCTTATTGCGCCATCTCACGCTTGTTCCGCGTGTCTAATCTTGGAGACTCCTTGCCGGGAACTCTGAAGCTAAGGGCAAGAGGGAATCTCTGTTGAGGCAGCACGGCTCCAGAGGTTTGCGGATTCAGGGATTTGCGGCTTTTCAGTGTGCAAAATACCGGCCGAAGGCGTCACCTCCTATACATCGCTCTTATCAATGACTTCCGTGATTTCATGATGCAAATGACAGCTATCTATTCCAGATGACAGCCGCGAGTTTGTTTGTCGCGTAAATCGACACCTCGACGTTGTCACTCGAAGTTGATTCTTCGATCGCAGGCAACGGCACGATCTCCTCCATCGGCTCGCCAGCCATACGCGGATCTGCCACTCGTGGATCACAGACCGGAGTTAGGTCAGGCGCTCGATGATGGCTGCGCGTACCAGGACGGCGTGCGTCTGAACTTCATGCGTCCGTGTGGCGGCCGCCTTGGTCAGAATCCTTTGCTGCACATCTCCGAATGACAGATCGTACATACATCAACACCGTTCACCATTGCCCCGCGACACTCCGTTGTGGAGACTGCATGAACGCGCCAAAGACGATCGAGGAGCTGTGGCGCAACGCTGCGCGGCGAACGTGTCCTACCGGTAAAGTTGACACCCAGGCGACGACAGGCAATGTCTCAAAGGGTAGTGTCTGTCAGTCCGTTTCGTTGCCGTGTATGGGCACTCCATGACCGCATAGAAGATCACATCACCGAAGACACCTGCAGATCAGAAATCGAGAGCTTTTCTTCACATGGTCAACTTGTCCCCGTGCTGGGCCGACCGCTACACGGAGACGTGGACCACGATGTCGAACTCATATGTGGTGCACGACGCCTCTTTGTTGCGCGCCTGCTCAATACGGCCTTACTCGTTGACCTGCGAGACATGTCCGATATCGAGGCAATAGTCGCGATGGACATTGAAAATCGGCAGCGCACAGATGTCAGCCCGTATGAACGGGGCCTCGCATACGCCACCTGGTTACGCGCCGGCCACTTTCATTCTCAAGAGGAGTTGGCGAAGACGCTGAAGATTTCCCCCTCTCAAGTCTCGAGGCTTCTGCAGCTCGCGCGATTACCTGCGGTAGTACTAAGTGCCTTCGGCAGCCCGAGCAACATCCGTGAAGTCTGGGGACTTGCGCTAGCAGAGTTGCTCTCGGACGCCACAAAGCGCGATGCCGTGATAAACAAAGCACGACTTCTCTCGCACTCGAGTGCGCGCTTACCGGCACCCGATGCGTATCGGCACCTCATTAGCGCTTCAGAGTCGAAGCGGCGGTCGAAACACACAACCCACGATGACGTTATCAAGGACAATCAGGGAGCCCCGCTATTCCGTATTCGTCATTATCGCGACTCCATTGCGATCGTACTCTCGTCGGTGAAGGTGTCCGCTAGTGCGCTTCAGGAGATCCGTAATGCGGTCGCCGACATCCTTCTGGAATCAACCGCGGCCAGTGGGCGTCTTAGGGGTGGCCCTGCAGTGCCGTTAAGTGCTCGCCACACTCGCGCGGTGCCCGGGGGTTAGCCGGTTAGTTGCACGCGCACACACCACGTTCCTAGCATTAAGGCTTTGCAGCGTTCACATGAAGCCATAGACTTTCCGGCGTGTTCTGGCAGCCACCGGGTACGATCCACCGGGGCAACGGTTGTTTCTGAGCGCTGCCATCCAGGAGCGGCGCCGTGACGTGTTGGTCTTGACGAAGACTGCCCTGCCGACCGAGGGCTGCTGCTCGTCGAACGCGCTCGTGCACCGTCGAGCGACCTTAACCCATCGCCGCAGCGATCTCACGGTCGCCCAACCCCGCGCGGCCCTCACCCGCAACACTTCGCGATTCTTGCGCAGGGGTAACCTCTGCTGCGCCACGACCGACCCCAGATCTTCCATGATGCGCTCGCCGACGGTAGAGCTTTTCGCGCGCTCACCGTGGTTGATCAATGGACTCGCTGAAAGCCCGATCCTTGAGGTGGCCCAAAGTATGTCAGGACGAGCCGTCGCCGAGGCGCTCGACCGAGCGATCGCCGAGCATGGCAAGCCAAGTACTTCACCCTAAGAAGCGACGTGGGTGAAATCCGTACTCGGCTTCACCCACAGGAGATTCATTTGCGGTTGGCGTTCAACCAGGAAATCAGTGAGGACCTGGTGCCGATTATCGCACCGATGGGCGCCGCTGAGAGGCACCGGGAGCGCGGAAATCTAGCTGGATGCGCACTCGATCAGTGCGCGCGAACATCGCCAAAACAGTCGTCGTGTCGCGTTGCTCGTCTGCCCGTCCGCTGTGTCTCATCTGCAATTACAATAACAAGTGCGAGTACTGGAGTTGGCGCCAGCTGGCAAATCAGGCAACTTCCGTGCGAGGGTGTCGACCGGCCCCTGCGCCAAAAGCCGCCCCTCGCTCATCACGAGAATCTCGTCGAAGCGGTTGAGCACGCTGAGTCGGTGGATGGCCGACACGACGCAGGCGCCACGGAACGCGGCGAATAGGTTCGTAAGCACGTTCGCCTCAGTGACAGGGTCGAGGCGTGCCGTAGGCTCATCAAGCAATACCAGATCGCTCGCCGCGGCGGCCAGCACACCACGTGCAAGCGCAATGCGGCTACGCTGCCCCCCCGACCAGTTGGCGCCCCGTTCGGCCACGTGCAGCTGCAGTCCTCCCGGCGAGGGATCGATGAAATCCGTTGCGCGTGCGGTCTGCAGGGCACGCGGGAAATCCTCCGGCTTGGGTGGCCCCGAATTCGACTCGCACAGGCCGAGATTCTCTGCAAGCGTGCCTTCGTAGACCTCCGACTCCTGCGGGATCAATGTCGCGGTCCTCCGCAGCACGCGGCACGCCTCGATCGAAGACACGATTGGCGGCCGGCATTCGTACGTAAGCCCGATCTGGTCCGCCGTATAAAGCCCCGCCAGCACTCGCAGTAACGTACTCTTGCCGGAGCCGCTAGGGCCGATCAACGCATAGCGCTTGCCACGCTCCAGTGAGAGGCTTATGTGATCGAGTGTCACACGCTCGGCGCGGCTCGCCGGGTGCCGGAACACAAGGTCTCGAATTTCCATGCGCCGCCAGCTAAACGACGGGGGTGGTTCGTTCCCGATGATGCCGTCGTGTGAGGAACCGATCGGCTGCGCGTACCGAATGACATCGGCGCTGGCGTAGTTGGCGGTCGTCCGCGCGAAGTCTTGGAAGTGCCCCGCCACGGCGGAGACGACACCCCCCGCCTGCTGCGCGTATTCCCATACCATGTAGATGCTCCCGAGCAGCAGCGGCTTGACGGCCGCCGTACCGGCCGTCTGCGCGGAGGCGCGCGACGCGAGCCAAGTGAACAACGTGACGAGGCCGCAGCTCAATGCCTTGCTGGCAAGATCGACGGTGCACCACTTCGCCTCGTTGATCGTTATCGAGCGTTTGAGTGGCGCGAGGATCGCGAGCAACCGCTTCTCCAGCAGCGCGCCCAGAACGCGCGCCTGCCTTAGGGCGCACAAGCTCGTCGTATTTCCCAACGCCTCCACTAGGGTCGCCGCGTACTGCCTCTCCGCATCGTTCTCCCGCTGAGCGAGCTGAATCATAGCGAGATCGAAGCCGATCGCGGAGACGCTCAATACGACCATGCCCATCATTGCGGCGAGTCCGACGAGCGGGTTGATCACCGACAGCGCAATCAGCGGGCCGACCAGGCGCACCGCGCTATTGAGGTAGATGAACTGCTTCTGCGCAAAGCCTGAAACCGCCTGGGTGCTCTGCTGCACTCGATGGGTTAGCGCACCGGAGTGATGCGTTTCGTGCCAACTCAATGGCAGCGCGGTTAGTCGCTCAATGAGCAGCGCGGTGAGTCGTCGGCGCGCCAGGAATGCGACGTTACGCTCCAGGACTCTGGCCGGCCCGTGCAGCACCCAGCTGCATGCCGCGACCGCCAGAACCAGGAGGAGCCAGAACCCGGCCTCGGAAATGCCGGCCCCGCCCTTCAGTTGCATTGAGTTGATCGCGCGTGCGGAGATGTACGGAACCGCAAGGAGAACAACCTGAGCAGATATCAGGAGCAGGCCGGCGCCCACGAATACGCCGCGCGCGCCGCGAATAAGGCTCCATAGCTCGCGATAAAGGTACAGTACGCCGTGCGGGCGGTCAGCTGACTCGGACTGCAAGGTGAGCGTTCCTCAAGGCGAGACCCACTGCCGTGGGGCCGAATGCCGGTGCCCTCCGGGCGAGCGGACCACCGTCTCCCGATGCAATGCACCGCCGCCATTCCAAGAGCAGCCTCTCGGATTCTCCTTTAAGGCTGCGTGAAACATACTGCGGACTTGCGTGCGATCGCCATGATTTTGGTGTGGATGAGCCCGCGCCCTACTGTTGACGTCTCACGTCCCTGAGCGCGTCCCAACCGAGACACACCTTAGTCGTACCGTTCTGGATCTCAGAAAGCGGTGTCCGATCGAATGGCCTGGCACGTTTTTCGTCGTCACTGAAAATTCCGCCGACTCCGAGCGCGCAAAGGCGCTCAGTCTGCACGCTCATCCGCGCTCTACCAAATTCCCTATCAGGCCGCGCCGCGTAGCGTTTCCCTGTCCATAAATACCCCAAGAGGCAGTCAATTCATATGCCACTAACTAACGGGACGGCACGAGCCCTCCTCGTCCCGTGTGACTTATTCGCCCGCACCGGCGATTCGGTCACCTAGACGGGCCATCTGAGCTCCCAAGCACAGCCGGCAATCGTCCGACTGAGAGAGGATGTGCAGACCCCTGCTTTCACCAGAGGACGGCAAAGGTATTGGATTGCACATCATCACCTTCAACGTCCTGTCGCCGCGCCCGGCCATGCCGTTATGGGCTATCTTTAGATTGTCTATGATCAAAACGTCTCCCCGCTTCCAGAGAAACGAGCAATAGCGACTCCGAATCGCTTTTGCCAGCATCTGAACATCGTCTGCGGAGAACTGCTCTTGCAAAACAATACCGCTACCGAATTCGGACGGCGCTCGCACGCGGCACTGCTTTTTGAACGACCGACGCATCCACTGCGAAAATCGATAAGCGATTACCTTTGGCTTTCCGGCCTGCGCTAAGCAGGGAGCTTTCCAAACGAGTCTGTGCAACAGCCATTGCGAGCCGCGGTAGTCTGGCAAGAAGGCAGTCACCAAGGGCTTCTGTAAGGACGGCAGAGCGGTGAAATTGATCACCAAAGCACGCTCCCCAGTGCCTGGATGCTGAATGACGCTCGGCTTGTAGATGCAAACGTACTTCGAGTCATTGATGGTAGCGACCGGCAAATTGGCGTCTCTGCAGAATCTGTCTATCGCTTCCAGCGAAACTCCATACCTCTTTCCCACTTCAGAGAATGGATAAACGCGCACCAGACATGCCTTCTCTTCCAGTCGCCGCTTCAGTCCGGTCGGGAGATCGCGGTAAAGCTCGGCCACGTTTACCAGCCCAGTTTCGCCACCGAATCTACTAGGTGTTTGACACCAAAAAGATACATAGCGGGGCACGTCTGGGAAGAAGTAGTTCTCCGTATGGAACGTGCCAAATCGCAGCGTGCCGCCCGTCTTTACCAGCGAGTTCGTGTGGAACACAAAACGCGTACCGCCCACGATCGTACGCCCGGGTTCCGAGAATAGGATTTCTTTCATGCCCCGCATGCCCCGGATGCTGAGAATGTGTCGCTCGAAGTCGTCGCACGTTTCAACATCGAAACCACGAAGCAGTATCGCGCCAAAGCGAGCTAGGTCTTCCAATAGAGTGGACGAGTAGTGACCGAGGAATTCCCGAAGGAAGCCCACACTCGGCGATGTGTGTGGCTCGATCACGAGCGGCGTCTCTTCTTGGTTAGTCGGAACCCGTCGTTCCGCGCGTCTGAGCGTTCGGCTAATTACCTCACTGTAGCGCTGTGCCATCTGCCGCCCCCCGAACGTGTCCTCAGGACATATTGACGTTTCGCAATTGCAGCACCGTATAAAGCGTCGCCGCTCGCCTTATGTGCAAGTGACCGGAAGCGCTTAGCTCGGATTCGTTGGAAGTGACTAAAGGACATCGACCTGCCCAAGCGGTTCGCTAAGAGTCCTGACTAGGGATCTAGCCCCCGGCGGCCTTCCAAGGACGGGAGTGCCTCACGGAGAGAACGCTCCTGGTGCGGACAGGAGGAAGCTACGAATCTCGACTCGCAGGCTAGGTCGAGCCAGCCCGTGAGCCTATCTCACTTAACTGCGCGAATTCTCAGGCCTTCTCGACAACATAATTGTCGATGACGAGTATGTCGAGATCGCATTCAAGAAAGAACTCGACGGTCTCAAGGGGAGATTCGACGATCGGCATGCCGCGGCGATTGAGAGAGGTATTGAGGAGAACTGGGACTCCACTGAGCTCGCCGAAACGGCTCAGCAGCTCATGGAATGCGGGGTTCGCCTCTCTCGTTACCGTCTGCAGCCGCGCTGAGCCATCCTCGTGGACCACGGCGGCCAGCACCTCCCGATACTCGGGCCGGACGGGCGCCGTCAGAATCATGTAAGGACTCGCGAAGTCGCACTCGAAGTATCGTCCCGCCGACTCCGCCGTCACCGCCGGGGCGAAGGGCCTGAAGTCTTCCCGAAACTTGATATCGCGGTTGATGTGCCTGCCAATGTCCCGGGAGCGCGGGCTTGCCAAGATGCTGCGGTGGCCGAGCGCCCTCGGACCGAACTCCGCACCCCCCTGAAACCAAGCTATCACCTTCTCGGCGGCAAGATACTGAGCGGTGACTCGCAGATACTCTGGTGTCGAGCGAAACTTGAGATACGAAGAATATTTCCAGAGCGCATCGACGATTTCTGCCTTCGTATACGTTCTACCGAGGTAGGTTGAACCATCGTGCCGGATCCGCTCCCCCTCGAGCACCTCGAGCCAGCCGTAGTACGCACAGCCGATTGCTAGCCCATCGTCACCCGGAGCGGGTTGCACGTAGAGGTCATCGAACGGGCCTTCTTTGCGCAAACGAGCGTTTGCCACCGCGTTCAGGGCTACGCCGCCGGCGTAGGCGACGTTCGGCATACGCTGCATCTCGAAGCGGCTCCTAAACACATACAGTAAGGCCCTTTCGATCTCTCCCTGCGCCCAGCGAGCGAGGTCAGCGTAATACTGGAAGTTCGCGCGAAAATCGCTGTCGCCATGAGCCGGCCGGTTGTGCGCTTTCATCCAGTCATAGCGCACGAAAACTCTGCCGTCCACCAAGTCGAACATTGGGTCAGTGTATAGCGCCCGTCCGTACGGAGCCAACCCCATTAGCTTGCCGGCATCATCCAGATTCCGGAACACGTACCGACTGATCGCCGAATAGACTCCGCCAATGGAGTGCTGCGTCGTCGGCGGCAGCATCGAGTAACCGCGCATTCCCTTACCCCAAGGCGAAAAGTCCTTGAAGACGGCCTTCAGCCGCCCGTCGCGATAGATGTAGTAGCTGTCCTTCTCGAAATAGAGATGCGCGACGTCAACCGCCGGCGTGACGCCCGTCGATTGAGCCACGTCTATGCACTCGTCGAAGGCATTGCCACAACCGTCCACGACGATGATGGCCATGTCATCGAACGGCGCAGTGCCCATTGCGCTGTAAGCGTGCGCGAGATGATGAGAGATGGTGACGACGGGTACGCCTTCCGGCAGATTCCGGACACCGTGAAAATAATCGTTACCACGTTCGAACATGGAGAAGTTTGCGTTCTGAACGATCAGCGACAGATCCTCGCCACGGATCCCGGCTGCCTCCAGACAGTACTTGATTGCTGCAGCATCGTTCATCCCGTCGTGCTTCCGACGCGTCAGGCGCTCCTTGCCGATCGCGACCGCGACCCGGCCGTCCTTCACCAAGCACGCGGATCCGTCGTGCGACAGGCCCGTGCCAAGTACATACGTTGCCGTGGAGCTGCTTATTGGCATTGGCGTCCCTCCATGCCCCGATACAAGCGAGCCAGAAAGTCGTAAAGGACTGCTTCCTGCATTCGAGCGCGCGACGCCAACAATCTGTTGGCAAACATATGCATGTGGCTGAAGAAAATGTCCTCGATGTCGCGGGTCAGCTTGCCGGCGCCGGCGAGCCGCTGGAGCTGCTCGACGGGTGCTTCCAATTCCCTGGATCGCGCGTCAAACGCCTCAATCACCTCCGCGCCAAAATCCCGGCCGGCCGCCGCGCGATGATCAGCGCCGACGAGTCGCTCGAGTGCCCGCCGATGATCGCGGAACCGGGCCGAAACCTGCTGAGCTTGCTTCGCGCCTAGGCGATGTTCCGACCAGAAGTTGTTACGGGCGCCGGTCAGGAGCGACCGGCGCGCATCTGCGTCGAGTCCAAAGTCGCTCATCAACCGGTGAATACCATACAGCGCGATCTTCCAGCGCTCCCCTATCAGCCAGGGCTCGATCGCCTGACTCACGATGGCGAGGACGGCGATGCTGTCGGCGTGGAAGATCCGCGCGGTGAGCTCCATCGCCTGTTCACCGCCGTATCGGTCTACCTCCGGAACGTACGTGTCGAGCTGCACTCTCCAGACCGTCTGATCTCCGACTATGTTCTCCAGTATCGCTGCGAGCTGCGGGAATGCGGAGGTGCGAAGCACCTGTGGGGAACCATGTAAGCGTAGGCGCAGATGCGGATCGGGATCGGCGTAGCGTAGAAAAAACCATCGTCCGATGACGGCCTCCCTAGTGAGCGAATCGATGAATGGCCGGATCACTTCGCGCAGCACCCGATCGGCTTCACCGGTGTACAGCTTCACGTACAGCCACTGCGCGCCCGGAGGATATCGGATCGGCCGCACGACTCGATCACGCGTGACATTGTCCGCTCGCCACGCCGTGGCGCGTTTCCGCCTCAGCGGGATCACGACTTCGTGACAGAACGGCCCCTCCACGGAAGACACCCAACGCGCCTCATCGACCTCTGGAGCCTCGGTAAGCACGATGTGCGACTCCGCGCGCGCGTGCTCGATGAGCACATCCGCGGACAGAGGATTGTCGAGATCAACTAGCAGCTTGCCCGCCTTCTCCGAGCTCGTCACAAAGCGCGGAAGAGCATATCGCGCCCGCAATGCCTGCACGCTCATGAAGCGCTGCGCCGCAGTTGCGCGAGCGGACTGTTGTAATAGCGCGCTCTCCAGCCGCCAGCGCGCGTGCGAGAGGATGCACTTCCCGTGCTCCACTCTGGGCAGGAACGGCAGGTTTTCCAGGACTCGCCCCCAGCGAAATCCGAAACTTCCTTCGGCACAGTGCTGTAGCGTCGCCAGAAAGCGGTACACGGACAACGGGCTCCGAGAGTAGTTGTGGGCGTTACTCAGACGCGGACAGATGAACCTCCCGTGCTCGCGCGAGAACAATGTGATCCGATTGTTCGGAGATACGCGGATCCAGATGTCCTCGGCTCGAATGACCTGCGACGAGCGCTTGGCGTTGTCGCCCCAGTAGGGAATCTCGAAGGCTCGGAGTTGAGGACGATGCACGACGTTGCTGGCGCGGCCACCCGGATCGTGCACCAACTCCGCACAGATCGTGCCTGCTCCGTTCAGAGCTTCTTCCATTGCTACGGCGTGCTTCACTTGGAGCTCGAGATCCATATTCAAATGACAGAAGCGCGACAGGGTAATCACCGCCGTCGGGCCCCTCGCGCCATTGAACACGACCTTGAAGTTCCCCCGCCCGATTGCCTCCTCCGATGGCGCGATTACGCTGGCCCAGACGCCGACACCCTCGGGCCACTGCTCGCCACAGTCCGCTTTCGGAGGGCAGTCCGACGACTCGAGGCGGACTACCCGCTCTCGGCTAGCGGCTGCCTCATTCACCTTGTGCAACAACAGCTGCTCGAAGGCCGTCATCGCGCGGTCAGATGTACGCGGGGCCGGGAGCTCGATGCCGTCGAGGAGCGGTGTGCTACCGGATGCCTGCTTGGTGGGATCGAACCCAATGGCGGACTCCTCGTCCAGTGCTTCCAGCAGCGGCACCCAGGCATCTTCGTACTGGCTCCTGAATCGCCGGCAAAACTCGTCCAGCGAGTGGTCGCGAACAGAGCCGACTCGCCTCAGAAATTCGGCAGTTTCTAGAATCGCATCGATCACTCCTGCACAGAGAGTGGCCTTGCGGGCCGGCTTGTATACATCGACCTGAAACGTCGGCACCTCATCGCTCAGTGCCTGCAGATCACACGCGAGGTCGCAGTACTCTTGGACACCCCCTTGATATCCCGGCCTGTCGAGCCTCTGCATTACCTGCTTTGCGCGCAGAAGAGACTCTCGAACGCTTGTCCCGCCGGTGCCTTCCAACATTTGCAGAAGCCCAATCAACGCCTCGGGACCAAGCACCCACGGACCAAGACGCGGAACGAGGACCTGTTGCCGGATGAGGTCCTCTAGATAAGCGCGGGCCTCGCTCTCGTGGATATCCTCATTGAACTGCCTAAGGATCTGCATCAACGACTGAATGGTCGCACCACGGCGGGCAACGTCGATCAGGCGTGGCAACGGCTCCTCGAGCGTTGCCGCGTTCAGGCCAAAGCGAGGCACTCTGCCGCCAGCGAGTCGCTCGACGTAACGCAGCTGACTTCTCCGCACGTACGCCGTATCGTTCAGCACGTATTCCACGTCCGCAGCGATCGACGATTTCTCTCTTAGCCGTTCGGATAGGCCATGCAGGTACGAGCTCTCGAGTTGGGTCACGCGGTGATAGCTCGTACGACTTTCGAGCACGACCGATGTCCTTTCTCCAACGAACCCCAGCGTTACGCCGGCCATGAGACCGAACGGCGCGCAACGCGTGCACATCCTCGTGAAATATCTGACGAGGGACGCCTGCACCTTTTGGCCTTGAGGCGATTCTGGCGTTTGCTCCCATTGCGCCAGTCGAGAAAATAGGCTAGGAGAAGAAATGTAGATGGCCTCTTTGACTCCTTCTGAAGACAACCACTGCGCCAGTTTCCGTTGAAGGTGCTTACGATCCTGTTCGACGGCGGCGTCGAATGTCGTGACTTCGCTGGAGTTCGTCCGCCACATCAGGCTGGCAGACCACTCGGTCATCGCCGTCAGCGGAAGCGCGGGCGTGCGAAGCAGGAAGAAGCCGACCGCCTCGAGGTCACCCTCAGTGTCTGGATTCCCACTCGGCGCCCGCTGAGCGCGCACGCTTTCTACACGTGTCAGCATCTTCAACTTTCGGCGCCAAGTGATTCCCTGCCCACGCGACCCGAAACGCCGCCCACAGCGTCTTGCTGCCGCAGGAAGCCTGCGTCGAGGAGCTCGTCGACGAGCCTGCGCAGAGACTTTGTGCAGAGACCCGAGAACGTTGTGCACAATTGCTCAAACTTAAACGAACCCACGTATTGATCCATCCACGCGAGGATCTCCGCGGTCTCCGCATCGCCCGACAGCATCACGCGCTCACCCGTAGCGCCTGACACCTGCAAGTGCGCCACACGGCCGGCGGGGTCGACGGACACCGTATGCCACGTGGCGAGCGGTGCTTTAATGAGCACGCCGGGACAGCTGTCCGACCAGGTGGAAAGCTCTGGTCGCCGGCGGTAGACGGACTCGAAAATGTCCTCGCCGGTCAGGTGACCGACGTCGCTCATCAACGTCGACAGGAGCGCCTGAAAACCGTCGACTGCCGATTGATCCGAAACAGCGGGGCAAGCGAGCGCATCGGCCACCTTGCGCCAATCAGCATGCCTCAGGAGTCTCTGGCGGACCGCGCCCAGCACCATGTCTACCTTCGCTGGAGTGACGAACTGCACGGCGAGCGAAACCGAATCCCCGATCACCCGGGTCTCGTGCCACCAGCCAGCTGGCACATAGAGCACCGAACCGGCGGTCATCTCGATTTCTAGGTGATGCTCCGGAATCGAGCTCGGAAACGGACCGCTTGCGTAAGGCGCGAAGTGTTCACTGTCACGGCCGTGACTATATCCGCTCACTGGATGGCTCACGGTCTCGTTGCACGCGATACGCCACACCTTGCTTCCCAGCAAATGCAGAGTGAGTACGTCGTTCGGATCGAAATGCAGTTGCGCGCCGCCCGTGCGTGCCACGAAAAGATTGCATCGGGGTGCATTCGGCAACCCGAACTCGAGACGCAGGCATTCTCGCAGTTGCTTGATCTCGTCGGTTATCTCGCTGACGTTAGCGTAGCTCGTCATACCAGCATGGAGCAGCTTCACCGCGGTCGCCCCGTCGGTGACGATTGGCGTGCTGTGCTCGCCCGAATCCCACACGCGAACGTCTCGCAGGCCTCGCACGATGCTGAGGTAGTCGGCCCAACCTGCACGCTCACGTCGAACGCCGAGCTCCCGGATGACGGCATCGACACGCTGGAGATCCGGAGCACTCCAGAACGGTGCCCTGCCCCAGTGATCGGTCAGGAAGGTCGCGCGATCCAGAGGAGTCACGAGCTGCTGCAGCCGCGAGCCATGCATCCCGGAGCTCATCCCTGCAACCCCCGTTCTAGAGCCAGAACTCACACTTTCTTGAGCAGGGTGCATGAGCTGCAAGCTGTACGACTCGGAAGCAATTTATCCGGCAGTAGCCGACGTTGCGCTTGAACCCTCTCGAAGGAGCTCTCGACGACCCAACAGCGTTCGTAGCGACGCACTCGGCGATCCCCACCACCACTTCGAGACCTTCGCGCGCCGGAGTCGGCTTGCGCCCTGTACGACCGTCCGGAATATCCTCCTCCGGAAAATGTTCCCGAATCAGCTTCCACTGCTCGTCGGTTACGCGTGCAAAACGTTACTTTTACGCGGTCCATATGTGTTGCACGATTTTGCAGTAGGTTCTAGTTCGCCGCATTGGAAAGAAGTTGATAGGAACGCAGGCGCGCCTCGAAGTGTGGGCTTACGGACTGCACCACAATCTCA
>Ga0335081_10012748_pt1 | contig 13607 bp, 8 predicted proteins | sample Lox_Sample_35_FD_206713 | JGI IMG/M metagenome (GOLD analysis project Ga0335081, IMG submission 206713) | Soil microbial communities from Loxahatchee National Wildlife Refuge, Florida, United States - Lox_Sample_3.5 | ecosystem: Environmental > Terrestrial > Soil > Wetlands | place: USA: Florida...
GCGTTGGCATAATCCGGCGTGCCGTCGACGCCTTCGGCGTAGAGCACCGCGAGATTGTGCATCGCCTTGCCATTTCCCTTGGCGGCCGCGGCGAGATAGAGGTCGCGCGCGGCGACGAGGTTCTTCTTCACCCCGATGCCCTTTTCGTAGAAGCCGCCGAGACGGAACTGCGCCGGTGCGAGGGCGTGCTTGGCGGCGCGTTCGAGCCAGAGCGCGGCTTCCTCGTTGCTGCGGGTCACGCCGCGGCCTTCGGCGAAGCGCATGGCGACTTCGTAGGCGGCGGCGGGATTGCCCGACAGCGCCGCGGCGCGCAGCGCCGGGCCGCCGATGGATACCGGCAATTTGTCGCCGAGCGGCGCCGGGGCCGGCGCGTGCGGCAGCGATCCGGTGACGTCGCCGTTTGCCGCGGCGGCGGCGGCGAGCGCCGCGGGCAGCGACGTTGACGATTGCCGCATCGGTTTGGCGGCGGTGTTGTCGCCGGTCTTCGGGTTATCGGCTGGCGGGGCCGGCGCTGCGTTCGGCGGCGTGATCGGCATCGGAGCCGTCACAGGTGCAGGTGCCGGTGCCGGCGCCGGTTCCGGCTGTGCCGCCGCGGCCGGCGGCTCGCTTGCGGGCAGCGCGCTCACCGGCGGCGCAACGGCTTTCTCCGGCTCCTGCAGCCCCGGCGGCGGCACCGTTCCGGCGCCGGGCACGAACAGCCGCGACGCGATTTGCAGGCAGCCGAGCACGATCAACGCCGCGGCGCCGGCCAGGATCAAGGGGCGCAGGCGACGGGGTTTTGCCGATGTGATCGCAGCTTTGTCGATGACCGCGGCAGCCGGCGGCGCCGTTGACGCCGCCGCCTGGGCGGCGCGGCGCGCCGCGGCGATGAAATTCGATTTGCCGGCGTCGGCGATCACCGGCGGCTTGGTGGAATTGGCGGCGGCTTCGGACGCGGCGATGCGGTCGGCGGCCGACGGCGCCGAGCGGGTGCGTGCGCTCGCCCAGCCGGGCTCGAGCGGATGGTCGGGCGGCAGGCTGGGGTCGATCGGCTTGCGCCCGGCGGCGCGCTGCGGCGTGGCCTCGACCGGCACCGATGCCGGTGCGGGCGCCGATAGCGGGGCGCTGACCGACGCCATCGGTTCGGCTGCGGGCCCGGCCTGCGGCGGGCTTGGCTCCGGCGCCGGCGCGGCGCGCGGCGATGGCGGCGGCACGGCGACGGGGGCGGGCGGCGCTTGTTCGCGGATGCCGCTTTCGATCATGGCCAGCCGGTCGACCACGCGCTCGACCGTGCCATGGACCGCTTCCAGCGAATCCTGGGTGCGCAACTCGCTCTGCTTGATCTCGGCGACATCGCGCTCGATGGCGTGAACCGGCATCGCGGCGAGCGGCGCGGCGGCCCCGGCCATGCCGCGGATCTGGTCGAGGTGGACCAGCAGATCGGCAATGCCGCGCTCGATGGCTTCGAGATGATTGAGTCTCGCGTCGGATGAATCGAACCGCTGCACCAGCGTCGCGATGCGATCCTCGAGATGCGCCAAGGCCGCATGGTCGGTGTGGGTGAGCTGAACCCATTCGAGCTTTTCGATCAGCCCGGTCAGCAGCTTTTCCAATTCGCGCGGCACGGCGTGGCCGGCTTCGGCCGACGCGGTCAGCGCATTGGCAAGCGAATCGATGCGGTGCTCCAGCGCCGAGAGTTGCTGGCCGCTGGCGGCGGCATTGGCGAAGTCGTCGACCTTGGCCGCGAGCGCGCGCACGTCCTCGGCGACCTTGGTCAGGGTCTCGTTGGAGGCGACGTGAGAGACGATGCCGCGCAGGGCGCCGATCGCGGTTTCGAGCTGGTGCAGCGCCGCCGGATCGTCCTTGGCGAGGATCATGTCGACTTTCTGCGCCAGCGTTTTCACCGCTTCCTCGAAGCCGACCAAATTCTCGGCAGGCATCAGGCCGTGCAGCGCCTCGCGCACCTCGCTCAAGCCGCGCTCGAGGCCGGCGATCGCGGCGGTGTCGACGCCGCATTGGCGGCTATGCTCGATGCGCTGCGCCAGCGCCTTGACCTCGATCTCCAGCGAATCCATGGCGCGGCGCGGCAGCGCTTCGGTGATCAGGTGGGCGATGTCGGTGAGGTCGGTGCGGATGCCGGTGACGGTGTCCTCCAGATCGCTCGACGGCTTTAAGCCCTCGATCCGCGCCGTGATCTGGCGCAGCTGCCGTTCGAGGCCGCCGATGTCGAGCACCGGCGGCTCCGGCATATGGTGGAACGAGGGTTCCGCTGCGGCGGCAGGGACGGACGCCGGCTCAGCAACGAGCGATGGCGCCGCCTGGACCTCGACTGCCGGCGCGGTGGCGAACTCAGGCGCCTCACGGACGGTGAGGTCGGGGGCCGTATCGCCGTCGAGCACGCGTTGGCGCGCCGTGATTTCGGCAACGGCGTCGTCGATGGAAAGGCCGTCGTCAGGGGCTGAGGGCGCTGCGGGGCGGAGCGGCGCTGCCGGGCGGTCGCCGGCGCGGCGCGGCGATGCCGGCGCGCCGGTCAGGCTGGCGTCGCGATCTCGACCGCCGCCGAACGGCGGGCGTTGCCGCGGTGGAGGCGGCGGGGGTGGCGGCGGAGCCGCCGGTCGCCGGCGCGCCGCGGCTTCGGCCCGCGACGCCATGCGCTCCATTTGCTGCGAAAGCCGGTCGAGCCGAGCATTGACCGCGCCGATTTCGTTGCGCGTGCGCGCCGCTTCGCGATTGAAAGTGTCGTCGCGCTCGGCGCGGCGGCGGTCGCTGCCGGCGCGGCGCTCGAAATCGACCTCGTACTCGGCCTGGCGGCGCTCGGCGCGCGCGCGGCGGCGTTCGCGATGGCGTGGCCCGGAGCGGCGCGGTCGCTCGTACTCGATCTCGTCGTCATCGTAGTCGTCGTCGGCGAACAGCGCCGGTGCGTCGTCCTCGTCTTCGTCGGGCTCGATGACGTTATTGAGCCACTCGCCGACCGACATGCCGGAGCGCCGCGCAGCCGTGCGCGCCGCCTCGCGCGCTTCGGGACGAAGGCCTCTCAGATTCCACGGACCGCCAGATTTCATTCTCACGACCAAAACGACATCGGAAGAAACAGGATGTGGCCTGCCGAGCAGGCGCTCGTTTGACGAACCATGGCGACGGCGCGGTCCTGTTTCCCCGGGTGTGGACTTTTCCGGATTAGGGTAAACAAGCCGTTAAGGAACCGCGTTTGCCGTCAATTCGGGGCGCCGGTGCGCCGATGGTGCGACACTGCGGTCGGTCGCCCGGCTCCGGGTTCCCGGAGGCAGGTCCCGCCGGCCCTCCTTGAGCGAGCGATTTGCATGCCGACCTACAGGGCTCCCGTCGACGACGTGCTGTTCGTGCTCAACGACGTGCTGCACGTCGAGCGCTACAACAACTTGCCCGGGTTTGCCGAGGCCACGCCCGACATCGTCGAAGCGGTGCTCGCCGAGGCGGCCAAATTCTGCGAGCAGGTGGCCACCCCGCTCAATCGCGTCGGCGACCGGGAAGGCTGCCGCCGCCATCCGGACGGGTCGGTCACCACGCCGCCGGGATTCAAGGACGCCTATTGGAAGCTCGTCGCCGGCGGTTGGATCGGCGCCTCGGCGCCGGCCGAGTACGGCGGCCAGGGCCTGCCGGCGGTGATGACGCAAGCGGTCCGTGAATTTCTCTATTCGTCGAACATGGCCTTCGCCATGTATTCGAGCCTCGCGCTCGGCGCGGTGGCGGCGATCTACACCCACGGCTCCGCCGAGCAGAAGGCGCGCTACCTGCCCAAGCTGATCAGCGGCGAGTGGGCCGGCACCATGAATCTCACCGAGCCGCAATGCGGCACCGATCTCGGCCAGTTGCGCAGCCGCGCCGCGCCGCAGCCGGACGGCAGCTACAAGATCGCCGGCACCAAGATTTTCATCTCCGCCGGCGAGCACGATCTCACCGACAACATCATTCACCTGGTGCTTGCCCGCATCGACGGCGCGCCGCCGGGCACCAAGGGCATTTCGCTGTTCGTCGTGCCGAAGTTTCTGATCAACGCCGACGGTTCGCCCGGCGCACGCAACGCGGTGAGCTGCGGCTCGATCGAAGAGAAGATGGGCATCCACGGCAATGCCACTTGCGTCATGAACTATGACGGCGCCACCGGCTTTCTCGTCGGCGAGCCGCATCGCGGCCTCAACGCCATGTTCACCATGATGAATGCGGCACGGCTTGCGGTCGGCGTGCAGGGCCTGGCGCTGTCCGAAGTCGCCTATCAGAACGCCGTGACCTACGCCAAAGAGCGACTCGCCGGCCGCGCGCTGACCGGCGCCAAGTTCCCGGAAAAACCGGCCGATCCGCTCATCGTGCATTCCGACGTGCGCCGCATGCTGATGACCATGCGCGCCTTCAACGAGGCGGCGCGGGCGCTGGTGCTGTGGACCGCGCTCAAGGGCGACATCGCCCTCCGCTCGGCGGATACCAAGGAGCGCCAGGCCGCCGACGACCATATGGGCCTGTTGACCCCGGTGATCAAAGGCGTGCTCACTGATTTCGGTTTCGCCAATACGGTCGCCGCGCAACAGATTTTCGGCGGCCACGGCTACATCGCCGAGCACGGCATGGAGCAGTTCGTGCGCGATGCGCGCATCACCATGATCTTCGAAGGCGCCAACGGCATTCAGGCGCTCGATCTGGTCGGCCGCAAGCTGCCGAAGGATGGCGGCCGTGCGCTCAGGGCGTTCTTCGCCGAGGTCGCGGGCTACATCGAGGAACGCGACGGCGAGGCGGCGATGGCGCCTTACGTCAAGCCGCTCGAGCGGGCGCTCGCCGACTTGCGCGAGGCAACGCTGTGGTTCGCCCAGAACGCGCTCGGCCATCCCGACAATGCCGGTGCCGGCTCGACCGATTACATGCAACTCTTCGGCCTGGTGGCGCTCGGTTATATGTGGTGCCTGATGGTCGATGCGGCGAAAGCCAAAGCCGTGGGCGGCAACGGCGGCGCCGGCAGTGAACAAAAAATGGAGCAAAAACTCATCCTCGCCCGCTTCTTCATGGAGAAGATGCTGCCGGCGACCGCCAGTCATCTCGCCCGCATCAAGACCGGCGCGGAAAGCACCATGGCGCTGCCGGCGGACGCTTTTTAGCGCGCCGCCGGAGCGCAACACGCAAGACAAGAGAAATCCAACATGCCGATCATCGATGCGCAGGTGCATTGTTATGAGCGCAATCATCCCGGCCGGCCGTGGCACGCGGTGCTGGCCGGGCCGCCCGAGGTCACCGGCGACCAGATGGTGGCGACGATGGGCGCGGCGAATGTCGACGGCGCGATCCTGGTCTCGCCGATCACCATGTACCGCTATGACCCGAGTTACGCGCTGGAAGTGCACAAGCGGCATCCTGATCGCTTCGCCCTGATCAAGCCGGTCGATCCGAACGATCCGGCGGTCGCCGACGTCATCGCCGACTGGAAGCGCACGCCCGGCACCGTCGGCGTGCGCGTGCTGCTTGTGCGCGGCGGCTACACCGAGGACCCGGCCGATCCGGGACTAAATCGCGTGATCGCGACCGCCGGGCGGCTGTCGTTCCCGCTCAACCTGCACATCGCCGGACGGCTCGACCAGGGCATCGCGCTCATTCGCCGCCATCCCGATACGCAGATCGTCGTCGATCACCTCGGCTTGGTGCAGCCGCACGAGCCGCCGGTGCCGGCGCAGCCGTGGGCGGACCTGCCGAAGGTGCTGACGCTGGCCAAGCTCCCGAACGTCGCCATCAAGATCACCGGCGCCTGCACGCTGTCGCGCGAGCCGTTCCCGTACAACGACATCTGGGATCCGGTGTGCCGCGTCATCGACGCCTTCGGCATCGACCGCTGCCTATGGGGCACCGACTGGACGCGTGCGGTGAATTTCCTGACGTTCGCGCAAGGCGTCGATGCCTTCCGCATGACCGACCGCATCTCGGCAAGCGACAAAGCCAAGCTGATGGGCGGCACGCTCACGCGCATCTACGGCTGGGCGCCGCAGCGCGCGTAAGCAAGGCCAGCAATTGCCGAGCGACTACAGCCGGAAGCCGTAGGTCAGCGCCTGCCACTCCTCGAGGGTGCGCATCCGCAGGCCGAGCTTGGCGTAGTCGACGCGCAGGTAACCGTCGTCGCCTTTGACGACCGCGCTCGGCATCATCAGGGCGACCTCCTGCGCCATCACGCCGACATAGACCGTGTCGCTCCACAGGTAGCGATAGCTGTAGAGGCCGAGGCCGTCGTCGAGCCGCCCGAGCAGCGTGATATCGCGCTTGAGCCTGCTGTCGGACAGGAGAATTGCCTGTTCCGCCGAATAAGTCGCGTTGGTCGGGTTGCCCCAAACGCCGCCGGCATTGGCGCCGATATATTGCCCTTCCCAGGCGCCGTGGCCTTTGCCTGACGGCGAGAATAGCCAGCTGATGCCGATGGTGGCGACCTGGAAGCGCGCATGGTCGCTACCGCTTTGCGTCAATGTTCCAGGGGGAAAGATAACCGGCATTGGTCCGGCGGCGAAGCTGACGGTTCCGAGATCGACGTACTGGTAGGCCGCACTGAGGATGACGTTCGGCCGCACCAGATACTCGATGCCGCCGCCCGCGACCCAGCCGATTCTCGATTCCGATACTTGCGCGCCCAGCGCCGCGGTCGTGCCGGTGAGCGTGCTGTTCAAATCGACGGTGCCGTAGGCGAGACCGCCGGTGGCATAGAGCAGGACCGGGCCCGGCGCCCAGCCGAGGCGGGCGCGCGCCGTGCCGTACCAATCGACCTCGCCGTTGGTGACGGCGGTCGGCGGCGGCACGATCGTGCCGGTCAGTGTGGTGTTGAACCGGCTGTTGAGCGTCGTCACCTGGGCGTCGGTTTCGAGCCCGAAGAGGAACGAACCGTTTTGCCAGTTGTTGCCGGCACGAATGCCGGCGAGCCAGCTGGTGGCGTTCGCCGAATTTGCGCCGGCCGCCGTACCGGTGGGGAATTGGGCGTGGGCCGTTGAGCCCGAGATCAAGAGAAGCGCAGCGATCGCCGCGATGATTTTCGTCTCCATGTCAGCCCCCAACTGCCGATCGGCCTCAACTGCCCGACGCAAAATAAGTTAGCGAACGGCGCATGGATGGCCTACGGGATCGGGGCGCCATACCGTTGAATCCCCGCGCTCGTGCCATTTCGGTCACAGCCGCTAAGCTTCTGGTCCGACGGGGGAATATCCCGGCCACCGACGAGCGGTATCGCAATGTGGGGCCCGTTTTTAGGCCGTCGCCGCGCTCAGCGCGGCAATGACGGACGACCTTATTTCTCCTGCCGAGTCTTGATCTCGTTGAAAATGGCGAGGGCCCGCACGAACTTCTCGTCGAACAGCCACATCGCGTTGAAAATTTCGGCAAAGGTGGCGGACGTCTTTGCCCTGTCGGCGTGGCCGAACGTGAAGATGCTGTTGTTGCGCAAATAGCCCATCACCGTCGGGTCCGAGATTCTATAGCCGGTCAGGTATCCCGAGCTGAGCGCGGCCTTGGTCGGGCTGGGAATGATTTGGATGAGCTCGAACAGCTTCATTTGATCGATCGGATTTGGCAGCGCCTGCACGATCGCGGGGATTTGCGTGAAAACGCCCGCGTGCGCGTTCATCAGGCCGTCTCGCACGGCGGTCCAATGATTGAAGCGACGGTCGAGCTTGCCGGCGCGCGCTTCTTCGGCGTCGTCGCGCGCGCTCAGCGCCGGATCGAGCGCCGCGATCTTGCTTTTGATCGCCGCCCATTTGAGCCGGCCGCTTCGATCTTCGGCCGGGCCGGTCTGCAAGCTTCCCTTGTAGGTATTCGAGCGCGCATTGCCGATATTTTGCTGGCCGTTGGTCTCGGCAAAGAATATGCCCAGGCTGATGCGGCCGGCGATTTCGGAATCTGCCGCATCGAGACCTTTGGCGCGCGCGATGACGGTGCCGAGATCGACGACGTCTTTGTACGGCGTTGCCGAGGTTTGCGCGTTGGCCGGCGGCGCCTGCATGATGCGGAACAGGTCCAGATATTCGTCGATCAGCGGCTCGTTGTCGGCGTCGAAATAGGCCCGCGGAATGGCGAATTTGTTGGGCCTGCCGACCTTTGCCGGCAGCGCGTCGGTCAGATCCTTGTAGGCGCTCATCATGGCGATGCGGGCGAGGTAGAGCGCTTGTCCCGGCAGGTTCGGCAGTTGTTGGTGGGCGGTGATCTGGGCGCGGCGTTCCTTCAGGATGGCTTTGAAGCGATCGAGCGCATCGGTGTACGCTCCGAGCGCATCCGCTTGCGCTTTCGTTAGCGCCGCCGGCTCGCCCCGTGCCGGAGCAATCAGGCTGAAATGGCCGATGCCGGTCACCGCGAACAGCAGGCTCAAGAAAAGCGCTGCCGCACGCACCGTTGCAAAAACTGGCGGGGTCATTGCGGTTGCCGCTCACGCCGCGGTCAGGCCGCCGTCGACGACCAGTTCGGCGCCGGTGGTGAAGCTCGATTCGTCGCTGGCGAGAAACAAAACGGTATGCGCGATTTCGATCGGCTGCGCCAGCCGCCCGAGCGGAGCCGCAGCGGCGAAATTCGCCGCGAGCTTTTCCGGATTGCGCGCCGCGGCCAGCATGGCGCCGAGCAACGGCGTGTCGGCGAACGACGGGTGCACCGAATTGCAGCGGATATTGTAGCCCTTGCGCGCGCAATGCAGCGCCACCGCCTTGGTGAGGAGCCGCACGCCGCCCTTGCTGGCGCAGTAGGCGGCGAGATTGCCTGCGCCGATCAGGCCCGCGACTGACGACATGTTGACGATCGAGCCGCCGCGCTCTTTCATGACACGGACCGCGTGCTTGCAGCCCAAAAACGTGCCGTCGAGATTGACCGCCATCAGCGTGCGCCATTCGTCGAGCGTCGTCGCCTCGATGTCCTTGAGCAGCGATACGCCGGCCGAGTTGAGCAGAATGTCGAGCCGGCCGTGGTCGCGCACGAGCGCATCGGTCGCCGCGATCCAGTCGTCCTCGGCGGTGACGTCGAGCCGGCGACACGACGCCCGCCCACCGATGGCCGCGGCCGCCGCCCGCGCCGCCGCTTCGTCGCGGTCGCCGATCACGACGGTCGCGCCTTCCTCGGCGAACAGCCGCGCCGCGGCGAGCCCGATGCCCGAGGCGCCGCCGCTGATCAGCGCAATCTTGTCCTGCAAGCGAGCCATGCGCGCGTGTCACAATCTGCCAAAAGCCATGGGCAGTCAGGCTAATACACCGGGGCCAGGGGTGCCACTATCGTTGCCGGCGCGGGCGTTCTAGCCTTTGCCGGTTCCGACTCTATATGACTTAAGCGGAACGCCGGTGCGATTGGGGAGAGCCTATGCCCGACGCCTTCATCTACGATCACGTGCGCACGCCGCGCGGCCGCGGCAAGGCCGACGGCGCGTTGCACGAAGTGACTGCGCTCAATCTCGCGGCGCAGGCGCTCGGAGCCATCAAGAGCCGTAACGCGCTCGACACCGCAATCGTCGACGACGTGGTGCTCGGCGTGGTCGATCCGGTCGGCGAGGCGGCCGCCGATATCGCGCGCACCGCGGCTTTGGTCGCCGGTTACGGCGACAGCGTGCCGGGCGTGCAGATCAACCGCTTCTGCGCCTCCGGCCTCGACGCGGTGAACTTCGCCGCGGCGCAGATCATGGCCGGCGCCCAGGACATGGCGATCGGCGGCGGCGTCGAATCGATGAGCCGGGTCGGCATCGGCTCGGCCGGCGGCGCCTGGTCGGTCGATCCGACCATCGCGGTGGCGCACTATTTCATGCCGCAAGGCATTTCCGCCGACCTCATCGCCACCAAATACGGATTTTCCCGCGACGACGTCGACGCCTATGCGGTGGAGAGCCAGAAGCGCGCGGCGGCGGCCTGGGACGAGGGCCGCTTCAACAAATCGGTGATGCCGGTCAAGGACCCCAACGGGCTGACGATCCTGGCCAAGGACGAGCACATGCGGCCGGACACCACCATGCAGTCGCTCGCCGCGCTCAAGCCGTCGTTCGTGCAGATGGGAGAGCTCGGTGGTTTCGACGCGGTGGCGATCCAGGCCCATCCCGAAGTCGAATACGTCAATCACGTGCATCACGCCGGCAACTCCTCGGGCATCGTCGACGGCGCCGCCGCGGTGCTGATCGGCAATGCGCGCGCCGGCAAGCGGGCCGGACTAAAGCCGCGTGCCAAGATCAAAGCCTTCGCCAATATCGGCTCGGACCCGGCCATGATGCTGACCGGCCCGGTCGACGTCACCAACAAGCTTCTGAAAAAAGCCGGCATGAAGTTTGGCGATATCGATCTGATCGAGATCAACGAGGCATTCGCCTCGGTGGTGTTGCGCTATCTGCAGGCCTTCGATCTCGATCCGGCCAAGGTCAATGTCAACGGCGGCGCCATTGCGCTCGGCCATCCGCTCGGCGCCACCGGCGCGATGATTCTCGGCACCGTGCTCGACGAGCTGGAGCGCCGTGATCTCGCGACCGCGCTGGTGACGCTGTGCATCGGCGCCGGCATGGGCACCGCCACCGTCATCGAGCGGGTGTAATTCAAGAAACCGGGGGGCGGCCATGCCGAAGATCGACATTGAGAAACTCGCGACCGATACCTACACCGGCTATCCGCCGCCGCTCGACAAGGTCGTGCAAGGCCGCAGCCGCAAGCGGCTCGGCAACGCCGTCGGCCTCGACCAGTTCGGCGTCAATCTCACCACGCTGAAGCCCGGCGCGGCGTCGGCGCTGCGGCACTGGCACGAGAAGGAGGATGAGTTCGTCTACATCCTCGCGGGCGAGGTGGTGCTGATCGAGGATAACGGCGAGACCGTGCTGAAGCCGGGCGACGCCGCCGGCTTCAAGGCCAACACCCCGAACGGCCATCATCTGATCAACCGGTCGAACCGCGACGCGGTGTATCTGGAAATCGGCGCCCGCTCCAAGCACGAGAAGGCGTCCTATCCCGACGTCGATCTTCTCGCCGTGCGCGACGATGCCGGCATGCGCTACACCAGAAAGAACGGCGAGCCCTACACATGAGCTTCAGGCATTTCACGCTCGAGGTCGACGGCGACGGCCTCGCGCTGATCACGTGGAATTCGCCCGGGCGCTCGATGAACGTGATCGACGCCGCGGTGCTGGAGGAGCTTGCGGCCATCGTCGAGCAGGTCGCCGCCGACTCCGCGATCAAGGGCGTGGTCATCGCCTCGGGCAAGGACTCGTTCTGCGCCGGCGCCGACCTGACCATGCTGGAGAACATGAGCCGCGCCTATGCAGAGCTTCTGGCCGCGCAGGGCGAGACCGCGGCGAACGAACACGTGTTCGAGGAGAGCCGCAAGACCTCGCTCCTCTACCGGCGCATCGAGACCTGCGGCAAGCCGTGGGTCGCGGCGATCAATGGCATTGCGGTCGGCGGCGGCTTCGAGCTAACGCTCGCCTGCCATCATCGCGTCGCCGCCGAGAATGCGCGCGTCGGCCTGCCGGAGATCAAGGTCGGACTGTTCCCGGGCGCCGGCGGCACCCAGCGGGTGGCGCGCATGCTGCCGCCGGCCGATGCCCTGCAATTCCTGCTCAAGGGCGAGCAGATCGCGGCCAATCGCGCCAAGACCATGAGGCTTGTCGATGAGGTCGTGCCGGCCGGAGACCTGATCAAGGCGGCGAAAGCCTGGATCGCAACGAGCGGCACCGCCAAGGCGCCGTGGGACATCGACAATTTCAAGCTGCCCGGCGGCCCGGTCTATTCCAAGGCCGGCCTGATGGTGTTCACGCCGGCCAATGCGCTCTATCGCCGCGAGACTTACGACAATTACCCTGCGGCGCGCGCAATTCTGCAGGTGGTGTACGAAGGCCTGCAGCTGCCGATGGACCTGGCGCTGCGCGTGGAGTCGCGGTGGTTCGCCAAAATCCTGCGCTCGCCCGAAGCCGCCGCCATGATCCGCTCGCTGTTCGTCTCCTTACAGGAGATCAACAAGGGCGCGCGGCGGCCGGCCGCGGTGCCGGCCAAGAAATTCAAGACCGTCGGCGTCCTCGGCGCGGGCTTCATGGGCGCCGGCATCGCCTATGTGAGCGCGCTCGCCGGCCTCGACGTGATCCTGATCGACCGCGATCCGGAGACCGCGGCCAAAGGCAAGGCGCATTCGGAAAAACTGATGACGGAGCAGGTCAATCGCGGCCGCGCCACGCCCGAGACTCGCGACGCGGTGCTGGCGCGCATCAAACCGACCGCCGACTTCGTCGCGCTGAAGGGCTGCGAACTCGTCATCGAGGCGGTGTTCGAGGACCGTAAGGTCAAGGAAGAGGTCATCGCCCGCGCCCAGAACGTGCTCGGCGAGGGCGCCATCTTCGGCTCCAACACCTCGACGCTGCCGATCACCTCGCTCGCCGAATCGTTCAAGGACCGCGCGCGCTTCATCGGCATTCATTTCTTCTCGCCGGTCGAGCGCATGGCTCTGGTCGAGATCATTCTCGGCAAGGACACCGGCGAGACGGCGCTCGCCGCCGCCCTCGATTACGTCCGCGCCATCCGCAAGACGCCGATCGTGGTCAACGATTCGCGCGGCTTCTACACTTCGCGGGTGGTCGGCACCTATCTGCGCGAGGGCCATCTGATGCTGGCCGACGGCGTGCCGCCGGCGATGATCGAAAACGTCGGCCGCATGGCCGGCATGCCGGTCGGGCCGCTCGCGCTCAACGACGAGGTTGCGGTCGATCTGGCCTGGAAGATCCTCAAAGCCACCGCAGCCGATCTCGGGCCGAAGGCCATCGAGCCGCGGCAGAAGGCGCTGCTCGAGGAAATGGTGGAGAAGCGCGGCCGCTACGGCCGCAAGAACGGCAAGGGCTTTTACGACTATCCGCAGAGCGGGCCGAAGCGGCTGTGGCCCGGCCTTGCCGAGCTGCAGCCGAAGAAGCTCGATCCCGATACGATCGACGTAGCCGAGCTCAAAGCTCGGCTCCTCGCCATACAGGCGCTGGAGACGGCGCGCTGCATCGAGGAGGGCGTCGTCACCGACATGCGCGAGGCCGACGTCGGCTCGATTATCGGCTTCGGCTTTGCGCCGTTCACCGGCGGCACCATCTCCTATATCGACGGCATGGGGACCAAGGCGTTTGTCGCGCTGTGCAACAAGCTCGCCAAGGATCACGGCGACCGCTTCAAGCCCTGCAAGCTCCTCCTCGACATGGCGAAAACGGGCGAGACGTTCTATCGGCGTTTTCCGCCGCAGGCCCGCAAGGCGGTCGCATGAGCTGCGCGCAAGCCGCATTGCGCTTTGCCGGGCGCCATGTGTAAGGTCGCGACCTTTTTTGCCCGGGACATTGCATGGCGCGTGACCAAGTCGACCTGACGCCGATCGGGGGCCGTGACGATCTCGTCGACTGGATCGCACAGGGCGTCAAACCCAAGTCGCAGTTCCGCATCGGCACCGAGCACGAGAAATTCGCCTTCACGCTCGAAGGCCATCGCCCGGTGCCGTACGAAGGTCCGCGCGGCATCCGCGCGCTGCTCGAAGGCATGCAGCATCTGCTCGGCTGGGAGCCGATCATGGAAGGGCCGAACATCATCGGTCTGCTCGACGTCACGGGCGGCGGCGCCATTTCGCTCGAGCCGGGCGGCCAGTTCGAGCTGTCGGGCGCTCAGCTCGAGACCGTGCAT